>ERZ779649.825-NODE-825-length-20580-cov-2.648770_pt1 | contig 20580 bp, 25 predicted proteins | sample MGYA00511882_ERZ779649 | MGnify/ENA primary metagenome ERZ779649 (study PRJEB29588, sample SAMEA2157793) | human gut metagenome | biome: human gut; feature: human-associated habitat; material: faeces | place: Denmark | collected 2008/2010 ... | reverse complement strand
CCATACGGTCGATTCCCTCGCGGGGTACCGTTTATGCTGATTGCGCGGTCGTTTGAGTCGGGAGCTGTGCGGGGCGGTCAATTTAAAATTGACACGTCCACGGGAAAAAGAAAAAAGAAAACCGCTCGGGAGCTTAAGGGGCAACACTGGCGAGAGCCGACACACTTTGCGTCAAACGCTGTCCGTGCGGTCAGGGGCAAGGCGCTCACGGCGATGGAAAAATATGCTGAAGAGCGGCTGGCGGAATTAAAAAAGAAATGAGGTAATACTATGGCAAAGGTTAGCTTTAGGTCGCCGAAATACGTGACTGTGACCGTGTCGACCTCGATTGCGGGAGTTGAGACCGAGACGCTCGGAACCACGGTCAAGGTACTCGGAAAAGGAATCAACATGAATACGACCATTAACACCTCCGACGCTGAGTTATACGCCGACGATGGACTTGCGGAGTATGACACGGAGTTTGTTGACGGTGACATGACGCTCGAGGTTGACGACCTTGACGACGCGGTTGAGAAAGATCTGCTCGGCGCGAGCGTGGGAACTGACGGAGACGTACTGAGCAAGTCGACGGACGTTGCATCATATGTGCGTGTCGGCGGAGTTATCGGGCGCGTCAAGTCGGGAGTCAAACAGTATCGTGCGGTTATCTATCTGCGCGTAAAGTTTGGCATACCCGCGGACAATTTTGCGACTAAGGGACAGACTATCACTTACGGCACGTCCTCGCTCACGGGCAGGGTATCCAAAAACCAGCGTGACGAGTGGAGGTACAAGTCTAAGTGGGTTGACACTCCCGATGCGGCGGCGGCTCTGCTTGACGAAAAAATTGTAGCTACGTCGTCGATGCTCTCGGGCGCGGCTTGATAGGAGGACGGGATGAACGTAATCAAATTAGACGGCGTTGAGTACGCTCTCCGCTGCGACATCAACGTGATTGAGAAAATCGAGGGAAAATACGGCTCACCGGAAAAGCTGTTTGAAAGCGGCATTGCGGGCGTCAAAGATGTTGCGGCGTGGATGATTAACGAGCACAGATACTACGTCGGCGAGAGGGACACAATAACTCCCGACTACATCGGTGCGCGGTTGACTTATCCCGAGTACACTGCTATGTGCGATACGATTGTCGCAGAGCTTGCAAACTGTATGAAAGCAAAAAACTGAGACGGCGCGGAGGTGGCGAACGTTGGGAACCTATAGTATTTGACCGTGACGGTAACGAGACGGTTGACGAGGGTGAGCGTTTGACAGCTTCGCGCCTTCGCATTTTAGCGGTGAAAAACTTAGGATATACACACACGGAGGCAGGATTTAGGCGCGCGGGGGCTATCATTGACGAGTACATCGACTATGCGGACATGATAAGCGAGGCGCGGGAGGACAATAGGAATGATGATATTTTTGACTGAGAGGGGGTGCGCTTGTGGCGGACGGAGCGAAATTTAAACTATACGTCGAGGGCGAGAAGGAATTTAAAACGGCGATAAACAATATCAACTCCGTGCTCAAGGTCAACCGGTCGGAGCTTAGTCTGCTTGCCGAGCAATACAAGGTGACAGAAAATCCGATGGAAAACCTCAAAGAGCAGCAGGCGTCGCTCTCGGGGGCAATGGAGCTGCAGGCTGAAAAATCGCGGCAGATTGCTGAGCAGATCAGCAAGACGGCGGAGGTATACGGCGAGCAGGATGCGCGGGTGAAAAACCTGGTTATATCCTACAACGAGAGCGAGACGGCGCTTGCTAAGTTGCAGACGAAATACAAGGACACGACTGCCGCTATATCCGATGCGGAGACTGCTATGCGGGACATGGCGGCGGCACAGGGAGACATTGAGGCGGACACTGCCCGATTTGCGGAGGTTGTCGCTGAGGCTGATGAGCAACTTGGAAAAAGCAAACTAAGTGTAAGTGAACTTGACAAAACGTATGATGAGCTTAGCAAGTCGATCGAGACGCAAAAGAAGCACGTAGACGACTTGACAAAAAATCTGAAGAACGCGGAAAAAGCGTACGGAACAGGGGCAAAGGAAACGAAAAACTACCGCAAGCAGCTTGAGGAGGCTACGGAGACTCTTGACAATATGACCGAGGCGGCTGAGGAAAACCGCAAGAAGGTCGGCGAGTTGACACAGGATAACGGAGGTTTTGACGGGATGCTTGGAACTGTCGAGGATATCGCCGGAAAGCTCGGTATTGATATGCCGAAAGGACTGAGCGATGTATTAGGAGGAGTCAGCGAGGTAACGTCAGGACTTGGCGCTTGGAGCGGTGCGATTGGTGCGGCTAGTGCGGCATTAGCTGCTGTGAAAAAAATGAATGAAGATTTAATCGAAACAGCTGACAAATATAAAGACTTATACGTGGAAGCTCAACAGCTCGGCGTCGATACGACGGAGTATCAGAAGCTACAGTATGCGATGCAAATGACAGGAGTAGAATCGAGTGAGCTTGAGGGACTTTTTAACGCGCTGAACGGAAAAATCAAAGAGGTTGACAAGGTGATCGGAGACTATGCCGGAAACATGGATGCACTTCAAAACGCAACGGACGAAGAAAGAAAAGCTGTCGCCGACGCGATGGAAGAGTGGAATCAATTCGGCGTGTCATTATACGACCAGAATGGCGATCTCAGAGATACAATCGACATCTTTTACGACGTCATTGATGCATTTGATGATTACAGCAACAAAACAGAGCGAATCACAAAATTACAAGAGCTTTTCGGCGAGTCGGCAAGCAAACTTAATCCTGCGATTGATGCGGGAGCTACAAATATACGCAAATTTGCGGATGAAGCTGAAGCAGCGGGCGTTGTTATGGACGAATTGGCGGTGTCGCGTATGTATGCTCTTTCGACTGCTGCGGAGGTGCAATCGAAAAAGATGGATGTGCTCAAAGATAAGTGGACATTATTTACACATGATTTATTCGACTTTGCAAACTGGGGCAGTGGAAATTTGAGTCAATCTGCATCTTCGTTTTTTAAACAATATTTCCAAAGTAAATTGTTTGGTTATGCAACCGGTACACAGTTTGCTCCGGGGGGATGGTCGGTTGTCGGCGAGAAAGGACCGGAAATTGTGCGGCTGCCGAGAGGGTCGGAGGTGTATCCTAACGGTGTGACGCCGCGGCTTGAGTCGGGAGGAAATGTGGCGAACTATTACAATGTGGAGATCCGTGCGGCGGATGTGCGGGAGTTTAACGACATCGTGAGACTTGCGCAGGCTCAGCGGCAGGCGGTGCGCTCCGGTTATGTTAGGGGGTGACGGCGATGGCTACTTATACGGGTACTGCGAAAGGAAGCGGCGTACAAAAATCAATAAGTAGATCAAGTACAAGATATCTATGGAGCTCGGGTGAATATGTCGGCGTAAGAGGCTCCCGAGTTGCATCGTCGATAGATTATGATATAAGCAGATGCTATTTTACCCTCAACCCGCCGGCAAGTGCGCAAATACCGAGCGACTTATCGAAAATAAGTAAAATTACACTTGGCTATACAATAGGCAGTGAGTACCTTAACAAGGATGGTGTGACTGCAATAATCGGAGTGCTGACCGACAGTGCGGGAGATGCACAAGCAACTTTTGAACTTATCGGAAACACAACACAATTAAAAAGCGTATATGTGGCAGCCAAAAGAGTTGTCACCGGCTCTGTTGAGGTAACCAACACAACTCAAATCAGAAACATAATGACTTATGGAGTGGGGTGCTGCGCAAGCTCGGAAGCGACAACAGCAAGCCAAATCGACAGTCAAACGCCGGTAGAAATTGACTATACAATCGAATTTACCAACGAGACGATTCCGCCTGTCGTAACGATGAGAAACGCAACAGGCGAGACTATGTGTCAGTCGGGATATTACATTTACTGGAATTACTCGCAGTTTTCAAACTCCAAACAAAACGGGGTTGAGTGTGAGGTAGACGACCATGGAGTATGGCGTGAAAATTTTAGCCTTGACTCGACACAAGACGCTATCTCCGGCATACGCGGCACTACGATGAGAGCTGCCAACTACCCTAAGATATCGGCACCGAGCGAGGACATTAATGTGCGGCTGAGGGCGGTATCGGCGGCGGGATATTGGAGCAATTACGCCACTATGGTTTTGACGCTCAAGTTCCCCGTATGTGTTCCCGAGTCGCCCTCGGGTGGAGAGAACAAGCTCGGCGGCGAGGACATTGTTTTGACGTGGACCGTACCGGCGGTTGACGGGCTGGCGATTGGCTCATACCCGACCAAGTACGATGTGGACTACTCAACCAACGGCGGGGAGTCGTGGATATCACTTGCGAAAAAAGCGACGATTGAGAGGGTGGCGCAAAAATACAGTTACACGATACCGGCGAACACTCTGCCCGAGGGGGTCATAAAATGGCGCGTGAGAGGGTATGCGGAGTACAGTCTCTCAGGAGAGTACACGATTGACTATTACGGTGAGGAGACTTTTGTCTGCAAAATACAGGCAGGTACGTCGACAGTAACTTGTGACGGCAAGCCGCAGCCTACCATCGGATGGACGAGCTCGGCGCAGGTGGCGTATCAGGTACGATTTGCCGACTACGACTCGGGCGCGGTTTACTCGGCGTTGAAAACGCACAAAATACCTAAGATGTATGCGGACGGGCTATATCCGGTGCAGGTGCGTACTCAGGCATCAAACGGCAAATGGAGCGACTGGACGGACATCAAGTATGTGCAGATAACAAACTCGGCTCAGTCGGATGCGGTCACGCTTACTGCAACTGTCACGACTCACGCTGTCGCTCTATCTTGGGTGGACGCGGGAACGTCGGCTAAATACATCGTATACCGTGACGGCATGGCGGTATATGCGGGGACGGCAAAAACCTATACCGATGTTGGAGCAAACGGCGAGACGAAATATTTTGTCCGCGCGGTGAAAACAACGGGGTACTATGCGCAGTCCGCGGCTGTGGTGGTTGATGCGACTCCGCAAAACGACTGTCTGTATGACGCGGACAATGCGGTGTGGATACCGCTGCGGTACAGTCTGTCTCAGCGGGTGCGCAACTACTCTCGATTGGGGCAGGTTGTGTACAAGCATTATGCGGGACGGACTAAGCCGATTGCGTACAACTCCGGCTATGTGACGCGGCAGATGTCGGCGGAGTATGCTTTTAAAACTCGTGACGAAGCTCTCCGGCTCAACAACACTGTCGGGCGGGTGATGATTTACAAGGACACTCGCGGCGGGGTATTGATTGGCGTGGTCGACGACGTGAGAACAGCGGTATACGCGCGGATTTACTCGGCTCAGCTCACCATTACGGAGGTTGACTACAACGAGGAGGTGACTATATGATACATGGGCACCACAACACGTTTGCGGCGCGGTTTGAGGTGTTGCGCAACAATGCGGTTTTTGCAACGCTCCACGACATGGACTCGTCCGTCGAGATAGCGAACACTGCGGACTCCGCGCTCAAAATGACTATCCGCGGCAACTTTGCGGACTACTCGGACGAGATTGATTTTTTGACGGACAGGCTCAGACCTATAATCACGATCAACGATGTTGACTATCCGTGCGGTGTGTTTGTAATCACAACTGAGACAAAGACGCGGAGTGACGGTGTGGAGGGGTATACGCTCGAGGGGTACTCCCTGCTCTATCTGGCGGAGCGCAAAAAAATCGAAACTCCGCTGTACATCGCCGCGGGAACAAACTACATTACGGCGATTGTGAATCTGCTGACGACTTGCGGACTGACCAACATTGACGCGGAGAGCACGAGCTACACCTTTGCGACTGACCGGCAGGACTGGGAGGTGGGGACGCCGGTGCTCGACATTGTGAATCAGCTGCTCGCCGAGATATCATACAACTCCGCGTGGGTGGATCTCTCCGGCGCGGTGCGGCTCACAAAATACGAGCAGCCGAGCATATCGACGGTAGACCACATATACAACTCCGGCGAGTACAGTCTTATCGAAGACTACTACGAAATAACGCGGGACAGGTTTTCAAAATGCAACGTTTTCCGCGTGACCTGTGAGAATCCCGAGCTTGACAGTCCGATGGTAGCAACGTCAATCAACGACAGCGCGGACTCGCCTTACTCCGTGAGCAAGATGGGGCGAATACTCTACACGGAGGACGTCGACAATATACCGTCACAAGTGGCGCTGCAGGCTTACGCGGACAAACTCAAATATCAGTCGCTCCAGACTACGGAGGCGGTAGTTTTTCGGACGGCGATCGTGCCGGAGCATGAGTCTTTTGACGTGGTCGCGCTCGAGCTTGGGGACATGGTTGGAATCTACACGGAGACGGAGTGGAGAATACCGATATCCGCGGGCGGCACGATGGAGCACAAGGCAAGGAGGATTATACTTTGATAGACTATCAAAAAGAGAGGGAATATGAGGCGGAGGCTGAGGGTGTACCGGCTCACCAGATTGCGACGGTTGGGGCGGTATCTACGGGGGGCATTACGCTGATATTCCCAGGGCAAACGACTGCATCAACGAAAAAGTACCCGTACAACAAAAGTGTGACCTTTGCGGCTGGCGACAAGGTGTACATCGCCAAAGCGAGAGGGACGTACATTGTTGTCTGCAAAATCTGAAGGAGGCGAAAACAAGTGCTAACAACAATCCACATCACGGTGCGCTCGCGCGTGCCGACAATCACGGCTGGTGAGGACGTTATATCTCACAACTCGGATTATGTGATTAAGTTTGACTTTGACGAAGAATGGCAGAGTACCGTCAAGACCGTGTACTTTGCCTGCGAAGACGGCAGTTATCAGCCTGTTGTGATTAGCGGCAACATATGCCCCGTGCCTATGCTCAACGGCGAGCACAGAAGAATCTTTGTCGGAGTGCAGGAAGGCTCGTCGGTAAAGCCGAGTGTGCTCAAAACTACGCGTCCGTGTTGTCTCAAAGTCAGAGACAGTATCGCGGACTATCTCGGTCAGCCTATACCAGACCCGACACCCGACGTATACCAGCAGATTATGGCACTACTCGAAGACATCAAGCAAGGCGAGGTATCACCCGAAGACATACAAAAAGCGGTTGACAATTATCTCACCGAAAATCCGGTGCGCGTAGATATCGCGACTACGGAAAAAGCGGGCATTGTCACTGTCGGAAAAAACTTATCAATCACGAAAGACGGCGTATTGTCAGTAGATACTACCGATAGCGCCGAGCAGGACAACACCAAACCTATCACATCGGCGGGGGTTAATCTCGTCGTGGGAAACATTAACGCATTACTTGCGATTATTTAACGGAGGATTTAGAAAAATGGCAGCAACAACATCGGAACTTTTAACGGCACTCACCAACGCGCGAAACACTATACGCACAAAGCTTGTCGCACTCGGGCTTGTGGCGGCTACGGCAAAACTTGCGGACTGTGCTACGGCAATCGACGGCATAGACAATAACGGTGCTGTGTCGGCACAGGTCAAGGAAGGCGAGAGCTACACCATCCCGAAAGGTTATCACAACGGCAGCGGCACTGTGCAAGGTGTCTCGGGCGGCGGCAACTACAACACGCAGGCTAAGACTGTAACGCCGACCAAAAAGCAGCAGCAGGTCACACCGGATGCGGGATATTATGCGCTATCCGGAGTGACGGTTAATGCGATACCGGACAATTTTAACGACACATCAGCGGTAACGGCGACGGAAGGTGACGTGCTTGCTACAAAGACCATAGTCGGAGCGGATGGCACTACTATTGCGGGTACAATGCCTAACAACGGAGCTGTCGAAAAGTCGCTCAGCGTGACAGACACGTCCTATACCGTCCCGAAAGGCTATCACAGCGGCACAGGCAAGGTATCAATCACAATCGAGACAAAGACTGCTACTCCGGCAGAAAAGGCGCAGGATATTACGCCGACTGCGGGAAAAGTGCTGTCTAAGGTTACAGTAGCCGCCATCCCTGCTAAGTACAAGGACGTGTCCGGCGTAACGGCAACCGCAGACAAAGTGCTTGACGGAGCTGTTTTTGTCGACAGCACAGGCGCGGCTGTTGAAGGTACTATGGTTAATCAGGGTGCGAAGAAGCTTACAATCGACGGACTTACTACTTTGAGCGCAACTATCCCCGCAGGCTATCACAACGGTACGGGTACTGTGTCTCTCACCGACGATATCCGCGCGGCTCTGGCGGCTATATGAGGTGAGTTATGAGCGTACAAACTGAAATAACGCGCATTAACAAGGCTAAAACCGATATCATTGCGGCGATAAACGAAAAAGGAGTAGCAACTTCGCCAACGGCAAAAATTGAAACTCTCGCAAATGACATTCGCAACATCAAATCAGGCGGGGAGGATTGGGAACTTATATCAAGTTACACAGCAAGTTCGCAAGAGTCTTTGTCGACGTTGAAGTTCAACAGCTATCCAGACAACAAACCACTTACTTTAAGAAAATTTGTTTTGTATTTTACAAGTTTGATAAATCAAAAATCAGATATAACCATCCTTGTCACAGGACAAAATGATTTGGAGCATAGTTGGGGAATAACATACGGATATCAGAAAGCTTATCCTGTATCATTTCTGTTTGAAATCGCGGGAAGTATTTTGATTTGTGATGGCACTTATTATCAGACTGCAAATTTCACAAACCCGTATCGCGGAAATGCATACGATAACAATTTTGAATCTGTAGGGTTTATCGCGGTATCATCTGCCGCAAGTAATGGTATTGTTATGTCTGCTGGCTCAAGTTATTATCTCTATGGAGTAAAGGCATAAAACTATTGAAATACGGGGTATTAAAAAATGAAAATTTGCGAAAACGGAGTAGTCCGCGAAATGACGGCGGAAGAAGAAGCACAGTACAACGAAATGGCAGCAAGAAAAGCGGCAGAAGCGAAGCACCGCCCGCTCAGCGAGAGCGAAGTCCTGTCAATGCTCATCACGGCGCAGATTAACACCCTGTCAGTCGACGACGCTACGGCGGTACGAATGACGGCGTTTTATCCCGAGTGGGCAAAAGACACGGCGTACACTGTCGGCTACAAGGCGCAGTATCTCGGCAAGCTCTACAAGGTCATACAGGCGCACACCTCGCAGGAGACGTGGACACCCGATATCACAGCAAGCCTGTACGAAAGGATTGACGAAGTACACGACGGCACGAAGTATGACGCAATACCGTATGAGGGCAACATGGCTCTCGTGAGCGGCAAGTATTACATCGAGGACAACGTGACGTACCTCTGCAACCGAGACACCGTCAATCCTGTGTATAACAAACTGAGTGAGCTGGTCGGAATTTATGTGGAGGTTGTTAGTAACTAATGCAAATTACTATTAGCGCGAATACTATAATCACGGCTGCGGCGGTGTTGTCGGCTGTAATTGCAATTGGCGGTGTCATTTTTGCTATATATCGCTGGTATCTCAAGCAAAACAAGCAAAACGCGGAAATACAAAAAATGAAAGAAGAAAATACTCTTTTGTGCTTTGGCATTGCTGCGGCTTTAGATGGGCTTATCCAGCTTGGCGCAAACCACAACGTTACGATGGCTAAGGAAAAACTTGACAAATACCTCAACCAAAAGGCGCATGACTGACAAAAATGGAGCTTGACCGCTCCTTTTTTACTTTGGTTGCAAAATGATTTTAAAGTTGCTAACTTTAGTCGCTAAAATCCTTGATTTACTTTTATAAACGTGATATCGTAATTATGTAAAGTATCATCTTAGGGTAGCACCCGTAACAGCGAAAGGATGAAAAATGGCAGATTTTGAATCAATTATAAAAACGTATATCGGGCAGGACGGAAATATACCATCAACAGCTATCGCGCAGCTTACTAAGGCTATCTCAACAGCTGTCGGAAATGAGTTTGTAGATAAAAACCGCTACAAGGCAAAGCTGGACGAAATCGAAACGCTTAAAGCCGACAAGCAGACCGCCGAGGACAATGCGACAACCGCTGGAAAATGGAAAGCCGATTATGACGCGCTCAAAAAGAGTTATGACGATTACAAAGCCGAAGTCGGCAAGAAAGAAACTCGCTCGGCGAAAGAAAATGCGTATCGTGAACTGCTAAAGGCGGCTGGCGTAAGCGATAAAAGGCTTGACGCAGTAGTGAAGGTGTCGGATATTGACGGCATGGAACTTGACGATAAGGGCAAAATCAAAAACGCTGCTGAACTCACGAAAAACATAAAAACCGAATGGGCGGATTTTATCGTTAGCACTCAGCAGCAGGGCGCAAATACTCAAAATCCTCCATCCAACAACGGCGGTAAAACTATGGCTGATATCTACAAAAAGGACGACCACGGTCGTTACATAATGTCAACCGAGGAACGCCAAAAAGCAGTTGCTGAACTTATGGCAAATCAAAGCAACGAATAATCATAAAGAAAGGATTATAAATTATGGCAGCAAACACTGGTCTCACCACTGCGTCGCAGTTTACTATTTCTGCGCGTGAGGTAGATTTCGTGACACGTTTCCAAGACAACTGGGACGCGCTCATGAAAATTCTCGGCATTATGCGTCCTATTCGCAAGGCTCCGGGTACTAAGCTTGTATCTTACAAGGCTTCCGTTGACGGAACTGTCGCTGGCGGCTCAACCGTAGCAGAGGGCGACCTTATCCCGAGAACAAAAATGAAGGTTGAACCCGTATCTTATGCGGATATTGTTATCTCAAAGTTTGCGAAGGAAGTATCTGTTGAAGCCGTAGATAAGTACGGCGCAGAAATGGCGGTTGAAAAGACTGATACTGCGTTTATCAACGCTCTCCAGTCTAAGATTCTTGGCGAATTTTACACCTTCCTCGCGACTGGCTCGCTTACACTTACCGAAACCACATGGCAGGGTGCGCTTGCTATGGCAAAGGGTAAGGTTATTGACAAGTTTGCGGGTATGGATAAGGACGTTACCGAGGTTGTTGGCTTTGCAAACATACTTGACGCGTACAAGTATCTTAGCGAAGCAAACATTACTGTTCAGACAGCATTCGGTCTTAACTATGTTGAGAACTTCCTCGGATATCGCACTCTTATTCTGCTCCCCGCGAAGTATATCCCCGCTAACAAGGTTATTGCGCTCCCCACAGACAATATCGACCTCTACTATATGGACCCGTCGGATGCCGATTATGGCAACCTCGGACTTAAGTATACAGTAGTTGGCGATACACCTCTTATCGGCGCACACGTAAAGGGCGACTATGACCGCGCTACAGGTATTATGTATGCGATATACGGCATGAAGCTCTGGGCGGAATACCTCGACGGCATTGCAGTTGCTACTGTCACTCCGGCATCTCAGTCCGGCGGCGGTGAAGGTTCGTAATTAATTAAATAAATCGTAAAACAGGAGGGCAACGCGAATGCTTGAAGCGATTTTACGGCATTTAAACAATTACTTTATCGCAGACGTGCGGGAGGGTGATTACGCCGTGGAGGGCGGCAACATTGCGCTGCCCTTTTTGGCAGACGGACAATATTTTTTCGTCCGCGATAGCATTTTTAACGACGGCTTACATCGGTATCCGGCTTTTGATTTGGTCGACGAGGAATTTTACGGCGTGATTTGGTGTCTGGCGATACCTCAGGCTATACTCAATCTTGCAGATGAGATTGAAGCGTGGCAGACGAAAAACTCTGAAATAATCAACTCTCCGTACACATCGGAATCTTTCGGCGGTTACTCGTATACCAAGGCAAGCGGTGATAATGGCGCGGCGGTGTCTTGGCAGTCAGTTTTTGCTGGCCGTCTTACGCCAGATCGAAAGCCGCGTGAAGTTGGATATATGAGGTGACGGCATGAACTTGCTTGACGAATCTATGACAAAATGCGTACTATACGACAAGGTACGCAAGCCGGACGGCGAGGGCGGATATCTTACCACGTGGAAAGAATCTGTCGAGTTTGACGCGGCTATTACCTTTGACAGCTCTATGCAGGCGCGAATCGGAGAAAAAGCGGGTGTCACCTCGCTTTACACCGTTACGCTGCCGAGGGGCTTTAATTTGAGCTATCATGATGTATTCAAACGCATTTCCGACGGTAAAATATTCCGCGTCACGTCTGATGGGGACGACAAGGTTACTCCCTCTCGTGCTACATTTCAATTTTCACAGGTAAGCGCGGAGGAATGGGCATTAACGACATGACAAAGGGTGCTGCGCTTCATCAATTTTTCTCTTCTTTTTCGATTCCCGCGTATCCGTCAACCTCTGTGCCGGATAACGCTGTTATGCCTTATCTGACATATGATTATGTTGTTGGAGCGTGGGAACAGGAAGAGGTAGCAATTACGGTCAATCTGTGGTACTACACCGAGAGCGAAGCCGTGCCGAATGCAAAGGCTAATGAGCTTTCTGCGGCTATTGGCATTGGTGGCAAGGTGATACCGTGCGAGGACGGCTATATATGGCTAAAGCGCGGTTCGCCTTGGTGTCAGTCCCTCTCCGATGAGACCGATTCCGGCGTTAAACGTCGATACATCAACGTATCTGCTGAATATTTAACGCTTAACTAACGCATTTTAATGTATTAAAAAAGGAGTTATATATGGGTAAATTTACAAAAATCCCCGAATCAACTTTTAAAGAGTTGCAGCTCGACGCGGGTGTGCTTCTAAAAAACTTTACTCCCGCAACCGCCGCCGCTCCCGAAGACGCGGATATTATCTGCGCTACAACTGGTGGTATTACCGTATCTTGCACACCTACGTTTTCGGATTTTGGGTCGGACGTGGATAACTGTCCGAACGATATGAAAGAACTTAAACACCTTGACGGATGGAACTGCACGATGGCGTTTACCTCCATCGGCGTATCGCCCACATCTATCAAACTCGCGCTTGGCTGTGCTGATATTGACACAACCAATGCAAATCTTGTTAAACCTCGCCGCGACCTTAAACAGACCGATTTTTCGAATATTTGGTGGGTAGGTGACAGAGCAGACGGCGGTCTTGTCGCGGTAAAGCTTGCGAACGCGCTTTCTACTGGCGGGCTTTCCCTCAAAACCACAAAGAACGGCAAAGGACAGGTATCTGTGACCCTAACTGGACACGTATCAATGACATCACAGGACGTTATGCCGATGGAATTTTACTCGATGGATGGTGAAACCTGATGAAAACACTCGCTAATTGCAATCCACGAGAATTCCTCGTGCAGACTAACAAAATCCGCAAGTCGGTTGTAAAGTGGCTTGATGATACGAAAATACTCGAAATACGCGCGAACAAGCCGCAGTTTACAGAGGGCGCATCGGAAGAAGAAAAAAAGACCGCGACCATAAAACAGATTAAAACAAATCTATCGGAAATGCTCGACGCAATGCTTGATGAACATCCCGAAGAAACGGCTGAACTGCTCGGGCTGCTGTGCTTCATCGAGCCGTGCGACCTTGACAATCACACAATGCCGGAGCTGCTCAACGCATTCACGGAAATAATCAACTGTCCTGAGATTATCGGTTTTTTTACCTCGCTGGTGCAGAAAAGTACCTGACATATTGCGAAAGCATTAACTTTGAGCTGCTCGATTCTCTCGGCAGCTCTTATGTTATAGACCACGGATTTGCGCAGTACCGCAAGGATCGCGAGAACCGGCTCATGAAAGTATACGTTACAGACAGCTTGAAAATTATAGCTGAAAATATAGCTAATATTGGTGGCGGCAAAACAATGTCGGCTCGTTATACTGATATAATCGACAGGAAACCTGCTGACAAACGAACTGCTGACGATATTATATCCAACATCAAAAACAAGCTATCGAAAGGAGATGAGCAGTAATAGACGTTTTTGACCTTTTTGCAAAAATATCTCTCGACACGGGGGATTACGAAAAAGCTCTAAACAATGCCGGGGACAAATTTTCGTCCTTTGCCTCCACTGCCGCCAAAGTGGTGGCAGGAGCAACGACGGCAATTGCGACGGGGCTTGCCGCAATGGGAAAAGTGGCGTTAGACGGCTATGCTGATTATGAGCAGCTTGTCGGTGGTGTTGATACTCTTTTTAAATCAAGCTCCCAGACCATACAGGATTATGCAAACCAAGCATACAAGACAGCTGGTGTATCTGCCAATAAGTACATGGAGACCGTCACAGGATTTTCCGCGTCTCTTATACAGTCTTTGTCATCATCCACAACAACGGCGGTAACGCAAAGCTATGAAGAAATAGCGGCTACTTATGACGACCAATACGAAGCGGCTAAGGAAAGCTACGACAAGCAGTATGAAGCGGTCAAGGAATCGCTTGACAATCAATACGACGCAGTAAAAGAAAGCTATGACGAGCAATATGAAGCCGTCAAGGACGCTCTTGACAAGGAAATAGACGATTACGAAAAAGCGACTGACGCGAAAATAGAACTTATCAACCAGGAATACAAAGAAAAACTGAAACTCGTTGATGAGGATGAATATAACCGTCTGAAAGCTCTTGATGATGAAATAGCTGCTATTAATGCGGAAGAAGACGCGCAAAAGGAAGCACGAAAAAAGAAGCAGCAGGAAGACAAGCTTGCACAGCTTCAAGAGAAAATTAGGAACGCTGACACTCTCCAGGAACGCCGTGAAGCGCAAGAAAAATACGACGATTATCTTGAACAAATCCGTGAAGAAGAAGCAAGTGCGGAACGCAAGCGACAAATCCAGTCGTTAAAAGACCAGAAAACCGCTATAAAGGACGAAGCGGACGCAAAAAGAACCGCGCTGAAAGAAGCACAGGAAGCCGAAGTTAAACAAATACGGGACGACGAAAAGGCGAAGCTCGAAGAGATGAAAAAAGCTCGCGACGAAGAGCTTAAAACGCTGAAAAAGTCGAATGAAGACAAACTTAAAGAGCTTAAAAGCGCGAACGACAAGCAGGCTAAAGAACTAAAGGATTATTACAGCAAGCAAACAAAGGAGCTTAAAAGCTATTACGACCAGCAAAAGAAAATAGCTAAAGAAGCAAGCGAAGCAACGGTAACGGCTGGCGTAGCTAACGAGCAACAGCTTGCGCAAGCTGCAGAGCTGGCAAACATGGCTATGGAGGATATGTCCGATAATGCCAATAAAATGGGCACTAACATGGAATCCATACAAAATGCATATCAAGGCTTTGCAAAGCAAAACTATACAATGCTAGATAACCTTAAGCTTGGCTATGGCGGCACAAAAGAAGAAATGGAACGTCTTGTACAAGACGCCGCCGCAAACGTTGAAGCACAGGAAAGGTTAGGCGTTACAGTCGACGCAAACAGCTTGTCGTTTGGAAATATCGTGCAAGCGATACACGTTGTACAAGATTCTCTCGGAATACTCGGCACGACTTCGCTTGAAGCCGAAACCACAATAAGCGGCTCAATCGGAATGCTGCAAGCGTCTTTTGATAATTTAATCGTGGGCTTTGGTAATGCCGATGCGGATATAGCAACGCTTTGCGATAACGTCGTTAACTCGTTTATGATTGTCGTTGACAATGTTACTCCGGTTATCGAGAACATCATACAAACGTTGCCTAAAGTCATGACGAACCTCATTGACGCTGTTGGTGACTTACTCCCCACACTGCTTGATACTGTAGCAACGCTATTTACCGAGGCGTTAAATATGTTTGTCTCGCTCATTCCCGAGCTTATTCCGGCTGCGGTTGACGCGGTTATGACAATAGTCGGCGCGTTGATGGATAATCTCCCTGCGATAATCACGGCGGCGATACAAATAGTAATGTCACTTGTTGAAGGAATTACAAACGCACTTCCGCAGCTTATTCCCTCTGCGCTTGCCGCCGTCATGGCTATAGTCAACGGTATAGTCGACAATCTCCCGAAGCTACTCGAAGCGGCAACGCAAATTATAATCACGCTTGCAAAAATGCTAACAGAACCGTCAATGCTGTTTAAATTAATCGAAACGGCATTGAAAGTCGTAATAACTCTTGCCGAGGGAATAATTGACGCTATACCACAACTGCTTGACGCAGCAGTCGAAATCATCAACAACTTAATAAAATATATAACAACTCCCGGAAATCTTGCAAAAATAATTGAAACTGCCGTGCAATTGGTAGTGGAGTTGGCGGGAGGAATTATATCTGCAATACCTCAACTGGTAGCAGCTGTAGTTGACTTAGTAGCATCTTTGATTGATACCATATTTACAACGGACTGGCTTGATGTCGGCAAAAATATAGTCGACGGACTGTTAGACGGATTGAAAAACGCATGGAAAACTCTTACAAGATGGTTTTCCGACGCATGGGATAATCTCGTTGGAGACGTAAAGGACTGGCTCGGCATACACTCACCGTCAAAAGTATTTGCCGGAATCGGTGAGAATATGGCTCTCGGTGTCGGTGTTGGATGGGCGGACAGCTTTGAGAAAATCAAGGACGAAATCGAAAGCGATATGGTCTTTGACGGCGAAATCGAAGTAAGCGGAAACGGAAAAGGAACAAGCGCAAAGCAGCGCGGTGTCAATGTGGTGCAGAATATTTATGCGTCAAAAATGACACCGTCGGAAGTATTTAACGAAGCAAGATATCAGCAGACAAGGGCGGTGTTATTCGGTGTATAAACTTAGATATACTGCAAACGGCGGTGAGGAAATCGTACTTGATTTTGACCACGGTTATATAATCAACACCGTTAAGGGCGCGACGGGAAGAACGGTTGACGTGCAAACTGCGCAAGGCTTTGAGCAAATCGGCGAAACCGTAACGGGAATGTCTCTCGGCGGGCAGCTCTTAACAATAAACGGCAGAATCCCCATGCAGAACACATCCGCTAAACGTGCTATGCTGCGTATATTTCAGCCGCTTTCGTCTGGGCGGCTGTACTGGGAAGACAAGTATTATATAGAAGTTGTTGTTCGTGATTCTCCGCAAATATCGCAAGAACGGCACTCCACATTTCTTCTCGCGCTTTATGCGCCTTATCCGTATTGGCAAAAGGCTAATCAATCGCGTTACGAACTCGGCGGTTTGACGGCTGAGTTTATGTTCCCTATTAACTACGCAACGCCGCACCGTTTCGGCTCGACCACTATTGAGACGCAGTTTAATGCTTACAATGCCGGAGACTGCGCAGCCTCGTTTACATTGACTATAACGGCGGGAGAAGCTGCCCTTACTAACTTTGCCGTCACGGACGTTAATACTCAAAAGGCTATTAAATTTATTGGCACGCTCGACGCGGGAAAGCGGATTGTAATGTATCGTGAAAACGGACAACTCTACATCAAGATTGACGGAACTACGGATGCTTTCGATATGCTCGACGATACTTCCGATTTGTATTCCCTCGCGGCTGGCGATAACGTGCTTTTGTTTACGGCGGATTCCGGCGCGTCCTCGGCGAAGGTGTCAATCACGTTTAATGAATCTTATGTGGGGGTGCTGGCTGATGGAGTGTAGTCTATATAACTCGGCTCTCAGCAAAATAGGCATTATCACGGCTTTTACCTCTCTTATATGGGGCGAGAGCTACACGGGCAGCGGAAGCTTGCAATTTGTGATGCCAAAAACAAAAGATGCTGCAAAAATAATCTCCTGTGGTAATTTTATCGGTATTCCCGCATCTGACACGCTTATGTATATCCAGTCAACCGAGGACAAGGACGGCGAATTATGGGCATATGGCTGCGAAGCAAAATGTCTGCTTGATGGGCGCGTTTATGCGGGCAGTGCGAAGTGTAAGGGAAATATCGAAACCGCGCTAAGGGCGGCTGTTGCTGCGTCGCGTCCATACTCAATTATAGGACTTGCGCCGCTTAGAGGTATAACAAAAACAACAACGTCACAGAGAACCTATCCCACGCTTTACGAGCTGTCGCGTGTGTGGTGTGAAGCTGGCGGCATGGGTTTTCGTCTCGTCCACGACAAAGCCGCTCACAAGCTGTTGTATGACGTTTACGAGGGCGCGGAGCGAAACGGAATAAAATTTGCTGAACAATACGGAAACTTATATAATCTCGAGCGGCTCATATCAGAGACGACTTATAAAAACGTGGCGTATGTCGGCGGCGGCGGCGAAGGAACTAACCGTGTATTTGTAACGACTGGTGATACGTCGTCAACCGATTTTGCGCGGCGTGAGCTGTTTATTGATGCTCGTGACTTGCAGCAGGAGGATGGACAGACGCTGGATGAATATAAAACGCTGCTTATGGCACGAGGAAACGAAAAGCTGAACGAATGCGCAAAGGTGCAGGAAATATCTTTTGATATCTCGGCGCAGGATTTCGGCAAGTCGTTTTCGCTCGGCGATATTATTACTTGTGTCCTGCCGGACTATAATTCCGTCCTCTCTGTGCGGGTAGCGGAATATACGAATACTTACGAGAATAACCAAATCACGACGCAGCTTACTCTCGGAAATCCTATATTAAGGGGGTTATAACAAATGGCTATTATCACTTATCCGCTTAACAATATTGAATATACGGCAGCGGACGCGGAAATATACAACTGTACTCGCACGAGCGGTGTATATGCAAATACGGACAATTTCGACTTATCTATCACGGCGGCGAGAACGGTGTCTGTTTCGCCAGGGATGGCGTGGATTAAAAACGACGATTTTCGTGGTAAGGCTGTTGTGCTGACGGAGGCGGCGGAGCTTACTTTCGATGCGCCGGACAGCACGCTTAACCGCCTTGACTTTGTTGTACTCGGATTTTCAGCTGACGACAACAAGACGACAATCTACGTTAAGAAAGGCATTCCTGCATCTTCTCCCGTCGCTCCTGCGCTGTCTAAGACCGCGACGCTATACGAACTCGGCTTGTACATTATCTCAGTCCCAGCAGGCTTGACAGCTCTTGCAAGCGGCAATGTCACTGACACAAGAGCTGACGGAACATACTGCGGAATTATGGCTGATGGCGTTACGCGCGGCGGCACGTACTCGGAGATTAAATCTGCTATCCTTGGCACGTCTTGGACTACGGCGACAGCTTCAACTACTCCGTCAACTTCCGTTTGCAGTTTTTATCAAACGGTTGTTATCGCCGGAATTACTGCTAACTCAAACGGTGTTATCGGACTGGCGGCAAGCGCGACAAAAACGCAACGTGAAGCGGCTGCTGCTGCAGGGTTATTTATTCAGGCACAAGGCAACGGCACGGTCGTTATTGCCGGAATCGGTGACAAGCCGACGGTATCACTGCCGGTTGAAATACTTATTACAAAGTGAGGTGAAAGCATGGCTATAATCAGCGCATTTCCGGGCAAAAGCAAACCGAAGTTGCAATCTAAAACTATACATCCGCTATATGCTCAATTTGACGTAACTCCGGATAGCGGATATGAAGGATTAGCCAAAGTTACAATTGCGCCCCAATCGCAAGTTAAATATGTTACACCGTCTACCACTCAAAAAACCGTAACACCTGACAGCAACAAGCTGCTTTCGTCTGTCGTAGTAAATGCAATCGAGACGCAGACAAAAGGCGTTTCTCCGACCATTAATGAGCAAATAATAAAGCCTGACAGCGGTAAATATCTTACTCAAGTCACAGTAGGTGGAGCGATTGGCGGATATTATACGCTGTCAGATACATATAATACTGATTCAACCAAACTGGAATTTAGCGTCCCTGTAGTGGACGGAAGAAATCCTGCGATTATTGCGCTTTACTCAAACGGGCACGAAGGAACGACCAAACAAATCTTATCCGCAATGCTAACTAAACGCGATGGAAACTCTATATATGATGCAGTCTGCTGGGTTAACATGGGTTCGAATAGTTTTGACGAAAAAGTTATTACTCAAATAAGTATTGCGTACAGACTTACGACTAAAAAAGCTATCATTACATTGCCGTCAACGACAGCTTGTGTTTTTGGCGGAACGTCCTTAGGAAATCAATATGCAGTTGTAATGACTTACAACGACATACAAGGAGGTTGATTATGATTTATATTGGCAAATTTAAAGTAACCTCGCCGTTTGGCTGGCGCACGTTGAACGGCGAACGAAACAATCACAAGGGTATTGATGTTGTCGGAATTGACGATAAAAATATCCGCGCTGTTGTGGCAGGAACTGTCGGACGCTCCACAATGCTTGACAAGGCGACTGATACCACCTTAACGTGGCAATGGGGCAATTATGTGCGGGTGGACGGCGACGACGGGAATCTGTATTATTATTGCCATATGTCAAAGCGAATTGCCAAAGTTGGACAGCGCGTTGAAATTGGCGATATCCTCGGAGTTGAGGGAAACACAGGCTACTCCTTCGGCTCGCATTGTCACTTTGAGGTCCGCAAAGGCGGCGTTTCTGTAAATCCTGCTCCGTTCCTCGGCGTGCCGAACGCGGTCGGGGAATATACTGCTCCGGCAAAAAAGGCGGATAAATACACGGTCAACGGTTTTACTATTGAGCGGCTTTCTAAGTTTTCGATTGCTTACTGGGATAAGGCAAAACGCAGTATTCCCGATAAGGCTTCAACGGGCGGCTTCTGGGCACCGTATTCGTCTACGGACGGCAATTTCACATTGCCCGTCGCTAATATTGTGTGTGATTGCAAGCTTGAGGATATTCCCTCTCCGGCGCGACCGCATATTTCAAAATTCTGCTCCGGTGGCAAGCTGCGCATCGG
>ERZ779649.785-NODE-785-length-21367-cov-32.783080_pt1 | contig 21367 bp, 16 predicted proteins | sample MGYA00511882_ERZ779649 | MGnify/ENA primary metagenome ERZ779649 (study PRJEB29588, sample SAMEA2157793) | human gut metagenome | biome: human gut; feature: human-associated habitat; material: faeces | place: Denmark | collected 2008/2010 ... | reverse complement strand
TTTCATCAATATATCCGGTTTTGTCGATATACAGGTAATTGTCCTCAATGATTTTATCAAACGTCTGTATCCCAATCGGGAATCTCCTAATCGTCGTCTCCATAGTCCAAAACTTTACACACTCCCAAAGATAGCAATTTTTATGATTATTTTTCTTCTGTCCGACCGCAGGGCTTCAAGAACAGAAGAAATCGAGAAATATGGCAAGCGGATTTCGATGAGGTCAATCACACACAAGTTGAAAATGGTCTATGATGACCTGCCTTTATCGTGCTACATCTGATCTTACCATTTAGCCCCATAACTGGTCAATGAAGAATAGTCCTAAGATTCACTTCACCCCTCCGGCAATATCTGTGAGATAATCCTTAATCATATCAGCCTTATCCTGAAGGCTTTCACGGTAAATCAGATGAATAAAGGTCTTATAATCCTCACCAATAAAGAATATTGGCATATCAATTATTGACAACTCAGGGAATTGTCTAGCACCTTTTGTATACAGAATTGAAAACAATTGATTGCGATACTCCTGACTAGGCATATCCCTTGAAGGCCTCATACCGGGAATCGAATTGAACTCATCACAATAATAATAGAGGATAATATCGGGATTATCGAGCATGAACTTGCCGACACGTGTCACTAATTCAGATAACGTAGCCAAGTCTGTCGTATCTTCACCACGCTGACGAACAAGGCTCACCTCAACAATCTCTACGCCTCCAAGATGTTTTCTCAAATCAGAAATGGCTGTTTCCGGAAAAGAAGAAAGGGAAACTCTTATCTCGTTTCCCTCCTTGTATGTCAATGAAAATGATACCTCCATTAAATATTAACACTAAAGGTACACTCTTTCATCTCGCGCAACTTTGTCTGCTGTGCAATCTTCTGTTTTTTCAATTGAGCAAGAAGACTATCCAATTTCTTGGAAGTCTTGGTTATAATAACCGGCTGCGTTTTTTTATTCGTCCTCATATCAATTTCCTCCTTTCGCAAAGTTACTAATTTCAAACAATTACACAAACTATTCTACTAAAAAACATACGCAAGTCGTTCTAATCTTGTCTGTTCTATATGCGTAAGATGAATAACCTGAATTCTGCAAAAGACAAAACTATTTTGTCTGGTCAGGCCTCATATTCCTGTATTATCTAGAATGGCGGATGCGTTGTGCTTTTTTCTCGTTTTTACGAATCAGATATGGCGACTCGGGAAGTTCCGGCAGAAGGTTGTCCATGTTATTGATCTGACCTATGACTTTAATCAGGAGGATGAAAGTCGACAGTGTCAGGTTGTCCGCCACTCCGCTCTCGAATTTGTGGATGGTGGTCAATCCGATGCCGGACCTCTCCGATATATCTTTTTGGGTGAGCCCGCAGCGCATCCTGTAATCCTTGAAACGTGTGCCCATCAATCGGACGATTTCCGGTGTCGAGTATTCATATAAATCAGCCATTGGCCCTTCTTTATTTAACTATCATTATATTGATAGTTGTGCCATTATTCAGCCTATTATCTTCACTTAATAGTTACAACTACAAAAAATTAAAACCAATCACTGTTCTTGTGGAAGATGGTCTCAGAGACTATTTAAATAGTTTTAATATTACTATTAGTATGTCTTAATCCTTGTTCTTGTGGAAGATGGTCTCAGAGATGGTCAAGGCTCAGCCATCTGCAAAGCAGACCGCGGAAGGTCTTAATCCTTGTTCTTGTGGAGGATGGTCTCAGAGAATAAAATAAAAATTATGAAACCAGCAACAAGAAAATGTCTTAATCCTTGTTCTTGTGGAAGATGGTCTCAGAGCGAATGCTATATAACAGCTTAAGACATCTATTTTTTGTCTTAATCCTTGTTCTTGTGGAAGATGGTCTCAGAGTACAATTAGTGTAAACATATTATCTATATAGTTGATAAAGTCTTAATCCTTGTTCTTGTGGAAGATGGTCTCAGAGCCGGCAGCGATAGAGACAAGAGGCGTTACTATTTATGTCTTAATCCTTGTTCTTGTGGAAGATGGTCTCAGAGGTTGATGGATTGAATGCCGACAAACTGGTCGTTAAGAAGGTCTTAATCCTTGTTCTTGTGGAAGATGGTCTCAGAGAGGTTGAGAGTATTTACATACGACAGATATGGGGTAGGTCTTAATCCTTGTTCTTGTGGAAGATGGTCTCAGAGCGCGACTATGCGATGCCGTCAATAGCAGCCATGTCTTAATCCTTGTTCTTGTGGAAGATGGTCTCAGAGATGGAATCACAGGAATTTAACACAATAGATTTCTGTGAGTCTTAATCCTTGTTCTTGTGGAAGATGGTCTCAGAGGCTTAAAAACGCGAGTTGAAGAAATTGCAAAACGCAGTCTTAATCCTTGTTCTTGTGGAAGATGGTCTCAGAGGGCAAAAAATGCAATGTGATGACCATTAGACTGTTATGTGCTAAAAAACGAATAAATATTCATTTTTTTTAGCGAAAAAGTGTACCTCTATAACTTCTGAAACCACAGGCTTTTCAAAAAACTCTCTGAAGAGCAAAGTTACTAAAAATACATAAATAATCAAGATGTCAAAGAACTAATATTGATAGCATTGCTAATGCCTATCATTATCAAGAATATCCGTAAAAGAACGCAGTGTATTTCCTGGATACCTAAGTTCATTGGCGAACATCCTGAATTCCATGTATTTGAAATTATCCTCACTCTTTGCAGGAATACCCTCGGCCATTCTGATTAGTTGTTTTATTGATTGACTTTCAGGAGACCAATTTATGTTGGCTGTACTCATCATGGAGTCAAACTCTTTAAGATACTTCTCAATCGTGGCTTTTAAAGAGTTGGCGTCATCATATGAATAAATATTGTCGTGTATGTCCTTGATTTTAAGAGATGTGAGAGATATCTTAACCTTACCATAGCCAAGAGGTTTTGCCTCACCGATTGAATGAAAACATTCTGGATGACCATTGAATGTCAATGCTGCTATCAGAGCACCGAGTTCACATTCTCTTAAGTTATGGAAAGAGATTCGTCCTGTAAAAGTAGTATTTTTCTGCAAGGGAATAAAATGACATTTGGTGTTAGTTGTACCTTGTTCATTTCCCCATGTCTCACTCCTGACAGGATATCTCTTTCTGCCTTTAATTACAGCTTTTTGAGTGTTCCAACTTCCTTGCTTGACGTATAGAGGTCCATATGATGGTTTTGGTGAACTTAAAGTTGTGTCCACTTGTTGCATTGGTTGAATGGCGCCTTCTGCAAATGCATGTCCGAAAAATACTCTTCCTTTTATTTCTTTCGTTTGAATTGCCGAACCGAAAATGCATTCTGCTAGGTCATGTTTGCCTATTTGTAACTCTTCAAATATAGCTTCTTTAATTGAGGTCTTAGAGGGAATTCTAAACATTCCTGAAAGTCCGATGGCACTTATTTCATCTTCAGACATGGTGAAAAAGACAGGTACTTTTCTATTGCTTTCTAATCTTGGAAGCCAGATTTTTTGGAAATCGATATTGTTCCTGTGAATAGACTTGAAGTCTGCTATAGTATTATCTGGAACTGGATACGTTTTGCCGGTAGGCGCAAAGAATATGAAATCATATTTTTTGGTTCCGCTCGGCTGACCAGTTAGTACTATAGTTCCCTTCTTTGTGGAGTTGTTGCTTCTTATGTATAGTTCTCGTCTATCATAACGATTTCTATTTGGAATATCAGTTTTTGAAAAAGTATAATTCAGTTTTATGTTTTCGGAGAAATCTACAGTTAGTAGGTCATTAAAAGAGAAACCATAAATAGCATATTTCCACATTGCAGAGCGTTTGATCTCTTCCGGTAAAACATTCTTTATGTGATTATCTCTATTCCAACGATTAAAAACAGTAGCATCAAAGTACGGCCTGCGCATGAATTGATTCAAAGAGTCACTCAAATATGAAGTCTGAAATACTCCAGGTTTATCACAATCTTCTATTTTGTAATTCCCAAAGCTATCTTTGTATAACCAACCGCATCGTTCGTTTTGAATAGCGTTAGTATAATCTCTTCTGCCCAGAGTCCTGATACCAAATCTAGCGTCCTGCACCTGTGTCATCTTTCCGAAACTGAGAATTTCGAGTACATTACGAATCTCTCCCTTGATGGACGTGCCAGGAATAAAATATTGTCCATTAGGTGTTTGACTGAATTTCGTGTCGGGATCCTTTCTGTCAGTATAACCATTTCTGACGAATATCGGAGTCTCGGCTTCAATAGTATATTCAATGCTGCCGCTCACGCCATCTTCAAATGGAATGTCTTGTGAAATGTGATTCGCCCATGATGGGTAGAATGCTCTATTCTCGAGAGGAACAAAGTTATATGGTGCTTTAATCATGATCGCCTCCTTTTATTTTGATGCCGAACCCCTTGAATACCAGTCCCGTCGGACGTAGGGTTTCCCAATTGTCATTGATGTTATCTTTTACTGTTCTCCAGACGCGAATGAAGTTCAGCGGCTGGGATAGATTAAGCCTGCTGTTGGCAATATATTGCTCCACTCCGCCCTCTGTCATAACTGCTGAATCCGGAGCGATGAATCTACGGGCGTTGAAATCATAAGTTTTAACAATATATTTTCCGTCAATGAATTTGATGCAGATAGACTTCTTCTCTTCATCTGAGTAAAGTTGTCCTTCAATTACGAAAGGATTTATCTTTTCATCGAGATGGAGTTCGATATCTTTGTCAATGAATGTCCTCGGCTCTGTCTGGTCACTATACCAGAGATAGCCCTGTGCATTTCTCAATTGAATATTTATACTCATAGCGTTTGTCCGTTTTTAATGATTGAACACTTGAATGTGCCATGACCGCGTCCGCTTCCTCCTCCGAAGGTCAATGTGCCTAAATCAATATCCTTGAGCGCTCTTTCAAGACATTCTAAAGCATCAGTTAAGCCTTCTTCTCCGGTATCCTTTACCATAATTGTGGTTTTGAGTTCCAAGTCTCTTCCGTCAATCACTTTCTCCGAGAAGAGTGCCCCATCTATAGCCCCTCCAGTGAATCTGTCGATGCTGACGTGGTTGAACACTTTTTCCTTTTCTTCGTTCTTTTCCACAAATAAATCGTTGAAAATGCATATTCCGCGTCGTAGGTCTTCTTTATCTTTCTGGTATCCGAAAAGCTGCCCTACGGCAGTGTTCATTCCTCCCGAATAATTATCAAATTCTTCTGCAGGAATCTGCATTGCATATTTGCCCTCTTTAAGGTTGCTATAAAATGCAACTCTATGAGCGATAGCCCCTTTCAATGATGTCGCAGGAATTAAGTATTTTTCTTGAAAAACACCTTCGTTTTGGTCCTTCCATTCTATGTGCTCTTCCCTTACCTGAATATCATCTACATCTTTGTCTCCAAATCCTGCTCCGAAGGAAAAGAAATCGTTAGGTGTCAATGTCAGTTCATATGTTATCCATCCTTTATCTGTCGAAGACTTTTCGAATGAATCCCAGTCGGCATAATTTGAGGATAGGATTGAGGAATAATTCAGGTACTTGTCTAGTTCACATTCATTGCTCAAGATAAGAGTCCTCTTCTTGATTTCATGGACTTTCATCTTACCGAAACCATTTCGCGTGCCACCGCCGATTCTGAAGGTTGAGGAATATAACGAAGAAAGGACCTCGTTGAAAAATGAACTTGCGGAATCAAGGTCGCCGGATTTGGCAACCAATTCTATATCAAAGGCGAATCTGCAGCCTTTGTATATGACCTCTTCGTCGAACTTTCCGGCATTCTTTGCAACACCCTTATCGGTTAAACAGACGTGATTTCGCTTGGGCAAGCGTTTGAATCTGTTCGAAAAGTCAGTATCGGATAGGTTGGATATCCCGTCAATGACATTGCCTTTCAAGTCAATGATTTTTCCTTCACTGAAAATGATGTCTGAGCTTTTGGAATCATTGTCATTTTCCTTGGAGGTACTTTTGACACCGAAGAAAGAGCCCTTTGTCTTTTCGTCAAAAGCATGGCTGAGAATACCTGCTATGCTTGTTCCAGGTATATATGGGAATCCATTGATGTCTTTTAGGATTGCTGCGTCAGTGAGCATCGTTTTTCTTCCGGAACCTATGACCAATGGAGTTTCAGCTTCGAGTACGACATGTGCCTGAAGCCGAGCATCGTATATTGTTGTGTTTGACATAATCAATTCTGTTTACATTTTTTAGCCATTTCTGCCGAAAGATTTATCATGATATATCTCCAGTTGGCGTCGTTGACCTTTTCATTCTTTATCAGGTTATCTATCTGGGTATATAGCTCTTGTTTCTTGAATTCCCATTTATCTTTGGCTACGCCATGGTTAAGATATTCTTGTAAGTCATCATAGAACTTGCTCAAGTCAGATGACCTTTCCGCAAGATTTCTTATATATCCCCACTGAGAAGCGAACTGCTCGCCGTTTTTCTTGAATGTCGGCAATAGCTTATTAACCATATCATTGACAATCTTGTAATTCTCATTCTGCTGGTCTGATATCATACGTGATTTCAGTACTTGTAACAAACTGGTGTTTGACGAGTTGGCTGGTATAGTTATCTCTTCTCTTCTATTGTCTTTGTCTGGATCGCTTTTAGCAAACCTTAGAGGAACTTTTCCATCTTTATCGCAATCCAAGAAGGCTGGATTGTATATGACTTTCCCGAAGCCCTCGCATTGATAGGCCCCGATATATCTGGAGTCGGAAGGTGAGTGTGTCCCTTTCTTCAGGTTTACTACGAATACACTGCCTTTCTCTACTCCGCATCTGTCCGTGTCAGGATTTTGTCGTTTTGCATTCCATGGCGCATACTGGAATGTCCTGATCTGAGACTTTTTCCAGTCAATTTCTGCTTCTGCATTGGATTCAAATCCGAGATCTTCTGCTGTCGGTTGGAAAGTAGGCATGCCTGAATATTTGTCAATGAAGATTAGACGTCCATCTGCATAAACTGTGGCAAACTCTTCCGTTCCGGCTTCTATGGAATTGAAAGTTACAAACTCTTTATCTGCCGTAATTTCTACCAGTCCATACTGTGATGTCTTGGAATGACCGATGTGTCTTTTACCTATTAGCGCTTCATTGATGGCTTTCTCAAGACTGTCATTGTCAATCTCTACTTCGAAGCCGAGCTCAAGCCCTTTGCGAATGGATTCATACGAATACATCTGCTCGTCCTTTGACCTGCGCTTGTCTCTGTCATATGCGGACTTTATTGCAACAGATTTGTCTGTTTTGATTTCTATGGCAGAATCATTGTCAAAGGTGTAGAATCCGCTTCTGCACTGTTTTGGCTGAGCGTCACCTGGATTCCATTTGTACATGATATATGCTCCATCATCGAAAAGATTTTCTCCTTTTTTATAATAATAGACAGCAGGAATTCTTAGTGAACGAATGTTGCCGGACAATGGATGTGCGTCACCGAATCTGACATGGCCGCTGTGAAACATCTCAAGAGACTCTTCTGGAGAGAGTGTTCCATATAACTTGGATGCAGCGATCCCCAGAAATGCATTTCCCGGGATGAAGTCCAGTGTCCCTTGTTGTGTCTTGGTGCCGGCATTCTGTGTCAGAATTATATCTGATAACAGAGTGCATTTATATTTCAATGTCTTCATAGTCAGATGGATTTAATGGTGAACTTGCATCTGCCGAGGCCTCGATTCCTATTCTCGCCCAGGCGTTTTATGAATGCGAGGCTATCCTCAAACAGTTTCTTGGTCTTATCATCTTCCTCTGGAATGTTAAGAATCTGTCCTTCTAAAGTGCAAGGAAGTGTGACCTGTGTTTTTCTGAGGCTATGATTGACGGCAATGCCGTTATCACCGATAGCTGTGGAGGCGACAGCCTCAAACAGATAATTCTGTGCATTTGCATTGATAATGGCATCGTAGTCGGTGGCCGGGAATTCAGCATTTGAGAAGAACGCCTTGCCAATCTGAGGAATTTCCGCTATTTCGCTTCTCTTGCCAAAAATCACGTCAATGATTTCTTGTGAAGGGTATCTGTCCGGAGCAAGGCAGATCAATGTTTCGGCAGCTTCTCTGATAAGTCCTTTGATAGTTTTACCTGGCACGAAAGGCATTCCTTTGGCGTCTTTTATGACCAATGAATCGACATCAGCTCCTGCTGAAAGTCCGGATCCGCAGTGCCAATATGAGAAGAACTCGATTGTATATGTAATATCCATTGTTCGGAGTTATTTCGTTTGTTGGTAGATTATAGAATGCAATGACAAAACATCATATGCGGGATAAATGTTGTGCTTAGAACCTTTCTTGTCTGTGAAGGTGCGCCAAGAAGTCAGAGTCTCAGCTTCGTTTTTCATTGAAGTATTGACTTCTTTAATCCTGTCAAGAATCTGATTTGCTTTTCCGAGTCCATTTGGCTCCATCATTGCTGAGAGCCACTGTCTGATGTCTGATTTTAAAGCATTTCCATCCTTACTGTCAAGCTTAGTCACTCTTTCTATCAGATTGTCTATTGTCCATCTGTCATGAGGATCATTCAGGTAATATGCCCCATATTTGAATGAATGTCTTTCAGGTGTGGTGAGTTCACGTTTCGTTATATCTTCGTAGGACTCAACGAAACTGTCTTGAACTTTATGGAACATTATGCATGATTTCTCGCGATTGGAGTCTTTCTTTGCAGCGGCGCATAATTCTTCGGCCAGATTGTATGCATAGTAGTAAGGGAATGATGATTTTACGTATGCAATGCCGGCACAGGCTGTCAGACCATTTTCGAGGGCTGTCAGACCATTTTCGAGAACTGCATATTTCTCTGCGAGTACTTCGAAATTCTCTTTGGTGAATTTTTCAAAGGCCTCAAGATAGTTCTGAATAAAAGACATTGCCAAACTGCCTCTTATTATGACGGTGAGGTCATCGCCACCCAGAACGACTGGTCGGAAAGGAAGATCTGTCCCATTCTTGATGGCATTTTCGAAGACTATGCCAGCCGCAGATTTCGCAGCATCGATAGTCGATTGATTTAGCAATGAAGAAAACGTATGGAAATCTCTACCGGACGAGTCGTTTTCACTGATGGCCTTGACGATTTGCCCAAGTCCATTGCCATCTGCGTGTATGACGGCTATCCAGTCATTAGTGTCGGTGAAACCATCCACGCGGTTAGTGATATTAACCATGTCTGGCATTTCTTCTCCTATGGCTTTCTTTAGCAGAGAATATGTGTCTGCGGCCTTGCGCTTGCGGAATGTCCCTTCGTCGCAATAGTCTTCCGGATTGCTCATATGATATCTTTCTGGCAGGCCCGTTTCACGAGAGCGTTGTATGCCCATAAGCCCTAATGTGAGAGACTGCATTGGCATGTTCCTTTCTTCGCGGAGACGGATTTCTAATTTGTGAAGTGCGTCAGACAGATTAGTAACATCTCGAAGTTCTATTACAGCCTGGCTGATAGTTATTCCTGGAGCGGCTTCCAGAACTCGTTTCGGAAACTCTCTGAAGACTTCTTTACACTTGTCCTCATTGTCAAATATGTATTTGATGTTGCCGGCAGCATTGATAATGGCATTTTCATCTTTGTCAAGTTCAGTTATGCTGATTCCTAACTGTTCGGCGAACATCTTGGTGCATATTTCCTCGACAAGTTCGCTGGCTCCGACAATCTCTCTCAGGGTGTTGGTCTGGAAGATGAAGCTCTGTATTCCCTGGACAGCGGCTCCATATAGAAATTTGCTCATGGTCAGTAATTTAAATTTGTTACTAAGCGTGGTTGTATAAAACGCACGCTTCAAATTTATCCGAAAATTAATAGAAATCCAATATGCAAATTCGGAAAATTGAAACGATTTGCAAAATGAACCAAATATGAACCAAAACTTTTTCAGATGATGAGGTTATACTTGAAAAAAAAGTCATAAATTTGGTTTTGTAATAAACTGAAACTATGCAAACTGACAATATGCTGAATGTCTTTACTCTATTCACTGACATTGATTTAAAACAAGAAGAAGTCCCTCTGTTTCGTGGGGCCATGATTCGTGTTGCCGGATCCGATAATGTGGATTTTCATGATCACGAAAGTGAGGGATTCAGATATCTGTATCCTCGTGTTCAGTATAAGATAATCGACCATAAAGCTTCAATTGTTTTTGTGGGCGAAGGTGCTGAATCGATAGGAAAAATCTTGTCTGGTGCTGGAGGAAAAATTCAAATTGGCCGTCGTTCCGCAGTCTTCAATATTACTGGCATGCCTATGTCTCAGTCGGTGGTTCAGGTCAATGATATCAATGATATAAGTAACACATATAAATTGTCTCGATGGCTGCCACTGAATCAGGATAACTATGAGTTGTTCTCTTCTTTGGAGAGTCTGCAGGAAAAGTGCGCTTTGCTGGAGCGATTATTAATCGGCAATATTCTTTCGTTTGCTAAAGGTGTAGGAATATTTTTCGATTCAGAGGTTGAGGTCAATCTTGTGGATATCGAGAAAATGGAGCATTATAAGTTTAAAAATGTGAAGATGTTGGGCTTTGACGTTGTTTTCAGAACCAATGTCTCTTTGCCGCAGTATGTCGGCTTAGGTAAGGGTGTCAGCTTGGGCTTTGGAATAATAACAAATAAATAATTGTATATGGAAAAGTTACATATCGCACTCGTTGGTGCTCAGACCATGCCGATATATATTGGTATCCGAGAAAGTGATGCGGATAAGTTCATCCTTATTCATTCTGCAGAGACCAAGTCAATCGCAGAAATTATCGCCAGATACATAGACCGGGATAATACTATTTTGTTTGAATTGCCCGCATGGGACTTCCCTAAGATGAAGGATAGAATTGATGGCTTATTGGCAGAATATAAAGATTGGCGTATTGAAGCTAATATATCTGGCGGTTCCAAGCCATGGGGCTTTATGTTTTCAATGTTAGCTTTCGAGTATTCTAATTTGTCGCTTTTCTTTTTCGATCAGAGTTGCATGATACATAATATCAGCGATCTTACCTCAAGAATGGCAAAACCTCTTGATGGCGGAATACGTCAGATACTTGAGTTTAATCAGATTCTTGAATCGAATCAAGCCTCTTCTGTAAAGCATGTGGATTTGACATCATATGACGAGAAAGATATCTCAATCTTGCCGGAAATTAAGAGGAGTAGGAAAAAATATCAGAAGATTTTTAATGATTTGACTATTCCTAAAAAGGACAATAAGAATCGTTATCAAAACAATAAGTTGGACACGATCGTAGACAATCAGTCACAGTCGGAGATCTCTTGGGATATTCGAGGTCCTGAGCAAAAAGTGAAATTGACGTTTATTAATAGATTAGGAAATTCTGAAACGGTGGCATTTCAGTCTCCGCACGCCTTTGATATGGTTGTATCTTCAGGTTGGTTTGAATATGAAGTCGCAAAATGCTTGGATTCATGGCCAGAGGCTAAGGATATATGGCTTAATTCAGTCTTTCCGTATCGGAACAATACGCCGAAGAATGAAATTGATATTATTGTGAATGTGGGCTATAAACTGTTATTTGTTGAGTGTAAGACGAAGATTTTTGATAAGACAGATATAGACAAATTCAGATCTGCGGTAAAAAATTATGGAGGATTAAGTTCAAAAGCAATGTTCATTTCTCTTGAGTCTATTGACGCTCAGACAATCGAAAAATGTGAGACCAATGGCATAGAGTATTTTAGCTTGGATGGTAAGCCTGCAGTTGAAAAGAAGAAGGCTCTGTTTGCGAAACTTAATACGATTATGGGTGTTTCCAATACTAAATAACAATGGCGAGAAAGGTTTTCATGTCAGTTCTTGGAACTGGTTTTTATTCGGAGTGTACATACGTCGGTGTCAATACGAGGACTCAAACTCGTTTTATCCAGGAAGCTACACTAAATGAAATTCGCGCGAAAGAGTGGACATCAGAAGATCGTGCGTATGTGTTCATTACGGATAGATCCGAGACTGATAACTGGATAGTCAAAGATAATTGTAGAACAAACCAGCGATCCAAGGAGAGCGAACAATATTATGGCCTTACGAAGGTTTTGGACGACATGTCTCTGCCGTGTACAGTTGAATCCGTGAAGATTAAGGATGGCAAAGATGAGAATGAGATGTGGGATATCTTCAATACCATATATGGGCGCTTGCATGATGGGGATGAATTATATTTCGACTTGACTCACGCTTTCAGATATTTGCCTATGCTGGTGCTTGTCTTGGGAAGTTATGCCAAGTTCTTGAAAAACGTCAAGATCGCCTATATCTCATACGGTAATTTTGATTCACGAAAAAAATGTCCGGATAATCCAGGTGGGGACGAGGCTCCAATTATTGATTTGCTGCCTTTGTCCATATTGCAGGACTGGACATTTGCAGCAGGGCAGTTCATTAAAAGTGGTAATGTCGAAGAAATAGTCAAATTATGCGAAAATGAGTTCTTACCATTGGTAAGAGCCTCCAAAGGAAAAGATGTTGCTGCTAATGCATTACAATATTACACGAAGGTGTTGAATTCTACTATCCAAGATCTCAGGTTTTGCAGAGGTATATCACTGATTGATTCGGATAATATAATCTCCTTAAGACAGAGCACGTTAGATCTTGGCGCATCGATGATCGATTCATTGAATCCTTTGTTGGGCAAAATAGTGGAATCATTTGGGGATTTCGATGATTATGCAAGTATCAATAATGCATATAAGTCTGCTTTGTGGTGCTATAATAAGGGAATGTTTCAGCAAAGTGCAACTATTCTACAGGAAACTGTGGTGACGTTTTTTTGCAGGAGGCATGGACTAAATGAACTGGTCGAGGAAGATAGGCGAGTTGTGAATGATACATTTTTTGCGATTAATCAAGATCGTGAAATCTCCGGAAAATACAAAGATGTCATGAATGACGAGTATATGAATAAAAGCTTGGCTAAATCATTCGACAAGTTGAGCAAGACCAGAAATCATTTCAACCATGCAGGGATGAAGAGAGACTGCAAGACAGCTGAGGCTATGAAATGTGATATCAAGGAGGCCTTATGTTCATTTCAGCACTTGTTTATGCTTCCGAAAATATTTATTAACTACACAAATCACCCTATCGCGGAGTGGTCTGATGAGCAGGTCTCCGCTGCAAAGAAATATGCGGAAACGTTGGTGGATATTCCGTTCATTGGCATTGACCCGGATAAAAATGAAGACGATATTGAAAAAATCGCTGATTCTGAGTTGAGAAAAATCTTGATGAAGGCGGAAGGACATGAGGCTACAGTACATCTGATGGGCGAGCAGACATTGTCATTCTCATTGATAAAGAAATTGCAGGGTTTAGGTGTCCGCTGCGTTGCATCCACTACTAAACGCGAGGTTAAAGATTTAGGCGACAATAAGCGGGAGGTGACCTTTAGATTTGTGAAATTCCGGGAATACTGATAGTCATGGAACTTGTGCTCAATACATTCGGAACAAGTCTGTCTAGGGATAATGAGGGATTTGTCATACGAAATCACGATGGAAATCAGCGAATACCTGTTGCTGGTATCCGCTCTATCCAAATAGGAAAAGGCGCACAGATTTCAAGCGATGCAGTGCTGCTTGCGATGGAAAATGAAATCGAGGTTGTCTTTATGGATAAGGCTGGAAATGTAATGGGGAGAATATGGAGTCCCAAGTATGGTTCGGTATCTACAATCAGAAAAGGCCAACTCTCTTTTTCCTTTGGAAACGAAGCGGTAAAATGGATTAAGGGAATAATTACCAGAAAGATAGAAAATCAGCAGGCTATGTTGTTGATGATGAACACTGATGGAGATATGCGGTTGCAAAATATCATTGACAAGAACATAAATAGACTTGAAGATTATAAGAATAAGATTGCGACACTTGAAGGGGAAATTGTCAATGATATTTCGGCGACGCTGCGAGGATGGGAAGGTGTCGCATCGAAGATATACTTCGATACTATAAATGTTTTTCTCCCTGAAAAATATCGGTTTGAAAAGCGCACTCAGCATCCTGCGATGAATCCTGCCAATGCGATGCTTAATTATGGCTACGGCTTATTGTACGGAAAAATCGAAAGCGCATTGATAAAAGCCGGTATTGATCCCTATGTGGGGGTCATGCATAGGGATGATTACAATAGGCCTGTTCTTGTTTACGATGTTATTGAATTGTACCGGGTTTGGGTGGATTATGTGGTTTTCTCTTTGTTGTGTCAGAATGTTGTTACAGACGAGCATTATTCTGTCAATGATGACAATTCTTGTTGGTTGGAGCCTCTTGGACGGCGAGTCCTGATACAGTCTGTCAATGACTATCTGGATGAAGTTGTTGATGAAAAAGGTGTTCAGAGAAGCCGTATAACCCAGATAACGTTATATGCTCAAAACTTGGCGCAGATCTTCAAAAAATATGCATAGTTATGTTCTTAGTCGGATCTAATGTTCGCAATAACTCTGAACCTCTCAAAAAAGTGACTCCGGAGTATCTTTTCAATGCTTTGCGTTATCCAAAGCCGGAGTTCTTGTCGAGAATCAAGCAGTTGAGGATTGTCCGTCAGATCAATGAATCACAATATGTGCAGTTTAAACAACAACTTCCATATTTTGTTTGTGCGTCATTCAATCCTCCCTTCCGTAATTCGAAGAACTTCGCTTTTACTCAATATTTCATCATGGATATCGATCATATTTGTGAAAAAGGGATGATTGTTGATGATTTAAGACGAAAGATTGAGTCGGACTCGAGAACAATGATGTGTTTCCTGTCTCCTGGAGAGGATGGATTGAAAGTTATAATGAAACTCAAGGACCGGTGTTATGATGCCGGAGTGTACTCGGTGTTATACAAGAAGTTTGTTTATGATTTCAGTCTCCAATACAATCTCCAGCAGGTTATGGATGTCAGGACAAGTGATGTTGCGCGGGCTTGTTTCATGAGTGTTGATTCTTCTGCGTATTATAATCCGGGTGCTGACCCCGTTGATATGTCTGAAATGATCGATATGGAGGATTCCTCGGTGTTGCTCATGCAAAAGAAGGAAATTGAGGAGAATATTTCCACATTGACAGATGTTGCCGTCCCATATGGTAATGCGGTGGAAATTCGGGAACCTGATGATGATGCGATGGAACGGATTCGAGACCTTTTAAATATGAAGACAAAGAGAGTCTCCGTGGAGAGGCCGGTATTCGTTCCGGCAATTCTGGATACAATACAGGGAGAACTGAGTAATTATGTCAGTGATATCGGGTTCATGATATCTGAAATAATCAACATTCAATATGGAAAGAAAATCAGAGCGAAACTTGGATTGAAAACTGCGGAGATTAATTTGTTTTATGGCAAACGTGGGTTTTCTGTGGTGGTCTCCCCAAAGACAGGTACTGATGGAACATTAAATGTTCTTCTTGCAGACACTGTTAGGGCATTTATTGATGAGAGGTAAATATGCCGAGAAAGAGAAGGCCGCCCCTCAGTCTTGCAGCGCAAGCAAAGAAACTTCTTGAGTCAGGTATTGGCGGAAGTCCGAAAGTTGAGACTAAAGAAACCTGCGATTCGTTATCTCCTCTTGAAGATAGAATTAAAGACCTTCTGGGATTGACTGAATCCAGAAAAAAGCGTCAGGATAGAATGCTGTTTTTTGTAATGTATGATATCGAGAGCAATAAGGTCAGGCGGCTTGTGTGCAAGTACCTGATTCGGGAAGGTTGTTCTCGTGTGCAAAGATCTATTTTTCTTGCTGATTTGCCGATTGACTCCTACTCTAGAATAAAAAATGATCTTGCTGAGATACAGGCATTGTATGATAATGAAGATAGTATAATTGTCCTTCCTGTGTCAACTGATTATCTCAGGATGATGAAGGTTATAGGCAAAACAGTTGATGTGGACATTATTACACATACGAAAAACACTTTATTTTTCTAGATATTGTTATGAAGATACTTGGCCAACAACAAAAAGTCGCATTGGAGCGAATCTCGGAATTTCTTAAAAGTGACAAACGCTTTTTTCTGCTCAAGGGTTATGCCGGTACAGGAAAGACTAGTATTGTGCCTGAAATATTGAATGCGGCTGTTGGTTACGAAGTGAAACTTATGGCGCCTACGGGTAGAGCTGCAAAGGTTCTTGCGGAAAAAGCACATGCTCCGGCGACGACAATACATCGAGGAATATACCGCCTATCGTCAATTGAAGTGAAGATGGATGATGACATATCGTCTAAATCAGAGGCGATCCGCACCGCAAAATTGAAATTCTATTTCCCTTTAGACTTGGATGCGGGTATGAAACCTCGACTGATTATTGTCGATGAAGCATCGATGGTGCAGTCATGCACAATGAGAGATGAAGTGTTCGCGTTCGGGTCCGGTTCGATTTTACGTGATCTTGAGACATATCTTGCAAGTACACCAGGGTCGAAAATCATATTTATCGGGGATCCGCTGCAGCTTCCTCCAGTAGGGGAGTCTAAGTCATCTGCATTGGATTTGTCGTCATTTCCTCAAGGCGATGCGGAGGAATATGTTTTGACTGAAGTTGTCAGACAAGGCTCTGATAGTATTATTTTGTCAGAGTCGATGAAAATTCGGGAGTTGTTGAATTCTGAAGATAGATGTGAATTTATAATTGATGAAAAACCGGGGGAACTTGAAACGATTGGTGCGGATAAAGCCTTGGGACAATTTGTCTTCGATTACTCTATGGGAAAGAGCGTGATTTTCATCGCGTATTCAAATAAAAAAGTAGCTGAATATAATGTCAGTGCGAGGAAAATCCTTTATGGAGAGAATGCTCCGGAAGTTGTCAATGGTGAAAGACTGATGATAGTCCAGAATAATTATAGCCATGTTGGGGTTGAATTGATGAATGGTGATTTTGCGAAAGTTGAAGAGGTCTGTTCTCCATGTGAATCTCGTCATATTACGTTGCGGGAGAATGGGGCTTCAGGTGTTAAAGAACACATAATTGAATTGCGTTTCTATCGTGTGAAACTATTGCTTGATAACGGAGAGAGATTAGAGACGATGTTGTTTGCATCACTTTTGACTGATGAATATGTTTTGCAGCAAAATCTGATTAATCGCGCTATGTATGTGGATTTTGTAATTAGGCATAGTAAACTTAAACCAGGGTCGGAAGAATTTAATGAAGCATTGATGCGTGATGAGTATTATACAGCTGTTAGAGTGAAATATGGTTATGCGGTGACTGGTCATAAATCTCAAGGAGGAGAGTGGGGAACGGTCTTTGTCGATTTTGATGGACGACGTGGACTTGATACATCAACGCTTAGATGGGATTATACGGTCATTACGAGAGCGAGGACCAGATTGTACATGATAGGAACACCTCGAAAAAATAAGTTTTCTCAACTTGAAATCAAGTCTGTAATTAAAACCAACGGCTATCCTAAAATGTCGGAAAGGATTCTGAATCGACCTATGACTTTGGCTGAGAAACGTGAAGATGTGGAAAACCGTTTGGCGGGCACGGAATTTACGATAAGCGAGGTTAAAAGTAAGCCATATCGTGAAATTTATTTGATTCATTGCCCTGGGGGAGACTACAGCTTTGATGCGATATACAATAAGTCGCAGATATTCAGGCCGTTTACGTCGGTATCTAACGGTCCGGAAATCGACATGGTTTTGGAACTGCTCAATTCTGAACCAAGTGGAAGGATTATAGAAAAGTACTCACCTTCAACTGAAATGTTGCCCGTGTATGAATTGGTTCAGAGTGCATGTGAGAGTGTTAACGTGACGATTGTGAATGTGCAAGAGTACGCTGAATCATATAAGGTGGTGTACTGTTTGGAAACTGATGGCAAATCATATTTGGATGTTTTTATAAATTCGAAGGGCATTGTAACGAGTGTGATCCCTCATTCAACTTCAGGTCAAAATGATTTGAAATTGGTGACCCTCTTAAATAAGATTGAAGAGTATGCAAAAAGTAAGTGAAATATATCAATTGCGAAAATCGGGGCAGTTGGAAGAGGCCTATAATCTTGCATATGAGTTATATGGTCAATATGAGTCGGATGAAGATGTGAAGAAGGCATTGGCTTGGGTATTGGTTTCGTTATGCAAGAAGAATATTGAAGATAACGATATCGTATCTGCAAAAGAGAGGTTTCGACTTTTGGATTCTCTCGGAATGAAAGGTGGAGATATGTATGCGGATATTCTTGTTTCGCAGATAGATTTTTATCGGCAACGATTATCTGTCTGGGGTGAATTGGAACGAATGAGCAAAGCGGGAAATGAAAGGGAGGCCTATGATCGAGCAAAATCATTGCCGTCGTCAGATTTATCTATCAGTAATGCTACCTCGTATGGCTGGATTATTTACAGGTATCTGAAAAAAGAATTGACTTCCATACCTGTTTCGGAAATGAATGAAATTCTGACAGCGTATTTGTCTCTTCCTGTAGAGCGGCCATCTTTGCTTCATTCTCAAATCCTCATGATTGCGGAAAACTTTCTTTCATATAAAGAACATGAACAGTTTGATTTTTTGCAATTCTTTAAAAAGTGGGATCCTGATAATCTGCGAAGTGAGGATCTTAAGACAGAGACTAAAGAAATTAATGGCAGAAATGTTACTTTTCGGTCTTTGGCCGCGAAAGCGATGTCGTTATGCCTTTCAGATGTTAAACGCACTAAAGATAGTACTGATATAGAGTGGCTTTCAAATGTTTTTGATAAGTTTGCTCTAGAGGATGATAGGTGGTCTTTGCGTCAAAGAGCTATTTTATATATATTGTCTGGGAATAAACCGGCGGCATCTCAAATTTATCGCCAGCAATTGAAAATGCCGAATCCTGAATACTATCTTTGGTATGAGGCTGCATGTTGCGAGTCTGATATGGCTATTCGGGCCGGGCTTCTGTCAAAGGCTCTTACCTTAAAAAATAAAGATGAGTTTCTTGGCAATGTGCGTCTCGCAATGGCCGATACTTTTTTAAAACTCGAAAGGCCAGAGGCTGCTGCTATTGAATTGGGCAAATATCACAAACTTTATGAATCCCGTCAGTGGAATCCCAATGCGAAGTATAATGAACTTGTGTCTAAACTGGAAACGTTGGGGATTCCGCTGGGGAATCCTAATCGTGATAATACTGATTTATATAGGTGCTATTTGCCTAAATCTCTTGAATTTGTTTATTCGGATTTGCCGATTGAACATGCCATTGTGGATAATGTCAATGAAGGTAAGCAACTTTTCCATGTCATATCATTGTCCGGAAAAACGTCAATAGTGTATTACAGGGACACAGAACTTAGACCGAATGTTGGAGACATCCTTAGCCTGAAGTACATGAGTAAAGTACATAAAGAGACTGGAAATGTATCGTGGAAGGTAATAAGCATGTCCGAGGATAATACGGGAGATACTTACGGCCTCAAAAAAGAAATAACGTCTGGCCGCCTTAAAGTCTCGTTGGGAAAGAATGGTCTTTATGGCTTTGTGACTGAGCATGATTTCTCTGCTTATGTTCCATCATATTTGCTCCGCAAAAATGGAATCACCTCTGACACTTGTGGATTTTTTGATGTCTCAGCTGTCGCTGTCTTGTCTGGTTTTCCATCCAAGTGGACGGTCATCGCCTTTCGCACTCCTATTCAACATTAAAACTAAAGAATTTGGCAAAACGACACATGAAACATCAAAAACTTACAACTTGAAATACTTGCAAGCCATCATATTCAGCTGTTCGTCAGTTATGTTTGAAGCTCCTGCTTTCTTTATCAGGGAGAACTCCTCTTTGTTCTTGCTGATGACAAACTTGCGCTCGCATCCGTCAATTACGGCATACAAATGATAGTTGCCTTTGTAGGTCTCTTCCAGTCGGATGTCCTTGAGCTCATGTCCGTTGATTATGACAGGAGAGCGTTTCTCATCTTCCTCCCATTCGCCCCAAGCTCTCAAATGTTCAATAATCGTACTTTCTACACGACCAATCCATTCTTCCGCCACGCCATTTTTCAATGCTATGGTTCGGAAGTTCTTCAGTGAAGATGCGACATCGCGAATGATGGCATCGGGCCTGCGGATGCCGTTGTCGCGGGCGAAGTCAATGATGTCTCCACGGGTAAAGCCGCTAAGTTTCGCGCGTATAAACATACAATGCTCCTCGTTCGGCAGATATCCGCCCCTGTTTATGACGTATGTGATGTCGTATGCCGGAGATAATCTCCACGAGCCGTCTTCAGTCATTGTGAATGAGAAATTCTTGTTGTGGTCGTCAGTGTTGTTCGCAAGGACATTGAACACCATTCTGCGGAAAACCTCTTGGCAATCGGCCTCAGGAAGGTGTAGCTTGCGACAAGTCGCTATCAGCTGCTCGTAGCTGTCGGCGTCGGGGTTTATCGCTGCCAATGTTTGTGTGTGTACCTTCTTGCTCCCGTCGCGATCGAAGCGTTCGGTCAGGAAATGATTGTTTCCCTCGGCAGAATACAACTCCGAAGGCATCATGCGGATGCCGGCCATTCCGGCCAATTCATAATAAGTCATTTCCAATTCCGCTGAACTGTACTCGGAATTCCCGAACTTCAGCAGGTAATAGCCGAAATCCTCCATTCCGGAAATCTGTCCGCTGCGGATTTCTCCTGTCTTCCGGTTGATGGCAATGATTGCCTTCGGCTGTCGCCCTCCTGCGGAAGTCCCTACTGTCAATAAGGACTGCATGGTGATCGATTCTTCCGGAAGGATTCTGGCGTTCTCCCTTTCCGCAAAGATGCGCTCGGCTAAGTCGGCCAATGATTTTATGTCAATCTTGTCTGATTTCCGCTCAAGAGGCACTTCCGGCAGGAATTCCAGTGCTCCCATTCCGCGTCTGCCGATAAATGCCAGTTTGTCAAGCGGATTGATCTCAGCACTTGAAAGCCGGTTCTGCTGGCGCCATAGCTCGAACAACTGATTGCCCCAGGCATCGGGTAAGGAATCTGCGACAAATGCCGGAAGCTTCTGATATATCTTTTCGCTTTCGCCCCATATCGGTGTCAATGCCCCTGCGCTGTCAAGGGGCGCTGAAATCGGTGATATGTTCAGGCCTCTCTTGACGAATTCAGGGTTGTATGTAAAATAAGCCAGGCGCCGCCGGTCGTCCCACGACAGCCTGCCTATTTCCTCATTCCAAAGTATCACTTTCAATGTTTTCAGCATATTCCTGTATTATTTTGAATGGCGGATGCGTTGTGCTTTTTTCTCGTTTTTACGTATCAGATATGGCGACTCCGGAAGTTCCGGCAGAAGGTTGTCCATGTTATTGATCTGACCTATGGCTTTCATCAGGAGGATGAAAGTCGACAGCGTCAGGTTGTCCGCCAATCCGCTCTCAAATTTGTGGATGGGGGGCA
>ERZ779649.774-NODE-774-length-21633-cov-3.108119_pt1 | contig 21633 bp, 16 predicted proteins | sample MGYA00511882_ERZ779649 | MGnify/ENA primary metagenome ERZ779649 (study PRJEB29588, sample SAMEA2157793) | human gut metagenome | biome: human gut; feature: human-associated habitat; material: faeces | place: Denmark | collected 2008/2010 ... | reverse complement strand
TAATTATTCTCTCCCCACGCCTTATCAGTTCTCAGATACTATCTGATAAACATCTATTTTAAACTGATCAGCAGCGCTTATTCCGACAAAGCGGCAGCCATATAATGTCTCTTCCTCGCCAAAGTTCTCCATTCTCACAATCTCAATAACTGTATCGAAGGACTCCTTTGTCCACAATACAACCTGAGTATCATAAAAAGAATTAAGAGCAAGTCTCTCATTGGTTCTGAAAGCCATACCATCTTTAGAAATATTGACTACATTTACTTCAAATTCTTCTTCCTTAAGTCCAAATGCAATAAGATTGTTGTTGACCTTCTGCAGCTTAATCTTAACATTTATTCCAATTCTTTTTGACTTTCTCTTTTCCTGAAATTCCGACATTATATTCTCCTCCTTGTATTTTCTTTTCCATAAGCAAGCTATCAATCATGTATAAACATCGCATCACCAAAGCTGAAAAATCTGTATTTTTCGTTCACTGCTGTTTTGTATGCATTCAAGATATTGTCACGTCCTGCCAGTGCCGATACCAGCATCACCAGAGTGGACTCCGGCAGATGGAAGTTCGTGATCAGGCAGTCCAGAATCTTAAACTTGTAACCCGGATAGATGAAGATCTCGGTCCAGCCGCTGCACGCGCGGATCGTGCCGTCCTCAGCCGCTGCGGATTCAATCGTCCGGCAGCTTGTCGTACCGACACAGATAATGCGTCCGCCATTTTTCTTCGTCTCATTGATCATGTTGGCGGCATCTTCCTCGATACGATAGAACTCCGAGTGCATATGATGATCCAGTACATTCGAAACCTTGACCGGCCGGAAGGTTCCCAGACCCACATGAAGTGTGACGTGCGCGATCTTGACGCCCATTTCCTGAATCTGTGCCAGCAGTTCTTTCGTGAAATGCAGACCTGCTGTCGGTGCCGCCGATCCTTCGTGTTTCGCATAAACCGTCTGATAGCGGTTCTTGTCCTGCAGACGGTGTGTGATATATGGCGGCAGCGGCATCTGGCCGAGCTGGTCGAGAATCTCCTCGAAAATACCCTCGTAGGAGAACTGGATCAGCCGGTTTCCTTCCTCTACCACATCAATAACGGTTCCCTTTAACAGACCGTCGCCAAAATTAATCACTGTTCCCGGCTTTGCCTTTTTGCCCGGCTTTACCAGCGTCTCCCAGATATCGTTCTCACGGCGTTTCAGAAGAAGAATCTCGATGTGTGCATCCGTTCCCTCCTTGCTTCCGATCAGACGCGCCGGGATAACCTTTGTGTCATTGATCACCAGGCAATCGCCCGGATGAAGATAATTGACAATATCCTTAAACACCTTATGCTGCATCTCACCCGTCTTTTTATCCAGCACTAAAAGCCGGGAAGAAGAACGATCTTCCAGCGGATCCTGTGCAATTAACTCCTGCGGTAAATCATAATAAAAATCTTTTACATCCATGATTGTTCTCCATCTATTAGCATTTTCTGTACATAACAAAGAGCCGCTGCTGCGACTCTTTGCCATGTTTCTATCATATTATGCACGAAGCCTGATATCAAGTGTTTTCTCTAAGTTCTTTAAGATTTTCTTGACAAAACCTTCCACTCTTTCCGTTGTGAATTCTTCGTCAGCCGGAGTAAATACAACTGAGAATGCCATGCTCTTCTTATCCGGTCCAAGCTGGATTCCTTCGTAGACATCGAATAATGTTACATCTGTGACATAATCGCAGGCCTCTTTGATACCATTTTCAATCTGCGCACAGGTGATGTTTTTGTCTACCACAAATGCGAAATCACGTTTTTCTTCTGCATATTTTGGCAACGGAGTAAAGATCTGCTCTTTTCCATACCATTTTTTCAGGGATGCAAGATCAATCTCCATGACGTAAGCCGGTACACGCATATCAAGTTCATCCATGATCTCGTAAGAAACCTTTCCAAGATATCCGACTTTCTCACCCTCACAGAAAATCTCTGCTGTCTGATATGGATGAAGGAATGTATTCTCGGCTGCCTCGTATGTGAATGTAATATTCAGTGCATCTGCAACCGTCTCTGCAAATCCTTTTAATGTGTAGAAAGATTCCTTCTCGCCAAATAATCCAACGCACAGTGTCTCTCTCTCATCCGGATACTCCGTAAGTGGGAGATCTTTTGGAATAAATACATTTCCAAGTTCAAAAATTCTTCCCTCTAAAATTGCTTTTTTCTGGTTTCTTGCCATCGCATGGATCATCTGCGGTGCAAGTGTAGTTCTCATCAGTGAAAGATCAATATTAATTGGATTGATCAGACGGATTGCATGTCTCTCTTTTGCATCTTCCGGCAGTCTTAACAGATCCAGATCAGACGGTGAGAAGAAGGAGTAATGAATTCCCTCATAAGCTCCTGCTGCACAGAGTGCACGTTTGATTTTAAGTTCTGTCTTCTGTTTTAAGTTTAATCCACCTAATGTCACTTTCGCAGTCGGCATAAAGGTTGGGATTACATGCTCATAGCCATACATACGGATCACTTCCTCCGCCACATCCGGGTAAGAATCCATATCTTCACGGTAAGCAGGAATCTGCAATGTCAGCTTATCACCGTTGATGATCGGTGCAAAATTTAAAGCAGTAAGAATACGAACGATGTCAGCATCTGGGACTTCGATTCCAAGAACCCCATTGACACGTTTTACACTTACTTTCATCTCTTTTGGCTCGATGGAGTTTCCGGTAGACACTTCAATGTGTGTGGAAGAAACTTTACCACAGCCTAACTCCTCTACTAAATGAAGGGCACGTTTCATTGCCATAACAGTTGTGTATTCGTAAACACCCTTTGCATACATTGCGCTGGAATCAGAGGACTGTCCCAGTGCCCTGGAGCTTTTACGGATGTTGTCGCGGGCAAATTTTGCAGCCTCGAACATCACTTCTTTTGTGGTGTCCTGAATCTCAGAATTTAAGCCACCCATAATACCTGCCAGTGCAACCGGTTTTTTACCGTCACAGATGACAAGATTTGAATTATTTAATTCAAATTCTTTTTCGTCTAATGTTGTGATCTTCTCGCCATCATCTGCACGTCTGACATTAATCTCGTCACCCTCTAAATATGCATAGTCGAATGCATGCATCGGCTGACCTAACTCTTTTAGGACGTAGTTTGTGATATCTACGATATTGGAGATACCACCGATTCCAACTAATGCCAGTCTTCTTCTCATCCATGCAGGAGATTCCTTGATCTCAACATCATGAACATAGTGTGCGATATATCTCGGGCAGAGATCTTTCGCAGAAACAGTTACATGGAAATCCTTCTTTACATCTGTCTCTGTGAAATCAAGTGCAGGCTCTTTGCATTCTTTTCCGAGAACGGCTGCTACTTCTCTTGCGATACCGTAAATACTCTGGCAGTCCGGGCGGTTTGCGGTGATCGCAATGTCAAAAATCCAGTCATCCATTCCAAGGATCGGTTTTACGTCTGCTCCGACTCTGGCATCTTCCGGTAACACAAGTAATCCGTTGTATCCTGCGCCCGGATATAAATCTTCGTTTAATCCAAGCTCTGTTCCGGAGCAAAGCATACCAAAGGATTCATATCCACGGAGTTTGCCTTTTTTAATTGTCATCACACCTTCGATCGTGACATGGTCTTTTGCAGTTGCATAAACTGTTGCGCCTACGAGTGCGAGCGGGAATTTGCCGCCTGCATGGACATTGTCTGCTCCACAGCAGATCTGGAAGGTTCCGTGCTCACCGGCATTTACCTGACATAAGCTTAAGTGTGTGTCAGGAATTGGTTCGCATGTCTCAACCAGACCTACAACAACGCCGCTTACATCTTTTCCAACTTCAATCAGTTCCTCAACTTCAAATCCACAGGAAAAAAGTTTTTCCTCTAACTCCTTTGGAGTAACATCTATATCTACATAATCTTTTAACCAGCTTAATGGTGCTAACATGATAAGTCTCCTTTTCTTTTATCTCTATCTGTTTGTCTTAGTCATCGATCTGTTTTAATACACGCATATCGGACTCAAACAGTAATTTGATGTTGTTGATACCATATTTTAACATTGCGATACGCTCAATACCGATACCGAATGCAAAGCCACTGTACTCATTGGTATCAATTCCACAACCCTCTAAAACTTTATTGTTAACAACACCTGCTCCTAATACTTCGATCCATCCTGTACCTTTGCAGAGTTTGCATCCGCATCCGCCACACTGAAAACAGCTTACATCAACTTCTACGGAAGGCTCTGTGAATGGGAAGTAGGATGGACGAAGACGTGTGGTCGTCTCTTTTCCGAAAATCTTCTTTACAAGTTCATCTAACATTCCCTTTAAGTCGCAGAGTGTAATTCCCTTATCTACCACAAGACCTTCCATCTGTGTAAACATTGGGGAATGTGTTGCATCATCATCGGAACGGAATACCTTACCAGGGGAAATAATCTTGATTGGTGGTTTCTTTGCTTCCATAACGTGGATCTGTCCTGCAGATGTCTGGGTACGGAGCAGGAATTCCGGTGAGAGGTAGAAAGTATCCTGCATGTCTCTTGCCGGATGATCCTGAGGTGTATTCAAAGCTGTGAAGTTATAGTAATCTGTCTCAATCTCTGTTCCCTCATAAACTTCAAATCCCATAGAGGCAAAAATATCAATGAGCTGGTTACGGACCTGTGTCACCGGGTGCAGATTTCCTTTTTCATGCTTCACTGCCGGCATCGTAACATCGATTTTCTCTGCTTCATATCTTTTCTTTAAGGCATCTGCCTCTAATTTTTTCATTTTCTCTTCGAGAATTGTCTCGATTGCAGAACGTGTATCGTTTACCCACTGTCCTACTTTTGGTCTGTCTTCAGGTGCTACATCTTTCATTCCTTTTAATACTGCTGTAAGTTCACCTTTTTTGCCAAGCACTGCCTGTCTGACTTCGTTCAGACGCTCTAATCCGTCAGATCCCTCGATCTCTGCAATTGCTTTCTCTCTGATCTGCTGCAATTTGTCTTTCATTTTCATTTCTCCTTTTTCATAAACATCTTTCAGGACATAAAAAAGGAACCATTCTCCCTCACTTAGGGACGAATGATTCCGCGGTACCACCCTGATTCTTCTCTTCTTTATCCGAAGAAAAGCACTTTGTAGATACGTAACGTGTATCAGGCGTCATCTGCTATTTACAAGATCTCCTGCGTTCACAAATGCGGCTCCTGTGTGAAATTCGATTCCTATCTTACCTTAAGCTGGCTCTCAGCCGGTGACCCGCTCTCTCTTTAAAAAGTATAGTGCTCTACTGACACATTCACAGCCTTTTCCTATTTCTGATGCCCATGATCAGCATCAAATTCAATTGCTATTCTATCACAGGGTTTTCTAAAACTCAACCCCTTTTTTTCTTTGTCCGGTCACGCTTAAGCCATTTGCGGAAACTTTCATTGAAGATCACGTTCACTTCTGCACTCATCATCATAATATACATGCAAAAATAAAGCCAGAGCATGATCAATGCGATGGTTGTCAGACTGCCATACATAGAAAATCCATTAAAGTAATCCACATAAATGGACAAAGCAAACGAAAACACATACCACGCCACCGCGCAGATCGCTGCACCCGGAATCTGGCTTTTAAACGTCAGTTTTTTGTTTGGCAGCATGGTAAAAATAATATCAAAAAATACAAATAAAATTCCAAAAAGCACAAAGCCACGAAGTCTTACGATCAGATCCGTCAGACTCTGCAATAGCGGAATATACTCTACCGCAAGATCATGCAGCGTATTTCCAAAGACCAGGACAACCAGTGTAAATACAACCGCAAACAAAAATACGATCGTATAGACGATTGCCCAGAGTCTTAACACAAACCAGTTGCGGTTTTCCTCCAGGTCATTGACCGAATTCAGTCCATCTGTCATATACTGGATTCCCTTGGCAGCAGACCAGATTGCCACGATCGCCGTAATGGAGATGATCCCAACCGAACGGTTATATACTTCATCCGTGATTGAAATCAAAAAAGCTGAAATGTAATCTGGCAATGCAGTCTGATACATTTTTAACAAAGTCCCCTCCGTGATCGGTGTGTATTGAAGAAGGGAAGAAAACACCATCAAAAATGGAATTGTCGATAATATAATAAAAAATGCCGACTGGGCAGAATATGCATTGATCTTATCCCGCTTACATTTATCAAAAAAAGATTTTCCGTTTCCGATAATCTTCCAAATCAATTTTCTTTCCTCCATTGTTACTGCGATTTATTCATCATCCTGATTCGCAAATTCACTTTTTTCTGTCAGACTGGTAATCGAGACATCTTTATAGAAGAAATGCAAAATATCTTGATAATTCATCCCGGTTTTTGCCAGACCATTGGCACCATTCTGGCTCATGCCAAGTCCGTGTCCGTAACCTCCGCCATATAGAGTGTATGTTTCGTCTGCTTCGTTCACAAGACTGGCAAACGCACTTGGCAGAATCGTCACCTCAGCACTCTCACTTCCATCCTGATACGCAATGTTTGCCGCGCCAAGTCCTAGTACTTTACGAATATTATACTCGGAAAAAACTTTTACCATACCATGTTCATAGGAAAGCCGTAACGTCAGGATGGAACCTGACGCACTCCGTTTCTCCACTTCGATGCCTTTCAGCTTTCCAAAATCTGCCATGGAGTCCGTCTCATTTTTACCATTAGATTCATAATATATCACGTTCCTTGGAGAAATGGAATGCCTGTTTTCCAAAATTTGCCGGATTCCGGCTTCTTTTCCGTTAAAATCCGCCTGTGCACTCCAGCGATAATACTTGATCTCACTGTCAAATCCTGTCTGTGGTTTCCGGATATAATCTAAAAATGTTTTCTCATCTGACAGATCAATATCTGTCTCCGGCGTATTTAAGCATACTTTTTTCAGGTACCCATAGTTTTCCATCTCTTCCGGATTCCATACCTCTGCGGTGTCCGTGTAACCCATAGACGTCGAGAAATAATATGCTTCGATTACTTCGTCCGCATAAGTCATTACCTCATGTTTTGTCTCCTCCACCGCCTGTCTGGATGCCTCGCCCGCCTCTACTTTATTATAAACCTGATAGGACGTACTGTCGTTGATATGCGCTCCGAAAGCCGCCAGATCTGCCCTCATAAGCTGAATATAGGCATAGCTTCTCGCACAGACTGCCTGCGCCTTTAATGCCTCTTTTTCATAGGTAGATGGCATCTCACTTGGAACCACTGCGGTAAGATAAGTTTCAAACGGAACACTGTTCACAACGGTGTAGCCCTCCTCGTAACGGCGCACCTCCACACTGCCGGAATATCCGTTTGAGATGGTATTTCCCGCTTCATCACACAGAAAAATCTTTCCATTTTCCGTTGCAGGCTGAATGGAAAATGTATCATCACGTTCTGTAAACCATGTACTTACATCAAGCAGCGTTCCCGCCGCATAGTCCGACACAGTTTCACCAAACTTAATACTTGCATCCACATCTGCTTTCAGATAAACTGCGGAGCGGAATTTTCCACCATCGTCTGCCAGTAACAGAACCCGGATATTTTCGATTACTGCCGGTGTCCTGATCAAAATTGCACAGACTTCTTCTTCCCCGATCACATAGGATACTTCCATGTTTCCGAGAACCACTTTCGAAATCGAACTCTCCGTGACATCTTCCCCTTCTAAAAGTTCATAAACCGGGATCTTCCCGGTATGGGAGACTCTTCCATAGCCTTCAATCTCTATCGTATTTTCATCATAGGACAATAATTTTCCACCGATCTCCTGTTCTTTTTTTCGCACGATCTGGAGCTTTCCATTTGAAAAAACAAGATCCGCCACGCCTTCTGTCACATCTTTTTCCGATGCATCCATTGTAATCTCATATTCTGCACCACCGGATAAAAAAGTAAGTGTTCCATCTTCGACAGCCTTGATATAAGTATTATATACCTCTGCTTCCTCTTCACTGATTCCCGCAATTCCAACACATTTACCATCCAGCAAATACAATCGGTAATTATCCCATGCTGTGAGAAAATGTTGTCCAAACTTTGATGGATAATCCCCCTCATTTGTGACCAGAATGCATCCGCTGTCCGATTCAATCACATCCATCAGCAACAGATCCTGTGTTGTAACTGTTTTTTCATCATCTAGATAAGCAAGGATTTCTGTATAAACAGCGTTCCACTCCCCGCGGTCTAGCGCAGCGTTCTCACTTTTCTCTGGAAGTTGTATGTAATCCTTTAATCCAAGAAACTCTAAAATTTCGCTGGCAGCCTTTTTTGTCAGATACTCCTGTTTCTGTAACAATATCTGCTCCCAGTCCATCTCCTTATATATAGAAAAAGACAGTTCATCCTGCACCTCTTCTACCGGAACATAATGCTCTGAATAAACGTCTTTATGATACCCTTTTTTCGTTCCTGCCAATAGCATGCCGCACAATATGAGTAACAAAATGACAAGCAGTCCGATTTTTCTTTTCAAACGCACTTTCCCCCTCACGCACTACCTAAAAAGAAGCTGCTTTCTAAGAAAGCAGCTTCTCGCTTTTGTATCTTCTGTTTTATTCTCGTGTGTATCTTCTATCTTCATTGGTACTTTTATGATTCTTTTGTGTCTCAAAAATGCTTTTGTACTTTCGGAATCTTTTGTACCTCACTATAGATCTTCTGTGTCTTGTGAACGCTTTTGTGTCTTCAAAACTTCTTCTGTACTTTATAAATTCTTTCGTACATTCTATCTTTTGTAATACCCAAAATGCCGTTTCCTACAATTTTGACTCCTAGCCAACGCTAGGTGGGTAACCTCAATCAAGCTTTTGCCTTCCCCCGCCGCCGTAGCGAATTACTGAGGCCTGGCATCCAATTGAAAATGTTGGAATCCCGTTTAAAGTAAATGTAGGTTCAAAATAGTAGGGTGTCGCACATCCCAGGCTGTTTTTTGATAGTCTTATTATACTTTAATGTTCCCTGATTCACAAGCAAAAATTAATGCCGGAACGTAAAAAATACTACCAAAATTACTACTATTTTCTTGTAGTTTTATCCATTGACAAAATGGCAAAAACATGTTCCACCTAGTAAACTCTGGCTTTGTCTATATCGTCCTTTGTAAATGCACCCGGAAACAATTCCCCAAGCGTGTACTCGAGATATTCTCCATTCTTTTTGGAGACAAAAATCCGAAACGTTTCCGGCTCACAGAATTCTGCCATGACCTGCCTGCAGACACCGCACGGATACAGATAATCGTCTCCATCTCCATTGATCGCAATTGCCGCAAACTCACGTTCCCCCTCATAAACTGCCTTAAAAAACGCTGTACGCTCCGCACAGTTTGTCGGAGAATATCCTGCGTTTTCAATGTTGCATCCCTGATAAACCTTACCGCTTTTTGTCAGAAGTGCCGCTCCAACCCGAAAATGGGAATATGGAGCATACGCATGCTCCTTTGCTTCCATAGCTGCTTTTATCAATTCTTCTGTTTCCATCCTGTCAAACTCCTGCTTTTCATTTTTATACTGTATTTTTCCAACAAACGACATATTATTTACATGTTTTATTGTAATCTAATATCTCCTGAAAGTATAGGAATAATTAAGAAGTTTTCATGTTTATATGTAAACTTTTTCTAAAATTTTTTTAAATTCGGAACAATTTTCTTGTATTAATTTTAGTACATATGCTATTATAAGTTAACGCGATAAATTGAAGGAGGGCTTTGAATGACAAAAAACAATCCATTTTGTGAGATAACACCGGAGTTAGAGCATCTGTCTGAACTGAGTGCCAAATGTTCTGTCATTGATCCGGAATTATATAACAAATACGACGTAAAACGTGGACTGCGAGACATAAACGGTAAAGGTGTGCTCGTTGGACTGACCGAGATTTCTGATGTATGTTCCACCAAGATTGTAGACGGGGTATCCCAGCCGGCAGATGGTGAACTCTATTACCGTGGCTATAATGTAAAAGATATTATTGCCGGAATTGATGAGAACAGCCATTTCGGATTTGAGGAATGTACCTATCTTCTTCTGTTTGGCAGTCTTCCAACGAAAGACGAACTAAAAGAATTCACTAAAATGCTGAGCAAATACCGCTCACTGCCTACCAGTTTTGTACGTGACATCATCATGAAAGCGCCAAGCAGGGATATGATGAACACCCTTGCACGAAGTGTATTGACACTTTACTCCTACGATGACAGGGCGGATGATATTTCTCTTCCAAATGTATTGAGACAATGTCTTCAGTTGATCAGTTTATTCCCATTGCTTTCTGTTTACGGTTATCAGGCATATAAGCATTATCACGATGGTGCCAGTTTATTTATCCATCCTCCAAAAGAAGAATATTCTACTGCAGAAAATATTTTACATATTCTCCGCGCTGACAGTAAATTTACACCACTGGAAGCGAAATTGTTAGATACCGCCTTGATCTTGCATATGGAGCACGGTGGTGGTAACAACTCCACATTCACCACGCATCTGGTATCTTCCTCCGGAACCGATACCTATTCCGCGATTGCAGCCTCTTTAGGTTCCTTAAAAGGACCGAAACACGGTGGTGCCAATATCAAAGTTGTAAAAATGTTTGATGATATGAAAAAACAGGTGAAAGACTGGTCAAACGAGGATGAGATTGCAGATTATCTGACAAAATTGTTGCATAAAGAAGCATTCGACCACGCTGGTCTAATTTATGGTATGGGACATGCGGTTTACTCACTTTCCGATCCACGAGCTGTTATTTTCCGCTCTTTCGTAGAAAAACTCTCCGAAGAAAAGGGCTATGAAAAAGAATTCAAACTCTATGCAACGGTCGAGCGGCTTGCCCCTGAGATCATTGCAAAAGAACGTAAGATCTACAAGGGTGTCAGTCCAAACGTTGACTTTTACAGCGGCTTCGCCTATAGCATGTTAGGACTCCCGGTAGAACTTTACACACCGATTTTTGCCATTGCACGAATCTCCGGCTGGAGTGCACACCGTCTTGAGGAAGTGGCACACAGCGGCAAGATCATGCGTCCTGCATACAAGAATGTTGGCGAACGAAAAGCTTATGTTCCTATGGAGGAACGTTAAAATAGGAAAACAGTTGTCACTGGGAACACACCGGATATTACCGGTTCCGGTCTGTTTCCATGACAACTGTTTTTTATGTAACTCATATTATAAATGTAAAAACTTCTCTCTCGCTTTCGCCAATGAATTCTGAAACCAGATGAAAGCTGCAAGAAAAATGATCACTTCCAGGATACTTGCTTTTCCAATCGGCATAACGGTCTCATTTAAGACTCCAAGAACCCCAACGATCAATACCAATGCACCAAACAACATTTCACGCCAATACAGAAATTCAATAAATCCCTTTGTATCTTTCACTTTTTTTAACTCTTCCTGTGCCAGCACCATGGAATTGATCCTGCCACTCTTCTTCATATGAAGCGCTGACCCTATCATATAGGCACCAAACAATGCAACAACAGCATCGAATACAAGCATTACATCCATCTTCTTTTACCCTCTCCATTTCTGATTTTACATAATTTTACAAAGATGCACTCATTATAAACTCTCCATCCTTAAGATTCAAGAACAAAATCAATCCATATTTTGCGTTTTTTCGAGAAAAAACAACACGAATTTTGTATATTACAATTGCATGCCCATTTTTTTTAGTGTAAAATAGGTTCTATAAACAAATTAGGAAAAGGGGATTTACTATGAGACTAGACAATGCAAAAATTCTTATTAGTGATGATTCCATACTTGCACGAAAGCAGTTAAAAGATTTTATTTCAAAATATGGTACACCAACTTTTTTCGAGGCATCCAACGGACAGGATGCAATTGATATCTATAAAAAGGAAAAGCCTGATTTATCGTTTCTTGATATCGTTATGCCAGTAAAAGATGGCAATGCAGCAATCCGTGAAATTATTGATTTCGACAAAGACGCAGAGATCATTATCGTTTCTTCTGTCGGAACACAGTCACAGCTGCGTTCCGCCATTGAAGCCGGCGCAAAGGATTTTATCCAGAAGCCTTTAAATCCAGAGCAGCTGCACAGCATCCTTACCTCAAGATTTGAAGGGAGATAAAATATGTACGCACAGTTTTTTGGAACATTTTTATTATCTCACAATGTAGTGACAAAAGATCAGCTGCTCAGTGCCCTTGGCAAAAAATCCTCCCAGCATATGAAGTTTGGCACTCTCGCCATTATGAAGGGATATATGACTGCAAATGAAGTAGATAATGTCATCATTTCACAGACACATAACGATTGTCGGTTTGGCGATCTGGCTGTCCGCGAGGGATATCTGACGCAGGAACAGGTCGATGAGCTTGTCAAGACACAGTATCCTGATTTTCTGTTATTAGGACAGACACTTGTAGATGAAGGTTATATTACTAATACGCAGCTGGAAACATTGATTGTTGATTATGAATCCGAAAATGAATTAACGGATTTAGATTACAGCAACGAAAAACAGGATGATCTTGACCGGATTCTTGCAAATTTCTTCCATACAACTGATGTAGCTGCAGACGAATACAATGCTTCCTATATGCGATTGCTGTTCAATGATCTGACGCGTTTTATCGGGGATGATTTCACTCCGCTGTGTTTTAACCCATGCAAAGAGTATCCTGTAAATTACTGTGTTTCGCAGACGATCCATGGCGATTTATCCGCTAAAGTTTATCTGGATATGCCTGAGACAACCTGTATCAGCTTTGCATCCAGATACGTAAATGAGGAATTTACAGAGTTTGATGAATACGTTCAGGCTTCTCTGGAAGATTTCTTAAATCTTCATAACGGATTATATAATGTGAATATTTCAAATACACTCGGAAAAGAATTAACATTAGAGGCTCCTGAAGTTGTTTCTGACGAATTGATTGAATTGTCCAGTTCATCTTATTTACTTCAGGTCATGTATCCGTTTGGTGTTGTTAATTTCATTTTTGAATTGAAGAAATAATAATGGAATTGTATCAATAGAAAATCAATTTTCAGGTCACAAAAATAAGGCTGCTGATAGTTTTATCAGACAGCCTTATTTTTTCTATTATCGTTTTAATAAGATACAAATGCTAAAAATCTGCACGATCATTTCACGTTCAAAAATTCTTTTACAACCTTTGGCATCTCATCCACTTCACATACGGTCTTATGTCTTACCTCTGCGGTACGGATCTCTTCGATGGCATTTGGAATCTTAACATTTCCAATTTTGCTCAGTTCGTCGACAAGTTCAAAATCTGTCATTGCATCATACTTCTTATCAATCGCATCCATCACGCTTCTTGTAAACTTGAACGGACTTGCAGTAGATGCGATCACGGTCTTGGTGTCCGTGTCTTTGGTATCTTTTAAATACTTATGGTATACACCTGTCGCAACTGCTGTATGGGTATCAATAACATAACCTGTCTTTTCGTATAAGTTCCGGATCTCTTCTGCTGTTTCTTCCTCACTTGTATAATTTCCATAGAAATCTGCAAGCTGTTCTTTCATTGCAGGCGTAATCTCATACTTTCCGTTTGTATTTAATGCTTTCATGAAATCTGCATTCTTTGCAGCATCATTTCCGGCAATACGGTAAATCAGACGCTCTAAGTTACTGGAAATCAGAATATCCATGGATGGAGAGCTTGTCAGCATAAATTCTCTGTTCTTATCATAAGTTCCAGTTGTGAAAAAGTCGTAAAGAACCTTATTCTCATTGGATGCACAGATCAATTTTGCAATTGGGATTCCCATATTCTTCGCATAAAATGCTGCCAGAATATTACCAAAGTTACCGGTTGGAACTACGACATTGATTCTCTCATCTTTTCCAATAACACCATTTGCATATAATTTTGCATATGCATATACATAATAGACAATCTGTGGCACCAGACGTCCAATATTGATGGAATTCGCGGAGGAGAACTGATAACCTGCAGCTGCTAATTCCGCTGCCATTTCTTTATCACCAAAAATCTTCTTCACACCAGTCTGTGCCTGGTCAAAGTTACCATGGATACCTACAACAAATGTATTATCGCCCTTCTGTGTCACCATCTGTTTTTCCTGAATTGGGCTGACACCGTTCTTTGGATAAAATACAATGATCTTTGTTCCCTTTACATCTGCGAATCCGGCTAATGCTGCTTTTCCGGTATCCCCGGAAGTAGCTGTCAGGATTACAATATCATTTTTCACCTGATTCTTTCTCGCTGATGTGATCATTAAATGTGGCAGGATAGATAATGCCATATCTTTAAAAGCAATCGTTGAGCCATGGAACAACTCCAGATAATACGCTCCGTCCGCCTGAACCAATGGTGCGATCTCTTCTGTATCAAACTTGCTGTCATAAGCTGCATTGATACAATTCTTTAATTCTTCCTCCGTGAAGTCTGTCAAAAACTTCTTCATAACTTCATAAGCTGTTTCCTGATAAGTCATTCCTGCAAGTTCATCTACCGTCTTATCCAATGTCGGAAGCTGTTCCGGAACAAATAATCCTCCGTCCTCTGCAAGTCCTTTTAAAATAGCCTGTGAAGCTGTCACTTTTTCATTTGCATTTCTGGTGCTTGTGTACATCAATTCCATTTTCACAATCCTCTTATCCTTTTTCTCTCTTTCGCTCATTATAGATAAAACGTTCTCTCATGTCAATGCATTAAAGCATTAAATTGTCCGAAATCCCCTGAAAACGATCTGATTCTGCTTTCAACTGGTCACTGATCTGCTGGTTTGTCTCCATTTTCTTCTTGACCTTTTCCATGTTTTCTACAAGGATATCGGTATTTTCCGCAGCATTTGCGATTCCTTTCGCACTCTCCTCAATCGCCGTGGAAATATCCTCTACTGACTGTTTCATCACAAGGACAACCTCTTTCAGACTGTTTGCACGCTCCTCGAAGTGATCCATGGTACTATTGACATAAGTTGCATCGGTCCGGTACTGCTCGCCTGTTTTTACGAAGCTGTCATAATCCGGCATGATCGTATCATCAATATAGGTAACAAGCTGGTTTGCGCTGTCAGAAAGCTTTTCCACCGCATCTGTGACCTGTGCGTTGATACTCTGGATATTATTCGCTGTCTCTCTTGTGGAATCTGCAAGTTTCCGGATCTCATCTGCCACAACTGCAAATCCTTTTCCTGCCTCTCCCGCTCTTGCCGCCTCAATAGAAGCATTTAACGCGAGAAGGTTTGTCTGGCTGGATACGCTTAAGATTTCTTCCGTCAGTTCATTGACATGTCTGACACTGGTACTCTCCTCGATCGCTGACTTCAGCGACTCGATGATGCCGGCGATCATCCGGCTTGTATTTTCCTGATTGTTTACTGCCTTCTGTTTTAACTCTTCGGCACGCTCCTGCATAGTGGATGCATAATCATTCATTGCCTTCGAATCATCCGCAATGCTGATCACTTCATCATTTACATTTGAAATATTATCGGTCACGGTTGCAGCGGAAGACGAAACTTCCTCCATCGTTGCAGAAAGTTCTTCCATAACAGCAGATACATCATAAGCATTCGTATTGGCTGTCTCCACACTCCTTCCGACATTCTGGACGACATCTCCGATCGCATTGGAGTTTGTTGCGATTTTTCCGAGAACTTCCTGTAAGGTGTCAAGGAACACATTCATACCGGATGCAAGTTCTGCGATCTCATCATTTCCCTTTACGGTCACACGCTTTGTCAGATCTGCATGACCGGACTGCATATCTTTGACGATCACTTTCAGTTCCTTTGACGTCTTCCTGATCGGACGAACTACTTTAAAGATCGTTATATACAACGATGCGATCAGACTCACAACAATAAGTCCGATAACGATCAGATTTGCATAATTTCCACTGTCATATACCGTACTCTGGTTTGCAACCACCCGGTCTACATCTGCATTGTAAAATTCAATATAAGACGCAAGTTCATCACTCAATTTATTTGCCGCTTTAAAAAGTTCAAGATTACAGTATTCCTGTGCCTGTGTCTTATTACCATTCTCAATACTGTCCGTCACCTTCTGGTATGCATCCGTAAAGCCCTGATAATAAGCGGTGATATTCTGCACCCTGCTCTTCTCATCCTCTGTCACTGCCATCTGATCTAACTGTTCCAGCAGACCATTGATCTCTTCCTTGGTTGCTGCGCTCTGTTCGAGCATACTGGCACGGTCATTTGTCGACTTTGTCACACACATACTGTAAGCAAGGATCTCCATTTCCTTAAATTTGTCTGAGATCTCATTCAACTGTGCTGTTTTTGTCATATAAACACTTGTGATCTCATTGCTCGCCTGATACATGGACTTTAAATTCCGATGTCCGATCACAGCAGATATAATTGCAATGATCACAAGACAGATAACAGGAATCAGGACTTTTCGGCTCATCCGGCTCTGTAAGTTTACGCCTCCTGCTTTTCCGTTTTTCTTTTGTTTTCCGTTCGTTCTTTCGCTCATGTTAGTTTTCCCCTTTTCAAATTCCAATTACAATTTTGATCAGAAAATCACTTTGTAATATTATACCAAATTCTTACTTACGAAACAATATTTTATAGCATATCAAATTTATATTTTTACCATATTCTGAATCACTTTCTTACACAGCAAAACAGCAAGTGTTTTTCTGCTGAGCGAACAGTCACCATAATTTTCTTGTTCTTCCTGTTCTGTCATGTTAAAATAGCATATATCATCTCATAAGTGTAAAGTAATCATTTTATGGAAGGAAAACTATAACATGCAAACTGGAGTTTATTCTGCCCAAAAAAAGGACGGAACCGTCTATTATCGCGCGAACATTACATACCAGACAAAACACATCAGTCTCGGCAGTTTTTCATCGGAAGAAGATGCACACTCTGCCTATTTAGAAGCCTGTAACCTTTTGGAAAATGAAGCAGTCACACTTTTTAACATCCACAGTCAGATTCGCCATCTGTCCTTTGACAAAGCAGTATGTCTTTTAAACTTCCGGGATAATCATCTGTATTTTCATAACCCTATTTATCTGCGCAAAGGCTACTTCAGTTATTTTCTTTCCGATGATATGGAACTGAAATTTGACATTGATGATCTGTTTTATTATGCCGGTCATCGCATCCAGAAACGCCAGGGACATTTATTTGTAAGCGATTATGGCATGCAGTACTCCATTTTGTCCCGCTACGGGATCAAACCCTATGCAGTTACCGGCAGAGACTATCTGTTTTTTAACGGTGATACGCATGATTTCCGTTATTCCAACATTCTGAACATCAACCGTTATCATGGTGTTTTCAGCTATGAGAAAAACGGTGCTACGCATTATAAAGTTTTTATCCATATTAACGGCAATTACAAAATCGGAAGCTATGCCAGCGAAGCCAGTGCTGCCGTTGCTTATAATAAAGCTGCCGATCTTGCAAAAACATTCGGTGTGACAAAGCAGTTCCCGGAGAACTATGTAGACACGCTGAATCCAAGAGAATATGCCGAACTCTACACCCACGTAAAAATCTCAAAAAAATATATCGATTATCTGAAAACATTCGCTTAACCGCAATGCCTGAAATATCTTTACAGCCACCTCGCAACATACAAAAAGACCGTCACACAAACCTGATCGTTTATGCAACAGTCCTCCTGCTTCTGATTGTATTTTGAAATTATTTCTGATTGATATAGTTGACCAGACCTTCGCAGTCGATAATCTTCTGCATGAATGGCGGGAATGCCTGCCCCTGATAAGAAGTTCCTTTTGTCTTGTCGGTGATGACACCTGTATCAAAGTTCACTTCCACCTCATCGCCTGCTTCAATCTCTTTTGCCGCATCCGGGCACTCGATGATCGGCAATCCGATGTTGATCGCATTCCGGTAAAAAATTCTCGCAAATGTCTCTGCAATGACACAGCTTACGCCTGCCGCTTTAATTGAAATCGGCGCATGTTCTCTGGAAGATCCACAGCCAAAATTTTTGTTGGCTACAATAATGTCTCCCTCTTTTACATTTTTCACAAAGTCCTTGTCAATGTCTTCCATACAGTGTGTTGCAAGTTCCTTCGGGTCTGAAGAATTCAAGTATCTTGCTGGAATAATAACATCCGTGTCGACATTGTCTCCATATTTAAATACATGACCACATGCTGCTTTCATAATATCCTCCTTGTTTTGCGAAGCAAAATCCGAGCCTCTTTAGGCGAGGAGAGGATTTAGCCTCCTTGTTTTGCGAAGCAAAATGCGAACCCTCTGGTGAGCAGAGGATTTAGCCTCCCTTGTTTTACATAACCTCTTCCGGACTGGAAATCTTACCTGTGACTGCACTTGCCGCTGCAACTGCCGGGCTCGCAAGATATACTTCCGAATCCACATGTCCCATACGACCTACAAAGTTCCGGTTTGTTGTAGATACACAACGCTCGCCTGCCGCAAGGATTCCCATATATCCTCCAAGACATGGTCCACAGGTTGGTGTGCTGACAACCGCTCCTGCCTCGATAAAGGTTCTTAACAGTCCCTCTTCCATTGCCTGCAGATAAATCTTTTGTGTTGCCGGAATCACGATTACGCGAAGTCCTTTTTTCACTTTCTTGCCTTTTAACACGGAAGCTGCAATCCTAAGATCATCCATACGGCCATTGGTACAGGAACCGATCACAACCTGATCAATTTTCACATCTCCGACTTCATCGATCGTTCTTGTATTTTCAGGTAAATGCGGAAATGAAACGGTTGGTTTTAAGGTGCTTAAATCAATCGTATATTCCGCATCATATTCCGCATCCTCATCTGCTTCATAAACAACGTAAGGACGTTTGGAATGTTCTTCCATGTACTGTTTTGCAAGGTCATCCACAGGGAAAATACCGTTCTTTCCACCTGCTTCGATCGCCATATTTGCAATTGTAAAACGATCATCCATCGTCAGATACTGAATTCCATCACCCACAAATTCCATCGATTTGTAAAGTGCACCATCCACACCGATCATTCCGATAATATGTAAAATAATGTCTTTTCCACTGATCCACTTAGCCGGTTTTCCAGTCAGATTAAACTTCATTGCAGACGGAACTTTAAACCATGCCTTTCCGGTTGCCATTCCTGCCGCCATATCCGTACTTCCGACACCGGTAGAGAATGCTCCAAGTGCTCCGTAAGTACAGGTATGGGAGTCTGCACCAATGATTACATCTCCTGCCACGGTAAGTCCTTTTTCCGGGAGCAGCGCATGTTCAATTCCCATCTCCCCTACATCAAAATAGTTGGTAATGTCATGTCTGCACGCAAATTCCCGCACGCATTTACAGTGCTCTGCTGATTTAATATCCTTGTTTGGAACAAAATGATCCAAAACCAGTGCTACTTTATCTTTATCAAACACACCGTCCACTTTCATCTTATCCATCTCATGGATAGCCACCGGTGATGTAATGTCATTTCCAAGAACTAAATCCAATTCTGCCTCGATCAACTGTCCTGCACTTACAGATGGAAGCCCTGCATGTGCCGCCAGGATTTTCTGCGTCATTGTCATTCCCATGATAAAATCCTCCTTCACGTAATTATTCCGATTCCCTGCTGTTATCATAAATCATCAAAACAATTACTCTGTTTATATTCCCGTGATATTCTCATTTCTCACGGTTCCTTTTACTTGTATTCATTGTAGCATAGGTAATATTATAATACAAATACATAATAAACATATTTACCATAACTATGTTTTATGATATACTATATCCATCAGATAACAAAAAGGAGTTTTTATGAATCAGAATTTATCCTCTTACCGTATTTTTTATACAGTTGCAAACACCGGAAATATCTCAAAGGCTGCAAAGGAGCTTTATATCAGCCAGCCTGCGATCAGCAAATCCATCCAGAAGCTGGAGGAAAGCGTTGGCTGCAAACTTTTTTCCAGAAGTTCCCGCGGTGTTGTTCTGACCGATGAGGGAAAACTGCTCTATGAGCATGTCAGTGAGGCGTTTGAGACCCTGACCATGGGCGAAGAAAAATTAAAACGTTCCATCGAGCTCGGTGTCGGACACTTAAAAATCGGTGTCAGCTCCACGCTCTGCAAATATCTGCTTCTGCCTTACCTGAAAGAATTTATCCGGCAGAACCCGCATATTTCCATTTCCATCTCCTGCCAGTCCACCAATGATACCTTAAAACTGCTGGAAGATAACAAAATTGATATCGGTCTGATCGGGAAACCGGAAAATCTGAAAAATATTCATTTTGACTTTTTGGAGGAAATTGAAGACATTTTCGTTGCAGCCAAAGATTATCTGCGAAACCTGAAAGCAAGAGGTATTCAGAAAGATCATATTTTACAGAGTTCCACGCTCATGCTGCTTGATAAAAACAATATGACAAGACAGTACATTGATGATTATTTACAGGAAAATCAGATCATCATCAAAGATTCCATCGATATTTCTGACATGGATCTTCTGATCGATTTTGCCCGCATCGGTGTCGGTGTTGCATGTGTCATCAAGAACTTTGTCCGTGAAGATTTGGAAAACGGAACTCTCGTGGAAATTCCACTTGGCTTTCCAATCCACAAACGTGAAGTCGGTTTTGCATACAAGACAACAACCAAGCCTTCTAAATCACTTGCGGAATTTATTCATTTTTACAAGACTTACCGGTAGGACGCTGATGCGCGCAAGCTTTAGCTTGCATAATTCTTCTGCGCATCAGTCGCATCCTTGTGGAGCATTTTTCTTGCATAGGAAGCAATTTCCTATGCAAGAAAAAACCGCCGTGGCAGCTGCCACGGCATTTTTTCTTATCTCATAACAATATTCACGATACGTCCCGGTACATAAATCTCTTTTACAATATTTCCCGTGAGTTTATCTGCAATCGCTTCTTTTGCTTTTGCAATGACATCCTCTTTTGCATCGTCTTTTCCAATGGAAAGTGTTCCCTTGGTCTTACCATTGATCTGTACTGCGATTTCCACAGAACTCTCAACGGTCTTAGCCTCGTCAAATTCAGGCCAGGCTGTCTGATAAACTTTTCCTTCGAAACCTGCAATCTGCCATAACTCCTCAGTGATATGTGGAGCAACTGGGTTCAATAAAGTAATTAATGTTTTAAATTCTCCCCTTGTAATCGCATTTTTCTTATAAAAGTCATTGATAAGTGCCATCATTGCTGCAATTGCAGTATTGTACTTCAGATTCTCGAAATCGCTGCTTACTTTCTTGATGGTCTGATGCATCTTTGTCTCCATATCAGCAGAATAACCTTCTTCGTCTGTCATAAGATCCTGTAATTTCCATACACGCTCCAAGAAACGACGGCAGCCTTTGACGCCATCTTCCGACCAGGAAGCGCTTAAATCGAAAGCTCCGATGAACATCTCGTAAGTTCTCAATGTATCTGCACCGTATTCTCTTACGATATCATCCGGATTTACGACATTTCCTCTGGATTTTGACATCTTCTCACCGTTCTCACCGAGGATCATACCGTGGGAAGTTCTCTTCTGATATGGTTCCGGGCAAGGAACAACACCCTCATCATAGAGGAATTTATGCCAGAATCTGGAGTACAGTAAATGTAAGGTTGTATGCTCCATACCACCGTTATACC
>ERZ779649.770-NODE-770-length-21714-cov-28.546101_pt1 | contig 21714 bp, 19 predicted proteins | sample MGYA00511882_ERZ779649 | MGnify/ENA primary metagenome ERZ779649 (study PRJEB29588, sample SAMEA2157793) | human gut metagenome | biome: human gut; feature: human-associated habitat; material: faeces | place: Denmark | collected 2008/2010 ... | reverse complement strand
CTCGTTAGGAAAGTCGAAAACTATTTTCAGCATTTCACGACAGTCCCTATGTATTTTTTCTTGTTCTGCAACATGTCACAGTAAATTTTTTGAAAAATATAGTGCCTTAGTATTTCTCCGCGGCGTGCGTTTCGCGCCTGTCCGGGTTTTGCCTTGGCCTCCTGTCTCGTCATTGACCTGAATTCTCTTGAGGCTGAATCCTCGTGTGCTTCGATGCGTCACACTTGACCTGCCTCACGCAGACAGGCGGGCAGCCGCGGCGGAACACCATTCACTCTTCCTGCCGGAACTTATGTGAATACAGATAAGTTCAAGAACGTTATGATGGCAATGCTGACTACAATTGACGCCACAGGATGCCACTTCACGATGCCTAAGGGTACTCCTGAGGAAATGGCGGCACTTGACGCTTCCTACGAGCACCTCTGCAAAATGCGCGACGAGATTGTTGCCCTCGGCATCATCCCGGCTGTTGCAGACTGGAAGAAAGATAACGCAAATCTCTAAAATCCGTCAAGCATAACAGAGCTTACGATAAAAATCACAATAAAAGGAATGCCCGGGAACTACGGTACCGGCATTCCTTTTTTCATCGCGAGAAATCAAAACACAAAAAGTCCCAAGACCTACCCGGTGGACAGCTACACGAACTGCACGGTCAGCGCAGATCAGGTGGAGCGGTGGATCGGTTTTGACTTCTTCGTCAACCTTCCCAAAGACATCCAGTCGAATCGCATCGGAACAGAGTCCTTCCTACCATGCTTATTGACTGCCACGATGAATTCGGCTTCATCTTCTATTTCCGGATTCATTTTATGACAGTTCTAAGAATAAACACGACATAGGTAGGAACCATCTTCCAGATGGAAGAGTTCGCAGTGATGGCTGGCACGTACTTACTCGTTGTAGAAGTCGGAAGGGCGGATGCCGCTATTCTTGGGAATCCGGTAGCCAAGGTAAACTCGCTTAGCTGAACTCATTGATGTGGACATTATCTTTTTCATACTTTTGTGATATTAATTGAATGATGGATTACGCAGCGGAGCTCATATCGGCAATGGGACAAAGTCGTACATACAGATCAAGTGGTTGGTCATCCAGGAATCTTTTCTGTTTCTTTTCGAGGGGTTCATCAACATACGAGAACCGGAAGATGGGTTTTATGATGAAGAAATACGGCTTCATCATGCTTATCCGAAACAGCCCCAAGTTCCAGGGGTATCCTGACAAAATCCTGGAGTTCTGTAAGCCTGACGAAACTTGCCTGGTCTATTCCATGTTCCACGGATATATTGATAATCTAGAAGACAATACAGCATTCAACCCATCGACATTCCGCTTTGTAGAGCAGTTCCGGGAAAGAGGATGCGTCATTGAAGAAATGGAGCATACATCCGGACACGCATCTAAGCAAGATTTAATCAGACTCTGTCAGCAAATCAATCCGGGAATCATTGTCCCTATTCATAAAGACGAGAATGCCGACATCAAGAATATTCTTCCGGATGAATTAAAGGGTAAGGTCCGCGAGTATCATTACTGGAAAGATGGGATAGAGATCGTGTTTGACCCTCAGCAGAAATACCACGCTTCCCGCTGGTGTGATGCCGTTGGCTTGACGGATGAAAATGTAGAGAAGGCCGTCAGTATCTTGAACCAATAATATCCTTCTGCCGGATTACATTGTAGAACTCCCAGATGTTACGCTCATCCTTCCCGTCGAGGGATGTCTGCAGCAGGTATTTGCCGTGCATCCTCCGGAGGATTTGTCAGCGTCCTCTTTACGAGACCAAGCCATAGATGTGACGACATCATTGTACTCGAAGTTTATGGAGTAGTTGCGTCCCACGCCGGAGAATTTCGCGTAGAGGAGGCCGAGACGGTTCTGGACCTTGTCGCGCTTCTTCTTGCTGAGGACACCCCGGCACGTACCCAGGCTTCTTTCTTCTCTTCCAGCCACTTCCCGCAGAACGACAACGATGCATCGTACAACTTCGGCTTGTCGCAGAGAGGGCAGACGCCATCGTTTATCATCGAGGTGAGCAGTCCCGCAAGCTCACGGCGGTCAGACTCTTTCGGGAACTCCATCAGCTCGCCAAGGCCAAGAACCGTCCGCTGCTTCACTTTTCCATCCGCTTCGCGATAAGACTCGCACAGGCGATAGTAGGTGTACGGCACCATTATGCTGCTGTCGTTCTCTGGATTATGCTACTTCTTTGACGGTTTGATAAACATACCTCAAGGTTCGTGACAATCAACGGTTTCCGCAAATCAAGATGGGAGCCACACAAAAGGGCTTTTTAGCTCAAGAAAGGTTCGTTTTGAAGAATACATCGCCTCTGCAATGCGTTGAAAACGGGTTTGAGGGCTTAGAAAAATTTTTTATAGGAGGGATTTTCGCGATGTGGGTTAAAATCACAGCAGTTCAACTGTTGATTGAAATAATTCACGAAAATGTTCGCCATCTATTTGCAGTAATACGAAAGAATTTTTCTATATTTGTACCGTTGCTTAGGCAACAGACATACTGAAAGCGTTTCGCTTATTCCGCCAGAGTGAATCTCGACAATTCCAATAGGGTGCGGGGAAAAGTAAGAACGCTTACACTGGCTATATAATGGGTTTCGCCCACGCTATAGCAGAAAGTGTGAGCATTTCCCTACTTATTTCTACCCTGTGGCAGTCGAGAGCCTACTCTGAGAATAAGAAAAGAGGCTCGCGCTTTCTTTTTGTATTGCCATAATATTTAATAACAGAATTATTATGAGACTCATAAGTTTAGTATTAAGCCTAATCATAATTGGCATTGGTGTTTATGGGCTAACCTTAGTCGGTAATTCGACCGGCCAAGGTTATTGGTTAGGTGCTCTGATTGTCGGTATTATCTGGTTTTTCGCTGATATTATAGCGATAAAGAAACACAAAAGCGAGAAGAATTAATTAGTTTTTTAATAGGATATGGGATTCTTGTTAAGTACTATTGTTGGTAGCATTTCAGATGCCAATAGGTTGGCTAAACAAAGTAAGGCACAGAAAGATAATACGACTAAAAATGTCGTTGTACAGGGTAAGTATTCCATTGATGTGCCGTCTTTTCTATCGCCAATGAAAAATCTAAGTGATGATGCTTCATTGCAATATGGTAGCAGGACATTAGACATTTCGTTTATTGTTATTGACGAGCCGAAATCAGAGTTTATTCAATCATTCAACGACCTTCAAGCTGAATTTCCGCCTGTTTTTGGTAGCAACAACTCGATACTTGACAGAATGGCAACAATTGTACTCAGCAATATGTTTGATGTTGAAAAGGTGGAACTAGGCGGTCGTCAAAAAACTATGATAAATGGGTTGAACGCTTTAATAGTTAATGTTTTTCTAAGAAGGTCTTTTCTAAAAGATTCCCTCTATGGAAGCTTTGCATTTATAGAAGGCAAAGATACTCTTTATCAGATAAACATTTTGTCTGGGGGTACTAGCATAACGAAATTGGCCGATAAAATAGAAAAATCAATTTATTCGTTTAGAGAGCTATAAGAAGTGAGTATGAAAAAAGTATTAATCCTCTGCATTATCTTGGTTTTCCCGTTTATGCCAGCCTTCGGACAGAAAGCCTACAAAATAGGTGACCTTTACGAACAGGGACAAACTAGAGGTATTGTTTATTACGTAGACCGATCCGGTCAACATGGTAAGATTGTTTCCATAGATGAATTCTTTGGTAGTTGGTGCTCAAAAGAATATCAAGAAGTATTAATTGGCGCGACCGATAATAGGGATGGACTAAAGAATATAGGAGTCATTCAAAGTATTCCTAATTGGCGAGAGAAGTTCTCTCTTTTTAGTCAATGTATCAATTTAGGAAGAGGATGGTACGTTCCTTCAAAGGAAGAACTGATTCAGGTAGGGAAGCAATTCAAAAAGATAAACTATACGTTATCAATGTATGGTTACAAAATATTGACAGGTAATTATTATTCTTCAACAGAAGTGAATGAGTATTCGGTTTGGAATGTTTGGATGAATGGGAATGGTTCATCGATGGATTGTTATGAGGTATACAAAGATTCCAGAACTGGAGGGGTTTGTAAGTTTAGAGCTATTCGTTCATTTTAAATAAAGAGGTCTATGAAACGATTTATTAGAGTTTTATGTAGTCTATTATTCCTTTCTATTTTTGCGATAGGGGCTTCCGGACAAGATCTTAATAAAACGGTTTGGCGCTGCACTAGTAAAGAATGCTTGAAATGGGCACCAGAGGGAACGCAGTACGTTGAAATGCATTTTTACACAAATTCTCCTGCCCCACACCTAAACTATGTTTATAGCAACCATGACCCCATAAAGAATAAGTTTGAAGTATGGTTCGTTTCAAATTCTTATAAAGGCTATCTTGAAGTTGGGAAGGGTGAGGGTAATCCTTATATTCCTATCGAGATAAAGGGGAATCAAATAATCCTTAAAAACAGTAAGGTCTGGAAAGAAAAGCCTGATTTCGTTTTTACTAGAATAAAGTAACCAATCCGACTATCTTACTTTATACCAATTTTTAATAAAACTAATTATTATGAAAAAAAGTCTTGTTTTAATCGCGATTATGGCCATGGCCATAACTGCACTCAATGCAAAATCGCCTGTAATCTCTCTGGGAGAATCAGAGGACATTGTCCTCACTGAAGCTGCCGGGACAACTCTTTCTGGGAGTTTCCCCGTCAAGAAAAACGGAAAGAATGTAGGCTACGTTTCATATTCGGTGGAGTTCCAAGAAACAAGTCGTGGCATCTTTGCCCATTGCACTTTTGAGAACAATACTGATGAATGGGTAGAAGTCTCTCTTTACAATATCAGTAATGTGAGCAGTGTTGGGATCGGTCCATGGAAAACTAAAGAAGTTACTGGGACCACCGATCAGATTCCTTCTAAAATATCCGGAGGTACTTATTGTAGATAATCCCGTTTTCTTTGTTTTATGAAAAGATTTATTCTAATACTAATCGCTTTGATGGGATGTTTCTTCCTGTCCTCATCGTCTTTACGTAATGATTGTGACCATCATTCTCATGGCGGCATTTGTCCGACGTGTGGTGGAGAAAAGGTGGTTAAATCGCCTTGTAACGTATGTGGAGGCAGGGGTGGTAATGAAAGGTACAGCTATAGAGATTGCAGAGCTTGTAAAGGCACTGGCTCTATTAAAGAATTAGTCGGTTATCAAGATGGACAAGCTGTATATAGGAGTCGCCCATGTTCCTTTTGTAATCAAACTGGTCGAGAAAAAGCAGGTATGGAATGGATTCGTTGCTCTAGTTGCGGAGGCTCTGGAGGACAGATTAAAGCATGTCCCCGTTGCCATGGAAAAGGGTGGATTGACTAACGAACTATCTTACACGCTCACATTGGTGGGCGTGTTATTTTTATTGAATACCTTACAATAGTGCTTTTAAAACTATTGACGAATAGTACAGAGATTATTCTTTGCGAGAAGATTCTCGTATTCCTCTTAGTATCTTTATAGCTCCTGGCATATATTGAAATAAAGAGCAAAGATTCACTCTAATCTAAACCGTGAAATCAAAAGATAATTGCTGTGCTTGAGGCTGGCGACTACGACTCGTGGTGCGAGGTGCAGACACAATGTCAGCCATCGTATCATTGAGTCTGGCCATATCAAAAGCCTGGTACGCACCCAGTAGGCGCTCGGCCAATGATTCCTCAATAGCATTCACATCCGGCATAACGAGTTTGCGCAAGTACTGGCTCTGCCAACGTGGATAGCCGCCGTTCATGCAATTGGTTATGCTTAAAAGCTGGCTCTTGACATAATCCGACATCAGCATTGCACTGAGCAACTGAAGCTGGCGTAACGAACCTCCCGTGATATAGTATAAATTGTGCTGAGGATAAAAACGACCGTTGTCAACGAAAATAAGTTGATTCCCAGAAATGTCAGGAAGTAACACCTTTGGAGAATCCTTCAGCGCAGGAACAATCCGGTCGATGGTTTTGTACCATTTCCCTGGATTCTTTTTGGCGATATGCCGCTTCTGTAAAGCATCACGATGTGAAATAAGGTATGCTGCCGCCTGAGGATAATCATCCAGATTGATTAACTCTCCGTTAGGCCTGTACGGATTAAGCAAGTATTGGCCGGACCATTGCAGGCGGTTGCCGGACATGTCCCGGGCGTTCAATGCTGGAAGAAGCAGTTCTTTCTCGACCTTGGAAGGGAGATCTCTGGCAATAAAAATCGAATCGGCTCCGGTTGCTACTCCGATACCGACCAGAAAGCCCATTTCTTCGATGGTTACCAAGGTATCATCGCTCTGAACACGATTGAAGACACCGCTCCAGTCTGCCGAAACAGGTGCAGGAAGCTGTTTTCCTGTGCTTACGCCTAATTGTTTAATGGATGTCAGTTCAGAGAACGAGAATGAAGAACCGGGTCCAGCGTTGGAAATGAGTGTGATTGCCGGATAAGCCAAAACGTCTTCCTGGAACGCATCCGGCGCTTTTTCCAATGATATTATCGAATCCAACCGAAACTATTGTGCAACCCAGCCGCGCAGCTTCTTACCATACTCATTCTTCAGCCAACGATTGGAACAAATGAAACAATGACGTCCTCCCGGATTAAGCAGTTTCAAAGTCTTCTCAAAAAACAGGATGTAGAGGTCTGCCCTGTAATGGAAAGTATGGAACTGCTGCTTATAGTTTGAAAGAAGTTCAGCGGGTATCTGTTCGTAACGAATGTAGGGAGGATTCCCAACAACGACATCGAAAGAGCGGATACTTGCCGTCAGAAAATCAGCCTGTCGGATATTTCTTCCAAAAGGGATTGAAGATCCAAAGTCCGCTAACCGACCAAGACAGGATGAAATCTTAGCCTCATCTATGTCGTAGGCAAAAACATTGCCGATATAAGCCTCCTCAAAGTCAAAATCGAATCTCCGGGAAGACTCCTGAAGACGTCGGACGATTTCGATAACGAACTCACCTTCGCCACAAGAGGGTTCAAGAATACTTGTTTTGCCCAAATCCTTATCGACAGTATAACCGACAAGATCCAGCATATACGATACAACCTCCGGAGATGTAAAAACATCACCGTGCTTCAGAAGTATGCTAATGATGATGCCCGCAAATATAATTCAATCCCTAAATTCCAAGTTTATAACAATGCATTGCTGTCGGCCTTTCAACGACAATCGTATGCGGCAGTAAGAGTTGATGCAAAATTATGGGGAAGATGGGTTGAAAGTGCTGTTGGTGCACATCTTCTATCACAGGCGGAGGACGAAGATTTGAGGGTGTTTTATTGGCGAGAACGTGATGATGAAGTCGATTATATCGTGCAGTCTGATGATTCTTGCATTGCGATTGAAGTTAAAAGCGGGAGAAGAGGAATGAATAACGGATTGCCTAGGTTTACCGAAAAATTCAAACCTGCACATAGTTATGTCATTGGCACCGGTGGAATCCCACTCGATGTTTTTCTTGCGAGTTCAATAACAGAGTTGCTTTAGACATTTTGTAAGTCAGATTTGAACATTTTGTGGGTCAGGGGGAAAGCCCTGTGTATTATGCCTTCCTCTACTACCGAGTGCGGTAAGTTAGAGCCGATAAGCGGCATAGCCAGCGGCGAATTACGGAGCACCTGGGCAAATCGGGCTTTTGCCGAAATCGGTGTTGTTTCCAGTCGTGAGAATTTCAGGCGAAACTGCCGCTGCCGGCGTGATTACCCCCGATGTGAACTTTATAGAGGATACCAAGAAATCAGACATAGGTGATTTCTGAACCAATGAGCATACTTATAAGACCGTTGGTGTTAGTATAATGAATTGATTTATAAGTAATTACGCGTGGTTAAGACTGAATTCATATATGCTCATCACCCTTATTTTTTATGGGAGTGAGCATATTGGACAGTGAGTTAAAATTAGTGTAACAATCAATGGCTCAGTAGGTTACAAGTGTATTTGTAGCTTTGGAGATATGCTCATTGGTTCAGAAATACCTCAGATAGGTATGGGCCCTAACCTGCACTTGGTCGAGTCCTGAGTTTCCTAAACAGAGACGACCGAGGACGCCGTAAGCGAATTGCGAAGCACCTGAGCAACCTCCTCAAAAGACAGGCCCGCAGCTTTTGCTACGATTTCGCAAGGCGTTCCCAACTGAAGAAAGTTCTCCCTATGGAGAATCAACATCTCCGACGTTTGATCGCTCGCACTCGCACAGAACAGCAGAAGACTCCCTCGTCCTCTTTTTGCGCGAGCTTCGGACGGACTCATAATGAGGGAGGTGGTTCACTCCAGCCAGGACGCGCAACGCTTATTCTGCTGGCTATCAGCGATTTAGGTATTTTCAGAGTTGTAAAAACCACAACTCTGATTTCGATTAAACAGCTGATACACAGCAACTTGCAGGTTGCACTGCGAAACGCGGAGACGCTGGCCTTTTGTTTCCATGTTAATCTGTTCTTGAGATTTTCATGGGCAAAAGTACGGAACCACAAAAAAACGCGTTAATACGTAACAGCGGAGTCGCTTACCATATTGTCGCCGACGTAAGTCAGGAACAGAAATCAACCACCCAGCCGTCTATGGTTCTTGTCACGGTGGATATGTTCACCCCGATTTTCACAAGCCTTTTTCCGTCCTCGAAGCGATACGGAATCATATAACCTTTGTCGTCAATCTGTTTCAGAGCTGCTTCCGCAGTGCCGTCAACCTTGAATTCGAAGACATATATTGAATCCTGTGTCCAGCACACGGCATCCGCACGTCCGACCGCTGATTTCTCTTCCGTGCGAATATGGTAACCCAACAGGGAGAAAATGAGATAAATAATCGTCTGGTAGTGCTTCTCTGTCTTATTTTCAAGGTCGTTCGGCATCCCTGCGAGAAACGATTGCATCCTAGACAATGCCTCGTCAATATCTCCCTTCCTCAATGCAGCATTGAAACGAATCACGAATGAGGCTCCTGACGGGTTGTTTCCATTGTAACCAGCCAGCAACGAGTCCAGAAATCCCGAGCGCACTTCTTTGTTCGGATATCCTAGCGTATAACTGTCAAGCTCCCTGTCATAGTCCTTGATAGTAAGGTAGCCAGTCTGATAGAGAAGAGGTATCGGATTGTCCGTAAGTTCCGGAGAGACATTGAACTCATTTAGAGAAACATACTCCATCCTGTCAAGCTCCCGCTCGTCAATCGGCTTGCGTTCGAGCCTCTCTATCAGATATGTCGGAGTAGCCGTCTCAAACCAATATTTTCCGAAACGTCTGTCGGAGAACGCGTTAAGCAGGCTGAACGGATTATATATATCCTCGGAACCAGCACAGAAATGATAACCGTCATAGTTTTCTTTCAGAAGTTCCAGCGCCCTCTCTCCACTCACGCCTTCAGCCTTCGAGAGTGCCACTATCTGCTCAGGGAAAACACGCTCAAGTTCCGATTGGGAGATTCCGCAGACCGCGGAGAACTCAGGAAGCATGGATATGTTCTTAAGGTTATTGAGTTCACTGAATATGCTGAGCTGGGCAAATTTGTTGATACCCGTTATGAAAACGAAGCGCAAATAAGGGTCGAGACTCTTTATCGGACTATAGAAATTCCTCATTATCTGACGCATAGGAATCAGCCGCTCCCTATCATTCATCACGTCAAGAAGAGGGGCGTCATACTCGTCTATGATAATGACAGCTTCCGCTCCGGTCTGCTCGACGGAACGCCTTACAATACCTGCAAGACGCTGATTTATATTCTTTTCCGTTTCTCCACGGCCAAAAACCAGTTCATAAGTATGAAGTTTCTCATTCAGTTCCTCAAGCAACTGCTCCTCATTCATATGCTTTGCCGTTGACATATCAAAATGAAACACCGGATGCTTCACCCACTCAGTCTCCAGTCTGCCGGCCTCCAATCCATCGAAGAGTTCCTTCTCCCCGGCAAAATAGGAATGGAAAGTCGATGACAACAAAGACTTTCCGAAACGGCGTAACTGTCATAGCAATAGCCGCTACGGGCTTTACGACCCGCAGCGGCATATCGTTATAGAGGGCATGTGCCTGTTATTTCAACTTCGGTTCTGAACCGGAGAGGTCCCAGACATCAGTGCTCCAACCAAGGGACTGAGCCAGGCTTGAGGCTGAGGCTGTGGTCTCGGCGGCTTTGCCATGGTATGGGTAGATGTAGGTGTACATCGAAGGAACTGCGTTTATCACCAATGGAGTTGTCGCGTCTGCGTCTTCCTGGTCATATAGCTCACTGCAATATTTGGCAGTCAGAGTTACCGTCGATTTTCTCCAGCAGTTTTTCAAGGTATTTTTCGTTCCTGTATAGCCGACAATTATTCCTGAACTTCCACCATTCTCATCACCGCGGGTTGCAGTGATATTGTCAAACCAGGCAATGCAGGACTCGATTGTATTGTCATAGCCATTACCGTTTGCGTTCCAAACAAGACCGCCGGCTCTGCCGACGATTCCGCCGACACCTGCCCAACCTGTTATGTTCCCGGAAACATAACACCTTCTTACAGACGAGCCAGTTCCCAAATCTCCGACAATACCTCCGACTCTCTGACCGGTAGGGACATTCATATTTCCTGAAAAGATGCAATCTTCAACAATGACAGTCTTACCGTTGCTTGCAAGTCCAAGAACACCGCCAACACCATCTACACCGTTAACGTTTATCTCAATAGTTGACGACGACTCACAACATCTGATAGTCAATGTATTTTCATTCATTCCAACAATTCCTCCAACATTGTTCTTGCAAACTATCTTCCCTGAAGAAAGGCAATTTTCAATGATCGATGCAGATGATGTAATTCCTGCGATACCTCCTGCCAACCTGGATGCTGCATTGACTTCGCCGTAGAACTTGCAGCCTGACAATGTGCCTCCCTGATAGTGTCCGACGATTCCGCCGACTCTTTCTCCCGCACTCTTGACCGTCGCATATACCTCACAGCCTGTAATTTCCGAGCCAGCATCCACTTGCCAACCGACAATGCCTCCAGTATAAGTATTGTTGACGCCTTTTGTAATTTCAACAATTCCTCGAACGACACAGTTTTTAATCTTCACTGCAGAGCCCATCGTCTTTCCGACAACACCTCCTGTCGCAGTTCTATTGACCCCATCCCCCATAGGGTTGCTGACAGTTACATTCACAGTACAATTCTCTATCGTCGCCTCGCGGGCATTGCCACCAAGACCGCCAACAGACTGTCCCTTCCCGGCATTCGTGACTATTCCGCTTGCCTCCACACCGCTGACTATGGCTGGTTTTCCTCCCGTGCCGATATATCCGCCGATTATTCCGGCTCCAGAATTAGACGCACTGACAATCTCCGCATCAACAAATTTCACATTATAGCACTTTCCATAGAGTACTCCGAAGAAACTTGAATAATGCTTTTCCTTCGACTTGAGATTCTTGAGGGAATGTCCGCCGCCGTCAAAAACAATTCCAAGATCGTATGGGTCGTCCGAATTAAGCGGGTCCCAATTCTCGATTGAGGACATATCGATATCGTTCATCATCTTGAAATATGTCATCTGACCTTTTACGAGCGCCGGTTTCATTGCGAGAAGATCTCGTGTCGAGCTCAGCCTATATGGGTCTGATTCAGTGCCGGCACCTTCAAGAGCGGTGTTCCAGTTTTCGGCATTGAGCTGAATTATGTTCAATTGACCGCCTGCGAGATTTACACTTTTCTCGACGGTGAAAGACTTTTTGATTGATACGCCCTCAGCTTTGACCGTCAGCGTCAGTTCCGTACCGGCTTCGATGACAGACTCTGTCCACGACGACATCAGGTATGCCGTAAATATGTGGTCCACCGAGATATCCACATTCTCCAACGAAAGGCCGAGCGAGCTGCTCTTTGCCGTGCCAGCATTGTCCGTGAAGAAAAGATCCGAAGCAGCAGAAAGGCTGACTTCTTTCGGACTGGTGACATATTCCGGCAATTTTACATAAAGTTTTACAGCCCCGTTAAGTTTAGCTCCCGCATCCGCAAAAGAAATGTTGCTGATGTCTGACAGCCCGGCAGCCATCGCATTGAGCTGAAGATGCGCCGTCGAGCCGTTGCCCTTTTGAACCTGACCGGTGTATGAACGATTCCCGAGAGCCTCCGCAGTTTCATAATTTCCCGGATATATCGCGGTAAAACTGGTTCCCTCGAGTTCATTTCCCTCGAAAGTCGCGGTTTTTCCATTTATCTCCTTTATGCTGAATATCTCAGATTTGCCATTATCCGAAATAATACGGATCACATCTGTCTGTTCCCACGACGGTTTGATGACGGAGGCTCCTGCCTCGAACTTCACTTTAGTAACGAGTTCATCCGGAAGCGATGCTGTTATGGTGATTTTATTTTTTGTCCCGTCATTTACTTGGTCTTCACCTTCTTTAGCACAGGAAATGGCAGAAAGTGCAATAGCAGATGCAAGCGCAATTATATCTATAAAACGTCCCATAATCATAAACAATTAGAGCTCTTCAAAATAAATCCAGTTTTCTTCGAAATCATTCAACTGCGCCGACTTCGACTGACAGAAGCCTGCTTCAACAGAAAAGTTCAGTTCGACTATTTCCGGGCTGGTATATTCTTTCTTTTTTTTCCCCCCCCCACGATGGTTTCAGTTCTTCTTGTTATCATAATATCATATGGTTTTAATGCTGTCCCGGAACGGAGATTCCGGAACAGCCATGTGGTTATCTATTTCTTCGTATCCATAACGTATATATGGGAGGATAGCACCCTTTCTCCTGTGTGGTCGAAACCGCCTCTGTCTGTAGGATAGTTCACGACGTGCGTGTCCGGATCGCCCTGACCTGCCACACAGAGAGTTGAGGAGCCGCCACCATCCATATTCAGGGCATACTGAGGATTGAAATTCTCCTTCAAGAAGAAGGTAAGTTCGCGCGCATTCATACCCTCGGCAATTCCAGGACGTCGTCCGTCAACGACAATCATCAGGAAATGTTTGTCTTTCGTAAGTGCCACTGCAGTTCTTGGATGGCGCACTCCCTGGTGACGAATAGGATCCTCATACTTGAGAGCCTCAAGCTGCGACTGAGAGTAACCGTCCGGAACGAAATTGGCCCCAACCGTCTCATAATTGTCTATGAGCATAGGTGCTGAAGACAGAATGTTGGCTTCCTCTCTCTTATTGTAAACAGCGCGTGTCTTTTCGATGTCCCGATTGCAGTCCTTTGCGGTAAAATCTATCTTCACGTCCTGCTTTCCGTCGGTATATACCGCAGCTTCCGATTTCCACTGTGGCACTCCGGTATTCATAACGTAAGGATTCGGAATTGCGAACTTGACTATGCCGTCCACCTTTATATAACAGGACTCCGGCTCATATGCGGCATTCACCACTCCCACGGCACCGAGCTTTGACATAGTCGCGGACGTTGTCGCCCCGTCGTGATAGTCGAACTTGACTTCATATCTGTCGGAATTAAGATCGACATCAAGCACTGAAACAATCTGTTCCGCACCGGAAATCTCATCATATCCACGGAAAGATTTGAAAATCAGTCCTTCGCTGACCTGACTCTCCGTCCACTTGCCCTGAAGTTCCGTCTGTGAAGTGGAAGGACTGCTGTCCTTTGGCACAAATGCAGAATTGTCCTGCGACTTTGCACAGCTTCCACAACCTGCGAGCAGGATGACTAGAGCGAAAAGAATATATCTTGTTGTGTTTGTTTTCATTTTTTTCTATGATTATTTTTTAAGAGATGGAATTTGTTTCGAGAAGTCCCAGATGGATGCGTCCCAGCCGAGGCTTTGGGCGACAGCGGAGGCATTGCTGCCGGATGCCGCCTTGCCGTGGTATGGGAAAATGATGTAATCCGCAGACGTGGAAGGTTCAGAGATTACCAGCGGAGCGGAAGGACCAGCATTTTCCTGATCATAAAGATTGCTGTAGAACTCTGCCGTCAATTTCATTTCACTCTTGCGCATGCAGTCCTTCAGGACATTCTTGGTCGCAGTAAAACCGACTACCGCGCCTGAACCTGCCTTTGTATTTGTGTCTGAGGCAGGACGTGTTGCAGTTATATTGTCGAGCCAGACAATGCATGACTCGATGTTGTTCCCATAATCAGAGCCGGCTGCCGCCCAGCCACCGTTGCATGCTCTTCCGACGACGCCACCTATACAGCCCCAGCCATCTACAGCCCCTGAAACGAAGCAATTCTTCACAGAGGAAGATGAACCCAAATCACCGACTATGCCGCCGAGTCTCTGGATACCTTTCAGCTTTCCGGAGAAAAGACAATCTTCAACAGTCAGTTTGTTCTCATTTTTTCCGATAATGCCACCACAGTTTTCCACACCTTCCACTTCTCCGGAGACCATGCAAGACTTAATGCTCGCGACTCCACCGGAGATTCCTGCTATTCCTCCTACAAGATTGGATGCAGAACTCAGATTACCGCTGAACTCACATCCGGACAAGGCTCCGCCCTGGAAATGGCCGATGATGCCGCCTACACGCTCGAGTTCACCCCTCACAGTCGCAGTCACCACGCATCCTGTCACGCTGACTTCACCGCCGGATTCCCAACCGATAATACCACCTGTGTATTTGCCCTTGTTATTGATGACACTGCCATCTACTTTGCATCCGGAAATCACGACTCCTGCATTTGATTTTCCGACAATTCCTCCGCAGGATGCCCTCTGCGTGTTGTGAACCACGTCAGATATGACGTTGACAGTAATGTCGCAGTTCCTGAATTCACTGTTTGCAGCCACTCCGGCAAGTCCGCCTGTCTGCGCTTCACCTGCAGCTTCGTTGGTCAGCGTCACATTAGCCTTCACATTGGAAACGACAGCCTTGATTCCGGCATTGGTTCCTGTCCAGCCGCCGAGAAGCCCGCAATTCCCTGCAATGCCGAGCACTGTAGCGTCAACGAACTCCACATTTTCGCAGACTCCGTTAAGCACGCCGAAGAAACTTGCATAGATTTTGGCGCCGGAGCATGAGAAATTGAGGATTTTATGCCCATCCCCGTCAAAATGGATTCCGAGGTCGTAAGGGTCTTCAAAATTGAGCGGCGTCCAATTCTGCTTTCTCAAATCTATGTCTGTCGTGAGCTTGACATAGACAGTCTCTCCTTTCTTCAGGACAGACTTGAGGTTGAACAGTTGTCCGGCAGTGGAAAGAAGATAAGGGTCGCTTTCCGTTCCTGAGCCTTTGCTGATTTCTTCAGGAGTTATCGGAGCATCGGGATCCTCCACCTTGACATGTCCGCAAACTTCTGCGACATCTGCCCTCGAAGCAAGCCAATTGAAAGCAGGGTAGCCGTTTGCAACACTGCCGTCCTTTGCCCAAGGATCACCCCAGCCGGTTACGACAGCACGAAGCTCAGCGTCGGTCTTTCCATCAGGGTTGTCAAGTTCCGATATGGTATTTGCATAGGTGCAGGCTCCGTCATAGACTTTTTTCGTCCCGCTCACAAGACCGGTATTGTCTTTAGGTCCGGAAACGGAACTGTTCCAGGCCACCACATTCTGCAGATAGGAACTACCCTCAAGATTACCGGCTATACCTCCGCAGGCTCTGTCAGCGGAGACTCTTCCAGTAGCATATACGTTTGTCACAATTCCTCCATCCAGCATATTGCCGACAATGCCGCCTCCATGACCAGATGCACTGACACGGGCAGACGAATAGCAATTGTCAATCTGACATGAATAAGGGGAATATGCAGTTCCAGACATTCCTACTATTCCTCCGGCAGGATTCCCGCTGACCGAGCCGCTGACAAAGCAGTTTTTCACGCTTCCTACATAGTTGCTGTTCTTAGGGGAACGGATACCGAGATAGCCTGCGATGATTCCGGAAGCATTGGAGCCGGAAATCGCAGCGTCAAGAAACCCTACATTGCGACACTCACCGCAGAGTATTCCGAAAAAGCTCGAATAATTCTGCCCTTTGCAGTTGAGATTCTTGATGACATGTCCGTCACCGTCGAAATCGACAAAAAGACTGTAAGGCTCCGCATTGTTGAGCGGAATCCAAGGGATGTCTTTCATATCTATGTCCGCTGAAAGTCTGAAATAGACCATTTCTTCCGGAGACAGCCCCTGTGGCATATTTGCCAAATGCTGCGCTGTCGCAATAATATATGGAGATTCCGGAGTTCCAAAACCAGAAGCGAAGGCTCCTCCCAATCCTCCTGTGTCTTCACTGGAGTCTCCTGTTCTGTCTGGCGGTACCCTCGAATATGAATCCAAAGGGTCATAGCGGCAAGACAGAAGCGACGCGAGCGTCAGCATCAGTGTAACGACATATACCAATATTCTATATATCCTTTTCATAAACATTGATTTTTACCATCCTTTATTCTGTTCGATTTTTCCGCCCGTAAGGATTATGTCTTCCTTAGGAATCGGATAGAAATAATCACGCTCTTCGTTCCATTTTCTCACCATATCGGAGAAGAACACTATTTTCCCGGAGCCGTTCCCTGAGAGCTTGTAGTCTGTGTCAATGTTGAACCATGTGACGTTCTCCTTCACGGAAGGTTGAGCGCCGCTATAGACGCAGATGTCAGCATTGCCGTCACCGTTCACGTCATAAGCCTTTCCTATCTTGTCGGCAGGAATGTAGATGCCTTCCATTTTCTGTCCTATGCAGGCACCCTCCTTCCATCGCATCAAATCCCACCAGCGGTTCTGGCTCTCAAGCACGAGTTCTATAGTCCTTTCCCTGCGGATTTCGAGAATCACGCCCTTGTTCGCACCAGTGACATTGGTATAGCCGGTCTCCGCAGAAGACAGGTATGGATCCGGAGAATCATTTGCCGCGCCAAGATTCAAATCAGGCATCTTTGCCCGTGCACGAATCTTGTTTACCGAAATATCCAAGTCTCCCTGCGTGATTTCCCCAAGTTCGGCCTTAGCTTCGGCATAGTTGAGATAAATCTCCGCCATACGGAAAAGCGGCAGGTCATTGTAGGAAGCAGCACTTGAGTTGAGGTTTGCCTCAACGATATATTTGTGTGGCTGATAGCCCGTTATGCAGTTGGAAAAATTCAGTCCCTTGGTCGTTCTGATAGTCTGGGCAAGACGCGGGTCACGTCCTGAGACTTCATTGACAAATTCAATCTTGTCATAATCTGGCTTGTCCGTAAACCTCGTTCCGTCTGCCATAAGATAGCTGTTTACGAATTTCTTGGTAAAGCCGCAACGGCCCTCACCAGGAGTATTGAAAGTTCCCAAAACGGAATTCGGGAGGGATGCTGACTGATCATAATCCCTCGCAAGGATAACCTCAACGGATTTTGCGTTGTCAGAGGTGAAGAGATCGCGATATGGCTGAGTCCCGGATGTGTAGAGAGAATAGCCACGCGGGGCATTCATGAGTGCATCTGATGATTCCACACATAGGCGAAGCCATTTTTCCGAATCCGCAAGGCCATGATATTTGCGGAAAGTACCCTCAAACAAGCAGATGCGGCTTTTGAGTGCCATAGCCGTCCACCAAGTCACGTGATAGAGGTCTTTCGTACTGTTTTCTTTCTTGAAAAGTCTGATTGCTTCATCGATGTCTTCGATGACCTTTTCCATAACGAAGTCGCGGGAATCCCGGGCTTTATAGAGAGCCGGATCATCGGTTCCCGGAACGTGGTCAAGCCACGGAACATCTCCGAAACGTTTCACCATATTGAAATAGTAGTGTGCCCTGAAAAATTTGGCAACACCGGTATATTTCCGCACAGCTGCCGCATCAGGGCAATTGCCGATATTCTCAAGCAGAAAGTTGATATGCCTGAGAGCTTCGAAAGACCAGCCTCCGCCCTTTTCAGGAACGGTACGTGTGAGACTAACCTCACTCGCAAGCGGAATCCAAATCATATTGTCACCGATTTCCTTGTATATTCCGTTTCCTCCAGGGAGAATATCGCTATAGAACCGGTTTGCATAAAGTTCCAGCTCCGATTCGTTCTTGAAATATGTCTTCACAGTCACAGCAGCCTTTGGCGTGAGATCCAGAAGATCGCAGGAGCACAACAATGCTGATGCAAAAATGACGGATACAATTCCTTTTATCATTGATTTTTTCATATACATTGTCCTCCAGAATTAAAGTGTTATGTCAAGTCCGAAAGTGAATGTTCTCGCGTACGGATAGACCATTCCTGCTCCTCTTCCATTTTTCCATGTGAGCGATGATGACGCCTGTTCCGGGTCAATGTACCGGCTCTTCAGCGCAGTAAAAGTAGCGAGGTTCTCACCTGAGAAGAAGATGCGGAACTTGGTCATATGCATCTTCTCAAGCCACTTCTCAGGAAGAGTGTAGCCAATGGTAAGATTTTTCAGACGGCAGTAGCCGACATTCTGGAGATAGCGGTCGTTTACCGCTCCTAGTTCTCTGTTGGTCATGAGGGCGACATAACCCCTCGGCCTCGGGAAATACGCATTCGGATTGGTCTCCGACCATACCCTGCTCATAAAATCCTTCGGAATGAATGAAACGTAAGGACGGGAATACGGTCCCCAGAAAGCATAGTCTTCGGTACTAGGATACATATTCTGACGTCCAATACCCTGCAACATCATGGAGAAGTCTATGCCTTTCCATCCGAGACTCAGCGTTCCGCTGAAGTTATAGCGCGGAAGTGAATTTCCGATTACGACCATATCTTTTACATCATCTGCCGAAGTCGTAGGCTCAATCTTCCCGTTTCCGTCCAGGTCAAGGAACTTGAGGTCGCCGGCGTGGAGTCCGGTATCCACAATTTCCGTGTTGATCATATCATTGACAGCACTCTGATCCACTTTGTATGCCATTGCATCTGCATTCGTCGCAAAGAGTCCTCCTATACGGTAGCCCCAGATATCTCCGAGTTTCTGCCCTACGTATGGGCTTGCCAGCGTCTTATTCGGATTGTCGTATTTCGTGACATATGAGACATTGTCACCAAGGCCTAAACTGACCCCATAGCTGAAGTCATCGCCGGCAAGACGGAAACTGTCATTCCACGAAATCGTGAACTCATAACCGAGAGTGCGAAGGTCCGCCGAATTGTTTTTCGGAGCAGCAGCGCCGTAAGTGGAAGGAAGTGCCTGACTCTGCATTATCATATCCTTAGTATCGCGGATATATGCATCTCCGCTGAAGTTGAGCCTACCTCTGAACATCGAAAGATCGAGTCCGATATTATTTGTGTATATCTTCTCCCATGAGATGTCTGACGCATTCGGTGAAGACTCATTGGCGTAATAAACTTTCTGTCCCTCACCGAAACGGTAATTGAGCTGGCCTGAGGTGCTGATTGTCTGTATGTAATCATAATATCCCACTGCGCTCTGGTTTCCGAGGGAGCCATAGGAATACCTGAGTTTCAAGTTATTGACCACATGCTTCGCATTTTTGAAGAACGGCTCCTCACTGATTCTCCAACCGAGGGAGAATGACGGGAAGAATCCGAAACGACGTCCCTTGGCAAAACGCGAACTTCCGTCGTAACGTCCGCTAGTCTCGACCAGATAACGGTCTGCGTAGGCATAGTTGAGACGATAGAAGAAACCGAGAACAGCATAGTCATTCTGACCTCCACGGGTATATATGTTGTCGCCTACAGCGATGTTGAAATCCGAAATTTCTTCACTCAAGAGATCGTAGCGACGCATATAATTCGTCTTGTAGTATTTGTACTCGTAATTGACACCAGCCATGGCCTTGAAGTCGTGCTTCTCTCCGAAAACATCTCCGTAAGTCGCATAAGCATTGAAGACATTCCTGCGGGTAGTGTTGTAACTCTCCTGGATTCTGTCTTTAGCAGCCTCGTCAGAAGCCGACATATAGAGAATCTTGCCCGGTATGCGGGAATAAGGGACATCCACGAAACGGTTGAACGCATAATACATCAAGTCGGTGTAGGAATAATTTGCCCTTATCTCAAACTGTTTCACCGGTTTGATAACGGCTTCAAAGGTAGTCCTGAGTTCTGTATTCTTGTCCGCCATATCGTGCTTGCCGTATTCGGCGATTGCGTGAACTCCGTTTGTCACCCTGTATGTAGGGCTTGTTGAAGAGTAGTAAACAAATGTACCGTCCGGATTTATCGGGACAATACTCGCAAGGGCATGATTCCATGCGCTGGAGAAATATTGGTTGAAAGCGCTGGAGCTACCTGGGAACGACTGCTTACGGCTCGACCAGTTGGTGTTGTTGGTGAGTTCGAGCCAATCTGTGACCTTAACTCCGATTTTCGTACGGAAAGTATAGTGGGTATAATGATCCGGCTTTATCGCCTTGGCTCCAGTCTGGTCATAGAAATTGCCGGAAAAGAGGAAATTCACCTTCCCCGTACTTCCGCTTACGCTCAGGTTGTGGTCGTGAGTCGGACGTGTATTGTTGAACATATAATTGTACCAGTCGAAATTGGCGTAGTATTTATATACACCATCCTTCTCGACTACCCAAGGTCTCGACGGATCTTCCACTTTGTCGTTACGGCGTATCCACAGTTCGTGGTAGTCCTCTGCGGTGTAAGTCGTGTAAGGTGTACCCTGATAGGTACGGTAGAACATATCATTGATATATGCACTGTAATAGCCTCTGGTCTCGAAATCTGTTGACACCGTGGATGTTCCGAAAGTGAACTTTCCGTTGTAGGATACCTTTATCTTTTCATCCGTCGGATTCTTGGTATTCACGAGTACGACTCCGAAACCGGCACGAGCACCATAGACTGCCGACGCCGAAGCATCTTTAAGAACGCTAATAGACTCGATATCGTTAGGATTCACATCACGCAAGTCCCCCTCTACGCCGTCAATGAGAATGAGAGGTCCGGTTGATGAGGCTATTGAGGTCACACCTCGGATGTTCACTGTCGCCCCATCACCCGCACGTCCTGAAGTCTTGACCATGACATTAGGCATAGCACCCTGAAGCATCTCACCTACGGAAGCAGCATTGCGGTTGCGCAGATTGTCTCCGTCAACAACTGCCACTGCGCCGGTAAGGTTCACTTTCTTCTGAGTACCATAGCCTATGACCACGGTTTCCGTGAGGAACTCCGTATCCGGGGAAAGAACGATTTCAAGCGGAGCCGTATTCCTGACAGGAATTTCTACGTCCGTAAAGCCTATAAACGAAACGACGAGAATTTCATTCAAAGCGACGTCAAGACTGAATTTTCCGTCAATGTCGGAGACCGCTCCGGCTCCATGGCGTCCCTTGACCACAATCCCGGCTCCGACCAACGCTTCTCCGTCATCGGATTTTACGCTGCCTTTCAAGTTGAAGCGTTCGTCAGACCTGCCGACATTGTCTTTCTCCGCCACACGGCTCTCGGAAACAAGCACTGTGCGTCCGCTGACGCTTACAGACACTGGCTGTCCCTCAAATACTTTCCGTACAGCTGTTTCAACGTCAACATCCGCCAGCGACACGGAAACCTTTCGCTCCATATCTATTCCTGACGATTTGACCACCACCGAATATCCATATCGGGACTGGATTTCGGCGATTACCCTCGACACTTTGACATCACGCATATTCAGCGTTATGTCCTGGGCGTACCCCAGTGCACACGACAGAAAAACTGCGGTCAGCAAGGCGACGAGTACCCTGTTAAAAGATTTCAGGTTCATCTTACTGTTAGTTTAATTTTGTTAGGGAACGATATACGTGATGGCAACGAAATAAACGGTAAATTCATAAAATACTGG
>ERZ779649.755-NODE-755-length-21992-cov-3.890140_pt1 | contig 21992 bp, 17 predicted proteins | sample MGYA00511882_ERZ779649 | MGnify/ENA primary metagenome ERZ779649 (study PRJEB29588, sample SAMEA2157793) | human gut metagenome | biome: human gut; feature: human-associated habitat; material: faeces | place: Denmark | collected 2008/2010 ... | reverse complement strand
CCGTATCCACGCCTTTGCCTGCTGCCTCACAGCCGATGAGTTCTACATCCTTATCCTCAATAAAGTTGTAAAACGCACCCATGGCATTGCTGCCGCCGCCCACACAGGCTACCACGGCTGCCGGAAGTTTTCCTTCTGCCTTCAGGATCTGCTCTTTTGCTTCCTGACTGATGACACTCTGAAAATCTCTTACGATCATGGGGAAAGGATGCGGTCCCATAACGGACCCCAGTATATAATGGGTGTCCGCTACGCGGTTGGACCACTCTCTCATAGTCTCATTGACGGCATCCTTCAAGGTCATGGTACCGGAAGTCACGGGATGTACCTTGGCTCCGAGGAGTTCCATACGATAAACGTTCAGCGCCTGTCTGTCGGTATCTTCTTTTCCCATGAAGATCTCACATTCCATCCCTAAAAAGGCTGCTGCCGTTGCGGTAGCCACACCGTGCTGTCCGGCACCTGTCTCTGCGATCAGACGGGTCTTCCCCATCTTCTTTGCCAGCAGTGCCTGTCCCAGGGCATTGTTGATCTTGTGGGAACCGGTGTGGTTTAAGTCCTCTCTCTTTAAATAGATCTTCGCACCACCCAGATCCTTGGTCATCTTCTCCGCATAGTACAGCAGAGAGGGGCGACCGGCATATTCATTCAACAGCTTATTTAGTTCCGCATTGAATTCCGGATCCTTTTTATAATGCTCATAGCACTCCTCCAGATGGATCAGTTCATTCATCAATGTCTCGGAGATATATTGTCCTCCGTGGATTCCGTAACGTCCTTTGCTCATGTATTCGTCCTCTTTTCTTTCTTCCTGATTTTCAATTATTCTTTTCCACTGTATTTTCAATCTCTAGTGTTCCGATACCGTTCTACCAGTTCCATGATCCGGCGCATCTTCTCCGGATCTTTCTTCCGGTCACTCTCAATACCGGAGCTTAAATCTACCGCGTAAGGTCTTACCGCTTCCATGGCTTCGGTGAGATTCTCCGCCTGCAATCCTCCTGCCAGGAAAAATTCCCTGTCGATCCCACCAAGGACGCTCCAGTCAAACACCTGACCCGCTCCCATTCCGTTGTCAAATAACAGATAGTCTGCACTGCTGTCCAGCCAGGCTTCCACATCATACCGGTCTCTTACTTTGACCGCCTTGATCACCGGCTTGTGGCACACCGCCTGCAGATACTGGATATCCTCTTCCGTCTCATCCCCGTGAAGCTGTGCCACATCCAAAATACCTTCCTCCAGCAGTTCTATGATGTTCTTCGGATCCTCATTCACAAACACCCCCACCGTCCGGATTCCCGGCAGAAGCTTTTTGCGATATTCGGCTGCCTGCTCCTTCGTAACCGCCCGATGGCTCTTTTCATAAAATACCAATCCCACATAGTCCGGCTGCACCTCATTGGCATAGTCAATATCCTCCGGACGATAGAGACCACACATTTTTACTTTCATACCATTTACAACCTTTCTATGACCTGCAAACTTTCAGGTACTTTAGTACCTTGCCGTAGGCACAAATTTGCGTGTGAAAAATTTATTTTTCACACTGTCCGCGAAGCTCCTGCAATACCGCTTTCTTATCCGTGCTTCGCATCAGCGTCTCTCCGATGAGAACAGCATTGGTACCATTCTGCTCGAGTCTCGCGATATCCTGTCTGGTCTTCATACCGCTCTCAGATACGAAGAGGATGTTCTCCGGCACCAGTTCCCGCAGCCGCACGGAATTATGAATATCCACCGTAAAATCTTTCAGATTCCGGTTATTGACACCGACGATCCTCGCACCTGCTGCAAGCGCCATCTCCACTTCCTTCTCGTCATGGGCTTCCACCAGTGCCGACAGTCCAAGTTCTCCTGCGATTCCCGCATACTCTGACAACTGCATCGGTGACAGGATGGCACAGATTAAAAGCACTGCATCCGATCCGATATTTTTTGCCTCATAGATCATGTATTCATCTACCGTAAAGTCTTTCCGAAGCAGTGGAATCTTCACTGCCTGACGGATCTCGGTCAGATATTCGTTCTTCCCCTGAAAGTACGCCGGTTCCGTCAGTACGGAAATTGCATCCGCTCCTGCTGCTTCGTATTCCCTCGCAATCTGCACATAAGGAAATTTCGGTGCGATCAGTCCTTTGGAGGGTGACGCCTTTTTCACCTCGCAGATAAAGCTCATTCTCTTCTTTGCCAGTGCCTGTTCAAAAGGAAATCCCGTATTGCTATCTAACTCTCTTGCTCTGGCGATCTGTTCTGTAAGGGGCAGTGCTTCTTTGGCTGCTGCCACCCGCTCCTTTGCAGAGGCTGCTATAGTATTCAGTATCATCCATTCATCCTGCCTTTCCGTTGTTTCATAATCTAAATCCAGAATCCTTGCGCCGCAGGTCAAAAGTACTCGTAACACTTTATCATGCATTGCTCAGCTTGATAAAGCGCTCGAGCTGTGCCTTTGCAAGGCCTGTGTCGATGACCTTCTCTGCCAACTTCACACCGTCAGCCATGCTGTCTGCCTTGCCGGCCACATAGAGGGCTGCTGCCGCATTCAACAGTACCGCGTTACGCTTTGGTCCTTTTTTCCCATTTAAGATAGCTCTGGTGATCTCTGCGTTCTCCTGGGGAGTGCCGCCTGCCAGGTCCTCCTTCGTGCATCTTACCAGCCCAAACTCTTCCGGTGTGATCACATAATTTTTGAAGGTGCCGTTGTCGATCTCACAGACTGCGGTAGGCGCACTGGCGGAGATCTCGTCCAGTCTGTCCTGTCCGTAGACTACCATGCCTCTCTTGACTCCCAGATTGGACAATACCTTTGCCATAGAAGGTAGTAGGCTTTCATCGTACACACCCATGATCTGATATACCGGTCCTGCAGGGTTCGCTAACGGTCCTAAGATATTGAAAATTGTACGGATGCCCAGTTCCTTGCGGATGGGACCCACATATTTCATGGCAGTGTGATATTTCTGTGCAAAGAGGAAGCAGATGCCGATCTCTTCTAACAGCTTCTTGCTCTGCTCCGGCTCTATGGTGATATTCACCCCCAGTGCTTCCAGGCAGTCTGCCGCACCGGATTTGGAGCTGGCTGCGCGGTTGCCGTGCTTGGCTACCGGTACACCCGCTGCTGAGATCACGATGGATGCCGTGGTGGAGATATTGAAGGAATTGGAGCCATCACCGCCGGTTCCCACGATCTCCAGTGCTTCTACATCTGCGCCCAGCTTTCTGCCGAACTTCCGCATCTCTTCTGCGGAGCCGGTGATCTCTTCAATGGTCTCACCCTTCTGGCTTAACGCTGTTAAGTAAGCGCTTTTTAAAATATCGCTGGCTTCCCCGCTCATGATCTCATCCATAACGGTTTTTGCCATATCGTATCCGATGTTCTCATTTTTTACCAGCTTAGCTACAGCTTCTTTAATCATATTTCTGCCTTCTCCCTTCCGTGTCTGTAAAAAATTAACGATAATCTGTCGTCCGTCCGGTGTCAGTACGGATTCCGGATGGAATTGTACTCCGTAGATCTGTTTTTCCGTCTGTTCTACCGCCATGACTTCGCCATCTTCGGTAACTGCGGTAACTTTCAATTCTGCGGGAATCGTCTGCGGATCCGCTACCAGGGAATGATATCTTGCCACAGTGATGACCTTTTTCATTCCCCGGAACAACACGCTGTCTGTATCTAATGTTGCCAGGGACTGTTTTCCATGCATCAGGTGGGATGCGTAGGTAACGGTAGCCCCCGCCACTTCGCAGATTGCCTGATGTCCGAGACAGATTCCCAAAATAGGGATCCTGCCCCCAAGTTCCCGGATCACATTTTCACAGACACCTGCTTTGTCCGGTCTGCCGGGTCCCGGCGATAATATGATGTGGGAGGGATTCATGGCGCGGATCTCATCCACGCTGCATTCATCATTGCGGATCACCCGGATATCCGGGTTCACACTTCCTACCAGCTGGAATACGTTATAGGAAAAGCTGTCGTAGTTATCGATCAGTAATATCATGCTTCCATTCCCTCCTGTGCTTTCCAAAGAGCCTGTTTTACAGCTGCTGCCTTCTGGATACATTCTCTGTATTCCTTCTCCGGAACGCTGTCCGCCACAATACCGGCGCCGGATCTTACGAATACTTTTCCATTCTTGGAAAAAGCAAGTCTGATGGCAATGCAGGTATCCAGATTTCCGGTAAAGGAAATGTAGCCGATGGCTCCGCCGTAGATACCTCTCTTATTGTCTTCCAGTTCATTGATGATCTCGCATGCCCGCAGCTTCGGGGCTCCCGACAGAGTTCCTGCGGGGAGGATGGCATCCACCGCATCCAGAGCATCCGCATCCTCTCTGATCACTCCTCTTACCGTGGATCCGATGTGCATGACATGAGAATATCTCTCAATGGACATATACTTTTCCACTTCCACGGTGCCGATCCGGCTGATCTTGCCGATATCATTCCGTCCCAGATCCACTAACATATTGTGTTCGGAGCGTTCCTTCTCATCTGCTAAAAGCTCTGCCTCCAGCGCCTTATCCGCTTCCTCGGTGGCACCTCTTGGTCTCGTTCCTGCTAAAGGGAAGGTATGTAACACGCCGTCCTCTAACTTTACTAATGTCTCCGGGCTGGCTCCCACGATCTCACCATCACTTCCGGAGAAATAGAACATGTACGGGGAAGGATTTGTCGTGCGCAGTACCCGATAAGCATCTAAGAGGCTTCCTTCCATCTCCGCCTCCAGACGATTGGATAATACCACTTGGAAAATATCTCCCTCTCTGATGTAATGCTTGGCTTTCTCGACCATGCTGCAATAGGCTGCTTCGTTGAACAGTGGTTGAAAGTCTGTCCGGAGCTTACAGGGAATATGCTCTGCCTTTTCCCCATTCAGCAAAAGCTCCTTCATGTTGTTCAGTTCACGCTCTGCTCTATGATAATTGATCTCCAGATCATCGGTCTTGATATTCAGGATCAGGATCAGCTTCTGTCTGTAGTTGTCAAAAGCGATGACCTTGTGGAACAGCATCAGGTTCACATCCTGGAAGCCTTCCTCGTCCTTCGCATCCAGTCGCAGGGTCGGTTCGCTGTATTTGATATAGTCATAGGAAAAATATCCTACCAGACCTCCGGTAAAGGAAGGCAGCCCCGGAAGCTTGGGACTTTTATTCTCTTCCATGACGCTGCGGATGATCCCTCTGACATCTCCGGAATCCGTCCGGCTGGTCAGTTCCGATTTTATTGTGGTCATACCGTTATAGCAGGTGATCTCAAACAAAGGATCATATCCTAAAAAGGAATACCTGCCCCATCGCTTATCCGCCTCCGCGCTTTCCAGCAGATAGACATGACCGCTGACCTTTTTTAAGATGCGCAGCACTTCGATGGGTGTGGTCATATCCGCATACAGCTCTGTGCTTATGGGGATCACGCCATAGTCCCCCTCTGCTGCAATGTTTTTACATTCTTCCAGTGTGGGTGTGATCTTCATTCCGGTACTCCTCCTTAAAATTATTTCTGCTCACACCTTTTCAGCGCCTCCATTCGTAAAATCGCCTCTTTGAGGCTTCCTTTTACTCATTGAGGCTATCTCGCCATAGGCTCTGAAAAGGTACAAAAAAACCGCCCATGACAGAATCTGCTTCTGTCAAGGACGGGTCATTTACACTTCCCGCGGTGCCACCTTGCTTCACAATTGCTTGTGCTCTTACAGGATACCAACATATCCCCGGCAACTGACGTATGCCCTCACGTCGCAGAATACTTGAGGTCTTAGGATTCTGTGTGTCCTCTTTGACTGCGCCCTCCGTGGTCCATTTAACAACCTGCGTTCCAACCTTTCTCAGCATCCGGTCTCTCTGTAAGTGCACGAACTGTTTTTATCTCCACATCAATGGTTTTCTTACCGCTGTATTTAATTTTTATTTATATTACCGCTTTAGTGTGCTAACGTCAAGTAGTGATTTTAATCTTTTTTTGTAAAAAATCTTTACGTATTTTATTTTTCTATCTTCCTACTTTGAGGAAAAGCTCACGAATTCCTTCATAGTAACCGATGGTCACCGTGGTACTGCCTTCCTCCTCACCCGGGAAAGTATACTTGGCAAAATACGGTGTCGTCTCCAACAGCGGATTTTGATCCTCATTTTTTTCAAGACCGGTCAGTTCCAGATATTTCGCATACCGGTCGATCATGGCATCCGTATCGATGTCATCCCATTGCTGTCCGGTCCGGACATAGAATTCATAGATTTTACCGGTATCCGCATCCAGATATATATCCAGAAAACGGTTACTCTTATCCGCATTCCTTACGTCCGTAGACAGGCTGAGTTTCCATACAGAGAGATTATTTCTCGGCTCCAAAACATCGATAGCAGAGCAGATCACCGCTTCGTAAGAGTCTTCCGACACTTCCTTTACTTCGTCGGGAAGAATTCCCTGCTCCTTCAGGATCTGAATCTCTCTGTTACATGCCTCATATACCGCTTCCTCCTGAATCTGTCCCTCTCCCGGCTGCTGACGATTCTCCACAAACGCGTAGGTACCCGTCATTTCTCCGTAGTTTCCTGCCTCATTGTCCACTCTGGTCAGAAACCGCAGTTCACTCTCCGGCAGGGTCTGGCTGCTCAGACATCTTCCCAAAAGATACAGCTTCTGATTGCTGCTCATGCGGTAACGATATCCTTCCGCTCCTTCCACTGCCTCTGTGGTAATACTGTTTAAGAGTCTCTCATCCCTTCTGGCCGCGATCCATTCCGGACCCCACAGTGCCGCAAGAATGACCACAACTGCTACCGCAAAGCCCAAAGAACAGCTCTTCCATCTATTCATCCGCGTTCACCCCCTCGTCCGGAATCAGAAAGCTCATGCAGCTTCCAAAACCCAGTGTACTCTCGATCTTCAGGCGGCTGTGATGCAGTTCCAGAATAGCGGTACACAGTGCAAGCCCCAGTCCCGCTCCGTTATGAGCCCTGGATCTGGATTTATCCACCATATAAAAAGCTTCCGTGATCTTTTGAAGTTCTTCCTCGGGGATACCGATTCCTTCATCCCGCACCTGAAAATAATAACCGTTCTCCATGCGCCTTCCTGTGATCTCCACGGTCTGCCCCTCCTCGGAGGCTTTGATGGCATTATCGGTCAGATTGATCAAAACAGTCTTCAACAGGTTCTCCTCGGCATAGAGTTCTCCCTTTTCCCAGCAGATGTCAACCTTCACTCTGCCATCTTCCGGGTTCTTGGTCTCATCATAGATTTCCTGCAGATACGAGAAAATACCGGAGACATTCGTGGTCTTACGATCGATCTCCTTACGTCTGGTCACAATGATGTCCAGCAGTCTGAGTGCCATAGTCTCCAGACGTTTTCCCTCTGTATAGATATAATTGGCACACAAAAAATGCCTCTCATCATCCAATTTCCGGGAGCGCAGCATATCCGCATAACCGATAATGGCAGTCAGCGGTGTCTTCAGTTCATGGGAAAATGCGGCAATAAAATCTTCTCTGGCTCTGACTTCATTTTCCAAATTCTGAATATTCTGCTCCAGCGCTTCTGCCATATGGTTGAAATCCGCAGTCAGCTGTCCCATTTCATCATTACTGATCTGCTCCGCGCGATAGCTATATTCTCCCTCCGCCATTTTGCCGGTGGCACGGGTCAAAAGTCTGATAGGTCTGGTCAGCCAACAGGCAATCAGCGTCATGACCGCTCCACTGCATAACAATACGATCACCGTAACCTGACGATACATCCGGAATCCTTCCGTCCTCTCCGTATATACCGCAGTTACATTTTTCATGGTCTCTAACGTCAGCAGACGGTCGGACACATTGATCCTGGTCTGTGTCTGGATATAATAGGAATCCCCCGACTGCACTACCCGGTATACTCTCGTATTTTCTCCGCGTTCTTCCCACAGAGAAGTATCCCCGGTAAACCCTTCGCTGGCATACAACACCTTACCGTTCTCATCACTGATCCGCAGCAATCTGTTGCCGTGCTGTCCACTATTCTCCAGGTATACTCCGATCTGTTCCACCGTTCCGTCCGGAAGCACATCATATTTGGACGGAATATTTAAAGCTGCTGTCTCGAAAGCGAACCTCAAAATACTGCTTTCATCAAGTGCCTGTCTGGTCTCACGCTCCATGGAGGTCTGAAATACATAATTTACAAAAAAATAACCGCTTGCTCCGCATGCCGCTGCCATGATCAACATCGTACAAAACAGTATTTTCCAGGAAAATTTCATACATCTCTCCTTTTACCCACTCCGGGTCATGCGATCTCCAGCCGGTATCCCACCTTATAGACCGCCACCAGCTGACGCTCCCATCCCATCTTCTTGCGCAGGCGCTGCACATGAAGCTCTAAGGTTCTGCTATCTCCGTCATACTCTTCACCCCACACTTTTTCATACAGATTTTCCTTGAACAGGGCGATATTTTTGTTCTGGATAAACAACACCAAAAGTCCATACTCCTTATTGGTCAGCACCACCGGCATTCCTGCCTTGGTCACCATTCTGGCATCCATATCCACCACCACATCACCGGCGGACAACTGTGCTCCCGTCTTATGGAATCTGCGTAATACGACCTCCACTCTCGCCAGAAGTTCCACGACATCAAAGGGCTTCACCAGATAATCCTCTGCACCAAGCCGTAGCCCCTTTACCCGGTCCTTCACATCTCCCCTGGCTGTAATGAAGATCACCGGGATCTTCAAAGGTCTGATATATTCCATGATGTCAAAGCCATCCACTCCGGGAAGCATAATATCCAGCAAGATCAGATCAAATTTTTCTCTCTCGATGCATTCGATTGCTTTCATGCCGTCCTGTACGCTTTTGCAAAAATATCCTGCTGCCGACAGATTCAGATCGATCAGATCACAGATCGGCTTTTCATCATCCACGATCAATATTTTTATCATTATGTCTGCCACCCCCAGTAGGCACGTATCTTCCCAACCAGTGCCTCTAAAGTGTCCTCCTCCGTACATTCATAATTTGCGGTAAAATCTTTGTCTTTTTCAAATCCGGCAGTCCGCTGATAATACACGGTGCACACGGTATCTACCAACAGTTCCCCCAAATCTCCCTCGTAACTGTATTTTGCAAATACCACCAGGTCCTTGAACCCATCGCCGTCCAGATCCTTCCCCTGGATTCCCTTCAGCGCATAGAGATTGTCATAATCCTCCATAGGTTGGAAGCTCCACACAATATTTCCCTGCTCGTCGATCAGGTAGATCATAAACACATCATATTCCGCCATCCGGTATACTCCGGGCACTACCTTCATTTTCCCCAGCTTTTCAAAATTACGGGTATAGCTTTGTTCCTCGATCACCCGGAAATTATGGCTGAGCAGTTCTCCGTATGTCTCCGCAGTATAGAGAAATTCTGTGGAACGTCCGTCGCGTACGAAGTTCAGAATACACGCCGGATTTTTATTCATATCAAAGCGGTTGATCTTGTCCGAGATCCGATAGTCTCTGTAAAAGCTGCCATTCTCCTGGAACAGAACATCTCCCACTTTATAAGATTTCTCCTGGTAATCTCCTCTGTCATTATGGCACTGGGCAATCAGAATAATATCCGTATCGCTGTCATTGTCCACATCCTGAAAAGATACCGATGCAAGCTTCTCTATGGGCTGCCGTAGTTCCCCCGGATAGCAGTAATTTGCCTCCAGCTGGTCCGTCTTGTACAGAATCTGTCCATTATCATCTGCGAGAAAAACTGCCAGTCTGTGGTACTGCTTGTCCAATGCCGCATAGAACCAGACTTCATCCACTGCCTCCTCCGGCGTATCCTCCGGCACTTTCTGAAGCGGCATGGCAAATACCTGATCCTCTAACAAACGAAATCCGTTTTCCTCCAGATCCGTGATCTTCTCTATGTTCTGAAGCCTGGACTGATACCTGACGTACTCTTCCGCCACCGATCCTGTGTTCCTTTTGGCTGCAGTCACAGAAAAAGAAAAGGCGGGAACAAGCGTAAATAAAATCGCAAAGAGCATGATACATGCTATGATCAGCATGTTTTTTCTCTTCCTGTCTTTCGGCATGTTCCCACCTCCTTTGTATCCAATTTGTTCTATCTATACTTGCTTACTTTATATCCGGCAGATCATCGATAATAATATGTCTGGGCTGGCCTGTGATCATGATCGGGGTCAGTTCCGCCTGTATCAGAGGCTCGATATAGTTCTTCATCTCTGCTGTCACGTAATCTCCCTCTTCCGTAATCCAGGAACGGGGAACCTTTTTCTCCAGATTTGCCACCTTATGCACATCGTAGAGATCCGTGGTGCAGATATAGGGATCCTGGGATACTCTTTTCAGGATCACCATCTGACCGGTCTTGCCCTCAAAAGCTGCTTTTACCGCAGTACCGCCTACCTGATAAGCCTCGGTGATATCCACACGGGAAGTCAGATGTCCTGCACAGCGTTGCAGGGTAGACAGTTCGATAGCTCTGGACTTGCAGCCTAATTTCTCGATGATCAGGTCGGACAGATATTTACCGGTACCGGATAACTGCACATGACCGAAGGAATCGGTCTTGTCCGAGTGTGCGGACAATTCGCAGACATATCTGCCGTCTGCCGTCTTGATACCTTCCGATACAGCGATGACGATGGACTGTTTCTCAACTACCAGTTTCTTTACTTTTTCCAGAAAAACATCCACATCGAAAGGAACCTCCGGCAGATAGATCAGATCCGGACCTTCGCAGTCTTCACTCTTGGCAAGTACTGCCGCACCGGTCAGCCAGCCGGCATTTCTTCCCATGATCTCGATGACCGTCACGCTCTGCATCTCATAGATCAGACCATCACGTACCAGTTCCTTGGTAACGGTGGCAATATATTTTGCAGCGCTGCCGTAACCGGGCGTATGATCCGTACCCTCCAGGTCATTATCGATCGTCTTGGGCACACCGATAAAACGGATCGGACTGTCAACTGTCTGGGCATAATCGGAAAGCTTTTTTATGGTATCCATGGAATCATTACCGCCGATATAGAAAAATGCCATGATCTCCAGTTCTTCCAGAATTGCAAAAATTCTCTCATAGATAGTTTTATCTACACTGATCTCCGGAAGCTTATAACGACAAGATCCCAGGAAGGATGCCGGGGTTCTCTTCAGAAGTTCCACATCCATATCGTTACGTATTTTCTCTCCAAGATCTACTATCTTTTTCTCCAAAAGACCCTGGATGCCGTAACGCATACCGTATATGGTATCCGCCCCCATATCCTTTGCTGTCTTATAGACACCGGCAAGGCTTGCATTGATCACCGCGGTGGGACCTCCGGACTGTCCTACGATCACATTTTTCTTCATAACATTTTCTCCCTCTGTTCATTCCTTACCATAATAAAACACCCATCAATCGGAGCCTCCGTTTGATGGGTGTTCTCATTCTTAAGGTTCCGTCGAACCTATTTTACCAAACTTACTGTCTCTCTGGCAATAGCAAGTTCCTCATTCGTAGGAATTACCATTACAGTGGTCTTGCTGTCAGGAGTGGAAATAGCGATTTCTTCGCCGCGCTTGTGGTTCGCATCCTCATCGATGGATACGCCCAAGAAGCCCAGATGCTCACATACCAGGGAGCGAACCAGCGGTGCGTTCTCACCAATACCTGCGGTAAAGCAGATCACATCTACACCATTCATTGCTGCTACATAAGAACCGATGTATTTTGCCACACGATAACAATAAGTCTTCATTGTACGGATGCAATGCTCATCACCTCTGTTATAACCATCTTCCAGATCCCGGAAATCGGAAGACAGGTTGTTGGACAGACCATATACACCGGACTTCTTGTTCAGAACAGTCATGATCTCGTCGATGTTCTTGCCTTCTTTGTGAGCGATGAACTCCATGATGGCGGGATCAATATCACCGGAACGGGTTCCCATGATCAGGCCTTCCAGGGGAGTCAGGCCCATGGAGGTATCTACGCATTTGCCGTTCTTCACTGCAGATACGCTGGCACCGTTACCTAAGTGGCATACGATGATCTTCAGATCTTCGTACTTTTTGTCCAGAACATCTGCCGCTTTTCTGGATACATAAGAGTGGCTGGTTCCGTGGAAACCGTAACGTCTGATCTTGTACTTCTCATAATACTCATAAGGCAGACCGTACATATAAGCTTCCTCAGGCATGGTCTGATGGAAAGCGGTATCGAATACAGCTACCATGGGAGTGGTAGGCATCAGCTTTTTGCAGGCATTGATACCGATCAGGTTTGCAGGGTTATGTAAAGGAGCCAGATCGTTGCACTCTTCGATGGCTTTCATAACTTCATCGGTAATGATGGTAGATGCTGCAAACTTCTCACCGCCGTGTACGATACGATGTCCTACGGCACCAATCTCATCCAGGCTCTTTACTACACCGGTCTTAGGATTGGTCAGTGCTTCCAGTACAAGACGGATTGCTTCGGTGTGATCCGGCATGGGAGTTACAGTCTGTTCCTTCTCGCCGCCATCGGGGGTATAGGTGATCCGGCTTCCTTCGATACCGATTCTCTCACAGAGACCCTTTGCGATGCATTTCTCGGTCTCGGAATCAATAAGCTGGAACTTCAGGGAAGAGCTTCCGCAGTTAATAACTAAAATATTCATGGTAAATTCCTTTCTTTTTTAATCTGTAAGACTAATGTTCTATGATCTCATGCCACCCGGTAAGGGCAATACATGAATACGGTGCGGGACAGATATCCCGCACACGTTTATGGTTCTTATAATGATTATACTAACTGCGCCTGTACAGCAGTCAGTGCTACGACACCAACGATATCCTGCCAGGAACATCCTCTGGACAGATCGTTAACAGGCTTTGCGATACCCTGTAACATAGGACCGTAAGCTTCTGCGCCACCCAGTCTCTGTACCAGCTTGTAGCCGATGTTACCTGCATCCAGATTCGGGAAGATCAGAACATTTGCATGTCCGTTAACAGGGCTTCCGGGAGCCTTGGACTTAGCAACGCTGGGAACCAGCGCTGCATCCAGCTGCAGTTCACCGTCTAAGGTCAGATGAGGATACTCCTCATGTGCAATACGGGTAGCTTCTACTACTTTGTCAACCAGAGCATGCTTGGCACTGCCCTTGGTGGAGTGGCTTAACATAGCAATAACAGGCTTGGGTCCGATCAGGGACTTGAAGCTTCTGGAAGAGGTATCTGCGATAGCAGCCAGCTCTTCGGGGGTAGGATCCTGGTTCAGACCACAGTCAGCAAACAGGAAAGTTCCGTTCTCACCCTGATCCTTGAATACGGTATCCATAACAAAGAAGGCGGATACCAGCTTAACGCCGGGTGCAGTCTTTAAGATCTGCAGTGCGGGTCTTAAGGTGTCTGCGGTAGAGTGACATGCACCTGCTACCATACCGTCTGCATCGTTAGCCTTAACCATCACGATACCGAAGGTCAGGTAATCATTTAACAGGATCTCTCTTGCCTTCTCGGGAGTCATTCCCTTTGCTTTTCTGGTTTCATATAATAAATTCACATAGTCATCCAACTTGGGAGTTGTTTTCGGGTTAACTACTGTTACCTTGGACAGGTCGACTTCCAGCCAGCCTGCACCATCCATGATCTTCTCTTCATCACCGATCATAATGATGTCTGCGATACCCTCTTCTACGATACGGGCAGCAGCCAGTAATGTTCTCTTATCATTAGATTCCGGTAATACAATTGTTTTTTTGTCGATTCTTGCTCTCTCTTTAATCATGTCAATGTATGACATATCCATTCTCCTTTCCGGCGGGGGATACCCGCTTCCTCCCAAATAACTTCTGTAAAGTTTTGGTTTTATCTTAACAAACCGATGTATTTATATTATACTAAATACATCTGGAGTAGACAAGGGCATAATGTTCGCAAAATTGTATATTTTCAGATACAACCTTTGAATTTCGATTACAAAATATGCTGATAACCATGCGCATGTAAACGCTTTCAATGTATGTTATTTTTTTCACATGCGTGGCTTGTATTTGTATTCGATTTACCGTATATTTCTTTTCACGAAAGGAGCCACATTATGAAGGTCAATGGTATTGTCGCAGAATACAACCCTTTTCATAATGGTCATGCTTACCAGATGCAGCATGCCAAAGAAGCCACCGGCGCCGATTATACGATCGTCGTTATGAGCGGCAACTTCATGCAGCGCGGTGCCCCTGCCCTGTTAGATAAGTTCACACGCGCCAAAATGGCTTTGGAATGCGGTGCAGATCTTGTGCTGGAACTCCCCATCTGCTACGCTGCTTCGAGTGCGGAATTTTTTGCCAAGGGCTCTGTTGCTCTGTTTGACAAACTGGGAGTCACCACAAATCTGTGCTTTGGCAGCGAATGCGGTAACATCGATACGCTCTCCCGGATCGCCGAGATCTTCTACACGGAGCCGGAACCTTATGTGGAATCCCTGCGCTGCAATCTGAAAAAGGGAATGTCCTTCCCGATTGCAAGGACCTGGGCTCTGTTGCAGTACGCTCCCTCATTAAGTGATGACAAGGATGTTCTGTCCTCTCCGAATAATATACTGGGAATTGAATATCTGAAGGCTCTGATGTCAAGGAACAGCAAGATTGTTCCCTTCACTACCACCCGTGTAGGTGCGGATTATCACGATAAACGCCTGGGGACCAACCAGTGTTCCGCTATTGCCATCCGTCAGTCCGTAGCTGCCGGGCATGATCTTACCTATCTTGCATCCCAAATGCCGGAAAATGTCTATGAGATATTGCGGACTTCTCTGAAGGAACAGAAGCCTCTGTTTGCGGATGATTTTTCCGCGGCGCTGCAATACAAGCTGCTGACGGAATACTTCGAGGGTTACGACAAGTATCAGGATATTTCCTCAGATCTCTCCGACCGTATCCGCAATACCCTGCCGTCCTTCACCGGCTTATCTTCTTTCTGCGATCTGCTCAAGAGCAAGGATATGACCTACACCCGTATCAGCAGATGCCTGTTCCATATTTTGCTGAATATGACCAAGAAAGAATTCGAGACCTGTAAGGCTGAAGATTATATTTCCTACGCCAGAGTGTTGGGCTTTTGCAAGGATGCAGCTCCTCTCCTTACCGAGATCAAAAAGAACAGTTCCATTCCTCTCGTCACCAGCCTGGCTGACGCCAGACAGACGCTTTCTCCCGAATCTCTGCGGATGCTGGATCTGGATATCCTCCGCAATCAGATCTATCTGGGGAATCTGGCTTTAAAGAACCAGACGGAAATGGTGAATGAATATCGGACGCCGATTGTGATTGTATAAATAGAAAGTTAATGAAATAAATACTCCCTTTTCGGAATTGTGTGTCTGAATGAAAACATGTATAATTCTACATTTTTGATGTATAAATCTACATTAAGGTTAATTTAAAAACGAATTTGTTTGAAATTTCACCAAATCAATGGAGGTGTTTGATTATGAAAAAAAGAATAATTGCAGTAATTGTAATTTTAGCTGTATTAGTAGCTCTATTCTTTATTGGCACAGGTTTTCAAAAAAGAATGGATGTCGTATTAGTTGATTACTCTGTATCAGAGGATGGAACGGAGATCACGCTTGATGTAGGAATTCCAACATCTACAGGATATATCAGAGGATTTAAAGACAATGGAAGTGGAGTAAAACCACATTATCTTACATTTTTTTCGACGTTTGGTGGAATAAACAGTCCGATTGGAGCAGAGCATAGCTTCCAATTAGAGCTTACTTCGGATGATACAGAAATTTATTTTAACAGACCGGAGGGAGGTTACGAGTTGATTTTAGTGAAAGATGAAGAAACAGGTCAATGGCTCAGACCAAGTGGAATAGGTGAAGAAAATAACACTATTTTTGAAGCAACCATTCTTGAAATTCGTGATAATTATTTTTTAGTAGAACCAGTAGAGGGTAGTCAAGAATTAAACAATGCAGATCTGATTACAGTACCAATGAAAAACATAGGTACTGCTCCACAACCAAATGTTGGTGACATTATTGAAATAGCATATAACGGAGAAATTGCAGAAAGTTATCCAGCACAGATAACAGAGGTTTACGGTATCAAAGTTGTCAAAGAAGCAGAACAATGGGATTTAATTCCTATGGTCATGGTAAATGGCGAGTTATATATTGACACAGGTCATGAAAGTACAGTAGAAGCCCGTTGTGGTGTTATGGATGGAGAGATTACGTCAGAAGTAGACGGAAGTGAAAAGCCAACAAAAGACAATCAATCTAACTTTGGTACAGGCTATGGATATCAATATGGTTCACAAGAAGGCATAATCGAGATTAATATGAATGAAAAATGGTGGGTTTTTGCAACAGAAAAAGTCCTGGCCAGTAGTGAACTTATGATAGACCCAGTTGCAGTAGTAAGTATTCATAATGTTTTCACAGGAGAAAATACGAACATCACTGAAAATGAGGATATCAGAACTATATCTAATATATTATGTGGTGATGCATGGAATACAGAAGGTACAACTGATTGTTTAAGCAACATTGAAATTACAATCAACGAAGAAACATACAAATATCATTCCGATTGTGGTACATTCAACGATAATGTAAATCAGAACTATTTATCACTGGATGACGAAAGGAAAGCTGTGGTAAATGCCATTTTTTCAGAGTATATATCACTCACAGCCACAGAAGTTCCAGCAGAATAAATTTTACAAAGGCTACCCGGTCAAAAAAATTGGATAGCTTTTATTATGTTTTAAACCTAAACTCAATTTCAATCCAGTCAGCAAAACTAATCTTTATCATATCCAAGCAAATCAATAGCTCAAATTGCATTAACTTCTTAAAATGTATAAATAACAGGATAGTTTGGGTTAAGTAATATCAGAAACACTTTTCCGAAAAGGGAGAAATTTAATAGCATAGAAACAGACAATTAAGAAACAAAAACAATGGCAGACGCTAAAACAGAAAAACAGAAAGTACAGGAAATAACAGAGAAGCTGGAGCAGGGTATCAAGGAGCTTTTTGAAAGCGAGAAGTACAAGACTTATCTGAATACCATGTCAAAATTTCATAATTACAGCTTTAACAACACAATGTTAATTGCAATGCAAAAGCCTGACGCTACGTTAGTGGTCGGATTCAAGGAATATACTTTGCCGAATAAACAGGGGGGACGATAATGCAGGATGTTATGAATGTTAATCAGAAAGAATATAAAATTGTGAAGTTATTAGGACATGGAAAAGGTGGTTATTCCTATTTGGCAGAACGGGAAGGTAAATTTTATGTGTTAAAACAGATACACCATGAGCCATGTGAATATTACTCATTTGGCAATAAAATCGAAGCAGAACAAAATGATTATAACAGACTGTTGCAGACAGGAATCAGAATTCCAAGAATGTTAGACATTGATGTAGCAAATGAAAGAATATTAAAAGAGTATATTGACTATGAATGTAACAATTACATGGATGAATGGAATTTTGAAAATTGGGGGATTAAGTACTGGTCTAAGACAACGGAATTTATTGATTATATGGAGCAGCATTAGTTATGTAACTCAAGATTTTGTTCAATCCAAATCTCTTATAATCCTCAAAACTTGTTGATTTTACACGAAAAAAACTATACTATAGATAGTACCTATTATTAGAGTCAGAGCGTAGAGCAGAAAAAGATACGAGGAAGTAATGATGAGAACAGAAGATAAAACAAGAATGACAGAGGGAAGCATTTCCAGAAAAATTATTTTATTTGCGATTCCGCTGTTTCTTGGAAATTTGTTTCAGCAATTGTATAACACGGCAGATTCACTGATCGTAGGAAATTATCTCGGCAGCAATGCGTTGGCGGCAGTCAGCTCATCCGGGAATCTGATTTTTCTGATGGTTGGATTTATCAATGGCATCGCAATGGGTGCAGGTGTTGTAATTGCCAGATATTATGGAGCGAAAGACAAGGAAAATCTGGAGAAATCAATCCACACAACGGTTGCGTTTGGAATTGCAGCAGGAATTGCATTGACAGTGATCGGCATGCTTTTAGCACCGAAGATCCTGGTGTTGATGGGAACACCCGCAGAGGTGCTTCCGGAATCTATCACCTATTTCCGCACTTATTTTGCAGGCTCTATCGGAGTGATCATGTACAATATTTTTGTAGGGATTTTGCAGTCGGTTGGAGACAGCAGACATCCGCTGATTTATCTGATCATTTCTTCCTGTATCAATGTGGTGCTGGATATTTTCTTTATTTCAGGATTGGGGATGGGAGTCGGTGCAGCCGCTTTGGCAACAGCGATTTCCCAATTTGTAAGTGCATTCTTATGTCTGATCCATCTTCTGAGAGCAAAAGAAGAATATAGGCTTCAGTTAAATAAAATCCGTTTTGACAGCCAGATGCTGTGGCAGATCATACAAAACGGTGTGCCGTCCGGTTTTCAGAATTCTGTGATCGCCATTGCGAATGTTTTTGTGCAGACAAATATCAATGCATTTGGGAAAATGGCGATGGCGGGATGTGGATCTTATTCCAAAATCGAAGGATTTGCGTTTCTGCCGGTGACCTGTTTTACGATGGCGCTGACCACTTTTGTCAGCCAGAACCTTGGTGCAAAGCAGTATGACCGTGCAAAAAAAGGAGCGAGATTTGGCGTTCTCTGTTCGATTATCATTGCAGAATTGATCGGAGTTGTGATTTATACAGCCGCACCGGTGCTTATTGCAGCCTTTAACAGTGAACCGGATGTAGTACATTATGGAGTTATGCAGTCGAGAACCATTGCATTGTTCTATTTTCTGCTGGCTTTTTCCCACTGCATCGCTGCGGTGCTTCGTGGTTCGGGAAATGCATCGGTTCCAATGATCGTCATGCTGTGTGTATGGTGTCTGTTCCGTGTAAGCTATATCACGGTTACGGTTCATTTTATCCCGGATATCCGCGTGATCTTCTGGGCGTATCCATTGACCTGGAGTATTAGTTCGGTCATTTTCCTTGCTTTATTTTTGCGTGGAAAATGGGTGTATGGGTTTGAAAAGAGAAAATAAGCAGCATATCCGGCGTAGGGGAAAAGCTTGACAATTTCAGCTTTACGTCTAAAATAATATCATATGAATTTGAATGAGACTGATGCATAAAAGAATGTATCAGTCTTATCTTATGCAGAGGAGAACCGGAATTTATGAAAAAAAGTGGAACCATGAAAAAAATGCTCACCTATTATAAACCTTACATGCGTGTGTTCTGGACAGACATGTTTTTTGCAACGCTCTCTGCGGCGGTTGCCCTGATCATTCCGCTGGTCGTGCGGTATGTGACCTACAATCTTGTGTACCGTGAGCCGGCAGAGATTTTGCATCAGGCAGCATACATTGCCATTGGACTGTTTGCGCTGGTGGCGGTTGACTGTTACAGTAAATTCTACATTTGTAATTACGGACATGTGATGGGAGCGAAAATCGAGTATGACATGCGTGCGGAAATTTTCGCACATTATCAGAAACTGTCCTTTTCCTTTTATGATGACCAGAAAGTCGGACAGCTGATGAGCCGTATCACAACCGATCTTTTTGATATCAGCGAACTGATGCATCATGGACCTGAGAACATCATTCTGTCCGTGATCAAAATTGCCGGAGCGCTGATCATTCTTGTGAACATCAGCCCGATGCTTGCAGTTGCGGCTTTTGCAATTCTGCCGTTCATGCTGCTCTATGCATTTGTCCTGAATAAAAAAATGCGTCTCGCATTCAAACAGAACCGTGTAAAAATTGCGGACATCAATGCGCAGATCGAGGATAACTTATCCGGTATCCGGGTGGTAAAATCTTTTGCCAACGAAGCGATTGAAAACCGCAAGTTTAAACAAGGCAATGACGGTTTCCTTGCAGCCAAGAAAAACAGCTATTTTTACATGGGAAGTTATCAGGCAGGGCTTGGAGCGTTTACGACACTCATTCAGGTCAGTGTGATCCTGACAGGTACGGTGCTGATCGCAAAAGGCAGTGTGGACGTCAGCGACCTTGTCACATTTATGCTCTATATCAGTGTGTTTACGGATCCGGTCCGCACCCTCATTGATTTCACAGAGCAGTTTCAGAATGGTTATACCGGATTTGAGCGTTTTCAGGAGATCCTCGCCGTTCATCCGGATATCGAGGACAAAAAAGATGCAGTGGAACTTAAGGATGTAAAGGGAGATATTACTTTTGAAAATGTTTCATTCCAGTATGAGGAAAACACGGAAAAAGTGTTGAACCATATCAGTTTAAATGTTCCGGCGGGGGCTTACATGGCATTGGTCGGTTCCTCCGGCGCAGGAAAAAGTACGCTCTGTTCCCTCATTCCTCGTTTCTATGACGTGACGGGCGGCTGCATCCGCATCGACGGGCAGGACATCCGCACGCTGACGCAGAAGAGCCTGCGCGAAGCCATCGGCATGGTGCAGCAGGAGGTCTACCTGTTCGCCGGGTCGGTGCTGGAGAATATCGCATACGGCAAGCCCGGCGCATCCCGCGCGGAAGTCGAAGAAGCCGCAAAACTGGCGGGCGCGCACGAGTTCATTTCCGCCCTGCCCCACGGTTATGACACCTACGTTGGCGAGCGCGGCGTCCGGCTTTCCGGCGGACAGAAGCAGCGCATTTCCATCGCGCGCGTGTTCCTGAAAAATCCGCCGATTCTGATTCTGGACGAAGCAACCTCCGCGCTGGACAACGAGAGCGAGCACATCGTCCAGCAGTCGCTCGAAAAGCTGGCGAAGGGGCGCACCGTGTTCACCATCGCGCACCGCCTGACGACCATCAAGGGTGCCGACTGCATCTGGGTGCTGACGGAGAAAGGCGTAGAAGAGCAGGGCAGCCACACAGATCTGATTGCAAAAGGCGGGCTGTATGCGCATCTGTTCGCCATGTATACCAGTGACCGGTGACAATTCAGGCAAGGAAAAGCGGTTTTCAGCCGTTATTTCTTGTAAAAGTGCACGCTATCTACTATACTAATTTTTTAGGAGGAAGAAACATATGCTGCTTACCCGTGGTCTTACGTCCGATTTCGATTCCGTCTGCGCCCTGTACGCGCGCGTCACCAGTGCCATGCACGAAAAGGGCATTGCCCAGTGGAACTGGGGAACGTACCCCAACGCTGACCAGATTCACAAGAGTATCGACGCTGGAACGCTCTACGTCGTGCGCGAAGGGAACACCGTTGTCGCCGCCGTCACCCTCGATTCGACCTTTGAACCCGCTTACGACGCCGTCAACTGGCTCTTCGGCGGCAAGCCCGGCACGTTCCACCGCCTGTGCATCGCGCCGGAAAAGCAGCGGCAGGGGCTGGGGCGCGGCATGATGGGTGAAATGCTCGCCATTCTGCGTTCTCAGGGCTGCACCGCGCTGCGCTGCGACACGCTGGTGAACAACAGTGCCGCTCTCACCCTCTACCAGAAAATCGGGATGCGCATCGCTGGGCATATCCGTTATTCGTCCCTGCCTGACCTGCGGTTCGCCGCGCTGGAAATGCGCCTGACGAACGACTGCCCGCTGCTGCCGCTGAAAATGCACCCGGCGTTCCGTGGCGGCAAGCTGACCCCGTGGGGCGGCGAGAAGCTGCACACGGTGTACGGCAAGGACATCCGCGAAGTGCCGACAGGCGAAAGTCTGGAGGTTTCGTGCATTCCGGGGCTGGAATCGACCGACGACGCGGGCGTAAAGCTGCCCGACCTGATTGCCGCTTATGGCGAAGCATTCGCGGGCGAGTACGCCAAGAAGCCCTTCCCGCTGCTGCTGAAGCTGATTGATGCCGCCGAACCGCTGTCCGTGCAGGTGCATCCGAACGACGATTACGCCGCACGCGTGGAGAACGGCAAGCTCGGCAAGACCGAGGCATGGCTGATTCTGGATGCGCCGGAAGGCAGTCAGCTCGTCTACGGCATCAAGCCCGGCACAACGCTTGACACCCTGCGCGCCGCGTGCGAACAGGGCGCGGCAGTCGAGCCGCT
>ERZ779649.751-NODE-751-length-22038-cov-5.499522_pt1 | contig 22038 bp, 14 predicted proteins | sample MGYA00511882_ERZ779649 | MGnify/ENA primary metagenome ERZ779649 (study PRJEB29588, sample SAMEA2157793) | human gut metagenome | biome: human gut; feature: human-associated habitat; material: faeces | place: Denmark | collected 2008/2010 ... | reverse complement strand
TTCGTTGTCATCGGGACGATACCTCCATCTTCCCATATCACTTTTAATCCTCCTTTATCAGCACTTTTTCATAATATCCGATAGTATGCTTGTTGCTGTTCCTTGTTTGTAATTTATACTTTTAAAGGCTACCAAAAACTTCTCTTTAGCCTGCTCCATTATTGATACTGCGGTTTTCTGATATTTTGTATCAAACATTTGAGCCTTATCTTGTGTTTTTACCTCATTTTGAGGGCTATTTCTACGGAAATACCATGAACTGTCTGCGTTTTCAAATGCTTTATTGGTTTGTTGACAGGTAATATATCCTTCTAAATTTGCCAGACGCATTTTAAAGGCTTCGTCCAATCCGGCTAAATCTTCGTCAAGTGTCAATGACCTTTTCCCCGTAAGTTCGTAGGAAACTTCACGATCTCCATTTTCATGTTCTTTTACGATTTCATTATAACGGGTTTCATATGTATCCATTATAGATTTCATCACATCTTCAACATTATAATTCCCGTCTTTTAATGTTAGGCTGCTAATATCCCGCATTGCGGTATAGTGTTCCCAAGCAACCTCATTTGTATTTTGTATTGTCAGTTCCCTGACATTGGTATAATCCGAATCGGGTTCAAATTTGCTTGCCATTTCCCGCAGCATATTTCTTCCTGCATCAGAAATAGAAAGATTTGCCGACTGCTTCACCGTCTTTGAGATTGCTTCCCTAACAGTTGCTTTTCCCCGTATATAATTTGTAGTCGTTCCCAAATAATCATAATTATGTCCGACTCCATTAATAGCCATTTCCTAATCCACCATTGTCATCAATTTTTTATATTGCCGCCCCTGCCCCCTTGCAATAAGTCCGGGCAGTCCGCAAAAGCAAAGGTTTATGCGCCTTGCGGAATATGAACAATTTCTCCTTATGCCTTTATATCAAAACTTGCCCCTGTCGGCGCAGATGTACCAGAAACCGCAGCTAAGAGGTTCTGCGTAACACTTTTTACATCAGTGCCAGTAGCTGATATTGTAAACGTTTCATCTTCTGTCAGCTTCTCCAACTGCGCCTTTTTCTCTGCCCGTCTCTTAGCTGCCTTTTCTTCTGAGATTTTTCTTTCCTCACGCTTTTTCTGTAATCTTTCTTTTTGTTTCTTTTCCGCATTCAATATAGTTGAATTTTGTTTTGAACCACTGGTTCTTGTCATACCTCCGCAAGTAACAGAAGCATTCCCATCGGCATCTATTACAGTTGTAACACCATGTATCACTGCATTATCAGCTTTGGCTTGTGCAAACATTCTATTCTGTCCCGGTACTGCACCAGTTAAATTAAACTCTACTTTCTTGGCAAATTCCGGATCATTTGCCATTTTCTTTAGACATTCGCTAGAAAGATTTATTACCACTTTATTTTCATTTTCACTCATAAGACTGCTACCCGTATTAAAAGTAATCTCCGGGAACTTTTTACACAGTTTCTCATAATACTCCTGTACCCCATCCTTGCTGTTTGCTGATGTGCCTGTCTTTACTTCTGTAGCCGCCTTACTATCCGATTTTTTTATTCTCTCCGTGTAATTTGTTGCATAACTACTATAATTATTAATCTCCATTGACATAGTAATCACCATTCCTTCCATTCAATTTATAGTTTCTACATAGTTTATCGAAACTTCCTGTCAATGATTTCACTCAAATGGTGTGAACAACGATTTTATGGGTGTGAAATCTTTCCATACATCATAATGGTAAGATTAAATCTCTTTTTATTGCCTGTATCGCTAAGCACAATATCAATATCGCCCATATACTTCTTTGCACATCTTTGGATATTGGAAATGCCAAGTCCATGTAACTTCGCGTCCTTCTTATGACTTACAGGCAATCGGGTTTCCACATCAAATACAACTTTTCCCGAATAGCTGTTTTCAATCTCTATAAAAAATAAATTGCCCTTTACAAAAGCATGCAAATAAATACTCTTTTCCCCCTCCACCTCACAGCACGCCTCTATGGCATTCTCCAGTGCGTTATCCAAAACAACACCTACATCATAAGCATCTATTTTCTGTTTTGACGGAAATATAAAATCAACATCAAATTGAATCTTCTTTTTCTGCGCTTCCTGACTTTTCTGATGAATGATAATATCCGTAATCGGATTGCCTGTCTGATAAATGAAATCCAGCCTGCTAACCGTTTCTTCCATTTTCCCGATGTAGCTTTTCAATTCTTCACTGTCTGTACCGATTATAGTTTTTACATACAATGAAATATTTGACAAATGGCTTCTCATGTCATGCCGAAGCCCTCTCATATCTGTATATATATCCTGTATTTCTTCAATCTCTTTCTGCATTTGCCGCACTTGATTTTCCAGTATGGCACGTTTCACGGCTTCCTCGTTATACTGTACCAATTTCTGAAACAATATGACACTTGCGATAATAGTAAAAAGCAACAATACGCAGATAACGGGTATCCAAAACTTTGTTGTCGGAACGCTATCATAAACAATTACAGTCATTCCATTTTCAACCGATATAATCATCATTTTTATTGTTATTGAAATACATAATGTGGCAATGCAGGGCAAAATTAAAAAAACATTCTCATGTGTCTGTAACAGATAATCTTTTCTTACAAACTTTTTGCTTATCAAAAGCAGATATACGGACAACAGAAAAGCATAAAACAATACACAAATAATCACTATAACTGCAAGTGAAATGTCTTCCCAACTATACAGTTTGTCTAATGTGTTTGACTCACTTTTTGCAAGTATAATATCAAAAGTCTTATTCCATAATCCAGTAAAGGCAATGCTAAATACACTGACAATATATTTTACCATTTCTTTCCCTGCCACAAAGCTAAATGCAATAAATAACTGTTTTTGTATATCTTTCTTAAAGAATAGAAACTGCATAAACAACAGGATACAAATATTCAAGATTATTCCAGCAACTTCATTAACAGAAAATCTACTGTTCAACATTTCAAAAATGGCAATCTGAATAAAAAAACAGACTATGCTCCATACTACGAAAACTATTTTTTTCCTATATCTACCTTCCTGAAAACTCCATGTATAAATAACACTTAATATACTGTCAATAAAATACATAAAAACAGGAAACAACATTTCAAACATTGACAATTCCTCCGTCCTTTGCATATCTCATATAACGCTTTACAAAATCAGTATATTTCTTTTGGGCAAGTATCAGTTCATCCCCTCCTACAACTTGAATCGTGTCTGCACTATATGCACAAATTTTTTCCATGTTCACAAGATAACATCTATGACACCGATAAAAGGCATTCCCTAATTCTTTTTCCAGTTCTTCCATTTTTCCATAAGTGTCAAACCTACCATTTTTTGTATGATAAATCACTTTTTTATTGCTGCTTGCAATGTAATAAATATCTTTTAGATATATTTTCTGCTGTGTGCCAGAGTTTTTTATAACGATGTATTTTTTACTCTGTTCTTCTAAAGCAGACACTTCTTTCCATGCACGACGAAAAACCTTTGAAAATTTTTCCTCATCAATTGGTTTTACCAGATAATGAAAAGCATTTACATCAAAGGCTTCCTCCATATATTCCCGATAACCTGTAATGAAAATAAGAATACTTTTTACCCATCCCTTTCTTTCCTGCTCCTGTCTAAGTTTCCCCGCAAGCTCTAAGCCAGACATTTCTTCCATGGCAATATCCAGAAAAGAAATTGCAAAGTTTTCTCCTGTTTCCAGCATCTCTTTTCCTGATGAAAACTGACACACCTCTGCTTCCGACTCCTGATTCTTTATCAACTGAGCAATAGCCTCACAAATTGCCTTATCATCATCTACAACTGCAATCTTCATTTCAAATCAAACCTTTCTAATCTTTTTAGGCTACATAAACCATCATCTATTATATCGGCAAATAAAGGGTTCTCTCTGACTTTATGGTGTGAAATACTGATATTTAGGTGCGAAATACTATTGCATTTCATTACTGCACTACAGGGCAGTCTTTTCCCAACTGCCCTGTACCAAATTTCCTTACAAACATTCCTCTTTGCTCTTAGTATTAAGTTTCTCCGGCATCTTCTGATCGAATATTTTCTGCTTCATCTCGGCAAGTTTCTCCTTAACGGATACCCTCCCTCCGGAACCGTCTGCTAACATCCGCTCCTTGTCATGCTCTGCGATACGCTCCGACATCAGGAAACTTGCAACAGGCTTTAACGGTTCCTCTGCCACCGCCTGTATATCTTCTGCCCTGTTCGGCTCACTTTCCTGCGTCTGTGCGCTCTGCTCTCCGTTTTCGTCCTCCGGCTCATCATCGCCCATATCCAGTGCATTATCGCCCTTTTCGTCCATATTCAGAAGCGTATTTAACTCTGCAAGGCGTTCTAGCTTCTCCGCCAGTTCCTGCTCCTGCGCAAAAGGTTTTGTAACTTCCACCTTTGCAGTTTCGAGCTGATGTTCCACGTTAGAAAGCTTCTGCTCCACGTCTGCCATTTTCCCGGTCATTCCCTCTAACGCATTGGACAGTCTTTGCAGATTTCCAAGTGGATCGGCTCCGATTTCCACCTCATGGCTCAGACTTCCTTTTAAGCTGATCGTAAACTTGGAGAAGAACGAGTCAAAAGACACGCTCATCTTAAAGCCCTGATATTCTCCGATTGTGACCGCCATGTTTGGCTGTTTGGCACTCCGGCACATATCAATCAACGCCGCACCCGCTTCCTTTTTGTCCGTATAGGTACGGTTTCCTATCTTCATGGAAAAAGCGTCCTTATCCACAGGCTTATGCGCCGCATAGGTCTGAATGTCCGCCCGGTATCCCTCAAGCCTTTCTTTTAAGGCTGTGATCTGCATCGGGTAATGCTTTGCGATATTGTCCTCCAGACGGTAACGCTGGCTTGTGTGGTTTGCCTTTAAGAGCTTCAGCTTTGAAACCTGTATATCCAAATCCATCTTCTCCTTAATGTAAGGGTTTCCGGTTGCAAGTGCTTTGACCTCTGCATAAGAGAGCGCCGCTTCGTCAATGTCCTCACAGGAACGCACCGGGGACTTGCTCGTCATGATCTGCCCGATAAACTTCTGCTTGTTCTCAATGAGCTGCCATGAATAGCTGTCGAAGGTGCCTTCCGTCACATACCGGAAAATCTTGACCTTATCATTCATATTGCCCTGTCGTAAAATACGACCTTCCTGCTGTTCAATGTCAGACGGACGCCAGGGCACATCCAGATGATGTAATGCAATCAGTCTGTCCTGTACGTTGGTTCCGGCTCCCATTTTGGCAGTAGAACCCAACAAAAAACGAACCTGTCCGCTTCTTACCTTTGCAAACAGCTCCGCTTTTCTTTTCTCCGTATTGGCATCATGGATAAATGCGATTTCTTCCGGTGGGACACCCTTTTCTTTCAGCTTGTTGCAAATGTCCTCATAAACATTGAATGTACCATCTCCTTTCGGTGTCGATAAGTCACAGAAGATAAGCTGTGCCGACTTCTGTTCCTTTGTTTCCTCCCATATCTCAAATGCCTTGTCCACACAGGTGGTGGATTTAGAATTATCCTCATCGGGAAGCATATCGTTGATTAAACGCTGGTCTAATGCAAGTTTTCTACCGTCATTGGTGATTTTGAGCATATTGTCAACGTGTGGCTCTACCTTCCTATCACGAACAGCCTCCGCACGATCCGCAAGGGACTGTACCATTTCTTTCTGATACTCACTCGGCTTTAACACCACATTTTCATACTCTGCTTCCGGTACAGGCAGTTTTAGCATATCCGGTGTCTGAATATCTGCACTTTCCTTGAAAAGTGAAATCAGCTCGGGCAGATTGAAGAACTTGGCAAACCTTGTCTTTGCCCGGTATCCGGTTCCCTCTGGTGCAAGCTCTATGGCTGTCTGCGTTTCTCCGAAAGTAGCCGCCCAACTGTCGAAATTGCCAAGACCAAGTTTCTGGAGCGTACTGTATTGCAGATAGCGCATATTCGTATAAAGCTCCGTCATACTGTTGGAAATCGGTGTACCTGTGGCAAAGGTAATGCCCTTGCCGCCTGTCAGCTCGTCCATGTACTGACACTTTGCAAACATATCCGAGGACTTCTGTGCTTCTGTCTGTGCAATGCCCGCCACGTTCCGCATCTTGGTGTATAAGAAAAGGTTCTTATAATTGTGGCTCTCATCTACGAACAGCCTGTCAACACCAAGCTGTTCAAAGGTTACTACATTGTCCTTGCGGGAAGTATCGTTCAATCGGCTCAGCCTTGCGTCTAATGATTTTTTTGTTTTTTCCATCTGCTTAATGGTGTAACGCTCTCCCTTTTCCGCCTTGACCGCTTCGATTGCCATTTCTATTTCCGTTATCTGCCGCTCAATCATGGCAGCCTGTCTTTCCATTGAAAGCGGTATCTTTTCAAACTGCGTATGCCCGATGATGACCGCATCATAATCTCCCGTTGCAATACGGGAACAGAACTTTTTACGGTTGGCAGGCTCAAAATCTTTCTTTGTAGCAGCTAAAATATTTGCACCCGGATACAGGCGCAGGAAATCACTCGCCCACTGCTCTGTTAAATGGTTCGGTACAACAAATAAGCTCTTTTGGCAAAGCCCTAACCGCTTGCTCTCCATTGCTGCAGCAATCATTTCAAAGGTCTTACCCGCACCCACACAATGGGCAAGCAGGGTATTATCGCCGTAAAGCTGGTGTGCCACCGCATTAAGCTGATGCGGTCTTAATGTAATGTCCGGTGTCATGCCCGGAAACTTTAGGTGGGAACCGTCATACTCTCTCGGTCTGGTGGAATTGAAAAGCTCATTGTACTTGGCACACAAGGTCTGTCTGCGCTCCGGATCACGAAATACCCAGTCCTTAAAGGCTTCCCTTATGGCTTCCTGTTTCTGGCTGGCAAGCATGGTCTCCTTTTTGTTAAGAACTCTCTTTTCCTTCCCATCTTCCTCTATCGTATCAAAGATACGGGTATCACGAAGGTTTAAGGAATCCTCCAGAATACGGTAGGCATTTGCCCGGCTCGTTCCGTAGGTCATATTGACAAGTGAATTGCCATGATCCGCATTTTTGCCCTTTACGTTCCACTGTCCTGTCACATCGGAATACTGCACCCCGACAAGGTTACGGTCAAAGAGGTAATCCGGTGTTTCAAAGGTTTCCCGCATGAAATCCTCGATGTACTTAGGCTCAATCCATGTGGCACCGATACGCACCTCAATCTCGCTTGCATCAAGCTCCTTGGGCTGAACGCCCTCAAGAGCTGTGACATTGATTGCAAACTCTGGACGGTTCTCTGCAAATACCCTTGCGGTTGCCAGCTTCTCCCTGACATTTCCGCTTAAATACTCGTCTGCGGTTTCCCACTTTTCTGTGACCGGGTTCTGGAAGATCACTCTGGCAAGCTCCTTTGCCACTTCTTCCTCGCTTTTTCCCGTAAGCTCCGACATATAGGCTAGGTCTACCCTTGCCCTTTCCCCTAATGACACCGCCAGTGCTTCACTTGCGGTATCCACGCTTGTAACAACCTCTGCCTTTTTAATGGTTCGCTTGGAAAACATATCAGCCTTGCCTTTGAAGTTGCCCTCATCGTCTAATTTCTCCAATGAACAAAGCAGACAATAGCTTGAATCCTGATTAAACGCTCTCTTATTGGTCTGTGAATTGATCAGACCGTATTTCTTGGAAAACGCATCATACAGCTCATTAAGCTCTGCCTGCTTGCTCTTAATCATATCTTCCGGATATTCGTTCAACTGATAGTCAATCAGCTCCTGTGTACAGTCACGAATCTGCACCATGCCTTTCATGCGCTGCTCCATCGTTTCTGATACGTCCACAGGCTTCATAATGGAATTTTCCCGGTAATACACCCTCTCGTCCACGATAGTGTAACTGTAATTCTTCACGCCTGGATCGGCGGGGATTGCTTCTCTTGCCAGCTCATCATCAAGCTCATCGAACTCTACCTCGTCAATGCTGCCCTCGATATGGGATATAGCCTTTTCAAGCTGCTTGGATAATGAAATGGTGGTATCCGGTGTACAGGTGGCTTCCATGCCAAACTGCCCGCTGACCATTTCCATTTTTCCCATGATCATTTCCGGGTGGTCTGCAAAATACTGGTTCATGGCTATGCCATCTTCATTTTCACAAAGATGCACCCAATCCGGCTCGATGTCAATTACCCTGTCACGCTTCTTTAAGAAAAGAATGTCCGAAGTAACCTCCGTCCCTGCATTTTCCTTAAAGGCTGTGTTGGGAAGCCTGATCGCTCCAAGAAGCTCCGCTCTCTGCGCAAGGTACTTTCTGACTTCCGGGCTTTTCTTATCCATTGTTCCCTTTGAGGTGACAAATGCCACCACGCCGCCCGGTCTGACCTTATCTAAGGCTTTGGCGAAAAAGTAATCATGTATGAGGAAGTTATGCTTATCGTAGGCTCTGTCTGCCACCTTGTACTGACCGAATGGCACGTTTCCGATTGCCACATCAAAGAAATCATTGGGATAATCCGTCTTTTCAAAGCCAGTGATCTTCACATCGGCATTCGGGTATAGCTGCCTTGCAATTCTTCCGGTAATTCCATCAAGCTCCACACCATAAAGCCTGCTCTCCTGCATTTTTTCCGGCAACATACCGAAAAAGTTACCGATACCCATTGCCGGCTCCAAGATGTTACCTTTGGAAAAGCCCATTCGTTCCATCGCATCATAAATAGCCTTGATGATCACAGGGCTTGTATAGTGGGCATTTAAGGTACTTTCCCTTGCTGAATCGTATTCCTCGGCTGACAACAGGCTCTTTAATTCCTGATATTCACTTGCCCAATTCGTTTTGGTTTCATCAAAGGCATCAGCAAGACCACCCCAGCCCACATATTTTGCTAAAATCTCCTGTTCTTCTGGCGTGGCAATACGGTTTTCGCCCTCAATCTTTTCAAGCGTTCTGATTGCTTCCACATTCTGACGGAATTTTTCTTTTGCCGCAAAGCCTTTCCCGTCACTTTTCTCTGTTTCCGGAGCAATGTGGAAGTTGACTGCACCCGATTTGTCAATCTGTGGCTGTTCCTTTGGCGCTTCTGCTTCATTCTGCGGCTCTGGTTCGGCAATCACTTCACTTTCTTGCATAGGATTGGACAATTCTTCATTTTTCTGTTCATATTCACCCCATATTCTTTGGGAAACAGCAGAAAAATAAGGAGATTCTTCTTCCATAATGCTGAAGCGAATCTCCTCCATGTCCTCAAGGCTCTTTGCCCCGGCTATTTTATCATGGTACTTAAAATATAATGCTTCCCTGACAAGAATGCCCTCCAATCGTGCCAGTTCAGGCTCCGGCATACGTTCCCAAATATCATCCTTCTCCGTATGAATGGTAAAGCCTTCTCCGTCATCATGGTACTCAAGCGTATATTGCAGCTTATCATGTTCCCCACGAATATCACACTCAAAATCATAGACTGTTGTTCGTGTACCTCTGATATATTTCCGGTCTATCAATACAAGGTTTTGAACATCATCCGCAGTCAAAGGCGGTTCTTCTGTCTGCTCTATGGCAGGCTCGCCCTCATAACGTGCCGCATACTGTCTGGCATCCTTTAACAAACTGTCCATATCCAGAGCTTTTTCTGTCTCGCCGCTGATTGTCTGCATCATTACATAGTCTGCAGCTTCTGCAAAAAGGAAATCATAGACCTCTTTTCCTTCTAAAGTTCGCTCATCGTCAGTAATCGTGACTGCCTGTGTTTCTTCGTTCAAGCCAACCACATCTTTCCGGTCTAATGCTCCGCAGATTTTAACCACAGCCGACATTTCAGATAGCCTTTTATTTAACTGCTCTATGTCTGCTTTTTCGGTTTTCGGAGCTTTTGCTTCTCCTTCAGAAATGGTTTCTGTTTCTTCCCTCTCCGGTACAGGCTGTTTTTCCGGCTCCCTATCTAATTCCTGATACCGCCTTGCCTGATTGGTAAAGCCGTCAAGCACAGCCGGGTGCGAGGTTACAATCAGATCTCTCGTATTCCATTCTGCACTCGGTACAATGCCCTTTGCCCATTCCTTGTTATTGTCAGAAAAACGCCCATCATGGGATAAGTGCATAATGGTGTTGGCAAGGACATATTCCACACGTTCCTTTCCATACTGCTCGATAACACCCTTTGCGGTATTTCTCGGAAGCGTGGTACCGTCAAAGTTTTCTGCAATCGCCTTCTCAATAGCTTCCTTACATTCCAGGCGGGTGCCATGCTCTAACTTCTCCTGTTCTTTTTGCATGGCTTTCTCTGCCTGTTCCTGTTTGTACTGTGCATAGGCTTCCTTTCCCTCTGGCGAAAGGTATTTATCTGCCTGCACAAGCTCCCGGATACGTTTCTCGACAACATTCCAGTTTAAAAGCACCTTTGCGTAAGGACTGCCATAGTTACCTTTCTCCAGACGGATACCTTTGGCATCGTGATCCTCGTGCCCACTGTCACTTCCTGGAAGTGCATGGGAGCTGCCACCTGTACCATATTCATTTTTCAGAAAAGCAATGTTATCTTTCTTGTCATGCCCTTCCATGAAATACTCATAGATACGGAACTTTCCATGTTCAAAGCCGCTTCCACCAGTCAGCCTGTAATCAATCTCGTCCTGTGTGATAAAATCCTCATTCCTTACATCCACCGTATCAAGCACCGGAAATTCTTTCTTTTCCACACCTAAATCCGCAAGCTGTTCTAATAAATAATCCGGTCTTTTCACATACCGCCATTTAATCTGCTTTTCTCCGCTGTCAAGCTGTGCCTTTGCCTGTTCAAGCTCATCCTTAATCAGTTCTCTGCCCTCAGTGGTGGATAAAAGCTCGCATAGCCTTTCCATGCTTGCTGGGTAGTTAGAAAATTTAAGCTCCAGACTCTCCGGCATTTCCGATATACCATCACGGAAGAAATTGTTAATGTCCGTAGCAATTCTCTCACGCTCCACCACATCCACAAGGAATACTTCATTGGCACTCATATAAGTACCATTCTCCACCATAACACGGATATGGCTCTCCACTTCGCTCCAGCCCATCACTGCAAGGGTATTTTCCTTTGCCGATGTACCGTAACCGATACGCATACCCATTTCATCAAACCACAGTGAAACAGGATTTCCGTCAAACTCAAACCCTTTTCCGGTAGTCTTATACTCGTTCTTCAAAAATTCTGCCATTTCTTCCGGTGTCTTACCCTGCTGATACTTGGCATAGATACGCTTTCTGCTGTTATCCCTACCGCCGCCACTACGCAAGATACTGTCAATCTGCTCCTGTGGCAAAGAAAAAGCAGCGGGCATGGTATATTGAATACTTGCTTCCGCTGCTGCGATTGTGCCGACCTGTTCCTCAAAGCTCGGAAACAGGCTTAACTGCTGATAGGTTCCCTCCGGCTGTTCGATATTTAACTGTAGATCAGTTCCGTCATCACGATCTCCTCTGCCGAATATACGATGCTGTTCATCTTCGCTACCCAGAGCATCTGATTCTCTGCTTTCATCAGCTCCGTTATCCCCTCTCTCTCCTTCATCTGTCTGGTCAGAAGCTCCATTCTCTCCTCTGCCTGCTCCTGTATCATCAACAAGTGTTCCTTCAGCTTCCCGCTCAGAAGAAGTCCCGTATATACTCCGTTCTTGTGCTCCTGTAAGAACTTCTTCCTCATCAGTCCGTACTTTGTCAGTACCTCCTTCGGCTGTTCGTCCATTGCTACCATCGGTATCTGATAATCCCCGTTCTTCTCGTATGTCAGATTCATCATATTTGCTCCTTTCCCCGATTTCTCCGGTCTGTGTGATAGATTGTTCGTCTTGGCTTTCGCTTTCACGCTTTAACGCATTATAGTCTGCTTCAGATGCATTTGCAAGTTCTTTTTCGATATTTTTCTCAAGGGTGTCGATATGTTCCCTGCCTACTCTCGTTTCTTCCCGATTTTGGGCAATCTGCCTGTCATACGCTCCGATTGCTTTTCCAATTTCCATAAGGATTGGCTTGGATAAATCAGACACATTACTGCCAAGCTGTGACAGCGTTTCCACTGTGTTAAACTCATGGATATAAGGGAAATTTATTTCCTCGGCAAGCTCACTCTCCTCCATGCCACACCGCTTTAAAACGGTATAGGCAATGCTGTCGGCAAGGGTTTCCCGTATCCTTACTTCCACGTTCAGCTCGTCCAGTTTCTCCAGAAAGCTCCCTTCCTTTAAGTATTCCATATCCGAAGCAAGCTCTTTATAACAGTCCTCTGCAATCCGTCCGGCAATCTCCCGGATACGTCCCACAAACCCGGCTTCCCTGTCGGTGTCCCCATAAGTTTTTTCCAAACGGGAAATCACCGCTTCCATGTGTTCCTCACGCATTTCCCAAAGGTTAGGGAATTGTCCGATTCTTCTTGCCTTATGCACATCTGAAATATCAAAGACATATTTCAAACCGGAAAAACTGTCCTCATCAATCAGTGCAATGCCCTTTGCACCTTTGTTTACCCAGCAGTGCATCTTTTCATTCCATATCTCTATGGAAGCACAGGCGGTTGCATCCGGTCTTTGGGCATAGATTAAAAGCTGTTCCTTAAATGGGTATTTATACAGTTTGGAAGCAGTATTTAGGTATCTCCTCCAGCTTTCTTCATTCCGCACGACTTCTTTTGCTGTTTCCTCTGCCAGTGCGGAAATCAATTTATATTTTCTCATGATAAACCTCCATTCTTATTTGATTTTCTGCAACAAAAAAGGTGGCTATGGTTCGTTCATGAGCCATTGCCACCAGTGACGGTAAACTTTATTCATTTTTTATCTTCTCCTTTCCGTTCTACTCTATTTCAAATATAAGAAAAGCACTTTGGATGATCCCAAAAGTGCTTAAATAGCCACAGATTCTATTATTTATTATGAAAAACAACTGGCTTTATATAATCATCAAAACTTTTTCCATTAGAATACTCATATGTTTCGTTATCAATTCGTACATTCAAAAAACCAAATCCGATAGAGCATGAAAAATAGTGCGTTTCTCCTTCGCCTTTCTTAAGACTTTCCAATAAATGCATAATAATATCATCTGAAATATCTGTTCCATATCCATCCTCCATCATGCATTTTGGAATATCTTTTATAAACTGTTTGATATCAACAAAAGAACTATATGTAAAGTTTCCACCACTTATCCCAAAAACATCACTTGCATTAATGTCACTCCTACTAACATTTGACAGAAAAAACAAATCCTCATTTCTTATAGATGAAATAACCTTTTCTCTTATTTTTACTGCCTTAACATCATCAATATAGAACCAATCCGTAAAATATCTCAATTCTTCATATCCCATTGCTCCATAACACGAATCATATATATATCCACTAATTTTACTGTTTGGTCCACAAAAAAATACATAATTTAATCCCTCAGAGCTCACACTGCTTCTATATTTTATTCCGTCATATCCTAACAACCGAACATACTCCGCTACCATTTGAGTCGCAATATATTCATATGACCTATCATTATTAGGATTTATTGGTCTACTTATTTCATCTTCAAACTGATTTAAAAAATCATTAATCCACAAAACATCCGAATTATAATCAACAGAAAAAATGCTATTACTTATATTAAAATCTACTTCTTGAGATAAATCTAATACATTTAGGTTCTTTTTTGTAATAAACTTTGCTTGAACTGCACAATCTCCATCATGCAAACGACATTCCAAATATGCTGTTTGCGGTTGCGTAGCAACATATAAGTAAGATATCCCCGCCGGACTCATCCTATTATTAGTTGCAAATTGGGGTGGTGCTGGAGACAGCTCTTTATACATATCCAACGAATTTAAGTGACTTGCACTCTTAATCTCCATCTTTCTTACTCGATAAAGCTCAGTCCCTCGAGGTAATATTTCCGACATTTTTTCAAAATATGGTTTTAATGCCTCAAGTAATTCATCTCTTTTTTTTATTTTTGGATTAATATCAAAAAAACGATTATAGTATTTAACCAAGTGTTTAAATTCTTCCCATTTATAATGTTCCGTAATGCTTTCACTACCATACAATGCATTTTTTACTACAAACAAATCGGATTCAATATCTTCATATTTATCAACTTCACCATTTTTTATATCTTCTTGGCTCACCGCTGAATCTAAAAATAAATCCACAAATAATTGTTCCGTTCCTGCATTATAATTAAAAATATCTTCTTTCTCAAATAATATCTCCCTAATAGACATACCTGCTTCCTCCCCATATCGATCTATGTACATATCATCTTCTGAATCATACATTGAGCCCGTATCTTCCCCTAACACTTCATACTCTTTATCGAGTGACTCTCTTATAAAGATTCCAACCTCTCGAGTTTGCGCAATCGCAACATTTTTCCTACCACAATAACAGCAGTTTCCTATTCTTCGTCTATTATTAATATACTCTCTAATATTCTTTTGTAGAAAGCATTGCTCACAACACTGGTGCATATTCAATACTCCTTTTCTAAAATACTTCTGAACATGTTACAATTATACACCTGATAACTAAAACCAACTAGTCCCTTTTATTTTGCTAAACTATATGGTACAAGGATAAAAATTTTGTACCATATAGTTAAATAGTCTTATTTACTCATAAAACCCATGCTCCTCAATACCTTTTTCCAGAATACAGTTAATCATTTCCTCCAACTCCACGTTGTTAATCTCGCTGACAACGATCAGCTTGGCAAGGGTATCCTTCGGAACGGATACCGCATAACTCTCCTCATCCGCACGAAGTTCATGGACACAGATACCCAGTCCCTCTGCAATCTTGCACATAGCACCAAGCTCCGGCTCCTTAACTCCTGCCATAATGTCAAGGATTATTCTCTCCGGCACACCGGAAATTCTGGCAAGCTCCGCAATCCCGATTTCTTCCTCTTTCATCACGTTTAATAACTTATCTCCTGTTGTATACATATCCCACTCCCCCTATATTACGGCTTCCTTTTTCTTTTCCGGTGCAGAATGCTCTTTCCCGGCATTCATCTTAATAACAGCATCCTTCTTCTCCGCAAGTTTCTCCTTTACTGAAACACGCTCATGGCGGTTATCTCTTTTTTCCTCTTTCTGCTTGGCACGTTCCTCTGCCCGGTCACTGCGGAACAGTTCATGTTCTTTGGCATCATACTCATACACATGATCCGAAAGTCGTTCTCCCGGCGCCACCTGTGTTTGATTTACTTCCTGCACCATCTGCTCAAGTTCTTTAAACTCCATTCCCGCATCTTTCGGTATAATCAGCGTTTCATGGATTGAAGAAGGCAACATATAAAAATCTCCTACCTTCTCAGCAATCTCCTGTCTGATATCATCGTTTAATATTGCAGCAGCACCATTTACTTTTGTATCATTTGTCAGCACATACATGGTATCGGGAATATCCGGCATCATCTGCATTGCCATTTCTTTTGCTTCATCCATACCTACATTTTGTTCTCTTGCAATATCAACTGCAATCATCTCCGCAACCGTCTCATTCATTCCTTTGAAACTATGTGGCTGCAAAGTATCCATATTCTGCAATGCCTGGTCATGCAGTTCTTCAAGTGTGATTCCATATCCATCAGATTATCTGTTATGGTAATGGTCGCAGTTCCTTCTCCTGTTTTATCCATGAAAATCTGATACACAACTGCTAAATCTTCCAGCTTGGAGTACGGTTTATCCTGAAGGAACTGCTGATTTGCTTCTTCGTTAATCAGCTTACATACAATTTTTTCCTTAATCTTGTCAAAATCGGTAACTGCCGATACATCTATATCATGATCTATATAATGTGACTGATACACACTTGCAATCTGAGCTAACACATCATCCAATTCAGCACCATCCTGTATCTGCTCAAAATATGGATTCAGATAAATGGTAGGTGCAATATTGCTTTCTTCTGTTCTTACCATCAGACCGTCCAGAACACAGTCATTATTCTTTACAATCTGATTGACCTCAACTGCAGCATCTGCAAACTTTTCAGGAAGAAAATCCTGTATCTGTTCTTTTACCTGTTCTACAAAATCTCTGTATTCCATTACTTTCTCTCTCCCTTCTTAGTGTCATTCTGTGATTTCTCTGTCAGCTTTGATACTGTGGCACCATACATTTTGTACCTTTTCATCATGTTTCTCTGGCTTGTTACATTGATTTCTTTTTCTAACTGCTTCATTCTGGCTTTCCTCCCTACTCTGCTTTTCTTCCAAGTGAAAATGTATCTTCTTTTTCCTTTTTTGGGGCAAATCTGCCCTTGACTTCCAAAAGCCTTTTTTCCATGATGGAAAACATGGCTTCCACCTGCTCCTGTGTGTACTCATAATTGGTGCGGTTAGAAAGGTTCTCAAGCCTGCCGATTGCATCAATGACCTTGTTCACACGATACTCCCCAAGACGGACAAACTTGTCCGCCTTGCTCTCATTATCCTGTACTTTCTTTGTTTCTTCTGCTCCCATTGTTACATCCTCCTTTTATTTTTTCTTTCCTGTGAATTTCTTATTGGGAAACTCCATGACAAACTTAAACTGCGCTCCGGACTTTTCTTCTCCGTCCTTTGTGTAGTGGTATTCTTCCGTACCACTCGGAATGATATAGGCATCGTATTTCTTGCCCGCCTTGCTCGTGATTCCTTTTAACAGCGTCTTTTTCCCGGCAAGCAGACTTTCCACCTGTTCATCTGACAGGGCAACGCCCATGATCCGGCTTACATTCATGCCGCACTTATTCTTACAGAAAGCTCCGTATTTTCCCTTTACTACTTCTCCGCCGCAGTTCGGACATTTACCAAGTACCTTCTGCTCCTGTGCAAACATCTTTTTCTGCTCGTCACTGACTTCGTGGTAGGTGTGGATTAAGTCAGATTCCATTGTTTCAATATCTGCCATAAAGTCTTCACGCTCCATCTCGCCCTTTGCAACAAGGGTAAGGGCATTTTCCCAGTCAGCGGTAAGTTTCGAGGACTTCACCACATCGGGAAGCACCGTAATCAGCTTCATTCCGTCCTCTGTGGGGAGCATCTGCTTTTTCTCACGCTTTACAAAACCGTCCTTGACTAACTTCTCGATAATGTCTGCTCTGGTGGCAGGTGTGCCGAGTCCTTTGCGCTCCACATCGTCACTCATATCCTCGTTTCCGGCTCGTTCCATTGCAGACAAAAGGGAATCTTCCGTAAAGTGCTTCGGCGGTGTGGTGTAATGCTCACTGATCTTTGTCTGTACCCCGTCAAAGGTCTGCCCCTCAGAAAGCTCTGGCAGTTTCTTATCCTCCTGCTCTTTCTCTTCCGTTGCCTTAAAAGAACGCTTAAAGGCATCCTCAAAATCTTTCCACCCGTTTTTTAAGACCGACTTGCCGGAAGTGGTAAAGGTGTAACCGCCACAAGAAAGTTCTGCCTTGACCGTTTCATAAAGATGTTTCTCCCCCGTAGCACACAGCAACCTGTTGGCCACAAGGGATAAAATCTTTCGCTCCGTTTCCGGCAGGGCTGCAAGGTCAGCTTTGGCAACACACAGCCGCGCAGTTCCGGCCGGACGCAGATCTCATAGTGCAGGATATCCCGGTAGCGCACCTGTTGGATCTCCAGATAGCTACGCACATGAATCTCTTCCTCGCCAAGCGTAATAATATCGCGGCCCTTGCTCAGAGAACTGCGGAAAAAATTTGACAGGCTTGTGACCATCTCGACAGCCTGTTCGTTCTTTCCTGTTTCCACAAGCCAGATGATCGTATCGAGTGTATTATAAAGAAAATGCGGGTTGATCTGGCTTTGCAGCAGCGCCAGTTCCATCGCGCGCAGCTTGTCCTGCTCCTGCCGGTTGAGTTCCATCTGCTGCTGCAGATGCTGGGCCATCTGTTCCAGACTGCTGCTGAGCGCCTGCAGCGTCTCATCCTCGGCAACGACAGGCTCCCGCGCGGCAAGATCGCCCCGGCCAATCGACTGGGCGCGCTCGCGCAGCGCATAAATCGGCTGTGTGATGCTGCGGCTGATTGCCGCCGAGCGGCGCATCAGCACAATCACAAGAATCAGCGCGCCGACGGCGACCAGCCCCAGTTCCAACCAGAGCCGGGCCGTCAGTGCAGCCTGCAAAGAATCCAGATAGCCAGCCTCATGGTAGAGATAGGTATAAAAATACTGCTGGATCAATTCTGTGAGAATATAGATATTGGACTCCAGCAGTTCCATTCTGGCCTCGTAACCGTCTGTTTCGGTGATCTGCACGATGCGTTCGCGCAGATTTTCGCACAGATTGATCGCGCTCGTGATGGCCTTGCGGCTCTGCCGGTCCTGCGTGCCGGACAGGAGTTCCTGGCCGAGCGTCTTTGCCTCATCGACCTCCTGCAGCGGCAGCGTTTCGCCGTAACTGCTGTCAATGACATAGTAGTACATTTTAAGATCGACGTCCTCCTTGAAGTTCTGGTTGAACTGGGAGGCTCTGACGATATTCGCGGTGACAATGGAATACTGATGGTTATGCAGCAGCAAAATTGCCAGCGTTGCCACCAGAATCACGCAGACGAGCAGCAGCATGCTCCACAGCAGCCGCCGTCCGTCCAGCGACGGATGCGGCTCATTTCGCTTCATGCCCGTCTCCGTTTCCCGCGCGGTAGCTGCTCGGTGTGCAGCCCTGCGTTTTTTTGAACAGGAAGCTGAAGTAGCGCGGGTCGCGGTAGCCGACCTCATACGCAACCTCGCTCGACCGCTTGCCGGAATAGCGCAGCAGTTCCTTCGCGCGCTCCATCCGCTTTTCCGTCAGATATTCAACGAACGTCTGCCCCATCTCCTGGCTGAACACGCCGGAAAAATAGTTTGGGCTGATATTGGCAGCCTTCGCCACCGTATTGAGCGAGAGATTTTCGTCGGTATAGTTCTGGTCGATGTAGCGCAGCGCACGCTTGAGCATGGATTTATATTGATTGCCGGATTCCTCCTCGCGCAGATCAATGGCGCGGCGCAGAAGCGCGGCGCAGTTTTTTTGCAGCGAATCACGGTCAACATCTGTCGTAAGCATTTGCCTGGAGCCCAGCGGACGCAGGAATTCCTCCTGCGAGTAGCCGAAGCCTTTGGCTGCGCGGATGGCGCTGAAGCGCAGTTCCAGCAGCACATACTGCCGGAAGAGCATCGAATCCAGCGCATTTCCGAAGGATGCAAGGTATTCCGATACAAAGTCCGGAATTTCCTCGCGCATGCCGGTCTGTAAGAAATTGCGGATAATAGCGGGATCCGCCTTGCTGGCATCGACCTCGTCGAGCGCCGGGAGCGCTCCGCGCTGCGGCTTTTGCAACACGTCTGCTGTCAGGACATGCCGTTCCGGCAAAAGATGCCGGTAGGAAAGGATCGTATGCGCCTTGGCGTAGCAGCTGGGAAGTTCACTCAGACGGGCGACCGGTTCGCTGACCGCCGCGTACCACGCAAGCGCTTCGTCCCCGCCGCAGCGGCGCTGAATATTTTCCAGGCAACGGTGCACGGCGGCGTCCAGCCCCGCGGCGCTGCCCTTTACAATGACGCAGTAGGTCATAAGGTTGCACCGAAACAGCAGATATTCGCCATAGCGCAGAAGATACGCCATCAGTTCCTCCAGCCGCTCGGCCAGCGTCTGGGAATACTCTGCCGTGCCCTTGCTCTGCAGGGTCAGCAAAATCACGTTATAACCCTCGGCGTCAATGTCGATCTGCAGCTTCTTTGCCTGCTCGTAGATCTCGGAAACGCGCAGCGTGCCGGAGGTGATCTGTTCAAAGAACTTGCGGCGGGCATACTGCTCATATTCCTGCCCTTCCTGCTGAAACTGACGCAGATAGGCTTTCTGCTCCCGCTCCTCGTCGATTTTCCGGCTGACATCCTCCAGCGTTTTCAGAAGCGACGTCTTTGTCACAGGCTTAAGCAGATACTGCTCCACGCCGATCTCAATGGCCTCCTGCGCAAACTCAAAGTCGTTGTGTCCGCTGATGAGAATAATTCTTGTCTCCGGCAGTTCTGCGCAGACAAGCTTGCTGAGTGCCAGCCCGTCCATAAACGGCATTTTGATATCCGTAATCAGAATGTCCGGGCGCAGCTTGCGGATCTGCGGCAGCGCCAACTCGCCGCCGGGCGCATCGCCGCAGAATTCAAAACCGTACCGTTCCCAGTCGATGCAGTCGCGCAGCCCTTCCCGCACGACGCACTCGTCCTCTACCAGAAAAACCTTCAGCAATGCAATCACCTCAGAGTCATTGTACCATTCTTTCCCGGCGTTTAAAAGAATTATTTCGCGTTTTGCTGCCGGTGTGTTCAAAAATCAGAGCTGCAATCATCCGGACGAACACATCCGGTGCTTTCTTACAACGTTTCTTTGCAGTCTATTGACAGCAGTCGTCCGCACGGGTATCATAAAAACATACACTTAAATTGTAAATAAAGGATAAGGAGAAACCAGAACCCAATGGAAAATTACAAGTTTTCAACACTGGAATACAAACGTCCTGATCTGGAAGCGCGCCGCACACAGCTTGCCCAATGGAAAGCTGCCGTCCAACATGCAGAGGACTACGCCGCGCTGCGCGCGCTGATGCTTGAGATCGACCGCGAAACCTGCGAGCTGTTCACACAGTATTCCATCGCGCACATCCGGCATACGCTCGACACGCGCGACGAGTTTTATGAAGCGGAAATTCAGTATCTGCAGGACACGCTGCCCACGCTCAGCGGCGCAGAGGTCGCGCTCAGCGAGGCGATTGCCTCCAGCCCCTTCCGCCCGGATATCGAGCAGGAGTTCGGCAAGCAGTATTTTGTTTCCATGGATTTGCAGAAAAAGCTGTTCTGTGAGGCCAACATTCCGCTGCGCCAGCAGGAAAGCCGGCTGACCAACGAATATCAGAAGATCATGGCCACGGCGGAAATTCCGTTCGACGGCAAGACGCTGAACCTCTACGGTGTGCAGAAATACTTTGAGCATCCTGACCGCGCGATGCGTGCCGCCGCCGTCAAGGCGTATTCCAAGTTCTATGAGGCCAATGAGCCGCGTCTGGAGGAAATTTGGGACGAACTGATCAAAATCCGCAATCAGATGGGTAAAAATCTCGGCTACGAGAACTACATCCCGGTCGGCTATCTGGAGCAGGGCCGCACAGACTACGGTGAAAAGGAGGTAGCTTCCTTCCGCGAGCAGGTGCGCACATTCCTTGTCCCGCTGTGCCAAAAGCTTTATGACGCACAGGCAAAGCGTCTCGGCCTCGACCACGTCATGTGCTACGACGAAAAGCTGGTGTTCCCGGACGGCAACGCCGAGCCTGCGGGCGACGACGCCTTCATGGTCAAGACTGCGCAAAAGATGTACCACGAGATCAGCCCGGAAACGGGAGAATTCATCGATTTCATGATCGACCACGAGTTGATGGATTTGCAGAACAAGCCGGGCAAGGCCTCCACGGGCTATATGACGAGTCTGCCCAGCCTGAAAGCGCCGTTCGTGTTCTCCTGCTTCAACCACACGATTTTCGATATGCAGGTGCTGACGCACGAATTGGGCCACGCGTTTGCGGGCTACATGGCCATGCGCAGCCAGCCCATTTCGGATTATTACAGCGAATCGACCGATATTGCAGAGATTCACTCTATGTCCATGGAGCAGTTCGCTTACCCCTATGCCGAGTGGTTCTTCGGCGATCAGGCGGACAAGTTCCGCTTTGCGCATCTGCAGGAGGCGCTGACCTTCGTGCCCTTTGGCGTGGCCGTGGACGAGTTCCAGCATATCTGCTACGCGCATCCCGAACTGACGCCCAAGGAGCGGACGTATCAGTGGCATCTGCTGGAGGAAAAGTATATGCCGTGGCGCCGCTACGAAAACGACCCGTTCTTTGAACGCGGCGGCTACTGGTACCACAAGCTGCACATCTATCTGTATCCGTTCTACTATATCAACTATACACTCACGACCATGGGTGCAATGGAGTTCAAGAAAAAATACGCCGAGGATAAGGACGCCGCATGGCAGGATTATCTCAATCTCTGCAAAACCGGCGG
>ERZ779649.734-NODE-734-length-22465-cov-7.149621_pt1 | contig 22465 bp, 36 predicted proteins | sample MGYA00511882_ERZ779649 | MGnify/ENA primary metagenome ERZ779649 (study PRJEB29588, sample SAMEA2157793) | human gut metagenome | biome: human gut; feature: human-associated habitat; material: faeces | place: Denmark | collected 2008/2010 ... | reverse complement strand
CGGGGCGGGCAGCGGGCAGAAGAAAAGCCAGGGCGGGCGGCGTAGGCCGTTCACTCTGGCTTTTTCGTTTCTGCTGCTGATCGAGGCGGGGGCGGGTCCTTCCCGGTGCCGATCGGGGCCGGGGCCGTCTGGCACTGGTTCCGGCTGCACCTGATCCACCCGCACGGGTCCCGCTGGCACCGTTCCAGGGCGGCACAGTTTCGCCGCCGGATGATCCGGCAAAATGCCGCCGGGCGAAGGGGTCAGATTCTTCACTTAACGGCATATCGCCCCATCGGTAACGGTGAACTAGGTTCTATGCCGCCCTATTATCCCCCCTTAGCCCCCTTCTTCCCCGGATTTGTCCGGCTCCGGCCACTCTAAGCCCTCTTGCTTCATCCGGGCTTGAACCGCTTGCAGCACATACCCTTGTACGCTTTGCCCAGCGGCAGCAGCCGCCGCGCGGAGTGCTGCGCCTTGATTCTTGTACGGCTGAATTTTTATTTTATCTAGCTTGTCTTGATGCCGTTTGTCTGTTATCGCTTTCTTTTCACTCAATGCCATAATATCCCCCCATTTCGGCGCACTTGGAATAATTATATTATACAAGATTTGTCGGCGTGGTTCCATGTGCATTTTGCACAACATGGTTCCACGCTTTTTGTGCAAAACGTAGATTGCGTGGTTCCACGCTTGACAGCCTTGTTTCGGCGTGGTACCATGTAGCCACAGCAAGCGAGCCGGACGACAAGCCGGAACGGTTGCGAGTAAGCCGAAAGGAGAACCGACACATGAGCGCAAATTTTTTCAAGCTCCCCGAATCCGTCAAGCGGCGGATTTGGGCGGAACTGCTCGAACAGTGGGCAAAAAGAAAGCCCGCCACCCACTGAGCAGGTGACAGGCTTGCAAGATGAATTTCCGAACGTCCATCTTGTAAGCCAGTTTACCACAGATCGGGGGTGATAGTCAAGCGGATGCCCCAGCGGGGCCGCACCGCTCAAAGCGGCCCCGCCCCACTCCCCCGGCAGCCCGCCGGGGCAAACCTGAAAAGCAAAAGGAGATTTGAACCATGAGAATTTCAAAGAAGATCGCAACCGCCGCCGCTGCTCTGGCCATCGCCGCCGGGCTGCTGGCCCCCACCGCTTCCGCCGCCTGTCCCTACACCGTCGGCCCTCTGGGGCGGTACATCGCCCCGGCTGAGGTGCGCGGGCTGTACGCCTACGGCGACCGGGTGCAAGTCTGGTGCAGCGACCTGAAGGACGGCGACGACTGGTATTTTCTGGTTGATGCCGAAACCGATCTGCGCATCTTCGACCGGGTGCAGCTGGTTGTGAATGCCAACGGCACCCCGGACGATTTCAGCGATGACACCGTGGAAGATGCCTTTTGGAGCTGCTGCTCCATCGACGATTGACCCCCGCCGGACACCTTAGCAGGGCCGCACCGTAAAGCGACCCCGCCCCACTACCCCGGCAGCCGCCGGGAGATCATCCCGAACGCCAACCACAACACGAAAAGGAGCAAGTACCATGACGAACGAACAGATCATTTTGAACGAAGCCGCGAAGCTCGACCCCGCCACCCTACACGCCATCGCAACGGCGCACCACACCCCGGAACAGATCGCCGCCATCGCTGCCAAGGCCACCACCACCGACGACGACGGCAACGAGAAGCCCGCCAGCGTCGCAGATGTTGAAATCATCCTTGCCGCCCAGCAGCTGCACACGATTGCCAAGTGGAACAGCCTAAAGAAGCGTATCCGCACCGGGGAAAAATCCCTCATCACCTGCTATCTGTGGAAGTACACCACGAAGCCCAGCAAGGAACAGCGGGAAGCCGCCGAAGCCGAGGGCAAGGAAGCAGCCCCCGCCCCGCATTACTACCCCACGAAATCCTACCTGTTCAGCTGCCTGCAGGTTGAGGACAGCAAGCCCGCCCCCGCTGCCCGGTTCAGCTCCACCGCTGAGATCATGGCCTATAACAAGAAGCTGGCCGCAGAGCGCAAGGCCGCAAAGATCGACCTTGACAAGCTCTATACCCTCTACACGGCAGAGTACAGCCGCCTTTACAACAGCGACGACCCCGACGACGAAAAGGCAGAACGGAACGCCGCAAAGGTCTTCGACGACAAGAGCCAGAACGACCCCGTTTTCCATGCCCTGGTTGATCGGATGATCCAGAAGATGGATGACTTTATCAGCAGTGACCGGGAAGCCGCCGCCTTTGTGCTGGCACTGGACAAGCTGAACGCCCCGGAACAGCCCGCATCCGCCCCGGCTCCTGCGCCCGTCGTCATTGAAGAACGCCACGAACTGCCGGAACTGGTCCACGTCGATCCGCTGCCCAAGAAGCCCGCCAAGCGCACCACCACGAAACCCAAGAGCAACGCCGCTGCCCTCAAGCAGACGGAACGCAAGGCAAAGGCCGCTTTCCTGGCCGTGCCCGAAACGGACCGCAAGGCGCAGGCCGAAGCCCTCAGCGCATGGCGCAAGGCACGAAAAGACGTTGCGGATGCTGAGAACGCCCCCGCCGCCGATGTGCAGCAGCTTGATTTTGCAAGCCTTGCCGCCGGTCTGCTGGCATGACACGAAACCGCCCCGGATACTTTGGCAGGGCTGCACCGATGAAAGCAACCCCGCCCCACTTCCCACCGGCAGCCCGCCGGGGGCATATCACGAAACGAAAAGGAGAACATACCATGAAATTTAACAACATCTTCGAGCAGATCAACGTGGAACTCCCCGCACAGTGGAAAATCCAGACCCTGCGCCGTGAGATTCAGCGCAGCCCCGGCAAGGCTGCGGAACTTCAACCGCAGATCGACGCCGCCCGGATCACCCTTATCTGTGCCCGCCGCGGCTACTTCTACACCGCCTGACCCTCTGCCGGACGCTCTAGCAGGGCTGCACCGACCAAAGCAGCCCCGCCCCATCGCCCCGCCGGGGCTATCACGAAACACGAAAAGAGGTTCACACCATGACAACGCCAAACGATGCCCTGGACTTCTACCCCACGCCGGACAATCTGGCATGGGAGATGGTCCACAGCCTGGAAACCGAAATCCACGGCTTCCGCCGCTTCCCCAGTCCCGTGCTGGAACCGTCCGCCGGTGATGGGGCACTTGCCCGCCAGATTCACACCACGAGCGGCATTTACCACGATCCCAAAACGGGAAAGGTTCGCCGGGAGTATCTGGACAGGCTGGAAAAGGTTGATCTTGACTGCATCGAGCTTTCCAGTGATCTCCGGGCGAAGCTCAAGAAAGACGATTTCCGCGTGGTGCATGACGATTTTCTCACGTTCCGCCCCTGCAAGAAGTATGCGGCAATCGTGATGAACCCGCCTTTTTCCGCCGGGGCTGCCCACCTGCTCAAAGCCTTGGACGTGATGAAGGACGGCGGCAAAATCCGCTGTCTGCTCAACGCGGAGACGATCCGCAACCCCTGCACCAACGAACGAAAAGAGCTTGCGGCACAGCTGGAAAAGCTCAACGCCACAGTGAAGTACATCCCGGACGCTTTCAAAAACGCCCGCCGTGCCGCCCGGGTCGAGGTTGCGCTTGTGTCGGTGGACATCCCCGAGCGGGAGCCAGTAAGTAAAATCCGCCTGGAATTGCAGCACGAAACCACGGAACGCCTAAAGACCGATCCCGAACTTGCCGCGCTGGTATCTGCGGACCCCATCACGGCAGCCATTGAGCGGTACAACGCCGCAGCTGAGGGCATCCGCCGAATCTTCGAGGAATACAACGGGATCAAATCCCTGTTTTCCTCTGCCACGGCAGACGACAATGAAAGCGAAGTGCTTGCATTCAACCGGGACTATAACCAGGCGATCCGCCGCCTGCGCGCCCTGTACTGGGAAAAGCTGTTTGACCTGCCGCAAATCCGGGACAACCTCACCAACGATATGCAGAACGAATACCGTTCACGAATCGCCGAGCTTTCCGACTACGATTTCAGCACTTATAACATCTTGACCGTTCGGGAAGAAATGTCCGCCAACATCGTGCAGGGCATCGAAGATGAAATAATCGGGCTGTTCGACAACTGGACAAACCTTCACTACTGCTCCGAGTATTCAAAGAACATCCACTATTACAACGGCTGGTGTACTAATTCGGCTTACAAGATCGGCAAAAAGGTCATTTTCCGCTGCTGTGCCTTTAGTGACTGGTCCGGCAGGTTTGAACCGTCGTGGCGCGTGGAAAGCGCACTTTCTCAGATCGAGCGGGTGCTGCACTACCTGGACACCAACGGCCAGAAGTACAACGGCGACGAACTCCGGGCAGCCCTGAAAGCCGCAGAGCAGGCCGGGCAGAGCCAGAAGATCCAGCTTCACTACTTCACCGCCACGTTTTACAAAAAGGGCACCTGCCACATCGAGTTCACAAACGAGGACGTTTTGAAGTCCTTCAACCTCTACGCCAGCCAGAAAAAGGGTTGGCTGCCCCCGTCCTACGGCAAAAAGAGCTATCACGATATGCCCGCCGCTGATCGGAAGGTGGTGGACAGCTTCGAGGGCGAGGAAAGCTACACCGACACCCTCACCCGGCACCTGATCCCCACGAAATCCACTTTCTTACAGCTGAACGCATAACGAAAACGGACACTCTGGCAGGGCAAGCACCGTAAAGCAGCCCCGCCCCACTCACTACCCCGGCAGCCGCCGGGAGTATCACGAAATCCAACCTCACGAAAAGGAGCTGTCACGAAATGAAACTGAAAGAGACCCGCATTCTGGACGTTGAGGGCGCACGTTACGCCTGCATTGCCAATAACTACTGCACCCGGTGCGATTGTGAAGAATACGACCGCATCTTGAACGATGCAGCCGAGAGCAGCCGCAAGCCGGGCGGCATCACGGTGGACGATCTGGCCCGCATCGCCGAGGCCATCAAAGCCCGCAGCGAAACGGACGACGATGTGCCCGCCATCGCCTTTGCGCTGTCCCGGCGCACCGTCTCCCACTTCACCGAAGCCTGAGCCGCCGCCCATCACGAAACACGAAAGGAAGGATTCGAGTATGAAAACCTATACCCGCCACAGCATTGCAGGATGGGACGTTTACACGGACGATGAAACCGGGCGCGTCCACCATCTCGTTGACCCGGATTCCAACGACCCGCGCACCCTGTATCCCTACATTCCCGCCGCCGGGGGTGGATGGGATAACGCCTGCGGCAGTCTGACGCTCTCCGCCCTGCGCGGCCGCATGGCACGAAACACCATCCGCTTTGCCTGATTTCTGCGCCCCGGCCACCCGCCGGGGATTTTGTGGGATTCCACACGAAATCTTTCTTGCGTTTTATTGCTTTTCTTTGCGTTTTGCCCTATCATGGTTGTAACGAAATCCAGTAACAAAAACCGACAAGGAGGTATTCTCATGTATACGATTCCTGCATTTGGCCCTTGGCCTGAACAGAACGCCGGACCCGACGAAGGAAAGCGGCTGACCAGTGCCCAGCAGAGCAAGACCAGCCCCACCAGCATTGACCGGGAACACGAAACCGGGGTTTTCTACGGCTCCGGCAAGCTGCCCTATCAGACCAGCCTTGCTGCCTGCACCTGCAACGATTTTGTAAAACGGAAAAAGCCCTGCAAGCATATCTATCGCCTTGCTATGGAGCTTGGGATCATCCCTCTGGACTATAAGACAGGCAGGAGCAGCGGCGAACGGAACGAAGCGCAGATCAGCTTTGAGGACAGCATTGCCCTTGTGGAGCAGCTTTCCGAGGCTGCGCAAAAGCACATCGAAAATATGCTGTACTACACCAGCGAGCGGGTAGACGACCGCCAGCGGGCCGTTATCTGCTACGATCTCGACGTTTCCGAAGAGCTGCGCACGTCGCCGCTGATCCACGAAAATCCTTATCCGCTGGCCGAACAGCTTTCTAAGCTCTCGAAACCAGCTTTGGTAATGACCTTGGATGCCATCCACCGCGATGACAAGCCCCGCCGCAACGCAGCCAAAGACAAAATTGCGGCATGGATCGCCGAAAACGTGCCCATGCTGGCAAACGAGCTGCCGCCGTGTGCGTCCTTCTCCTTCGTGGAGGTGTTCGACAAGGCCCAGCGGGACGTTTACAAATATCTGCGCCGCAAGTATGAGATGGAAACGGACTGGTACACCGGGATTGAATATCCCGCCGGGGCAGGTCTCCCCAACGAAAACGAACTTGTGTTTTACTTCCCGGAAGATCGTGTGACTGCCGCTCTCACGAAATACGGCTGCAACCGCTGCCTGCATGGGTACATCCCCACGAAATAAACTGTGCAAAAATGCACATTGGCGGCTAAGAATGCCATTTCCGCATATTTAACCCGCTTTTTTGATACAAAACCTACAATTTATGGGCTTAACTGCCCAAAAGGAGGTATTTCTACGAACGACGCAGAGTTTTTCGCCCCGTGGCGGCTGGTTGCTGCCTTTGCAGACGGTTCCCGTCTGACCTTCGACGGATTGACCGAAGAACAGGCCAAGGACGCAATGGAGGCCGCCCAGGAAGAGCACGGCGGCATTGGCTACTGGAACCGTGTCACGGATCAGAACTACGAGGACGGCAGATACTACAAGCTGATTCCCGAGCTGCCCGCCGTGCATATCGTGGACTTCACCGGGTACGATGGATCACTTGACGAGAACGGTTTCCCTGTCGGGCTGCCGGATGAAATCGCCCGGTACGCCAAAGAGCAGGGAGCCGCCCCGGATGCCCCGCAGATCATCCTCAAGCGCAACGCCCCGCCTGAACTTGAGAATCCGAACGAAAAGTAATCACAAAAGCGAAAAGCCCGCCGGGTCGATGACCTGACGGGCTTATGGTGTTGAAAGGACAGTTTGTATGAAGCTGAACATGGATTGTGTGCGGGCTGTTATGCTCTGCGTTGAAGAACACACAGATTTTGACCACTACTGCTACTTCATTCGTTATGCACGGGCTGATATTCTTGATATGCTTGGTGAAGAACCCATTGATCCGCCCACTTATCAAGTTGAGCTTGAAACTAAATTCGACAATGATGATATTCTTTATTCCGTGAAATATTGCGCCGAAGCTGGGCTTATCACTCTTTGCCCCGGTTCTCACCCTGAACAGTACCGTGTCAACATCCGGGAATTGACCCCTGCCGGACATAGCTTTCTTGAGAATATCCGAGCAGACACAAACTGGGCAAAGGTCAAAAGCGTTGCTAAAAAAGCCGGTTCTTTCAGTGCAGACGTGATAGTCGAGATTGCAAAGAGTGTAGCTGTGGAAGCGGCCAAACATTTCTTATCCAGCACTTAACCAGCTTGATGGTGCCCATGTTATTCAACTCGCACTGGATAGCTTCTTCGTTATACCACTTTTGTTTTTCTTTTATCCCTGTTTTCACGATTTGTCTTGCAATGATTTTTGCAACGTGTTCACGCAATCCGATTCCACTGATCTCAATTTTGATTCTCATTGTCGCCCTCCTGCATTTCATCGAACAGCTTTTCGACAAATTCAAGGACATTCTTCACGCTCTCCCTGTTCCTGAAACGGACCCCCTTACCGATGGCCGAAATCAGTTCGATGCTTCCTTGGTCGTCGATTTTAACAAATTTGCAGAGTTCATCTTCTTCTCGTGCCCATTTTGGACGGGCTTGCTGATCTTCTTTGAGAACCATGTCCACAAGTTCGGTCTCGGCTTCTCGCAGCACTTTTTCATCCCCATCCGCCCGATGGGGGTAGCCTGCCGCCCTTGTTGGAACCAGCCGTATTCCCATGCAATGTATGCTCATAGCTTTTGCCCTCCAAAATCTCAGATTCTACAATACCCGGCAGGCCGCACAGCCCACCGGGTAATTTCTTGCCAACTTTTCCACATTTCCGGGTAGTCGTGTTTGTTTTTCTGCGCCGGGTGGACACAATTTGCGGAAGCGCATTTGCGTGAGGCTCTGACGGTCGATCTTCCCTATAAGAGAATATCACCTTCAACCCATGCGTCAGCCCGGGGCAGGGTCTCGCGCACGTTATACGCGCGTGATAATAAGGCAGGGCACTCGGGCAGCCGCTCCATGCCCCGGCCAAAGGCCAGCAAAGCGACGTTCCGAAGCCGTTTCAAATGCTGGATGCTGTATCCCGCATCGACCTGCACTTCTGCCCATTTTTTGTGGCCGATGTAGTATTCTGTCAAGATCAGATTGTGGACACTGTCCAGGCGGTCAATTTGTCCCCGGATCAAAGCCTCGTCGGACTTCAAAAGAGCCTGCTGACGTTCCAGACTGCGCAGCCTGTCGCCAATGCCCAGATCATCCATCTTGCAGGCCATCGCCGCGGTGCTGTCCCCGGGCCGCCCTCCGCCGGGCATACCGTCCATGTTGATGCCTTTCAGGGTGTCCACTTCGTCGTCCAGAGCGGCACACTGGCGGCGGATGATTGAAAGCCGACGTGGAATGTCTGCGCAGTATTTTAGAATCGCTTCCGCCTCGTGTGTCTTCATGCTCTGCCTCCCGAAAAATTAAAACTCGCTTCCGAAGATGGGGCCTTGCCCGTTCACCCGCTCAACCATAGCCCCCACGCCGTAGATGTCCTCCACCACGCGGCGCAGCTTCTCGTAAGCTACCATCTCGCCATCCTCAGACCATCCAAGGAACTGCTCGAAGTTTGAGCGGGTCTCGCGCATAACAGCGGCGATCTGCTCCACGGTATAGCTCATGTCGTGCAGAGCTTCCACACAATACCGGGCTACCATGTCAGCAGCATCCCGGCGTTCGGCGAGAACTTCCCGCTCATTGGCAGTCCTGCCCAGCTTGCCCGCCGGGAGCAAGAACTGTTCCACCATCAGCGGGGTTGTGCGGTCTTCCAGCGCAATGCGGGCTTTCCGTGCCCCCCGTTTATCCCGATCCAGCGTGTACCGTTCCGCCGCATTGTTCATCTTAACGGTCAGGACAGCGGCGTTTCCTGCGTCGAAGTTCAGAATGTCGTGCGCCGCTGCCACAAAGCAGTAGGACACGACCTGTCCAATGGCTTCCCGATTCAGTGATGCCGCCATTTTGGTGCGGCCAAGGTTGATCTGCCGATTTACAGCATTCTGGATGCTCTGCCGGTAGTACGACGGCACTCTTGCTCTGCTTTTGCCCATGATGATTCCTTTCCCGCCTGTTCAGCCAGACGTTTCCACTCTTTGATCTCGGATTTTGTGTCCGGGGTGATGATCTCCCGGAACACATAGCCCCGCGGCTCTGCAATCAGGTCAACAAACAGCCTGCGGCGGTAGATGTAGTCCCTCTGCGCCCGCCGGGTGAATTTTGACTTAATTTCCACCACTTCCACCGTTCCGTCGGCATATTCCAGCACATAATCCGCCGTATACCTTGCCGCCGGGAGATGAACAGCGCAGAAATCCTTTGCGGGCAGCAAAGGAAAGGCAACGTGCGGCGTTGCCTTGATGATCCTGCCGGACTGGATGCCCGGCAGCACTGTGCCAATGTAAAAATCATACTCACCCTTGCTCTCGAAGGCTTTCCCGATCTCCCCGGCAGCCTTGGCCGCTGCTTCCAGCGATACCACCCCTGCCGGGGCTTTCCGTGCGCATCGGGCGGCTATTTGCTTCTCCGCCTGGGCGCGATACCGGGGCGGCAGGTCTTCCAGTTCCATTCTTGCGCTCAAGGCTGGTTCCTCCTGTTCTTGTTCTTCGGTGGTTCCTTGCGGTATAGGCTCACGATCAGGTGACGGGTTGAATTGCCCGTGATGATGACTTCGCACCGATGCAGGGTATACCCCGGATACATCCGCTCCCAGTACGCCCGGTCTTCCAGACAGTTTTCACACACGTCCTTGAGCTTCGATCGGCTCATTTTGTTGTCGTTCGGCCTGGGCATTTTGGGCGGCTGCAGGCCGTGGCTCTGCCGCCAGTGCCGTTTGCATCTGCGGTTCTTCACGATATACCGGGCAAGGCTTTCCACGCTGTTGTGGTCGAAGTGCAGCGGCTCACATCGAGCCATACCCCGGCCATTCCACGCCTGTTCCACCATTTCCCGGGTCAGCCCCGCCGGGTGTGTCATAATGACATGGTGATGGTGCCGCCCCAGGACTTCACCCGTCACCGGGTCCAGGGTGCAATACTCCGTCACCACGACCCACTTTGGACGCTGGATGCCCTGTTTATCGCAAAGGCGGTACAGCTTCTTGATTGCATTGGAGAAATCCCGGTCAGCCCGGGCAAGGTCATTTGGGGCAGGGTGATGATCGTCGTCGTAAGTGTATGTAACCGAGTAATCACCGTGGCGGAAGTTCGTGTTTACCAGCAGAACGAGATAACGGCCAGATTTGCGGAGGTTGTAGGCTTCCTTCGCCAGACTGGTGGCAAGCTCCTTCTTCCGCCGGGTGCTGGCCTTGTGCTCTTTCTCGGAGACCTCGAAAAACTCCGCCTGCATGGTGGGCGCAGTGGCATAATCTTTGCCGCAGATGTATTTCTGTTCTCTGACATAAAAGCCGCCGCTCATACCCACTACGTCCTCCTTCCCGTAAACGTCCAATTTGCTGAATAAAGGCAAAACCGCCAGCTGCCCGGAAACTTCTATGCTTGCCCCCGCCCCCGCTCCGGGAAGCCCTGCTGTCCGTTACGCCCTTCTGCCGCGGGGAGACAATACAGGGGGTTCCCCCTGTACCCCCGCCACGGGGAACGGCTTGCATAGGTCTTGACTAAATCTTGCTTAGACCTTGGTTAGATTACAAGCTAATTTTCAATCCAACCTCAAGCTACGCTCTCCGCTGGTTCTTAGTTTATCCTCGGTATACAAGCCCCTTGCCGCCTCGTCAGGGCGGCAATTTTACGACGGGCTTGCTTATTCTATGGAAACGACTTCAATCTGTAGTCATTTCAAAACGAAGCTGTTGAGATAGGGCAGCACCTCGCCACCGCAGTTGGACACAATCAGATTGAAATTCTTTTGGAAGACGTGGAAGTAAAGAGCGTTGCTCACGTCCTTCGATCCTTCGGTGCGCTGCTCCTGAATCATCCGGGTTGCTTGGTTCCTGGACAGCCCCATGCCCATCAGGAGCTTTTTCATCCTCTTGGTCTTCATTTCATAGTACCTCGTAGTCTTCAATGCCGTTTTCGTCCGTCCGCTTTTCCCAGTGTTCGCAGCCGTCCTCAACGTCGGTGGCATCGGTGCAGTTCAGCGACAGGCCATTGAAGCAAACCCCGGTATATCCCTCATGCCAGCGGCAGTTGCAGCAGATTTTCTCGGGTCCAATGTCTTTCATTTTTTCATCATTCCTTCCATTGCCAGCTGTTCGCACTGCTTTTCTGCTTCTCTGCGTTTCTGGTCATACTCAAACAGCATATCTGCATACTCGTTTCCCACCCGACGAATTGCCGTTTCCAGCATCTCCGTCACAAGGTCATGGTATCTGTTGTCAACTTTACGGCTGTTCTTTGCAGCTTCCCGGGTTTCCCACAGGTCGGTGAGTTTTTCCCGTTTGTCCGCAGTGATTTCTCCGTAGCCGTATGCGTCTTGAATCTGTTCCATGCTTTCCCAGCTCGCCAGTTCCGCAAATGGGTCAGTCTCAGCTTTTTCCATGCTACGGGCCTTGGTCTTTTTCTTCACATATCGGGTCAGACCATCTTGAATCACGGCGCAGGCATCATCCATAGCCTTGCGGACAGTCTTGACTTCTCGTTCTTTCTTGAGCTGACTGGGCTGGCTGGCCCATTCAGCCATCAACTCGGATTTCGTTTTCGGCTTCATTTTCTTTCTCTCTCTTTGATTTTTGCTCCGCATACCGGGCAAAAGCTGCCTGCGCAATCATCCAATCTATGGTCGCAGTTTGAGCAAAACGGAACTTTTCCGTTTTCGATTGTTATGATCCGTCTTGTGTAGCACAGTTTCCCATTGTAGCAGCACTCATTTGGTGGGACTTGATCGTATGTTACATACTGTTTTTCTCGTTCTCTCCATACAATGTGTGCTACCGGGCGGCGGCTTTCCAGATCCACTGTCGGTTGTTCATTCACGACCCACTCCATGAAACCGTATCCTATCTTTAGGTTTGCATTGTTAAGAGCATTGCCAAACGCAATTAAAAGATCATCCGCGTCAATCAGTCTTCCCATGCTCAGTACCTCCCACGCTTTGCGCACTTGCCATCACAGGCAGGCTTTTCCTCGGTGGGTGCCTCGTACAGCTGCACCATCGGCTGCGGCTGATCTGAACGGTTGAGCGGCTTGTCGTACTGAACCGTGTAGTCCCCCTTCGGGTTATCATGCCATGCCAGAGCGTGGCGGATCGCAAGCCAGATCTGTTCTGCCCGGTACGGGATTCTCATGCAGTAATCAAGCGGAGCGGAAAGGACGTATCTCTTGTACAGCTTGTCCACTTCCTCCTGCATGATGTTTCGGCGGTCAATCGAGATATGGAAGATTTCATCCCGTTCCTCTTTGCCGTCAAATGAATCATTTTCCAGCGCAGCATAGAACTTTGCCATGCAAAGCTCGTCGATCAGGTCTTCAAATTGCCCCAGATGCAGACGGAGGTACATCTCGCAGGCTTTTGCCACTGCCTCAGCCACCGGGCGGTTCATGGTGATGGTGACGGTTTCGATTTCTGCCGGCGCACTCTTTTTCTCGTCCATGTCGTTACCCCCACAGCTTGACAGCCGGTGCGCCATAGCCATCGCGTACCATAATGCCATCTTTTTCCGTAAGAAACATCGTTGTCTTAAACGGGAAGTTTGCGGTACTGATTCCCGCTTCATTGGCCGCATCGGCCAGCATCCTGCACGGACCATAATCGCACATGATGGAAAAGTGATTAAACATCCCACTTTCTGCGTATTCTGCCATGCGTTTTGCCAATGCTTTTTTGAACGTGTCCGCCTGATTTGGCGTTATGTTCTGCCGCCCCATGTCAGCAAGGAGACACGCAGTAACGGAAGTGAAGCTGTTATCTCCATTGCTGTGTGGCCGATCTTCGAGTATTCTTTCCGCCCACCAGTCGGCGGCTTTCTCGATTGCCTCTTTTGCTAAAATCATTCCGCCTCTTTATCCTCCGTCTTGCACAGTCGCGCTGTTTCCCGCGCCATGTTCACCATCTTCTGCAGCGTTTCCAGCAAATTGCCGGACAGGTTGACGGGCAGAAGTGCTGCTCGCACGATCATGCCATCCCGGATAACGTAGTACCGGGAACCACTCGCCGTATGGCGCAAGCAGTAATTGATATAGTCACTTTTCTTGATTTCGTCCATAACGGGAACCAGCCTGCTTGCGGCGATGAAGTCAATGGTCTTTTCGTCCGGGTCTGTCAGCCCCATAAGAAGTGCCCCGCCGATGTTCAGGTTGATATAGCTGGTTTTGCACTCAACCTCATTCTGAACAGCATCTTCGAGGTTCAGACCACAGACATCCGTAATGTTGTTGCAGTCGTATGCGGTGTATATCACATCTTCCCATTTCTTTTTCTCGATCCCGAGCATCGTCATAACTTCTGCTTCGCTCCACGGCTTAGGGAACCCTTCCAGCGAGTAAATTTCAGAATTTGTGCCGATGTAGAACTTCGTTTCAAGATCGTCCGATCCATGTACCCTATACAGGCGGCATGAGCCACGGTCTTTGATTACTTTGGCAATCGCTGCAATTTTCATGTGCGCACCTCTCCGATGGATTGAACATCAAACAGTTCAAATTCTGTATAGTGTTCTGCGGCTTGCTTCTTCGCCTCGCAAGCTGCTTCCTCTGTATTGATAGCATCCAGCGTATACTGCAGGCACTCTTTTGTTCCGCGTCTGTCGGATGCTCTCAGTAAGACACAGTACCTCATACAAACAGATACCCCCAGCAGAACTTCACCAGCGCAGCAGGCACCAGCAGCAAAACCGCCGCCCAAATTGCCGCGGCCAGCAGAAGCAGAACCGTACCGAGAGTTTTAACCAGTCCATCCATGCTTTTTACCTCAACCTTCCTGCTCGTCTTCATCGTTCCGCACCTGACAGGCAGGTGCGGATATGGGATTTTTGATCTTGGCGACGGGGCGGACACCAGCCTCACTCGAGGCGTTGTTGCAGTCGCAACCCCCGCTGCTGTCCGCGGCGGCGAAATAGGCTGCCGAGTTCGGCACCCGATTCTGGAGCCAGTACCATTCCCATCCGCCGTTCAAGCCCTGGGAAGCAATGCGATTCTTCCTCTGCTTCATCGGCTTCCATTGGCTCACGCTTTCTGGTTCATCTTCACCACACGGGTTTGAGCCGAAGATTTCCTTTTCCGTCGGCAGGCGCAGCAGGTCGCCGTTTTCAAAAGGCAGCAACAGCTTCCTGATTTTCTGGGGGAAGCGGTCAAGGATTTCACCGTTCAGCTTCTTCCGCAGGTCGGAGGCATCCCAGCCGCCCGCATTGGTGTTCTGTGCGTTCATGCTGTATTCCTTTGCCAGGCAGTCCGCAAAACAGAAGATCATACCGTTGTTTTCTTCCTTGACGGCCAGCATCTCTACCTTTTCACCATCGGACAGCTTAAAGCGAATGACATCGCCTACCCGGAACAGGTCAACCTTGATTTTCTCGGTTCTTCTTACTTTCATGTCGATTCCTTTCTATTCTAATTCATCGCCCCACGCATCCCAACCAGGAGTACGCTTTCGGGCGAACAATTCAATACGAGGAACGTCTCCCAGCAATTCTACAATTCGCTTACGCGTTTCGTCCGGCTTTGCACTATGTTCTTGTATCGGTGTTTCAATCACTTGATGTACAGCATGGCTCTTGACCCGATCAGCGGCCTTGAATCCAGGCGTTACACCAAGCAAACAGATTTCCGCATTTGCCCTCGTGTAAGCCCCCATGCCCCAAAAATTTGTATCGCTCTTGCGGTTTTTCTTGATCCAAACAAAGGCGCAGGTCTTGTACTCAAAACCCCACGCCTCCATAACTCGCAGAGCATCGGCAATTTGTGGAAACGTAGCCCACATGAAGCAGGCCGTGCCCCCCCCGCCAGGTCATTGACCGGCAATGCGCAGATGTCATCCGTCGTCATTGTGTGATAGTGCTGAGCCGCATTGCCCCGGCTTTTAGGTCCTGTTCCACACTGACGGTAGCTCCACGGCGGATCAGCATAGATTACGGAATACTTTTTATCCGGGAAATCCATGTTTATCTCACCGCCTTTACCATCTGTTCAACCGTTCTTCTCCGCAGCCTACGCCAAGATTCACCGGGTTCGCGTTCTACTCCAACTGTCTTTGCCAATTTCTCAAGAACATCTTCTCCGATTTCCATGACCGCCACTGCCTCGGATTCGTCCGCCACGTCCAATCCAGAGTATTTGCTTAAATTCTCTGGATGCTCAAAACGTCCATTCCGTACCCGAACGGAGCGATCATCCCAATATTCGGATGCTCCAACTTTCCGCGGGTTATTTCCATATTCTTTTTTCCAAGACGGCAGGCTTTCATTTACCGCATCGAAGTGTAATTCCCACTCCTCGCAGGCTTTCAAAGCGGCATCCAGCATTTCACCCTCTCGACAGGTCCAGAGGATCAGCCCTGCGCCATTTGCCTGTTCCATCTTCGCTTCTGCTATGATTTCCCAGTTCGGCTCTCCGATATTGGGATAATCATTTGTGCAAAGCGTTCCATCGAAATCAATGGCAATCGCTTTTTGCATATCAGCCGGCCTCCTTGATGATCCAGACCTGGTGTTCGCCGTATCCATCCCAGTTCAAAGCGTCTTCATGGCTGCCAGAAACAGCAACGTCCAGGTGATTGCCCTGCACCGCATTGCCCCTGTCCTGAACAATGCGGATTCCTACATCTTCGATGTAGATCACTGTGCCATAGGGCAGGAGCGTTTGGTCTGCCGCCACGGTCACGCCCGCCTGAATCGGCTGACCGCTGGCGGTGATCCCCGTGCCCGTGCCGCAGATGTGCTGGTATTTCTCGGTGCAGTATGCGGTACACTCGAAAACCCCGGCATACTCGACAACCAACTTTTTATCCAGCGTACCCCTAATTTTCAACTCGTCCGCCAGATCGTCTGCATACTGGGCGATAACTCCGGCGGTTCCTTCCCAGTCCTCCGCGCGGGATTTGTAAATATCCCGCTGGATTTCCAGGTCGTCGATCCGGCTGTTTGCCAGTCCAGCGGCAACGCTGCTGGCAGCTGCCGCGCAAATCGCAACAGATACAGCCAGCTTCGACAGGGTATCAGGTCTCATTTCCTTCATCCTCCGATTTTTGGAATACAACGGGCGGGTGCCCGTGTGTTTGTGCGCGGAGAGTTCCTGTTACATTTACAGAAACATCCATGTTTTTCCCGCCTTGGTCGTTTAGCACCAGAGATTCCATCAGTCTTTGATTCTGTACAACAGCCGTTTTGTTTCCGCCCGCCCCGGTCATCAGTGTCGGGCTGCATTCTTCTGAATAGCCGATTCCGCCAGAATTTCCGAGATCGAACCCGGCAGCACGTTGGATCAAGCTTTGGTCTTGGCGTGTCGCCAGCGTTGCGGAAAGTTCGGTCTGCACCAGCGGACCTTTGCCGCCGCCCTCACAGCCCTGCCGGATTTTCAGGGTGTAGGCTCGTTCTGCCCCCCCTCGGAGCTTTCCTGCTTCCACCATGCGATCATGCCATGAATAGCAGTCAGGAGCAAGGCAGGCAACGGTCTGCCCCCCCCCCTCCGGGAGGCGCGGTCTAAAATGCCATTCAGTGCCGCCACGCTCAAAAGTGACCATCGTGGCGGATTCTCCACGAGTATCGCAGACAGCATATATTCTTCGGCGACGGTGGGGGATTCCCCAGTATTGAGCGTTGACAATTCGATAGGCAACAGCTCCGTAGGACACAGCTTTCGCCCATTTTCCATGCTGGCGAATAGGCTTATCTGTTCCACCTCCGGCAAAATCTCGGAGGTGCAGAAGTTCGTTGAGAACAATTTCAAAATCCTTTCCGCCATGCGACGACAGCGCACCCGGCACATTTTCCCAAATGACAAAGCGCGGATACCTTCCGCCTGTGGCAGACAGCATTTCCCGGATGACCCGGATTGCTTCATAGAACAGGCAGCTTCGGTCGCCGCCCAGTCCTTTGCGCTTTCCCGCAATGCTCAGGTCTTGGCAAGGAGAGCCGAAGGTGATGATGTCCACCGGCTCGATCTGACCGCCTTTGATGTCCGTTATGCTGCCGAGGTGTTGCATCTCCGGCAGGTGTGTTTTGGTAACGGCAATAGGGTAAGGCTCCACTTCGCTTGCCCACACAGCCCGCCCGCCGCACATCACAGCACACAGTGGCATGGTCCCGCTTCCATCGAACAGGCTGCCCAGCTTCACCTCCGCCGTAGGCTTCCCCAATTCTCGGAAAGCATTTTGGACGAAGAACAGGGCATTCGGCAAGGCCATTCCGTTACCCCACATGGAATACTCCGCCGACGGACTGTGCAGCTCGTCGTGCCATCTCTTCACTGCGGCATCGCTTCTGGCTCCATCCGCCCGGGCAATGATCTTCTTCGGTTTCTGCCCTTTGATCTTGCAGTTTCTCAGGTACACTTCCCGCCAGAACTGGATTTCTTCTGCATCTGTCAGCGGTGCGATCTTGCCCCAGCCATCTGGAAAGCCCTGTAGCCGCCCGCATTCCATTGGTAGCAGGCGGCGCACGACCCATTCCGGCAGGCGCGGTACATCCGGCTGAATGACCGGGTTGATGTAATTCAAACTCCATCCCCCTGATTCTTTCGCTTGGAGCGTTCCGCTCACCGTGCCATTCAGACGGCTGTTTCTTGCATCGTATGCCACCGCATGACGGTCTTGCGTGTTCAGCGTGAACGAGGCATTTTTCCGGACACCACTTCCATTTTGGTTTGTGTTTCGATCAACGAAGTTCCCGGCCAGGCAGAACGAGTTGTAGCCTACAATGGTTCTGTCCTTGTCACGGCTCAGGGTCGGTGCTGTATTCATCATGCGTTCGGCGTTAGTCTGGGTGGATGCAATGCAGCACACGTCTTTCTCAGCGTTCACGCCGCTGCCCCCCCCTCGAACCATAATGGCCTGCGACCGCATGGTGCTGGCGGTGTGCATCAGCGAAGGAGCTACGCCGTCCGCATCGTATACCCGTTTTCCCTGCGGGAAGTCCTGGGTCAAGCATTTGATTTCCATAGTTGTCCTCTTTTCTTGTGCGAACGGCCGGCATCGAACCGGCCCGCCTGTTGATGATGGGGAATCGGAAACAGGCGGCACCCTGCGCTCGCATATCAGGCCCGCTCCGTAAGAGAGGTACAGAGCGGGGCGGCGCCACTGCAATGGCCTGTTGCTTTTGGCCTGAGCAAGTTGAACAGGGTGTTTCTGTGCTCACACTGCGGCGCACCCGTTCCCGTCATATCCATGCGGGTGCGGCTTCGGCAAGAACGGCAGCCCGGTTTTGCATCGGGCTTGAACGGAAAGGAGGACGCTGCTGTACAGCACCGCTCCGCCGTGCCGGGCGGCTGACTTCATGGCCGTGCCCGGCTTTCATGGAAAGCGTTAAGCAGGCGCAGATGGGGTTCGGCCTCATTCACAGTGCCCCTGTACCAGAAAGGCACCCCGCGCCACATAAAAGGCAGCCCCGCTTCTGCGGGCAGGGCTGCCTATCGTTCTACCGGGGACAATGCTTTGTATCAGCAGCATCGTTTCCCTCATAGTGCTTGCACTCCACGTTGTAGCCGCTGCACGGAGCGCATCGCGCAGCGGTGATCTTGAACGTGTGCTTGCACTGTTCTACGTCATTCTTCTTTGTGCCCCTGTGTGGGGCAATTCCGATATGTACGCTCCTTGCCAAACTCTTGACCCTCCTTGCTTTATATAGGTAGCTGCACCGTCCAAGCGGGGATGTGTTGCAGCGTTTGTCCTGCACCGCCTCCCAGTGCTCCGGCTGGTTGAAGTTGATCCGCCGCCGAGGTTTCAACCAACCTTCGAGGAAGTAAAGATCACTATCCCATTCTTTAGCCGCTTCATCCGCCCACTTGAGCATTTCTTTTACGGCTTCTGGCAGTTCAAATTTTCCATCCCATAGAGGGCTGTCTGCCTCTGTAATGTCCGGCATGGTTGCTGGTAGCTCTATCCGCTCACCGCTCGGAAGTTCAAGATAGGCGGTATACCCGCTCACTTTTCTACCTCCATAATGTGCGTGGCAATCATATCCGCCATGTGAACGCACAGAGCCTCTGGGCAGCTGTCATATACTTTGCTCAGGGTATCCCAGTCCTGCTGCCCGGTGTAGGCACCCATGTGCCAGCGGATCGCCAGAGTCTCTTTTTCCGTGAGGTACATCCAGTGCTGAATCAGGATGACCGATTCTTCACCATGCCCCAGCATCCGGGTGTCTCTGTACCGATACCCTCCCTCCGGCTTTGCAATGTACTTCCCAGCCTTGCAGACATCGTGCAGCAGGGCGGCAGTCAGCACAGCGTTCTTATCGCACTGTGCGAACCGTTCTGTCTCGCACAGCTCCATTGCAGCCTTTGCCACATTGAGGGAGTGGATCAGCAGACCGCCCGGTACGTTCAGGTGATGATTTGCGCTGGCTGGGCTGGTGAAGAAACCGATCTCGTCCAGCACCCGCCACAGTGCCATGCTGCCCATCCTCTGCCCGATTGCATCATCAAACATCCGGCGGTACTTCTCTTTCGGGGAATACGTTTCGTGGTCTTCCATGTTCCTTTCCTCCGAAATCAAGTTTTATCCGCCGCAGGAGCTTCCCGGATAGGCTTTGCGGGCAAATCAGCGGGGCCGATAGCCTTGAGGTCTTCCGTGTTGATTTCCTGGTCGGGGTGTTCCAACGCCTGTTCGAGTGCTACATCCAGTCCGATTTTCACGTCCTGCAGCAGAGCCTTGGCTCCCTCAGCGTTCTGGCAAGCAGCAGCAACAATGTTTGCCAGTGCCGCAACAGCGAGGTTTACCAGCGTTTCATCATCGCCGTGCGCCCACAGATCGACCCGGTTGTTTTCCAGTTCTACGGAAAAACCAATTTTCTTTTCGTCGTTCATATCGTAGTCCTTTCTTTAGTGGGTGGATGTTCGGTCTCTGGCGGTACGCCCCGGGGTTGGCACCGGGCGGAACGGAATGCACCCCCTCCTGCACTGGCCGTACCAGATAAAAAGGCGGCATCGGACAGGTAGCCGCCACCCATGCGGGCCGCCCCGCTGTATTCTTTCTGCCCCCAGCAGGTATGGCCCCGGCCTTGCGGTAGCCGGGCGGCCGCCCCCTAGATAGACTAGCCGCATGGTGGGCGGGTAGGTCTGCCCATGCCTGGAAGCTCACTCCTTAATGTGTTCTTCCTGTTTCATCTTGTCTACGTACTTCTGCGCCAGGTCGTGAACCTGCTTTTTGAACGCCGCCCGCTTGCGGCGTTCCAGCAGCTCAAAGATTCCAGCGCAGGCAAGCACCGTAATAATCCCAGCCATCACGATTCCCTTGATCCATGCCATTTGTACAAATTCTCCCGGGTCTTATCCAGTACATCCTGTTTGTGATTCGCCACCATCTTCCAGTAGTGCGCTTCTCTGGACACCTCAAGAAATGCTTCCTCAGCTTCTTTCTTGGCATAGTGGTTCAGGATACCCCCACAAAAGGAAAAGAGTTGTGGCAGCATCCGTCACAATCCTCACTGCCAAATCAGGTGTGCCGATGTGATACAGCCAGATTGCAAGCTCAAGCATTTTTCTACCTCATGTGAAATAAACTAGTTTGGTTCGTGTAATTCGCAAAGCGTTCTTCCTGCGTCTTGAAATAGAACGGGTCGATTTCAAAGCCGATAAAGTCAACACCCGCTTCATAGGCGGCAATTCTGCTGCTGCCGCTTCCGAGGTGGGTATCAAGAACTTTCTGCCCAGGCTTTGCGAAGTTCTGAAAAATCCAGTCATACAGGACAACAGGCTTCTGTGTTGGGTGAACTCGTACTTCATTCAAACTTTTGTTTCCCTGCATGATGTGCCCTTCGGAAATGCTCTTGCCCTGCATCATCCCGCTCCACATATAGCGGAATAGTCTGACCGTCTTGAGTAGGTCTGTTGCCGCAATCTCGCAGTCGGAAAAACTTGTCGCTTGGTTGCACTTATCCCATACGATACGCCCCGGAGCAAAGCCATAGCTGAAATAGTTGCAGCCCCATATAATATAGTGTCGGCTCACTCGCATCAGTTCGTCGAAATACTCTTTTCCCGGCACTTCCCACACGGGAGAAACCGGGTAATCCCGATGCACTCCGATCCGGCTGACCCTTGAGCCGTAGAATCCGCGGCGTTCAGGTCCGCTGAAATAGGGCGGGTCTACCGCAGCGAGATCAAAGTAACCATCCGGGAAAGCGGCCATTGCTTCCATGCAGTCCATGTTGTAGCAATGATTCAATTCAAACGTCTGCGCCGTCATTCTTTCAGCCCGCCGGGGTATTCCGCCCGATACCGTAACCGCTGCTTTGCATTGTAGAGCCGCATCTGCCCCAGTTCTGCGCTGTAGCCCGCACGTCCGTTGCTGTCAATCTCGCCGGTGTCGCCACGCTGCAGCTCTCTGTAAATAGTGGACCAGTTAAACGACATGGCACGGGCGATTCCCGTGATGCTCTGGCCGTTGTTATATCTGGCTTCCAAAACCTTGCGGTCTTCCAGCGTCATGTGCCTTGCCACTTCTTTCTCCCTCTCTTCCTGAAAAATGCGCAAAAAAATAACGCAAGAGAATCCGCTTGATTTCTCTTGCGTTTTCTCTTGCGTTTATTTTACAATCTCAGTCAGATTTTTTGATTTTATTTTCGTTTTTTATTTTTCCGCACAGAAAAGTACGTCTTTTCAATATTTTCCGCGCGGACCTCAGGCTTCCTCTGCCAGACGCTCGGCGATGCGGACACCGGTCGGCGTTGCGGCGAGGCCGCCCTGGCCGGTCTCCCGCAGATCGGGGGAGAGCAGACTGCCCACACGGCCCATGGCATCGATGACTTCATCGCAGGGGATGGCGTAATCCACCCCCGCAAGCGCCATATTGGCGCAGGAAACGGCGTTCACGGCACCAACAACATTGCGCTTGATGCAGGGCACCTCCACCAGACCGGCCACAGGGTCGCAGACCAGGCCCAGCAGGTTGCCCAGTGCCATAGCGGCAGCGGCGGCGCACTGCTCCGGCGTGCCGCCCTTCAGGTGGCAGAGGGCGGCGGCGGCCATGGCGCTGGCGGCTCCCACCTCAGCCTGACAGCCTCCCTCGGCACCGGCCAGAGTGGCCCGGGCGGCGATGACCTGCCCGAAGCCTGCGGCCACATAGAGGGCATCACAGATGGCTTCTTCATCGGCCTCGCCTGCACGGGCAAGGGGAAGCAGCACCGCCGGTAGCACACCGCAGCTGCCCGCTGTGGGGGCAGCAACGATCCGTTTCATGCAGGCATTGCACTCAGCGGTCTTGAGGGCTTCGGCGGTCACCTCAGCAAGGTAATCTCCGCCATAGCTTCTGCCCGCCTGATGGGCCTGTTCCACCTTGGCGGCATCGCCGCCGGACAGGCCGGTGCGGCGGCGCGCGGCGGGGG
>ERZ779649.720-NODE-720-length-22806-cov-2.797811_pt1 | contig 22806 bp, 9 predicted proteins | sample MGYA00511882_ERZ779649 | MGnify/ENA primary metagenome ERZ779649 (study PRJEB29588, sample SAMEA2157793) | human gut metagenome | biome: human gut; feature: human-associated habitat; material: faeces | place: Denmark | collected 2008/2010 ... | reverse complement strand
GAAATACTTTCTCCATAAATGGAACAGACCTAGGTTCAAACTATACTACACAAATGGTAGATGGTGGAATAACAGTACCAGAAGATATGAAAGATAAAGTTACAGTGTATTATTCAGAAAAAGAAAATCCAACAACAGACTTAAATGATGGCGAAAATGGTTGGACAACTACACCAGACTTTTCTAAAGTAAAAACATATCTAATTGATTTAGGCGATTATGTACTAAATGTAAAAGAAAATAGAGTATTTACATATCAAATAAAAGTACCAAGTACAGTAAGCTATAATGATGTTTCATATAGTGCACACGCAGTATATTTCTGCCTAGATACAGCAGAAGGAAAATTTAAAACACAAACAGAAACAACAAAACTAGGATTTAGAATAGAAAGAAAATATCATTTCAATATGCAAAAGGTAAAAGAAGATACTACAGTACCTGTACAAGGAGCAACATTTAGTATAACAGCAGAAGGCGAAGATGAAACAAAACTAGGAACAACAAATAATTCTGGAACATTTACAATTCAAAATTTATTTGTTGATAAAACATATATATTAAAAGAAATTCGTACACCAGGTTCATACGAAAAGAACGAAACAGAAGTTAAATTCAAAGTAACAGTACAAGATGATAAGTTAGTATTACAAATTCTAGAAGGTCAAGATTCTTTAAAAGAATATAGCATTACACAAGCAACAACAGACTCTAGAGGAATACTAAACTTTAAAGTAGAAAATACACCAAAATATAAAGTAATTTTAACAAAGAAAGATAATACAGATGGAAGTCTTTTAGCAGGAGTAAAATATAAGCTAGAGGGAGAAGGACTAGGAAATGGTATTACAGTTGCAACAAATAAAGAAGGAACTTTAACATTAACAGGACTTTCTCATGATGTAGAATATACATTAACAGAAACAGAGGCTAAAGATTACTATGTAAACGAAACACCAGTTAAATTTAAAGTTGTAAATAATTCTGGAAAATTAGAGTTTGTAGTTACAAGTGGAAGCTTTAATAGTAATTCACAAGTTACGACAGGAACAGGAGTAACAGGGTTAGAGGCACAAGATACTGTAACAGCAGAACTTACAAACGAAAAGATACCTATATACCAAGTTTCTGTAAAGAAATTTGCGAAAGAAGAAGATACAACATTAAAAGGTGCACAATATAAAATAACAGGAGAAGGAATTGACGAAAAAGGAGCAACATATACAACAGATGATACAGGAGTTCTTACAATTCCAAACCTTTATGAATATGTAGAAGGAAAGAACATTACTGGAGTATATACCCTTCAAGAAATTACTCCACCAGAAGGATACGCGCTAGATTCTAGAGAACTACAATTTAGGGTAAAAAGAAATACAGAAGGAGCTTTAGAATTAGAAGTATTAGGAGACAATTTCTTACGTAATAGTAGTGTTCAAGATAATACAATAAACTTAGAATTCGAAGATGAGCCATTATTTAAAATAACGAAAATAGATGGGGCAACAAAACTTCCAATTCAAAATGCTAAATTTGTTATAAAAGAAATAGATGAAAATTATAATGAATTAGGTTTTGCAAAAGATATTAATGGAAATGTTGTAGGTACATTAGAAGAAAACGTTGGAGCAGGTAGTATTACATTCCCATTAGATGAGGAAACATATCCATGGTCTAAGTTAGAAGACGGAACATATCAAAGTGGAATTTCCGGATTAAGAAGTAAAACAAGCACAATGACATCAAAAGAATTTACACTAGAAAAAGATGGAAATATTAGCTTTGAATGGGCAGTATCTTCGGAAAGTGTAAGTTATGATTATGTATATTATACAATTACAAATACAAAAGATAATTCTACAATAGGAGGAACATCAACTAAAATTGGTGGAAATCCTTCTATTACAGATTATAATAATTTAGTATTTGAAACTGTAACAGAAGAACTAGAAGCAGGAACATACAAAATAGCATTTTCTTATCGTAAAGATGGTTCAGGAGATAAAGGCTTAGACGCAGGTTTTGTAAAAAATATAAAAGTAGAAGGAATGAATACACAAATTCCAGTAGTAAAAACAGATGAAAATGGTGAGATTTCTTATGGGCTAAAAGCAGGGCTATATAAAGCAACAGAGATAGAAGCACCAGAAGGTTACGAATTTGCAGAAAATGAAGCAGATAGAACATATTATTTTGGTATTGGTGCAAGTAAAGCACAAGAAACAGAATTTGGAACATCATTTAATGCAAGTGTTGCAGGAGATTTGTGGAATAAAGTAGAAGCTGTAGAAGCAACTACAGATAATGGATTTGTAACAAGTGGATATTTTACAAAAGAGGCAGATTTAAACAATGATGGATTAGCAGATGTAAAAGGAAACGACTCATATTATTCTGGCTTTATTGCAAAATATAATAAAGAAGGTAATATGGAAATTGCAAATTCTGTATATACAGAATCAGGAGAAGTTATATTACATAAAGTGATTCAAACAAATGATGGTGGTTATGTAGTAGGAGGAAGCTTTACAGGTACAAATCTACAAGTAGGAGAAGTAAGTACAGGTTTAACAAATACTACAAACGACTTAAAAGGTATAGTAATAAAGCTAAGTAGTAGTGGAAGTTATGAATGGGCTAAAGAAGTTGCGCAAGAAGGATTAGATTATGATGTAACAGCACTAACACAAAACTTGGAAGGAAATATCGTTGCTGGTGTTACAACTGGAGAAAATCCAAAAGTTATAGAGTATACTAACACAGATGGAAACATAAATTATGAAACAACGATAAGTGCAAATGTACAAATTTCAGATATGGATGGATATAATAGCCAAGATGTTATAATAGTAAGCCAAGGATTAACAGATACAACTACAGGTAGAATAGATTTATACTCAAATGGTAGTGTAACTGCAGGAAGCGAACTAGACTTTAATGCAAATGCAGTTGCAAGATTAGATAATGGAAAAGCTATAATTGTAGGTAATTACACAGGAACAGCACAAACAGTAAAAACAAAGGGTAATTATGACGGAATAATTATAGAATATGATATAAACTCTAGTACAATTAATAGTAGCAAATTTATAAGAGGAACATTGGATGAAGTATTAACAAGTGTAACTAAAACCACAGATGGTGGATATATGATAGGTGGTTATACATATAGTAGCCAAGTTGACTTTAACCAAGAAGAAACAACATGGGAAATACCTAGTATTTCTGGTAACTCCGATGGATTTGTAATAAAATATGATGCAGAAGGAAATCAAGCATGGTATAAACAAGTAACAGGGGATAATTTAGACGAAGTAACAGGTGTTGCAGAAAGAGATGAAAATGAATTTGTTGCAGTTGGATATTTTAATAGTACTACAGTAAAAGGAGATACAGCGGATTCACAAGGAGCAAGCTTATCTAAATATTCTGATGGATTTGTATTTAACTATGGAGAAATTATTACAGCGCCAGAAGTTCCAGAATCATCAGAAATAACAATAGAAAATAATTTAAAGAAATTCCAAATTACTACAGATGTAGAAGAAGTAGATGGAGTAAAAGGTGGAACAATCACAGGTGAAGATGAAGCTCCATACGAGATAGTTGAATATGGAAAAGACAGTACAAAAGAAATTAAGATTGTGCCAGACGAGAATTACAAGATTGTTAAGATAACTGTAAATGGTGAAAATTATGAATTTACACCAGCTGAAGATGGGTCATTCACAATGCCACAATTTACAAATATGCAAACAAATAAACATATAGTAGTAACTTTCAGTAATACTGCTTCAAGTGTTTTAGTACACCATTATGTAGATGGTACACAAACAAAAGTTGCAGAAGATGAACACATTGCAGGAACAATTGGTGAAAGCTATACAACAGCTCCACATATGGATTTAGAAGAATATGAATTAAAACAAGTAGATGGAGAATATGTAATTCCTGATAATGCAAGTGGAACATTTAAACAAGAAGAACAAGTTATTACATATTATTATGTTAAAAAACAAGTTCCATTAACTGTACACCATTATATTGAAGGTACAAACGAACAAGTACCACTAGCATCAGGCGAACTTGCACAAGATGTAATAACTAAAGGAGAAATAGGAACAGAATACACAACAGTAGCATTAACACCAGAAGAATTAAATCCTAAATATGAACTTTCTATAACTCCTGAAAATGCAAATGGAATATATACTAAAGATGGAGTTGTAGTAACATATTACTATAAAGCTAAAAAAGTAGAAGTAACAACTGCTGTACAAACCCATAAAGAAACAAACGAAATGGGAGAAGAGGTAGATGTAGCAGGAGGAACAATATCTGGACAAAATCAAAAACCATATGAGACAGTTGTATATGGAGAGGATTCTAAAAATGATATCGTTGCAGTACCTGATGAAAACTACCAAGTAAAACAAATATTAATAAATGGAGAACCTCTAGAATTTACACCAGAAGAAGATGGAACAGTAATTTTAAATAAATTTACTGATATGACAGAAGATAAACACGTAGTAGTAGAATTTGAGAAGATACCAGCCAAAGTCATTGTTCACTACTACATAGAAGGAACAACAGATAAAGTTCCATTACAAACTGGTGGAACAGCAGAGGATGTTACACAAACAGGAGTTGTTGGAGATATTTATGCAACTAAACCAGCAGATAATGTAAATAGTATGTATGAACTTATATCTACACCAACAAATGCTAGTGGAACTATGACAAAAGATACAATAGAAGTAATTTACTACTATAAATTAAAAGCAACATCAGTATTGGTACACCACTATAAAGAAAATACAACAGAACAATTAAGTAAAGATGTAACAATAAATGGAGAAGTTGGAGATGATTATACAACACAAGTAGCAACAGATATACCACAGAACTATGAATTAGTAGCAACTCCAGCAAATGCAACAGGCTCAATGACAGAAGAACAAATCGTAGTAACATATTACTACAGATTAAAAACACCAAACATAACAAATCAAGTAATAAATAAAACAGGAACAGATAGAATAACAGTAGCAAATCAAGAAATGAGTTATACTGTAACATATACAGCAAATGTAACAGACTATATAGGAAATGCAGAAGTAACAATCGTAGATACACTTCCATATGCAATAGATGAGGCAAAATCAGATTTAGCAGGTGGAACATATGATTCAGCTAGCAAGACAATTACATGGAAAGAGAACGTATCAGACATAAATAGTTATACAGGTAATGGGACAGTAAATGTTACAAAGACATTTAAAGTAGTATATGTTGGTTTAGACATGAATCAAGAAAAAGTTGTTAATAATGTAAAAGGAAATATTAAGTTATTAACACCAGAGAAGACAAGTGAAGATGTAACAGGAAGCCAAGAGAGCACAATATATAAAGCGATAATAAGTAGCGAAAAATTGGTAGATAAGACAGAAGCAATAGAAGGAGAAAAAGTAAAATATACAATAAGAATAACAAATGAAGGAAACCTAGCAAAAACAGTAACAGTAAGAGATACATTACCAGCAGGAATAACATTTGATAATGATACACTAATACAGGTAGGAACAACAGGAACAGTATATACAGAGCAAAACCTAAAGAACGGAATACCAGTAGAAGTACCAGCAAATGGAAGTATAGATGTAGTATTTGCGGGAAAAGTAGATAAGTTAGCAAGTAACGAATATAGTAAAACCTTAACAAACCAAGCAACAGTAGATAATGAGCCAACAAATGAAGTAACAACAAATGTAACAAAGGCAAATATAACAGCACATAAAGAAGCTGAGCCAGCAAGTGGAAATAAAGTACGCTTAGGAGATGAAATAACATATAGAATAAGAGTAAGAAATGACGGAACAAGAGAAGGAACAGCAATTGTAAAAGATACAATTCCAACAGGAACAACATTTGTAGAAGGTTCAGTAAAGATAGACAATGTTGCAGATAGCACAAAGACAGCAACAGACTTACAAAATGGAATAAGTATAACAGTTGGAGTAGGAGCAGAAAAAGTAGTAGAGTTTAAAGTAACAGTAAACAAATTAATAGATGGAACAAAGATAAAGAATACAGCATATATAAATCAAAATGGAGAAGACAAGAAAGTTCCAGAAGAGCCAGAGCATACATATGTAGAACCAAAAGAGGAGCAACATATAAGTAAAAATGGAACAGCAACAATAGATAGTCTAAATGGTGAAATAACATATAATATTAATTACACTGCAAGAATAACAGACTATGCAGGAAGAGCAACAGTAAAATTAGTAGATACATTACCATATGCGATAGATGAAGCTAAATCAGATTTAGCAGGTGGAACATATGATGCACAAGCTCAAACGATAACATGGGAAGAAGCGGTAGAAGGAATACAACTAACAGAAGAAAAAGAAGTAACAATAAACAAAACAGTAAAAGTAGTATATACAGGAATAAGCCAAGAAACGACAGCGATAAAGAATGTTGTTACAGCACATATAGAATACGAAACACCAGAGATGACAAGTGATGAAGTAACAGCAAACTGGACAACTACAACAGGATTTATAGTAAACATACCAGTAAGTAAAGTATGGGAAGATGACTCAAACAAACTTGGTCAACGTCCAACAAAAGTAGTATTCAAACTACATGGAAGTGATGGAAGCGAATATACAAAAGAAGTAGCAAAACCAGGAACAGCAGGAAGTACAACAACACAAGATAGCACAAATCCAAATAAATGGAATGATATATTCGAGAACTTACCAAAATATGACGAAAATAAACAAGAAATAGTATATACATTAACAGAAGAAGAAAAGACAGAAGGAGATTTAAGATACTATGACAGCATAGTTACAGATAAGACAGTAACAAACACAAATAAATATGGAAAAGTAACAGTACATCACTATATAATGAATACAGATGGAAGCCTAACTACAACAAGAGTACCAGACGTAAATGGAACCGAAATAGCAGATGTAGTAATAGAAGGAAAAGAAGGAGATCCATATACTACAGAAGAAGCTAAAAACATAAATGAAAAATATGAACTTGTAGCAGAAAAATTACCAGCAAATGCTACAGGAACAATAGAAAAATACAACGAAGAAAAACCACAAGAAGTAATATATTATTACAGATTAAAACCAGCAAAAGTATTAATAAATTATTTGGAAAAAGATAACGACGCAGATGATAGCAATAATGTTGTATTAAGCAGTCAAGAGCAAATAACAGGATATGTAGACGACAGTTACAATACAGATACAGAACATAGAAAAGAAACAATCGAGAAAGACGGAAAAACATATACTTTAGTTAGTGACAGTGGTAATAAAACAGGAAATATGACATTACAAGATATAACAGTAACATACTATTATCTACAAAATACAAAAGCAACAGTAAGATATGTGGAAAGAAACCCAGAGACACACGAGATAGTAAAAGACTTAGAAGAGCCAACAGTAAAAGAAGGACTAGTTGGAGATGAATTTGTAACAAATTCAAAAGACTTTGTGGGCTACAAATTAGTAGAAAGCCCAGAAAAGACAACAATAGAAATGACAAAAGAAGAGCAAACATTAATCTACTATTATGAACCAGTATATACAGGATTAATAGAAAACCACATAGATGATAAAACAGGTAAAGTATTATATACTGAAACACATGACGTACAAGTAGGAGAAGACTACGACATACCAAGCAAAGAATTTGAAGGATATGACTTAGTAGAAAGCAAACTTCCAGAAAACGCAAAAGGAACAATGGGAGAAGAACTAGTAACAGTAAATTACTATTACATCAAAAAAGCAGTGTTAGAAGTAAACTACATAGATAAATTAACAGGAGAACCTTTAACAGAACAAATAATAGATAAAACTAAACACGAAGGAGATGAATATACAACAGAGCAAAAAACATTTGAAAATTATGACTTAATAGAAGTACCTGAAAATAGCACAGGAACAATGGTAGTAGAAACAGACGAAGAAGGAAACATAACAAACAATAGAACAGTCGTAACATATTATTATTCTAAAAAATCTGCTGGAGTAGAAGAACACCATATAGACATAAGAACAGGAGAAGAGTTGGAAGAACCAACATTACACGAAGGACACGTAGGAGATGAATATGACATAAAAGCAAAAGAGTTCTTAAGTTATGTAGTAGCTACAACAGATAAAGATGGAAACAATGTATTACCAGAAAACGCAGCAGGAACGATGACAGAAGAGAAAATAGTAGTAAACTACTACTATAATCAGCCAGCAAAAGTAGTAGTACACTATGTAGAAAAAGCAACAGGAAAAGAAATAGAGGAAATAAATCCAGAAACAGGAGAATTACCAATAGGATTAATACTTGCATTAGTTGCATTAGTAGGATTAGAGACAGTAACATTAAGATATGCAGTAGTATTTACTAAAAGGCAAAAAAATAAGAAATAACTAAAAAACAGCATCTTAAGATTGTAAAAATTAAAAGGTGCTGTTTTTTTATGTAAAAACTAATTATACCAAAAATAGAAAATCGGGATTTTAGGAACGTCCCCAAAACCCTCCCCAAATCCCTCTTCGGGAAAAAAGGAATGTTCCCAAATCCCTAAGGGTTTTACAAGATACAATGAAAGAACAATGGCAATAAAAAAATATTTTTTAAAATGTCATAATAATTTAATATTCTAAAAAATATAGAAGCAAAAAACTTCAAAATAAGCTTCCGTAAATAGATAGAAGTAAAAAAAATGAAATTAAAAAAAATGGAAAATTCTATATATTGAAATGAAAAAATTTCTATGGTAACATTTTTTTGATATAAACAAAACAAATAGGAGAGGGAAAGGCTATGAAAAAATACATATTTTTTATAGTAGGCATTGGAATAATTCTAGCAGGATTATTAATTTATAATGTTTACAATGTACAAAAAGAAAATACTAAAACATTTGAAGACCCAGGCTATATCTTGCAAAGTGCAAGTAGTCAGAGTCAAAAAATAGATAAGTATTATTTCAATGCAGATGAGGAATATAAAATTAAAAATAATCAAAAGGTTATTTTTAAAGATACTAGCGGAGATGAAGTTACAACAGGAAAAGATAACTTTATACACTATAATAATGGATCTATAAGTAGTTTAAAGAAAGGTGTATTAATAAACCTTGCTAATATAGACCAAGATCCAATTACATATTATAGTATCTCTGCAAACCAAGTAGTAAATAAACAAGGTGATAACTACTGGATAAATCATCTAAATGGAAAACTACAATTTACTAATTTAATATGGAAAATTTCTGATAATAAATATTTAATAGCTGGAAATGGAATGACAGTTACATTTAATGATGGAACAACTAAAGAAATAAATGGTTATTTAGAATTAGAATATTTAGATAATCAAGTTATCAAAATATATAATCAAGAAATTATATATCAAACAATTTCTAGCAATGTAAATATAAAATTACCAGATAATATAGAGATAAATCTACAAAGTAAAGCAGTTAGTAAAAATGGTGAAACAAGAATGAACCTAGCTAACATGGTAATAGATTCTGATGATAATATAGAGATACAGGAAGAAGAAGAAAAAGAAAGTAAAAATGAAACAGAAGAACAAATGCAAAATGAAACTAGTGAAAATAAAAATGTACAGAATTCAGAAGATAATGATAAGACAAATCAAAATGTACATTCTAATACAAATGGGGATGGAAGTATTCAATCTGGAGATGGTTCAATAAATACAGGAGAAACAACAGGAACAGGAGATTCACTTGGAACTGGCTCAAGCTCAGGATCAATTGCAGGTGGCACTGAAGAAGTTATAGAGGATTTACCAGAATTGGTAGCACCAGTATTCAAAGTTGAGAGCTTTGAAGTAGATTCTATAAGTTTAAAAGCACAGATAACTATAGAAGATAATGAATCAAGATTGGTAAGAGACCCTTATATTAAAATATTAGAAAATGCAACAGGAAAAACAGTATATGCTAAAGAAGAAGCATTAGGTACATATAACATTGATATTTCAGTTTCAACATTAACACCATATACAGACTATACATTAGTAATTGAATCAGGATATGATGTAGATGGAATAACTTATACCAAAAATTTTGTATATAAAATATTTAAAACTAAGAGTGTAGGAATATCTTTTGAAAAAGATGTATTTACAAATAATTCTTTAAAATTCAAAATAACAGTAGATTCAGATTCAAAAGTAAAAAGTGCACAACTATCATTAGTGTCTCAATCTGGATCAATAGATCAGACATATGAAGTAGGAAATGGAACAACAGAAGGGTCAACAGCAGAATTTATAGGGCTACTTTCAAATACAGATTATACTATTAAATTAACAAATGTCTTATATGACGGACAAATAATATCTAATGGATTTGAACAAGAGAAAACTTTTAAAACACTAAAAAATAAACCGGAAATTAGTGGCCCTGATTTTGAAATGGATAAAAGAACATCAACATTTACATTAAAGTTATTAAATTCAACCGATACAGATAATGGTATAGAGAAATATAGATACGAAATATATGATACAAGAATAAGCTTAGATGAAGGAACTCCTGTATATACTAGAGAAGTAGCAAATAAAGAAGATATTGTCGTAAACGTAGATGAAAAAGTCTTATTCAGAGGAGTACCTTATACATTTAAAGTTATAGCAGTATTTAATGATAATGAAAAAACTGTTGAATATGAAAGCGAATATAGTGATGTTATGAAATTAGACGGTGTGGCATTTCCAACAGTAAGATTTGAAAAAGAAACTATAACATATGAAAGAATACAAGGAAAATTAATAATTGAGGACCCAAATAATACTATTAGTAATGATGAAACAAACAAATTAATAATAACTTATACAGATTCAACAGGATATACAAGACAAATCATTTATCAAGGCGGATTAACAATTCCTATAGATGTTAATGACTTAAGAAGTAATGAAACTTATAAATTTAGAATATATACAACAATAGACTTAAAAGATGATAACGATCCAATAGATGAATGTTATATTGGTGGTGCTATTATAAGAACATTAAATCCAGATCCTTTAATAGGAACGTTTATACAAGACACAGAAGATACAAAAAATGCATTTAAAGTAAACTTTAATTTGAAAAAGCTAGTAACAGATACGAGTGGAAGTATAGATACAAATAATCCAGATGATCCAACATTGCAAGACTTAGAGGCAAAAACACTTGCTAATTTAGAGTTTAGAATATATGCAGGACAACCAATTCAAAATGGAGATGGAACGGTTTCTATGCCAGGAACTCCAATAAGGACTGTAAAAATAAAAGATGAATATGCACAGGATCCATATGCAAGTAAAATAAAAGAAGATTATTATGATAATGTAAAAACAATAACACCTTCATTTTTTGGTGCAGATAATAAAGATTTTAAGGATTTAAAATATACAATTCAAGTTTTAAATGCAACTGACTACACATATGGTGGAGGAAATACAATTCCGTTAGTAGAAGGGTTAGGAAACAGTTATTGTGTTATAACTTCAACCGGATATGTTCCTGATTATCCAGATGAACAAGAAAAAGCTATAGATGTAACAACAATCAGAAACCGTGATAAAGAAGAATCTAGAACAGAATTAGATGCAGAAACAGTAGTTGGATATAAAGTGCAAGCAAGATATGATAACAGCCAAAATTATGCAACAAAAGTAATATATACAATGATTGACAGTGTAACAGGAGAAGCAATTTCAAGCCAGGAATTAGATGTAAGAGAAGACGGAATTATACCTTCAGCAACTTTTGATATTAGTGATGGTACAAAATATGGAATACAAGATACAGATGAAGCAAGAAGAGGTAACACATATTATTTTACATATAAAGTATACTTGGATTTGAATCATGACGGCGAAGGCGAAACGGAATGGCCTTTAGTAGAAGATGGAGTTACGCTAAAATCTGAAGAGGTAACACCAAGCAAACAATCACCAAGAATTATTATGTATCCATCAATTTCTAATGAAAATTCAGTAACTTATAAGTATAAATGTGCAGATATTGATAATGCTTTAGAAAAGAATGAGTTTACAGCATATATTAATTCAACAAACAAAAAAGATATTAAAGCAATTAATGCTAATACAGAAAATGTATTTGAAGAAATAACTTTTGAAAATCTAATAACAGGTAATTTGGAAATAAGGACAGTTCAAAGAACTGTAAAAACAGAAAATACAGAAGATATTTTATTAGCATACCAATATTTTGAAGGTAAAACTAATATATCAGATGTAAAATATTCAGTAGAATTAGATGTAAATAGTGTAAATATTACTATTTCAGGAGATGAAGAAAAGATAAACAGGATAGTTGCAGTGAAGGTTGCTTTTACAGATACTGCTACACAAAAAATAACAATAGTTAAGGATTTAAATAAAGTAAATAACAAAATGTTATCAATAAGCCTTAATAATATAGCAGATTTATTAAATAAAGAAACAAGAGTAACAGTTGCAGCCTATTATGATACAGGGGTTACAGGATATGATACACAGAGTCAATATGTAGCTTATCAAAAATCATATAAGTCTGGAGAAGATATTTATTACTATTCAATTAATAAAGAAGGTAATATAGTACCTACAACAACAATAAGTGCTAATATGTTTAAGTCAACAATTCAAGATAGTAATAGCAATACAATAAGAACATACAGAATATCAAATCCTATAGATAATAAATCTGAAAACTTCAATTTAAATTATTCAGAAAATGGATTTAAATATCAAAATGATGTAGTATTGCAAAAAGAAATAGATCTTCAGGAGTTAGTAGTAGATGGAAGTAATATAATTAACTTTGATTTAATAATTCCATCAATTAGCTTGTTAAAAGAAGATAGTACAAGCGAATTAGATATTTATGAAGAGCTAGACAGAGTTAAATTTAATGCAAATATAACCAATAATGAAAATATTGAAATTCAAGATAATAAAATAATAGTTGAATTATGGCAAACAGACGAAAATTTAGGAAATAGTCAAAAAGTAAAAGACATAGAAATACCATTAGATAAATTTAATGAAACAATTGAAATAGATGGGCTAGAACCAAAAGCTTACTATTACATAAGATTTAAGGCTTTAATTAGAAACAAGACTGGTTCAGAAGAATTTATAGAAAAATACTTATATGACACAGATTTTGATACAGTAGGTAAATATTATTATTTTTCTACATTAGCTAATGTAAGTGTAGAAAATATAAGTGTAATTTATGAGGCAAAATCATATCAAGATAAAAATTTAAAAATTAATTATACCCTAGATAAAGTATTAGGATATCAAAAGGTAAGACATAGAATTTATAAATGGAACAATGAAACTCAAGATTATACAGACTTTATGCTAGAATTCTATGATGATTTGCCAAAAGAAATTATGGAAGAGATTGTTAACGTAAATCCTGGAAGTGAATTTACTTTCGGAACAAGATACAAAATATTTATTACACCTATTGCAGAAATAAATAATAATGGAGAGCAAAAAGAAATTGAGCTAGGAACAAGCGAAAAAGAATTTTACTTAAATGCATTAACAGCCCCTCTAGTAGGTATAGATGGCTATCGTATGGACACACAAACAGAAGATGGAGAAACTATTGTAGGAAATAAAGTTGTGTTTAAAGTTACGATGTATGATAATTCTAGAATAGTTGTAGATAACAAATATACAATTAAAATATACAATGAAAGATATGAAGATGTTACTCCAGAAGAATATAAAGTTGAATTTTCAACAGATGACGTAAATAATACATTCGAGCTAAATGATGCAAGTACAGATGAAAGTTATACATTAGAGATTGCATTTGATTTAGATTATACAAACGATGGAGAACCACCATACACATATAATAATAAAAATACATATACAGTAGAGCCAATAAATAAAAGTGGTGTATCAGTAGGAGACATTAAATCTATAAATAATAGTTCAGAATCAAATAAAATAGATTTATTGTTCTATAAGAGTTATAAAATAACAGACATAAGATACATTCAATATTCAATATATAATACTAGTGGATATAATCAAAGTGACACAGAAGAGTTTATACCAAGACTAATACACTCAGAATTAGATAATGAGGATTACTATGCATTTACGTTAAATAAGAACTTACCAACAGAAGGTAGATATTATGTAGAAATGCAATTTATCAATGAAAATGGCGAAATAGTAGACACAAAAAGAATAGAACACATTTATATAAACAATTAAGTTAAAATTAGAATAGGGGAATTATAGAAAATTCCCCTAAAGATTAAAATAGGGGTGAATAATTTGAGAGCATTAACAGCAGGAAATAAAAAAAGATTTGCAATTTTTGCACTTATAATAATTACAATAATTATATTATTAATTTTTGGTCTACGATTAGCTTTAAATCATGAAGTAGAGGAATATAAAATAGAAAGTAATGTAACTTTATATGATAGTGAGTATGAACCTTTTGAATCAGAAGAAACAGGAATAATTACCAAAAAATGGGATGGAAATTATTATTTAACATTGGATAATTCAAAGGAAACGTATAAATTAAATTCAAAAGTGGTAAGTTTTAATGAAACGAATTCAAAGATTACTTTGTATGGAGATGTATTTAAAGTACTTTTAGATGGACAAGTTGAAAAATATTCAAAAGATACAGAAATAAAGAGTTCAACTGATGATGCATTTTATAAAATAGCAGATAGACAATATTTAATTATAAGTAATTCTATAAGAAATGAAACCGGAAGTATATCAACATCAAAATATTTATACATAATTTTAGATAAATCTGGAAATACATTATTATTGAATAACCAAATTTATGCAAAAACAATTAATCCGATTGTGCTTTCAACAAATTCTTATAAGTTTGATATTGCAAATGAAAAGTTAATAGTAGGTAATGATGAAATAGACTTAAAGAAAATAATTGGAAGTTCAAATGAATATATAGAAAAAGACGATAATGACGAAGAAAAACAACAAGATACTCAAGAGCAAATTCAATCAAATAAGGATAATTCTGAAGATACAGTTGCAGATTCAAGTAATTCAAATCCAAATATTGGCGGAAGTGTTACTAATAATCAAGGAGGATCAACTGGAACAAGTTCAGGAACATCTGTAGGAGATATTAATGGAGATGGAACAGTTGTTGGAAGTGGAAGTACAAATAAAACACCTTTATCTAAAAGTGTAAGCTTAAGAGGTGCAATAGCCACATCTTCTTATATAGACATAGAGTATGCTGTATCTGATCCAGAAAATAAATATCAAACTGTATATGCATTTGTAGAGGGTTCAAATTATGAAAACATGATAGCATTGGACAAGAATTCAACTACATATAGAGTAACAGATTTAGAGCCAAATACAGAATATAAAATAACATTAGGATATAAAGAAATAACTGAAGAAAATGAAATAGTAGATAATATAGAAGATGTTTTATCTGTAAGAACTACAAAGATAAATGCAACATTAGATATAACAAAAGTAGCTACAGGTAGTAAGAAAATATATTTTAATCTAAAATTAGATCAAAACTATTCTTTTGATTACGCAAAAGTCGCACTATATGTAGATGGAGTAAAAGAAAACGAAATAGAAGTAGATATACAAGAAGCTGTAAAAACAGCAGGTTGGTCAAGTTTGCTTAAATATGAAACATATGGGCATGAGATCGCTTTAAAAGTAGAAGGAAGCTTACATGATGGAAGCACAATAAGCACAAATATTCAAGCAAAATATAGAAATTATTAAAGGAGGATGAAAAAATGGAACAAATTTTAGTAGCAACAATGAGTAGCATCGGTTGGATGCTAGGCCTAACATTCCTTGGTTTAGGTATAGGAATTGGAATCTTAGGTTCAAAAGTAGCAGAAGCTGTAGGTAGAAATCCAGAAACAAAAAGTGATATTGTACATTCAGTAATGACAATATTAATAGTAGTTGCAATATTCTTATTACTACTATTCGCATTTATATTTTTATTATTATTTTATAATCCTTTAACAGTATAGTAGGTGAAAGTTATGGAACTAATAATACCAGCGGTTGTAATAGTCTTAATAATGTTTATCTTCACATTCTTTATGTTTAAGAATTTAGTAAAAAGAATAAATAATAGTACTAAAAAGTACTTCTTAGATAAACTACAAGATTTTGACTATATAATAGCTGAAAAAGAAAAAGAAATAGAAATATTATCAGAACAAATTAAACGTTTAAATGAAGCTAAGAAACATGGAGAAAATGGGGAAATTGTAGAAATACCAGAAACTAAAAAGCCAGAAGAAAAAATCGTATACGATATCCCAACTCCAGAGTTTAGAGAGGCAGGATTCTTTAAGAATTACAAAGGTTTAAACAAAGAATTTGATGTTGATGAAGAAAAGATTCTAAAAGACTTTATAAAAATACACGAAAAAGACGATACTACAGAATATAAAGAACTTTCAGCGTTTTCTAAATTATTTACACAAAATGCAATATATGAATCTTTAACACTAACACCAGAAGAACAATTAGTTTTGGTAGAGAGTGTATTAAACGAAAAGAATAAAAAATATGTAGAACCAATAGTTAAAACAATAAAGAATTTTAATGTTTTAGAAATGTTGGACAAAATAAAAGAAAGAATGGATAAAATATCTCCTACGATATATGTATATGTTGGTGGAGATAACAAAAATTATGATTATTTAAGTTCTAAAGTAAAAACGAAATTATTTAAGAACATGTCAAAAGGTATCATTATAGAATACAAAGACAAATTATATGACTATAGTATATAAGGAAAAAGGGTGAAGAAATGGGCGAGCATATTAGCAATCTTGTAGAAAGTAAATTAAAGAAAATCAAAGAAGAGAAAAATGTATTTGATACAGGAAAAGTAATTAGGCTAAAAGACTATATTATAGAAGTATCTGGTCTTGAAAATGTTACTTATTATGAAAAAGTAATAATTAGAGGCAAAGGTATGGGCTATGTTAACGAAATAAAGGAAAACTCTGTAATAGTAGCTGTTGTTAAAGAAGATGAGCCAATTAAAATTGGCGATACTGTAAATACAACAGGGGAAAGATTTAGAGCAATCTTCGCAGAAGAAGCTTTAGGTAGAGTTACAGATTTATTCGGGGTAGATTTATTAACAGGTAGAGCGTTCGAAAAATTTAAGTATATAGACATAGAAAGACCAACTGTACCTATAATGGACAGAACTCCAGTAAATAGACCAATGATGACCGGAATTGCTGGAATAGATTTAATATACCCAATTGGTAGAGGTCAAAGACAATTAATAATAGGTGATAAGAAAACTGGAAAAACACAAATTGCTTTAGATACTATAGTAAACCAAGGACGAATCATGAAAGAAAACTCAAATAAAAATGATATTATATGTATTTATATAGCAGTTGGTAAAACAAAGAAAGAAATAAAATCAATTTACAATGAGCTACTAAGAAGAAATGCATTATCATATACAATGATAGTAGCTGCTACAAACGATGATAAAACTACAGTTCAAAGTTTAATACCATATGTAGGATTATCAATAGCAGAAGAATATATGATGCAAAAGAAAGATGTAGTAGTTGTAATAGATGACCTAAAAGCACATGCTCAAAGCTATAGAGAAATAAGCTTAATATCAAACAAAGCACCAGGAAGAGAAGCTTATCCTTCAGATATATTCTTTTTACATTCAAGGTTATTAGAAAAAGGATGTCAACACAAATGTGGTGGATCTATAACAATTCTTCCAATAGTAGAAACCAAAGGTGGGGATATAACAGACTATATTTCTACAAACATTATATCTATAACAGATGGACAAATAGTTCTTTCTGAGAAACAATTTAAAAAAGGTCAAAAGCCAGCTATAAATTATGGTGTATCTGTTTCAAGATTAGGTGGAGCAGTACAAACAGAAGATATGAAAAAAATAGGTTCTAGTGTAAGACGTGAACTTCTAAGTTACTTAGAAACAAAAGAAGTATACGAACTTGCTAACATGGACGAAATGAGTCCAGAATTAAGAGAGAAAATGAGAAAAGGTAAATTAATAGAGCAAGCTCTAAGACAAGATAAATTTTCTCCATTGACACAAGATGAAATTAAAGAAAGATTCAAAATGTTAGGTGAGGATGCTAAATGAGAATAAGAAATGTAGTAAAAGTAATGAATTTTCATTCTTTACTTAGAGTAGACTCTGCAAGAAGAAATGCTGAAAAGTATTTTGAATATGAAAAAGAAATTACAGATTTTGCAGACAATATACTAAATAATAGAAATTTAATATTAGATAAAAAAATATTAAAGTTAAATAAAGAATATAAACCTTTAAATGTTTATATTGGAAATGATTTAGGTTTTTGTGGTAATTTTAATACAAATGTAAATGATTTAGCAAAAGCTGACGCAGATATCGATAAAATTATTATAGGAAAGAAAATTACAAACGAAAAACAAAATGTAATTTTATCAATGACAAAAGATGAGTATCCAAGTAAGATAGGCGAGATTGAAGATATTTTGTATGATGCAATATTAAATGCAAAATATAGTGAAATAAATATCATCTATAATCATTATTATAATATAAGTAAAATCGAACTTAGAAAAAAGAGAATATTACCAATAGAAAACATAAAAGAAGAGGAATCACAAGAAAAGAAGCATCATATAGAAGACTTTGCAATAGAGGGAGATATAAATAGTATATTAAGAAATATAATTGTACTATACTTATCATATGAAATAAAAATTGCAACAGAAAATAGTTTTGCCTCTGAAAATATAATGAGACAAACTATTACAAAAGAATCTTTAAAAAAATTAGATGAAATAGAAGAAGAAAATTTAAGAAAAGAAAGAAAAGAAACCAATAATAAGAACTTTAAAAAAGTCTTAGAAAACTTTACAAATTTAAATTTTAAAGAGGAATAAAAGTCTTAAATAATAAAAAGACAAGAATAAAAGTCTTAGAAAAATGCAAAAGACGAAAAATAATAGGAAGGTGTAGATATAATGGCTAACGAAAAGGAAGTAATAGGAAGAATAATTGGTATTTCTGAACTTAATGTTAAAGTATTATTATTTAGCGATAATGTTAAACTTAATGATATATTAACATATAAAGATGAAGAAGGTATCAGAAAATTTGAAGTTGTTCAAATAGATAACAATGTAGCATCTACAGTACCTTTTGAAAGAGTTATAGGACTAAAAAAAGGAGGTGCTGTAACTTTAGAAGAAGGTGGGTTACAAATAGAATATTCTGATGCAATATTAGGAAAAGTATTTAACCCATATGGAGATGTAATTAATCATAAAGAATTAAAAACTGTAAAAAGAAGAAATGTTTATGATAGAAAACTTTCTTTTAAAGAATTAAACATAAATAATGCACCATTATGGACAGGAATAAAAGCATTAGACTTCTTTGCACCACTTCAAAAAGGTTTTAAAATGGGACTTTTGGGTGGAGCTGGAGTTGGAAAAACAGTTTTAATAAAAGAAATTATTAATAATGTTTATAAAAGATTAAAATCTAATGCTGTATTTATTGGTGTAGGTGAACGTTCTCGTGAAGGACAAGAATTAATAGAAGAAATGCAAGAATCAGACTTATTAGATAAAATGTCTATGGTATTTGGACAAATGGGTGAAAATCCATGTTCAAGATCTAAGGCAGTATATAGTGGATTAACACTAGCAGAATACCTAAGAGACGAAAAAGACCAAGATGTATTAGTATTTATAGATAACATATATCGTTTTATACAAGCAAAATCTGAAATATCAACAGAAATGAAGAGGGTTCCAATTGAAAATGGATATCCGACATCAATGGTATCCGATATAACAGACGTAGAAGAAAGAATAAACTCTACAGATAAGGGATCAATAACATCGTTCCAAGCTATATATATACCAGCAGATGATATAACAGATGAAGCAGTTCAAGCTATAACAACACATATGGACGGACAAGTAGTTCTTGACCGTAAAGTTGCAGAAAAGGGTATTTACCCAGCAATAAATGTATTTAAAACTACAAGTAAAGCAGTAGACGCAGAAGTTGTAGGACAAAAACACTACGATTTAGTTCAAGAAACATTAAGATATTTATCAAGATATGAAGAACTGGAAGAAATAATTGCAGTTCTAGGTATTGATGAATTATCAGAAGAGGATAGAATGATTTTCTATCGTTCTAGAAAGTTAAGAAATTACTTTACACAACCAATGTTTGTTTCTGAGAACTATACAGGAATAAAAGGGGTTATGGTAGATATCGAAGATACATTAATAGATGTAGAAGATATCTTAAATGGAAAATATGATGATGTAGACGAAAGTAAATTATTATTTAGAGGTACATTACATGAATAATGAAAAAGAAAATATAAATGATGCTACAAAAACAGTAGCGAAAATGAATGTAAAAGTTTTAAACATACGAAAAGGATTAAAAAAATATGATAATGTTTCTATGATAAAAATTAAGAGTAAAAAATATAATCTAAGTATCATGGAAGATTATCTACCAGTAATTGGAGAAATAGATGGCGATGTTGAGATAATTGCTATTGATAATTTTGTTAAGTTGACAAATATAATAGGATATTATATGCTTAAACATAATGAATTTAAATTATTTATAAAAGAGGAATAAAATGTTAGATACAATACTTTACGAATTAAGCAAAGTTGCTTGGGTATTGCCAATATTTTTAGGAATAATATTATTATTAAGTTTTATAATGTATTTAGTTACTAGAAAATTTAATATACACAAAAAAAGTGTAATGGTAAGTGGAATGTTTATGGGACTTAGTAATAAGCAAATTATAATGATTATATCAATTTTTATAAGAACATTTTTAGTAATATTTACCGCTTGCATATATAGTAAAAGTATATTATTATATTTACTAATGATAGCTATTTCCTCTATAATATTTGCAATACTTAATTTAAAGAAAGCAATTTTAGAAATAGTAAGCACAAGTGCACAAATAGTAGCACTATATTTAATAAATATACTTACAAGTTATATGATAGAAGAAAGTTATGATACATATGTACTTGTAATAAAAATATGTTTAATTGTATTTTTATTAGTATATGCAGTATATTTCTTCTTAAAGAATTTTGAAGATATTATTACGAACCACAAAAGGAGAACGGTTAATGAAGGAAGAAAAAGAAAATCAAAAGAAAAAAGAAGAGAAAACAAACTTAAAGGAAACAAAGGAAAAGAAAGTATCCAAGAAAGCAGTGAAAACTAATGATAAATCTACTGATAACAAAGAAGCTAAAAAAGTAGAAAAAAAAGCCACTGTTAAGAGAACTAGAGCAAAAGCTAAAGAAGAAACTGTAGTTAATAATGAAATTGCAGATACTAAAGCCGAAGTTGTAGAACAAGCAAAAGTAGAAAATAAGACTGCTAAAAGCACTTCAAAAAAGGTAACAAATAAAACCACTAAAGAAGAAACTTCGGATGTACAAAAAGTGGATGACAAAGAAACTTCAAAAGCAACTGAAGCAAACAATGCAAAATTAGATGAAAGCATTGCAAAGCTTACAAATAAAAATATAGAAGAAATAAAAGAAGAAATAAAAAATGCAGTAAAAAGTGAAGAAAATTCTTCACAAAATAATATTTCTATAAAAGATAAAAAAGAGAAAACGACTATACAAGATGAAATAGATGATAGAGAAGAAATTATTATTAATGAGCCAGAAGAAAAATCAGCTAATCAAAAGAGAAAAGAAAAACGAGAAGAGGAATCTGAATTAATAGAAAAACAAAAGAAAAGAAGAAGTTCAATAATAATGTCATCAGTAATTGCCGCATTAATATTAATAATTGTAATTGTAGCAATTATTATAGGAAATTTGAATACGACAAAAACAGAAAATCATAATTTTTATCAATGGTATTTTGGACAAAAAGTAGAATATAATGGACAACTAACATTCACGAGAAAAGAAGGACTTACAGAGCTAAAAGCTACAGATAGAAAAGTTACTTTAGATTCTACGCCAGTATATTATGCTGATGAAAAAGATAAAGTTATTTTCCCAGAAGATATGGCAATTGTATATCCAACTAATAATGGACTAATGTATAGAGTTAATCACTTTTCTGATGTTGTAAAAGAAGATGGAGATATATATTTAGAATCTAATTTAGCAACTTCAACAAGTAAAGACAAAATTGAAAAAGCATTTTTATATGATGGACAAGACTTATACTTCTTTTTAGAAAGAACAAATTTAATAGTTAACGGAACGACATATGAACTTTCACCATTATCATATGTAATTGTAAGATATAAACAGAATGTACAAATATATGATTATGATAAAGATGAATTTAAAATAATAGAGACAAAAGATACTCAAGATGCAAAAGTCGTAACAGATTTGTATACTATTGATTTAAGTGTTGATTCATTAAAAACAGCTGAGAAAGAACAATTATTAATTAAAGGATTAGATTATTTAACTCCATTTAAAAATGAAAAATAAATGTTATATAAATGTTAAAACAGGAAAAAGAAGTCTATGCGTAAGGAGTATAGCTTCTTTTATTTATTTAATGTATTTACAAAAAATAAAAAATTTAATAATATAGAAAAAAGAAGAAAAACGGAACAAATTAAACAATGAACACGATAAAGAATAATAATA
>ERZ779649.714-NODE-714-length-23039-cov-2.440089_pt1 | contig 23039 bp, 17 predicted proteins | sample MGYA00511882_ERZ779649 | MGnify/ENA primary metagenome ERZ779649 (study PRJEB29588, sample SAMEA2157793) | human gut metagenome | biome: human gut; feature: human-associated habitat; material: faeces | place: Denmark | collected 2008/2010 ... | reverse complement strand
TTAAGAGAATGCAGCATCTGACACATGATATGGAAAATGTATTCCAGGAAGTTCGTAGTGACAAAGTAAAAGTCACCAGTGAAATGATTGATATTCTTTTCCAGTGTCTGGATGCAATTGAAAGTTACCTCGATACGATCAAGAGTACATCAGATGAAGGTACAGAAGACAACGAAGCACTGATTACAGCTTTGAACAAATTCTTAGAGAATGCAGAGAACGGCGGAGCAGCCGCACCTGCAAAGGAAGAGAAAAAAGAAGAAAAGAAAAGTAATGAACTTACAAAGCTAATAATATTTTCTATATTAGGAATTATTTTAATGTATATATCAATGGGGCAGATGATTAATTTACCAACTCCTAAAATATTAAATATGATGGAAAGCCCACGAGTTTATGCGATAACATTAATGATTTTATCACTACTATTTATATTTTATGGATTTGATATTATAAAAAACGGAATAAAAAATATTGTTCATAAAATGCCTAATATGGATTCTTTAGTTGGAGTTGGAGTAATTGTAAATTTTGTGTATAGCTTGTGGAATACAATTCAAGTATTTATGGGAAATACCTCACTGGTACACCATTTATATTTTGAATCATCAGCAATAATCATTCTTTTTGTAAAAATTGGTAGATACATAGATAAGAAAAATAAAGATAAAGCAGTTGATACAATTAAAAACCTTGTAACAATAACTCCTAAAAATGGAACAATTTTAAAAGACGGAAAAGAATTACAAGTTACTATAAATGAAATACAAAAAGGTGATACGATTATAAGTAAGCCTGGTGAAAAGATAGCAGTTGATGGAACTATTATAAATGGCAAAACACATACGGACGAATCATTTATAACAGGAGAAAGTAAACCTGTTAGTAAAAAAGTAGGAGATACTGTAATTGCAGGAAGTATAAATTATGATGGATATATAGAATATAGAGCAGAAAAAATAGGTAGAGATTCTAGTATTTCTAATATAGTAAAAATGGTGGTAGAAGCTACAAATACAAAAGCTCCAATTGCAAGAATTGCAGATAAAATAAGCGGATATTTTGTTCCAGCAATATTTATTATTGCCTTAATTTCATTTATTTTAAATTTTATAATAACAAAAGATATTAACCAATCAATTTTGGCATTAGTAAGTGTTTTAGTTGTTGCATGTCCATGTGCCCTAGGCTTAGCAACACCACTTGCTATGATAGTTGCAATAGGAAATTGCAGTAGAAAAGGAATATTGGTAAAATCTAGCGAAACTTTAGAAGCAATAAATAAAGTAGACACAATTGTATTTGATAAAACAGGAACACTAACAACAGGAAAAATGAGTATAGCAGATGGATTATATAATGAAGTTACTTTAAAAATATTAAAAAGCTTAGAAAAAAATTCAAATCATCCATTAGCTAAAAGTATTTATAATAATGAAAGAGATATTTTCGAAGTTCAAGATTTTGAAGAAGTTCCAGGACTTGGAGTTAAAGGAATTATAAATGGAAAACAATATTATGCAGGTAATTACAAATATGTAGAAAAAATGAATGTAGAAAATAAGCTAAGAGATAATGAAGCAGTATTTGCAAGTAAAGGTGAAAGCATAGTATATCTATTTGATGAGAAAGAGACTATTTTAATTATTGGGTTAGCAGATACAATAAAGAAAGATATTACAGATACAATTAAAAAATTAGAAAAATTGGATAAGAAAATCATAATGCTTACTGGAGATAATGAAAAAACAGCGAGAGCCATTGCAAAACAAATAGGAATAGAAAATATTATAAGCAATGTAAATCCAGAGCAAAAACTAGATAAAATAAAAGAATTAAATAAAAATAATAATGTAGCAATGGTTGGAGATGGTATTAATGATAGCCCAAGTTTAAAAGCTGCAACAGTTGGAATAAGTGTGGAAAACGGAACAGATATTAGTGCAGATTCTGCAGATGTTATATTGCTAAATGAAAATATGGATAATATAGTAAAAATATTTGACCTTGGAAAACGTACAATAAGAATAATTAAAGAAAATTTATTTTGGGCATTATTCTATAATGTATGTATGATACCACTTGCAACAGGACTCTTACCAATTGCTTTAAACCCAATGATTGCAAGTTTAGCGATGACATTAAGTAGTTTAACAGTAGTATTAAATAGCTTAAGATTGTTAAAAAAATAGCTGTGGATATTTCCACAGTTATTTTTGGCTTAAAAGTTTAAAGCTAATTGAATATGAAAATCCAATATGATAAAATTCAAGAAATAAAGGAGGTATATTGTAATGGTAGAATCTAAAGCATGGAACTGGAGCAAAGCGAGCAAACTTGATATTTGGAAAGAGCCAAGTATTGAATCATATTACTTGCTAAACAGATGGAAGAAACAAATGAAAAAAGATTTTTTAGATTTAGGATGTGGAATTGGAAGACATACAATTTTATTTGCACAAAATGGATTTAATACATATGCTTTTGACTTAAGCGAGGAAGCTGTAAATGCTACAAAAAAGTGGGCAGAGGAATTAAATTTAAATGTAGATTATAAAATTGGAGATATGCTAAATCTACCATATGAAGATAACTCTTTTGATTGTATATTATGCAGAAATGTTATATCACATACAGATACTAAAGGTGTAGAAAGAATAATTAAAGAAATAAACAGAGTGCTAAAAGAAGATGGAGAATGTTATTTAACTTTAGGCTCTAAAAGCTCTCCAGCCTTTAATAATAAAGATTTTCCGATAGTTGATGAAAATACCAAAATAAGAGTAGAAGATGGACCGGAAAATGGAATACCTCATTTTTATGCAGATTATGATTTAATACAAGAGCTATTTAAAGACAACATAATAGAATTAGTAGAACATATCGAAGACTTTTTCGAAGAAAAAGGAAAGACTAGTAGTTCTTATCATTATCATCTTTTAATAAAAAAATCTGACATTAATCCAGAATTAAAAGAATATATCGAAGAAAAGATATTTCCAGAATACAATAAGAATGGAAAATCACATGATATAAGACATATAAAAGAAGTAATGAGAAATGCATTAATATTAGGCAAAAAGTATAATATGAATTTAGACATGTTATATACAGCGGTAGCTTATCACGACATTGGTGACCATATAGATAGAGAGAATCATGAAAAAGTATCTGCAACAATAATAGGAGAAGACCAAAAGCTAAATAGTTTTTTTAATACTTCAGAATTAAAATTAATAAGAGAAGCCATAGAAGACCATAGGTCATCTAAAACAGGAGAACCAAGAAATATATATGGAAAAATATTAGCATCAGCTGATAAAACCGTAACAATAGAAATATTTTTTAGAAGGACCTATGAATATGGAGAAGAACATTATGGAAATATAGGAAAAGAAGAACATATTAAAAGAGCATGGGAGCATGCGGTAACCAAGTTTGGAAAAGATGGTTATGCTGCCCAAAAAGATTATATAGAAAACGAATATAGAGAAAAAGAATTAAAAAAATTACAAGATTTAATAGAAGATAAAGAAAAATTCTTTAAAGTAGCAGACGAAATGTATAAAAAATATATGGAGTAACCAATACTTGACAAAGAATAAAAAAATAATGTATAATATTTTTCAGCTGATTTATTTGTCGAAAAAAGTCGAGGAATAAATTAATAAGAAAATAACATATATTGTAGGTATAAAATTGGAAACGTACATTATTTAATATAATGATTAACGAACAACACATAGAAATATGTGTTGTTTTTGCGATTCAAAATAAATAATGAAAGGAGAAAATTTTATGCCAAAGAACAAATTTCAAGATGCAGTATTTACAGTAATAATGGTTATAGTAATGGTTTATACAATGGTGTGCTATAACATTTCAACAAATATGGGAGGTTTATCAAACGAAGTATTTTTAATGGCACTTAAAGAATTGCCGATAATGGGAGTAATTGCTTTTATATTAGAGTTTTTCTTAATAGGTAAATTAGCTCAAAAAATAGCATTAAAATTATTAGATCCAAAGAAAACACCATCAATTTTAATAACAATTGGAATATCAACAGTAATAGTATGTTTTATGTGCCCAATAATGAGCTTTTTTGGAAGTATATTCTTTAATTATGAAGGAATGGAAAATATAATCGCTAACTGGCTTCAAATAGCAGTATTAAATTTCCCTATGGCATTATGCTGGCAATTATTTTATGCAGGACCATTCGTAAGATTTATATTTAGAAAAATATTTAAAGAAAAATAGATGTAGGAAAATAAAAAATCCTGCATCTTTTTTGTATATTAGGAAAGTTTGCCTAGTAGGAGAACTTTCTGTACTAGACAATTATGGCGAATGTTAGATTATCTAGCATTTACTAATGGTTAGAAAATCTTGAATTCGGTTTTTTGTTTGATAAAAAATATCAAATATGATAATATACAAAAAATAAAAGTAAGGAGGGTCAAGATGGCTAGTAGAATAGAATTAGAAGCAAGTTATCATCTAGGAGAAAATTATGAGGATATACTAGAGAAAATAGAGGAGCAAAATTTTAAACTTGTAGAAGATAGCGTAGAAGAAGATACATATTTTACAGATAAGAATTTAGAATTTGTTAAGAGTAGGACTTGTCTAAGAACAAGGAAGACAAATGAAGATTTCTTAGAGCTTACATATAAGCCAAAAACAGATAATAGCACAGAAAAATATGGAAAAAAAGAAGTGAATTTAAGATTAGACCCAAAAGATTATGAAGATACGAAATATGTTATAAATCAACTTGGATATATTGAATATGTTTCGTTTAAGAAATATAGACAAGTATATTCAAAAAATATTAACGGATTTGAATATAACATCATGATAGACAAAATAGATGGAGTAGGAAATTTTATAGAATTAGAGATTTTAGCAAATACGGAAGACGAGAAAGAAAAGTTAAGAACAGAATTAGATAAATTTGTTGAAAGAATGAATTGTAATAAATTAAAAGAAAAAGAAAAGCCATATAGGGATATAGTAAAAGAATATATGGATAGTAAGAAGTAAGAGGAGAAAATATGTCATTAGAAAAAGCAAAAGAACATTTAAAAAAATATAATTTAGAAAAAAATATAATGGAATTTAATACTTCATCTGCAATAGTAGAAGAGGCAGCAAAAGCATTAAATTGTGAAGAAAAAGAAATAGCAAAAACATTATCATTTTTAGTAAATGATGAACCTATTTTAATTGTTGTTGCTGGTGATAAAAAGATAGATAATGCCAAGTATAAAGCAGAATTTAGCACAAAAGCTAAAATGATACCATATGATGATGTTGAAAATTATACTGGACATAAACCAGGGGGAGTCTGTCCATTTGGTGTAAAAGAAAATGTAAAAGTTTACTTAGATGAATCATTAAAAAGATTTGATATTATATATCCTGCATGTGGAAGTAGTAATAGTGCAGTAAAACTTAGTATAGAAGAATTAGAGAAAACTTCAAATTATGAAAAATGGGTAAATGTATGTAAAAATATTTAAAATAAGGGGGAATTTATATGGAAAACAATGAATATTTAAAATTTGCCAAAGAAATGTGTAAAATGGCAGGAGAAGTAATGAAGAAATATTTTTATCAAGATAGTGGTATAAGCTACAAAGGAGATAGAACAATTGTAACTTTAGCAGATAAGGAAATTAACCATATTTTAATAGAAAAAGTAAAGGAGAAGTTTCCAAAACATTCTGTAGATGGAGAAGAAGAAAAATTTGGAAAAAGTAAATATGTATGGGTATGTGATCCTGTAGATGGAACAGCTATGTATGCAAGGCATATTCCAGTTGCTGTATTTTCTTTAGCATTAGTAGTAGATGGAGTACCGGAAGTAGGAGTAGTATATGATCCATTCTTAGATAATTTATATTCAGCAGTAAAAGGAGAAGGAGCATACTGTAATGATAAAAAGATTTCTGTAAATGATTTTTCGTTAGAAGATGAAAGAAGTATTGGGCAATTTGATATGTGGCCAGCAGCAGAATATAATGTTATACCTGTAATGAATGAATTGTATAAGAAAACATATTTTGTGGGTATTGGTAGTATAATAAGAGCCTCAGTATGTGTGGCTTCTGGAGATTTTACTTGTTGCATATTCCCAGGAACAAAAGGAAAAAATTGTGATATTGCAGCAGTAAAAGTAATTGTAGAGGAAGCCGGAGGAAAAGTAACAGATTTATTTGGAAATGAGCAAAGATATGACGAATCGATAAATGGAGCACTTATAAGTAATGGAATTGTCCATGAAGAATTAGTAAAAAACGCAAAAGAAAAATTAGAAATATGAGATTAAAATATCCAAAATTTATATGTAGAAGATTGGATATAAAAGGAGAAAATTTATGATACGACCAGATTATAATAATAGTATATTAAATTTAATAACATCAATTTTAAAATATTATAATGTAGAAAGTAAATATAATAGTTTACCAGAAATTGATGAAATATTAAAAAAAGATTATAATAATGTAGTTTTGCTGATATTAGATGGTATGGGAGAAAATATATTAAATGAATTAAATGAAAATGAATTATTTAGAAAAAACAAAATAAAAACAATTACATCTGTATATCCAACAACAACAGCCGCAGCAATGACCACATATTATGCAGGAAAACCTCAATAGAAACTGGATGGATAGCATGGTCACAGTATTTTAAAGAATTCGGAAGAAATATTAATTTATTGCCATGGGTTGATTCTTATACTGGAGAAAAAATAAAAGTGCCAAATTTAACTAGAACAGATATTATCGGTTATAAAAATATTTATGAACAAATCAAAGAGAAAAATGAAGATGTTAAAGTATACGAGGTTTCGCCAGATTATTGTGACCAAAAAACTAAAATATCTATTGACGCAAAAGAAATGGATGAGATTTCAGAAGCTTTAGAAATGTTATGTAAAAATAAAGATAAAAAATTTGTATTAGTATATAGTGACAATCCAGATGGTTTAATTCATAAATATGGTTGCAAATCAGAAGAGGTAAAAAAATTTTTAGAAGATGCACAAAAAGAATTAACTAAATTAATTGAAAAAATAAAAGATACAAATACTTTAATTTTAATATCTGCAGATCATGGGCATAAAGACATAGAAGAAACAATTAGCATTTTAGATTTACCAGAAATTTATGATTGTTTACAAATGCCACCAACTTTTGAAGGAAGAATGGTAGGATTTTTTGTAAAAGAAAATAGAAAGCAAGAGTTCGAGAAAATTTTTAATGAGAAGTTTAAAGACAAATTTCTTTTATATACAAAGGAAGAATTTTTAAATTCTGGATTATTAGGAGAAGGAATTCCACATAAGAAGGTTGATGATTTTGTGGGAGACTATGTAGCTATATCAACAAGTGGTACTAGAATATTGCTAGAAAACTATTTGACTGTAGCAACTGGAAAAGTTGATAATAAGGTATCAACACATTGTGGATTAACAAAAGAAGAACTAGAAGTTCCGATAATTAAAATAGAGATTTAATATTGTTTTAAAATGAATACACCATGTTAAGTATATTAGTCATTTATACTTAAACAGGGGTGTATTTTTTTGCGATATAAATATGCTTAAATTAGCCTGTCCGTAACAGAATTTGATTTTTATATGCTGTTTTTTTATAACGTTTCATATATATAGTATAAAAGCAATCGATAAATAAAAATAGAACAATAGACCATAAAAACAATCAAAAGTCTACGGATATAAGGAAAAACGCATAAAAAAATTGCTAAAAATTAGTAAAACTGTTTACTTTTGTAAAGAAGTGTAATATAATGTTTCCGTAGCGGAAAGGGGAGAATAGAATGAAAAAGTTAAGTTCTAAAATTTTATTAATTGTAATGGCAGTTACTCTTATTTTAAGTTTAAACGCCACTGTAAATGCTCCAGCCGAAGATATGGCAGTGCTAGAAAATGCCAATGGAGATTATTTAATCTATTTAAATGGTCACTTAAATGATGAATATTCTTATGCAATAACAACTAGTGCAGATGTTGAAGAAAATAATTTAAATTGGTATACAGCAGAAGATACAAAAGGAAATAAAGTAATAAAAGTTTCAAAGGATCAAGTTGGATCATATTTATGGGTAAAAATAGATGACGAAATTATAAAGAAAGCAGAACCTATAAATATATCAGAAGTATCAACTGAAGCAGAAATTAATGAAATGAAAACTTTAACAACTAGAATTAAAGTTGATGCAACTCAAACTATAACAGAAGAAACAAGAGAAGAAAATGTAATAAGAACAGTAACACAAGGAACTTTAAAAATTACTGATGATGCAAATGCAAAATACAGTTATGATGTTCTTCTATTAAATGGTGAAAATGCAAATTGCCAAGAATTAGTTAATGTTATGAACAAAATAAACAGTGATATGGATATATTTGAATCAATTAAATTATCACAAGAATATACTAATTTATGGAATAATATTATAACAAATACAGAATGGAAAGAAGTAACAAATGCTACAATAGCTCAACCTGTTGATGCAGAAAATGGTACACAATATGTCGTTTTATTAAAGAAAGAATTAAATGGAACTACAACATATGATGCACAAGTTTTAACTTCAAAGAAAGAAACTTCAGAAGATGAAGTAAAAGAAGTTGTTAAAACAGAAACAAGAAGTGAGCTACCAGTTACATTCGATAATCCAATATTATTTGTTCTATTAGGAGTTGCAGTAGTAGCAATAGTAGTAATAGCAATCAGAATAAGAAGTTTATCTAAGAAAAATGAAAAATAGAAAGTTAGTATTTTATAAAATATTACTTTTTATAGTAATTATTTTTGCGATTATTGTAATTGCACTTATAGCAAAAAAATATATTGGAAATCAAATTAATGAAGAAAATAATGCACAAATAGTAGAAGAAATTAAACAACATGAGGAGACAACAGAACCTATTAAATTTGGTAATAATTCTATTATAGGAATTATTAATATACCCAAAATTGATCTAGAATACCCAATTCTAGACATAACTACAAAAGAAAACATGAGAACGTCAATAACCCGTTTTAGTGGTGGAAATGTTAACGAAATAGGAAATTTAGCTCTAGCTGGTCATAATAATTATGATGGAACAATGTTTGGAAAAAACGATGAACTTGTAGTTGGAGATAAAATCTATTTAACCGATTTACAAAAAAATACTGTTGAGTACGAAATAAATTCTATTTTTGTAACAGACCCAAATGATGTTAGCATCTTAGAAACAAATGAAGAAGAAATTAGAGAAGTCACCTTAATAACTTGCGAAAACGGAAACAAAGCCAGACTTATTATTAAGGCGGAAGAAGTAAAAAAATAAATTATAGGGGGATAATTTATGGAAGGGAAAAGTTTAAGTAAGAAAGCTATAGTTGCCATAGTTATAATTGCAATATTAGTAGTTGCAGCAATTTCAATGGTAGTAGTTTTCTTAAAAGACCAAGGTGAAACAGAAGCTACTGCTATAGGTGAAAACAATAGTAATAGTGAACAAACACAAGATGCAGTCCCTGAAAATAATGGTGATAATAATGACCAAGGAACTGCAACACAAAGCGAAGAACCACAACAAGAAGAACAATCAGAAGAGCAAACAACAGTAGCTAATAATGATGGTGCAACTACTAATTCTGGAACAACAGCAACAACACCAACAGCACCAGTACAACAAACAACTACAACAACAGATGGTAGTACTCAAGTAGCAACAACTACAACAACAGAAACAATTCCAACACAAGCTTTAACTTTAGCTTGGAGCAATATGACTGTTTATGGTGGAGAATTATTAGCAAATCTTGATGCAGATGTAACAGATGTAACAGCACCTGTTAGATTAGCAACAAACATCTTAAAAGATGGTGAATCAAATGACTTGAGAGAATATTATGTAAAACGTGGAGATACTATTTACATGTATATAGCTGTTAATGAAGAATTAGCACATAATCCAACATTTACATTAATCAATAATGGAACAGAATATGTAATGGAAGATTCACTAGTAACAGTAAGACAAAGTGCAGAAAACAGATGGGATTATTCAGTAAGATACTTAATTCCAGAAGATACAACTTTTGTAGATGGAGAAATTACTTTAAGAGTATCTAATATAGAAGATGTAGCTGGAAATTCAATCCCAGATGAAAATGGACCAACAAATGGTCATAGAGTATTTTATGATGGTACAGCACCAGAAATCCATGTAAAAGGAACAGAAGGATACATGGAGGAAAAAGAAAACTATGTAGGTAATAACGAACAAGATGTATATAGTAAAGTAAGCTTTAAATTAAGTGATAATTTTAAAGTTGTAGAATATGAAGTAAATGATACTTTAATTACAGGTATGACACCAAGTGCATGGTCAGATGCAAACTTTGCTAATATCAGAGAATTTTTAGTACAAGGAACAAATACTATTACTGTAAGAGATATTGCTGGAAATGAATCTACATATACATTTACATATGATTCAATTGCTCCAGTATATTCAAAATTAGGAATATTAAATAAAACACGCTATGTAAATAAAGTAGAAGATTTAACATGGGCAAAAGAAGGAGACGAAGTTCGTATTTTAATTTCTTTCCCAGAGAAATTAGCAGTTGAACCAACAGTTAAAGTATTTGGAAAAGAATATACAGCAACATATCGTCCAGCAAGCTCAAATCCAGAACAAAACATTTACTACTATATGGGTAGATTTCACATTAGATGAAACTATGCCAGAAGGTGAAATACCATTCGAAGTATATGGATATGCTGATATAGCAGGAAATGTTGGAGAAAAATTAGAGCAAACAAAAATTAATCGTGATGAATATTCAAAAGTAATATATGATAGAACAGCCCCATATTCAGGAAATAAAGATGCAGGACATCCACTATATATCTTAAATGTAAGCGATGCAAATCGTCGTACATGGATTAAAGATGGAGAAACATTAAGAGTAGAAGCAAACTTTAACGAAGATATGGATATGTCTAAAGCTCCAATTTTAACAATTGGAACAGGAAAAAATGTTCAAACTGCTAACTTTGAATATAGAAGTACAGTAGATGGAAAACGTACATTTGTTGCAGATATTGTAATTGATAATAATATCTTAGGATTAGCAGATGGAACAGAAGTACCATTTACAGTAACAAATGCTTTTGACTTAGCAGGAAATGAAGCAATATTAGATAATGAAGATGTTACTTTTACATCAGAATATGGTCAAGTAACATATGATAATAATGCACCAGTAGTAAAAACAGTAGGAATGTTAAACGATACACATTATAATGAAGGTAAAGACACTACAGTTGCTACAACTGGAGATAGAATTAGATTAAGAGTAGCATTTGAGGAAAAATTAGCAGTAGAACCAACAGTTGAAGTAATTGGAGAAGATGGAACTGTTACAGAAGTTAGCTGTACATACAGAGAACAAACTTCTAAACCAGAAAACAACTATTATATGTATATGGCAGACTTTACTTTAACAGATGAAATGAATTTACCAGAAGGACCAATTCAAGTTAGAATTTCTGGATATGCTGATGCAGCAGGAAATGTTGGAGAAGTAGTAACAGAAATAAATGAAGAAGCTTACCCAGGAGTTGTTTACGACACAGTAGCTCCAGAACTTGCTGCAATGGGTATATTCAATTGGACAAATGATAATTATGGTGGAGATATTACACTTGCAACAAGAGATGAACATATAAGATTATATGTAACATTTACAGAAATGTTAGGAGTTAATCCAAAAGTTGATATTTATGGAGAAAATGGAAAAGTAACAACAATGGATTTAGCTTGGAGTGAAGCTGCACAATTCTATTTTGTTGAATTTGATACAACAGACGAATTGCAATTACCACAAGGTAAAATACAATTTAGAATCTATGGATACGAAGATGTTGCAGGAAATGTTGGAAAAGATATAACACAAGAACAAACAACAAGTAAAGAATATCCATATGTAGTATTTGATACAGTGGCTCCAGAATATACAGCATTAGGAATAGTTAATGGATCTCATTATGATGCAAAAGAAGGAGACATATATCATGCTAAAACAGGTGATTATGTAAGAATTCTTGTACAATTTGATAACGAGAAATTAGCAGTAATGCCAAAAATAAGAGTTTTAGGAGCAGACAATAAAGTTGTTAAAGAAGTAAATATGATAGATGCATATCTAACTTCAGAATCAATGAATACAAATGCTTATTCAGGACAATTTACAATAACAGAAGATATGAATTTACCAGAAGGTGAAATCAAATTTGAAGTTTATGGATATGAAGATGCAGCAGGAAATGTTGGAAAAACATTAACAAATGCAGATTTAAAATATCCAGGAATAGATCAAGGTGTAGAATATGATAAAACAGCACCAACAGCTGATTTTGTAGAATTCACAACTACAAATAAAAATAATCAATATGCTAAAGTTGGAGATCAAGTTTGGGTAAAAGTTAGAATTAAAGAAGAATTATCTAAATATCCAGTTATCAAAATAAATGGTATGGATACAGACAAAGAAACAATAATAAATGACCAAAATGAAGCTGGAACACTATATGTTGCATGGCTTACAATGACAGAAGATATAGCAAATGAAATAAATGAAGGAAAAATGTCTTTTGAAATATCAGGATTTGAAGATTTAGCTGGAAATGTTGGAGATGTTATTACTACAACTACAAATAATACATCTGTAACATTTGATAAAACAGCACCAGCATTAAGAGAATTAAGAGTACAAAACTTCTATAATCCAACAGGAAATCAAAACTATTCAGGATTAACACAAAATCCAAGACAAAATAAAGGAATAGCAATAACAGTAAATACAACAGAATTATTAGATAAAAATCCAATAATTGTAATTGGTGGAAAAGAAATAGAAGTGCCAGTACAAGAACCTCAATTTAATAAATATGTAGTATATGTAGATATAACAGAAGATATGAATTTAGTAGAAGGAGAAAAAATCCCAGTAACAGTTAAAGGATTAGTTGATTTAGCAGGAAATACAGGAGATGAAGTTACAACAACTGGTAATGATAATTACTACGTAATTTTCGATAGAACAGCTCCAAAGACATTAGCAAATAATATTTTAAAATTAGGTGAATCTAACGAGCAAAGAGAATATTATGTAAGACCTGGTGATTCAATTTATATGTGCTATACAGCAAATGAAGAACTAGGACATAATCCAACATTTACATTAATTAATAATGGAAAAGAATATGTAATGGAAGATTCACAAGTAATAGTAAAACAAAATCCTGCAAAAGCATGGGATTACACAGTAATTTATGAAATTCCAGAAGATACAACTTTTGTAGACGGAGAAATTGAATTAAAAGTTTCTAATATAGAAGATAAAGCTGGAAATAAGAGAGAAGACGTAAAAGGTCCAACTAATGGACATAAAGTATTTTTTGATACAACAGCTCCTGAAAAATTAAATTTAGGAATTGCTCGTAATATAGATAATGGTGATACAAGAGATCAAAGATATGCAAAAGCTGGAGACAGCATTCGTGTATTAGTATCTTTCCCAGAAAAATTAGCAGTAGAACCAAAAGTTGAAATGTTTGGAAAAGTATATGATGTAACATATCGTCCAGATAGTTCAATTGAAGAATCAAACATTTATTATTATATGGCAGATGTTAAGATAGACCAAAATACACCAGAAGGTGAAGTAGCATTTAAAGTATATGGATACAAAGATGTTGCAGGAAATGAAGGAGAACCTTTAACAAATGCTGATATAAATGATGGTAAATATACAAATGTAATAATAGATAATACAAAACCAACTATAGAGCCAACAGAAGATTCGATTTCTGGTTCAGAAGGTAATTATAGTAGAATAGGTTTTAAAGTTACAGACGATAATGGTGTAGCTTCTTATGAAATTAATGGTGAAACATTAATTCTTACAAACGGAGAAATTTCTTATGAAGCATTAAAATCATACTTAAAAGAAGGTGTAAATACTGTTGTTGCTAGCGATGAAGCTGGAAATACAGCTGAATATACATTTAACTATGATGCAGTAGCTCCAACAAGAGAGTATTCAAACATCATGGTTAATGGTGATGATAGTACAAAACATGAATTTTATGCAAAAATAGGAGATAAACTTTGGGTAAGTATAGGTGTTAAAGAAGAATTAGCACATAATCCATCATTTACATTAATAAATAATGGTGTAGAATATCCAATGGATGGAAATCTAGTAAAAGCTAATTATGATGAAAAAAATGATAGATATAGTTATGTTCTAATTTATGAAATTCCAGAAGATACAGCTTTTGTAGATGGAGAAATTACATTTAAAATTTCTGATTTAGTAGATTTATTTGGAAATAAAATGACAGATGAAACAAAACCATCTAATGGAAATAGAGTATTTTTTGATAAAACGCCAGCAACAATTAAGTTAAATGGTACTGAAGAACCTATTACTATAGAAGCAGGAAGTGAATATGTAGATGCAGGTGCAACTGTAACAGACAATATTGACGGCTTTATTTCTAGCAACTACCAATTCACTTATGCAAACTATTATGCAGATCCTAATTCAGACAAAGTAACTGAGTCAAGATTGACAGAAATTGATACTAGAAAAACAGGACTTTATAAAATAGCCTATATTTATACAGATAAAGCAGGTAATACAAAACAAGCAACAAGATATTTATACATTAAAGATACAACAATGCCAACAGTTACATTAAATGGTGAAGAAAATATAACAATAGAAGCAGGAACACCTTATAAAGATGAAGGTGCAAAAGTAACAGATAATTCAGACCCTACTATAGAAAACTTTAAATATACAAATATAAATTATTATGTAAATGGAGAACTTAAAAAGTCACATTTAACTGAAGTAGATGTTAAACAACCAGGGGAATATAAAATTGGTTATGAATATACAGATAAGTCAGGAAATACAAAGATTACAGTAAGAACAGTTATTGTTAAAGATACAACAGCTCCAGTAATTACAGCAAATGGAAAGAGCCAAACACTAAAAGTTGGTGACACATATACAGAATTAGGAGCAACATTAACTGATAATGCTTATATAGATGCTGACGATTATGAAATTACAATTCATTTTTATGATGAAAATGGTAAATTAGTATACCCATCACCATCAAAAGTAGATACATCAAAAGTAGGAGAATATAGAATAGCATATACAGCAAAAGATAGTTCAGGAAATGCTTCAAATGTAGCTACTATATCAGTAAAAGTTGAAAGATAATCACAAAAGTATAAAAGGTAGAAAGTACTTTCTACCTTTTATATATCAATATAAAGATATGAAACAGAATACTTTTAAGGGGGAAAATATTTTGGCAAAAAGATATAAAAGCGAACCAACCAAAAAAACTAGTTCACACAAAAAATCTCCAAATAAAAGGAATAGAGTAATTGATAAAAGAAAAGTCTTAGCTGTAATTATAATAATAGCAATAATAATTGCAGGATATTTTATAGTTACAAAGATAAACTCAACTGATTCAAATGGAGAAATAAGAATTAGTAATGCAGAAAAGAAATTATCATCAGACATCTTAATATTAAATGATTTAAATAATGAGGTAATAGAGCATTTAGATATGAAAAATATACAATTAGTAAAAGCTCATTATAAATTAGAAAATTTAGAAACAGGAATAGTAAATCTATACTATAAAGTAGATGATAAGGAAATAGTTAAGGTTGATATAAACATTAAGGATAAAGTAATAGAAAAAGCAGAAAAACAAGAAAATGCAGAAGAAATGTCATTAACACAAATTGGCAATAACATGACTAGAGATATAAAGAAATATTTTAATGACAATCAAAAAAGATTAAAGCCAGATGAAGGAAAAAATATTTTAAATATTATTGTAGCAAACGAGCAAATAATTATAAATGCTAGTGAAAATTAAGAAAAAGTGCTTCTTATATGAAAGAGGCGCTTTTTTGTATGTATAACTGTTTTTAATTAAAATAGAAATAGCAGGGATTTGAACAACGTCCCTAAATCCCTTTAAAAAATCGGGACTTGAGGAACGTCCCCAAATCCCGTTGTATTGAATATATAATTAAACAAAGACATTTAATAAAGTTAAACATATTGCTGCCAATATAGTTTTAACAGAAATTGTTATAGTTTTCTTAACTGCTTTGTTAATAACTATTAACCTATGTTCTTTTCTGATTGTTAAAGCTAAACAATCAGTTTTATTATAATTTTCCATTGTATTTCTCTCCTTTTTATCTATAGTATCTATGTCAAAAATCTTTAGTATTTTTCATAATATAAATTCATTATAGAGCAAATATTAAAAATTGTCAACATTTTTGTTACAAAAATGTAATAAAAAAATATAAAAAAAGTAATATTGGAAAAATTTGTGAAATTTACCAAATGGACATAAAAGTATGATACAATTTATATATAGAAGGAATATTTTGAAAGAAAATTACTTTCATTTTTACATGTACATTCGAACAAACCGAGAAAGGGAAGGACTTTAATATGCAAAAAGTATTATTTGTATGTCTTGGAAATATATGTAGATCACCAATGGCAGAATATATTCTTAAAGACATAGTAGCAAAAAACGGACAAGAAAAAAACTTCTACATTTCTTCTGCTGCAACTAGTACAGAAGAAATTGGAAACGATATGCATTATGGGACTAAAGAAAAGTTACTTGAACATAATATACCATTTCAAAAACATAGAGCTAAACAGCTAAAAAAAGAAGATTATGATAAATATGATTATATAATTGGGATGGAGAATAGTAATATTGTAAGGATAAAAGCAATTGTAGGTAAAGATACAGCAAATAAAGTATATAAATTATTGGATTTTACAAATGAGAAAAAAGATATAGCAGATCCTTGGTACACAGGAAATTTTACCAAAACTTATGAAGAAGTACTAAAAGGATGTCAAGCTTTATATAATTACTTAACAAAGGAGTGATTATTATGTCATATATCGAATTTAAAAATGTATGTAAAGATTATAAAATGGGAGAAGTTATAATACACGCCTTAAGTAATGCCAATTTAAGCATAGAAAAGGGAGAATTAGTTGTAATAGTAGGTCCAAGTGGAGCAGGCAAAACTACAGCTTTAAACATATTAGGTGGTATGGATAATGCTACATCTGGAAGAGTTATAGTAGATAATAAAGAAATCTCCAGATTAAAAAATAGGGATTTAATAAAATATAGAAGAGAAGATATAGGTTTTGTATTTCAATTTTATAATTTAGTTCAAAATTTAACTGCAATAGAAAATGTAGAACTTGCAACACAAATATGTAAGAAATCTTTAAATCCAGAACAAGTAATGGAAAAGGTAGGACTAGCAGATAGAAAAAACAATTTTCCATCACAACTATCTGGAGGAGAGCAACAAAGAGTGGCTATCGCAAGAGCTATAGCAAAAAATCCAAAGTTGTTGCTTTGTGATGAACCAACAGGAGCCTTAGATTATAAAACAGGTAAACAAATTTTAAAATTATTGCAAGATATGTCCAGAATAGAAAAAATGACTGTTATAATAATTACCCATAATGGGGCAATAGCTCCAATGGCAGATAAAGTTATAAAATTTAAAAATGGAACCGCAGAAGATATGATAATAAATGAGAATCCAACACCAATCGAGGAGATAGAATGGTAGTAAGGAGGTGGAGATATGAAAAAAGCACTACTTAAAAATAGTTTTAAAGAAATAAAAACATCATACAAAAGATTTATTTCTATTTTGCTTATAGCACTATTAGGAGTAGGCTTTTTTGCAGGCTTAAGAGCTACATCTCCAGACATGGTAGATACCATAGACAAGGACTATAAAGAGCAGAATGTATATGATATACAAATAATGTCTACATTAGGGCTTACAAATAGTGATATAGACGCTATAAAAAATATAGAGAATGTAGAAAATGTTTATGGTACATATTCAGAAGATATTTTAGTAAAAGTAAATAATAAAGAATTAGTATCTAAAATATTAACAATAGAAGATATTAATAAACCAAGATTAATTGAAGGAAATATGCCTGAAAATGCTAATGAATGTTTAGTAGAACAGTCATTCCTAAATGCAGCAAATAAAAAAATTGGTGATACTATAACATTAGAAGCAAACGAGGAAAATGAGATTCTTAAAGAATTAACTCTGAAAATAGTAGGAACCGCAGAAAGTCCTTTATACATATCAAGAGAAAGAGGAACAACAAGTTTAGGCTCTGGAACAATAAATAATTTTATTTATGTTTCAAGAGATAATATAGAATCAGATGTATATACCGAGATATATGTAACGGTAAAGGATGCAGAAAAATATACAACTAGTTCTACTAAATACGAGAATTATGTAGAAGAAACAAAAGATAAAATAGAAGGAATTAAAGAAGAAAGAGAAACAGCAAGATATAATGAGCTTATAGATGAAGCAAATGAAGAAATTCAAGAGGCAGAAAACGATTTTAATACTCAAAAGGCTGATGGAGAAAAACAGCTAGCTGATGCAGAGGCTAAAATAGAAGATGGCAAAAAGCAAATAACAACTGGTGAGAGTGAGATAAAATCAAACGAAGAAAAAGCCAATAAAGAATTTGCAAATGCAGAAAAGAAGATTCAGAGTGCAAAAGCCGAAATAGAAAAAAATGAGAAAACACTAGAAGAACAAAAACAAAATGCTCAAACTCAAATAGACGAAGCAAATACTAAAAAAACAGAGTTAACTTCAACATTACAGACGGTAAATCAATCGTTAGACCAAGTAACACAAGCATATAATGATGTATTAAATAAATTAAACGATAGTAGTTTAAGTGAAGAAGAAAAAGCTACATTGACGGCTAAAAAACAAGCTTTAGAAACTCAAAAACAGGAATTAGAAACAAATAAAATGCAGTTGCAAGCTGGAATTACAGAAATAGATAATCAAATAAATTCTGCAAATAGCATGATAAGTTCAGCACAAGCTAAAATTGAATCAGCAAAAGCAGAAGTAAGTAAACAAGAGAGTACTTTGGCAAGTACAAAGAAGAAAACGCAGACACAAATAAACAATGCAAAAGCAGAATTAGAAACTTCGAAACAAGAAATACAGACAGCAGAAACAGAATTGAATACACAAAAAGAAGAATTTAATACAAAAATTGCAGATGCAGAAACTGAATTAATTGATGCAAAAGAAAAAGTTAATGAAATAGAAAGTGCTGAATGGTACATATTAGATAGAAATCAAAATAGTGGATATGTAAGTTTTATACAAGATACACAAAGTGTAGATAGTCTAAGTATTGTGTTCCCAATTGTATTTTTTGCAATAGCAATATTGGTGTCATTAACTTCTATGACAAGGATGGTAGAAGAAGATAGAACAGAACTAGGAACACTAAAATCTTTAGGATATAACAAAGCACAAATAATGTTTAAATACATACTTTATTCTAGTTTAGCTTGTATTATTGGTGGAGTAATTGGTATAATTATAGGTTTGCAATTAATACCAAGAATTATCTGGATGATGTACAGTATGATGTATACAATTCCAGAATTTGTAGTAGGACTAAATTCTGAGCATTCATCATCAGGTTTAGCACTTATATATATTTGTATTGTTGGTGCTACAATTTATGCAGTGGCAAGAGATTTAAAAGAAAAACCAGCAAACTTATTAAGACCAAAGGCTCCAAAAATTGGAAAAAGAGTTTTACTAGAAAGAGTAAAATTCATTTGGAAAAGATTAAACTTTTCACAAAAAGTTACGATTAGAAATATATTTAGATATAAAAAGAGATTTTTAATGACGATTATTGGTATCTTTGGTTGTACATCATTAATACTAACTGGATTTGGAATAAAAGATTCTATATCTACTATATTACCAAATCAATATGAAAAAGTATTTTTATATGATTTTCAGGTTAGTATGAAGAGTAGTTTAACTGATGACGAAAGACAAAGTGTTATTACAGAATTACAAAATACTGAAAATGTTAATAATGTTGTAGAAACATATATGGTAGCTGATACTGCAAATCATAATGAATATTCAGAAGACTTGCAAGTAGTAGTACCTAAAAATGTAGATGATTTGAAAAATGTTATTACAATAAATGATGTTGATAATAAAAAAGAAGAAGCTAACCTATCATCAGATGGAGTTATTTTAACAGATAAATTGGCACAACTATTAGATGTAAAAGTTGGAGATACAATAACTTTAGAAGGAACTTCGGAAGAAAATAAAGAAGTTAAAGTATCTGGTATAACAGAAAATTATATTGCTCATTATATATATATGACAAAAGATATGTATGAAGAGTTATATGGAGAAAAATATAGTACCACTGTATTACTTGTAAAGGCTGAAAATTTATCAGAAGAAGCACAAGAAGAGATTTCTAAAAAATTATTAGATGGTGGTAAGGTATCTACAGTTTCGTTAAATTCAAACGCAGAGAAAACTTTGGACGATACGATTAGCTCATTAAATTATGTTGTTGTAATATTAATTGTTTCAGCTGGATTGCTTGCATTTGTAGTATTATATAATTTATCTAATATAAATATAAGTGAAAGACAAAAAGAACTTGCGACAATTAAGGTATTAGGTTTTTATGATAAAGAAGTATATACTTATGTAACAAGAGAAACCATATTATTAACAATAATAGGAATTGCACTAGGACTAATTGGAGGCTATTTCTTAAATTACTTTATAATTGGTACTTGTGAGATAAATATGCTTAGATTTGCAAAAGTTATACATCCAATAAGTTATTTATATGCTATTTTAATTACAGTTGCTTTTACGATTATAGTAAATGTAATTACCTATTTTGCATTAAAGAAGATTGACATGATTAGCAGTTTAAAGAGTGTAGAATAGGGATTTTGAAATCGGGATTCGGGATTTGGGGACGTCCTTTCGGGATTTGGGGACGTTCCTTAAATCCCGATTTTTTGTTTTGGAAAATTCCTAGCTAGGCTTTGGGGAATTTTGGGTTTTGACAAAAGAAATGCCCTCGTCACAGCGTGGCGAGGGATAAAGATTTGAAAAGAGATGTGTTGCACGATTGCATTACAGAAGTTAGAACGTTATTGCCTGGACCCAGTTGATCAGTTCAGAAAGAAGGCGACCACCTTCTGCAAACATTGCTGAGAGGCTATCTGCTGCACCAGGCCAGTTTAGCGTAAACAACTGAACAAAAGCTTTAAGCAGAGTAAAAGCTACTTTCAGCAGGAACTCGTAAAATACGAGAATTCCTTCACAGAGCTGGAAAAAGACAGGGCATTTTCCAGAAACTTCAGGACAGAATTCAACGACTAACATTGCTATCAGAGCCAATATTAAGTTGAATCTCATTGCCCGTGCAAAACTATTGATTGCATGCTCTATGCTGAGAGCAACAGATTTTGAGGTAGCCTGCCGAGCTTTCTGACTTCCAAAACGCTTTTTCCACCAGTCCTTTAACCGGTCAATCGGTGTAGGCTTAGGTGTCGTAGTTTTCGGAAGAAAGGAAGTATGCTTAGCCTGAGTTGTTGTTCCAGGGTTAACATTTGCATTCTTCATCATTTTGTTTGTCATCATATTGTTCTCCTTTTCTTATCAAGTTGCAAAGTATCAATTGATACTAGATACAAAGCAACAGTTTATAGTCACTTTTTATTATACCATAATTATGTTAATTATTCAACCTAAGTGCTTAGTTAGACTGGATTTAGAGGGATTACCCAAAAATTGAAATAATTAAATATAGCTAGAAAAGAAACCAAAAATATGATATATTAATTGCAATAATTATCGGAAAAAGGAGAAATTTGTGAAAGAAAAAACAAAAGAGATATTAAATAAGGTTATAAATTCTAGTTTTTTTATTATAATACTTGCAATTTTTATAATATTAAAAACTATATTATTTTATAAAAGTACAGTATGTATAAATGAAAAAATTGATATAAAAACAATACAAAGTAGTATAATATATATTTTATCTTTATTTGGAATATTAGCTTTATTACCTAAAAAAGGAAGAAATATAGGGGGAATAGTTCTAGATACAGTAATAAGCATAATTTTATTTGCAGACAATATTTATTACACTTATTCAAGTAATGTACTATCAGTATTACAAATAACTAATCTACAATATGGCGAAGAAATAATGTCAACACTACCAATGCTATTAAAACTATACCAAATACTTTACTTTATAGATATACTACTTCTTGTGATTTTATTTGTATCAAAATTTATAAAATTAGAAAAAGGGGAAAAAACCAAAGTACCATATATTGTTATTAGAACATTAATTGGATTATTTGCAATATATGTATTTATTACATCAGCAATAGAGGGAAATGAAAAAGCTTTAGAAGATCCATATAATAGAGATACACAAATAAAGAAAGCAACAATTTATGGATATCATATATCAGATATATTAAATGCTATAGATGGCTCAAAACAAGCAAAATACAGAAATAAAACAGAGGTAATGGATGCATATAATTCTTTAAAAGAAGAATATAACCAAGAATACGAAGAAAGTTATATAGATATTGCAGGCTCAATGGAGGGCAAGAATGTAATAATTCTTCAATTAGAATCTATGCAAGAATTTGTATTAAATAAAACAATAAATGATAAAGAAATAACACCAAACCTAAACAAATTTATAAACGAGAATATAAGACTTTCTAATATGTATATGCAAAGCTATTCTACAACTGCAGATTCAGAATTTTCTACTATTACATCATTATATCCAGTAGAAAATGGAATGGCATATAGTAGATATTATAAAAATACATATGATGATATCTTTAAAATATTCCATCAAAAGGATTATACAACTTCATATATGCACGGAAATTATGGATATTTTTGGAATAGGACTAATGTATATAACAATATG
>ERZ779649.712-NODE-712-length-23068-cov-2.432364_pt1 | contig 23068 bp, 20 predicted proteins | sample MGYA00511882_ERZ779649 | MGnify/ENA primary metagenome ERZ779649 (study PRJEB29588, sample SAMEA2157793) | human gut metagenome | biome: human gut; feature: human-associated habitat; material: faeces | place: Denmark | collected 2008/2010 ... | reverse complement strand
CTGTCTTACCGCCGATGACAGTAATATTCTCCGGTGCGTGAAAATCTCCCCGCAAAAAACGGTTTGTGTTGTTCACCGTAAGTTCCTTGGCTTTTCCGTCCTTGTCATAATATGCGGTTTGGTAGCTTGTCATGTGAATGATCTCATTAAAGGAATCATATTTGATTGCTTCATTAAAGATCAGATACAGGTCATAGGCTGAAGTATAATGATTGTCATCCGACAGACCATGAGGATTGGCAAAACTGGTATTTGTAGCCCCCAGTCTCTGTGCTTCCTCATTCATCATCTCCACAAAATGATCTACACTGCCGCCGATATTCTCCGCGATCAGCATTGCTGCGTCGTTGGCAGAATACATCAGCAGAATATGTAATGCCTGATCCAATGTCATGGTATCTCCGGCTTTTAATCCGCACAGCTGTGCACCGGATTCCGTGATCTTTACGCTATCCGTAGCTGTCAGCACAGTATCCGGTGACGCATTCTGTAATGCCACCAGTGCCGTCATTACCTTGGTCAGGCTGGCCGGATACAATCTTTCATGTGCATTTTTGGAATATAATACCTTTTTATTGTTTACGTCGAACAGTACAGCGGCCGAAGCCTGTGACATGTCTACGCTGCCATCCCCCGTCTGGTTCTCCGTCACCACACACAGATCCGCAGCAAAGGGCTCTGCCCTGCCCGCTCCGGTTCCTGCCAGCACATTGAAACTGCTGACACTGGAATTGACATCGTACGGAAATGTATACGCCACATTACCGCATCCGGTAAGCAGACTCATGCAGAGGATCAAGGACATGCAGAAGCAGATCCGACGAACTTTATTTGTACATTTCACGCCACTCTAAATCTCCTCTGTCTAAGGACTTGATCAACAGTTCCGCGCTGGCGAGATTCGTTGCCAACGGAATATTATGCATATCACACAAGCGCATTACATTGCTTACATCCGGCTCATGGGCCTTGGGTGCCAGTGGATCCCGCAAAAAGATCACCAGATCGATCTCGTTGTGTTCGATCTGTGCACCGATCTGCTGTTCTCCTCCCAGATGTCCAGCAAGATATTTGTGTATATTCAGGTTGGTGACCTCTTCGATCAGCCTGCCGGTAGTTCCTGTGGCATATAATTCATTTTTACTTAAAATTCCGCGATATGCAATGCAGAAATTCTGCATCAGTTTCTTTTTTGAATCGTGTGCTATTAATCCAATGTTCATGTTGTAGGACCCCCTGTTGTTAATATTTTTTCGGCTGAAGCCCGACATTTAAGACAAGCCCGATACCTATATACAAAGACCATAATGATGTAAGTCCGTAGCTGACAAACGGAAGTGTTACACCTGTATTTGGCAGAAGCCCGCTCGCCACACCGATATTGACAAAAGTCTGAAAACCAATCAGCGCACCTACACCACAACAGATCAGTCTGCCTGCTGTGTCTTTTGCTTTTCTAGCAATAAATATACACTCAATCGTGATGAAAAGCAAGAGAATTATGATCACTGCACTGCCCACAAATCCAAGTTCTTCACCTGCAACCGCGAAAATAAAGTCATTTTGAGGTTCCAAAATAAAGTTTCCGTTTTTGACCGAAGTCGGATCCGTATTGTTAAGTCCTTTTCCCCATAATAGTCCGGAACCGATCGCCATGATCGAATTCTGCTGCTGGTAGGCAAGATCCGGATAATCGTCCGGATAAAGCCATGCCATGATACGCCCCAGCTGATAAGCGTGGATGAATGGGATTTTATCCTGTATGATCAGTGTCATTCCAATCAGTCCGACCGGAATACATACGATCAGCACACCGACGACCAGTTTGTAATTTAAGCCTGCCATAAATAATAATGCGCAAAAAACTAAGGTAATTACAATCATTGTCGACAGATTTGGCTGTTTATAGATTAAAAACAGCGGAATCGCAAGTAACACAAACGAAGAAACAATCACTCTTACCGTATTGATCTTCTCCTCATATTTCATGAAATAATACGCGAAAAATAAAATCAAAAGTATTTTTACAAGTTCGGATGGCTGAAAGCGGATACCGCCAATCTCAAACCAGCGCTGTGCTCCTTTTGAAGAATCACCCGCGACAAGTACCAGTGCTAAGAGACCGACTGCCAGCAGATATATGATCCAGGAAAAACGGAGGATAAAACTGTAATCGATCAAAGATAAAATCACCATGATGACAATACCGCTCACCATACCGATGATCTGTTTTTTCTGATCCCCGGGGCTTGCGCTCCCAACCAGAAAGACCCCCAGGGTATTTAATATCAGAACATATATGACCAGTATGAATTTGTAATTCTTTAGTTTATAAAGTTTAGACATTATCCTACTCTCTTTTCTTGTAATCCTTTAACATTACTTTAATCTCAATGTTCTCCGGCTCTATAACCACATATTTCGTGATAACACAGCCTATCTCCTGACGGATCAGTTCCATAGTGGCATCATCCAGTTTTTGATGGTCTGCATTCATCATCAGCTTTAAGCGCTCTTTTGCAACATTTCCGGAATGGGTTTTAAACATGCAGCGCTCCTTTCACAGGTTTCTTTTTAAAAAATATCTTCGAAAAAATACTGCCCTGTTTTATGTAATTTAACAGAGGCACTTCCTCACCTGTGATTCGCCGTGCAATATTGTTGTAGCAGAGCTCAGAAAGTAATGCATTCTTTTTATTTCCATCCAGATGCAGCAACGGTTCGCCATGGTTCTGGGCAATGATGATCTGTTCATCTTCCGGCACGACACCAAGTAATGGCACATCTAAAAGTTCACAGATATCATCGATATTTAGCATATCTCCGTCTTTTACCATGTGCTTGCGAAAACCATTGATCAGAAGTTCTGTTTTTACCGTATAATGTGTTTTTAATATCTGAAGTACACAATCAGCATCATGAATGGCTGCAATCTGAGGTGTTGTGACCACTACAATGCGGTCGGCTCCCGTAATGGCAAGTAAAAATCCCTGATCGATACCTGCGGGACTGTCAACTAATATATAATCAAATTCCTGTCTTAGATCATCAAGCAGATGTTTCATCTGATCAGAATCAAGCAGAATTTTTTCTTTTGTACAGGATGACGGTATCACAGAGAGATTCGGGAATCGTTTGTCCCGGATGATTGCCTGTTTCGCCCTGCATCTGCCGCTTAGCACATCCACCAGATTATAGAGGATCCGGTTTTCCAGTCCCATGACAACATCAAGATTTCGTAAGCCGATATCAGTATCTACCAATACGACTTTTTTATCTAACAGTGAAAGTCCTGCGCCAACGTTAGCTGTGGTTGTCGTTTTGCCAACGCCGCCTTTTCCTGAGGTAAAAGTAATCACTTCACCCATGAGGGAACCTCCTGTTTTGATTTATTAATAAAACCCGCAAAAAAACGGGAATTATTCAAATGTTAATCATTTACACCATTTGATGTAGCATTAATATTCTCAGCCTGTCCGTTTAACAGAGAATCAGCATCTTCAACTTTGAAATAGTATGCAAGGATCTTCTTTGAAACTTCTGCCGCATTGTGGGAAGTATATCCATTTGCAATACGCGTTGCAATTGATATTTCAGGATTATCGTACGGAGCATAACCGACAAACAAAGCGTGGTTTGGCCGTTTCAGATCCTCCTGTGCCGTACCTGTCTTGCCGGCTGCCTCGATTGGAAATCCATCGAATTCTTTTGTATTTTCAACCACCATGCGTATACCGGTATGAATGGCATCCCAGTCACTGTCACTTAAGACATCCACGGTATTGCGTATCTCCGGTTCGTATTGTTTTAATGTGTTTCCGTCAGAATCCGTTACTTTGTTTAAAAGTGTGTAATTATATACGGTACCACTGTTTGCAACGGCAGTAACATATCTGGCGAGCTGTATCGTGGAGTAGTTATTATTACTCTGACCAATGGCAGCCATGACAGGGAAACTATCTGCGACCTGCGGTTTGCTCTCTTCAATTTCTATGCCGGTTGTTTCATTCAGGCCATAAAGTGAAGCATATTTCTGAATTTTTTCAATACCGTTTTCTGCGGCATCATTATTGTAGCTCATTGCATAATTATTGGTACTGAGACGGTAACCAACTTCATAGAAGAAGTAGTTACAGGAATCTCTAAGTGCTTCAGACACATTAATAAGACCATGTGATCCGTGGAAAGAACGATAAATCCAGCATCTCGGTTCATTGCTTACGTTTTTGTACACTCCAAGATCCTGGATCTGCTCCGTCGTACTGATCACATGTTCTGCAAGACCTGCCGTCGCTGATACCATTTTAAATGTAGAACCAGGTGCCGTCCGCTGCTGGGTTGCATAATTGTACAGAGGTCTTGCATTATTTTGCTGCAGGCTGTTGAAGTAATCGGAATCGACGGTGTTTGCAAGCCTGTTACCGTCGTATCCAGGATAACTTACCAAAGCGAGAACTTCCCCTGTCTTTGTATCTGTGATCACACAGGAGCCCGCACATGGATCTAAGGCAAGCTGTGCCGGTGTAATTTCAAGATTCTGGATCTTTTCCTTGATAAAGGAAGCCGGTGCAATTGTGCCGCCTGATAATCCTGCAATATCATCCTCGTCAAATGCCAGAATATTCTGATCAAATAAGATCAGACAAAGCTGTCTTCCGGTAATTGCATCGGTCTGGATTAAATATTCATATATAATTTTTGTAAAATCTGAATCTGTACTGATATCATTTAGAATATAATCACACAATGCATCATATATTTCAGTAGAATCTGAATATTTTTCACTTACGGAAAACTTTGTAATGTCGATCCACCCTTTGGCAATTGCATGGTTTAAATACTCCTGCGGGCCAATCGCCCCATTCTGCCATTGAAGGTAAACCTCATCGGACGTATCAATATTTTTCTTTAACAGGATATTGTTATCATGAAGCATATTTTTTATGATATAGGTAAAATAATCCTGATATTCCTCTGTCATCGATGCAAATGGTGTCGGTGCACTTCCGGTCAGTTCGGTGCGTATCTGTTCAATTACAGCATTTTGTCTGCTGGCAAAGATCTGCTGTACTTCCCGTTCCGTGGGGGATGCATTTTCTTCTGAAAAATGTGAAAAATCAATCACATTATTGTTAATCAGTGCAAAATAGACATCTGTGATCGGAATATTGATATCTGATCCAGGATTATCAATATTGGAGTATACGATTCCGGCAATCTCCTGCTCTAAAAGCTTATATACTGCAATCTGAAGATCTTTGTCGATAGACAGATAGACATCATTTCCTGCCTGCGGTTCTTCGTGTTCAATGACTTTTACCGCTTTTCCAAGATAATCCACATAGAGCTTTTCATGACCTTTCTCACCTTTTAAATCGCTGTCCATATACTGTTCAATACCAAGTTTACCGACTACGTCATTTAAAGTATAGGAATCATCTGTCTCTGAAAGTTTATTGTATTCGTCGGTGGATATTTTTCCGGTGTAACCGATAATGGAAGAAAAATATTCACTATCGTTGTACTTTCGTATGGTATCCTCTAATACTTCAACCCCCTGCAATTCTGCAGCGTGTTCGCTGATATAGGCAACCGATTCCTCGGAAACGTTCGTTGCGATCGTTGTTGCAATATATTTCTGATAGGCATTTTGTGCCATGGAAAAACGTACAACAGTAATCTTATATGCCATTGCATCATCATATTCGGTTCCAATGGCATAACGGTTGCTGCCCGCCAGATATTGCATAACCTGTGCAGCGGTTGCTTCCGTCGGTTTAAAATCAAGTTTGTTGCGGGAAATGATGTCAGATTCATCTTCCTGCATACTTTCAAATGAAGCCTCTCCAAACACATCTGCCAGAAAACGTTTCCAGGTTGCGCCGGATTCTTCTATATTATAACTGTAATTGCCATTGTCATCCAGCAATATTTTAAAATCGTTGACAATGGAGTCTCCATTTTCTTCAAGTGCGGTTACGACCTGTGCAATTTCTGCATTGATCGCTGCATTTTTTGCTTTCGTAGAACTGTAAGTACCATTATCCTCGATCGTAATGGAATATGCCAGTTCATTGTAGGCGAGCAGGTTGCCATTGCGGTCATAAATATTTCCGCGTGTACTGTTTAAGGTGCGTTCTTTGACGATTTTTAACGTATAATTGTCCTGGTATTCTTTTCCATTTACAATCTGAAGAGAAAAAATACGCCACAGAAGAATGGAAAACAGCAGAATCATCACAACTGTTGCTACAACCAGCCGCGATTTAAAAAACATGCGGCATGCTTCTTTTATATTATCAAACAAATTTGCTTGCACTCCTTTTCTCGATTGCTTCCAGTTTCTGGTTTATCTTTAAAATTATGAAATACAAAAAAATTGTTATAACCATGGTATAAACCAACTCTGGTATCATTAATTGTAAAAAATAGTAGTTAAAGTCGTATCTGTTTCGAAAAAGAAACATGATAAAATAAATCAGAAGGTTGCAGCTTAAATCACTGCCTGCAATCAGGACAAGCGGCAGTTTAATATCTTCCGGATAAAAAAGTTTACGGAACATTCCATTGATATAACCGATATACATATATAAAAGGCTGTAAAATCCAAGAACACCTCCACCGAAAATATCTAAGAGCAGTCCGCAGAAAAAACCGATAAAAAGCCCTTCTTTGCGTCCACGCATAAAACCAAAGGACGATGTTACGATAATCAGAAGGTTTGGTGATATGGATGCAAAGGAAAGTGTGTCAAAAAATGTCGTTTGCAACAGATAGCAGACGCCAATAATAATAAATACGGTAATCTTTCTTCTCATAAATAACCTCTATTTCTAAGATTCTGCTGTCTGTTTCTTATTTAAAATGACAAGAACTTCTTCGATATGCTCAAAATCGACTGCCGGTGTAATGGTACCCGACTTTGTAAGATTATTAGAATCCATGGTAAGTGTACTGATATAACCGATCAGAATTCCCTGCTGATAGCGGTTTGATACATAAGAAGTAACGACGGGATCACCGATGGCAACTTTATTGTCCTTATCATTGAGATTTGAAAATTCAATGACCATATTTTCATTCATATTCTGTAAACTGCCATTTACGATCAGGTTATCCGATGTGGTTGTAACCATACCACTGACTTTTATGGTATCATTTATGATAGCAGAAACTTTTGCATAGTTTGGTCCTACGTCTGTGACAATTCCTACAAGACCACTTCCCGCGATCACGTTCATGTCCACTTCGATTCCATCGTTAGATCCCTTGTCAATCGTAAAATTCGTAAACCAGTTGCCGCCGTCTTTCCCGATAACATTTGCTGCAACTTTATCGTAACTTGGATATTTCTGATCCAGTTTTAAAAGTTCTCTTAAATTGTCAAGCTCGTACTGCTCTAATTTAATGGTATTTAATTCCGTGGTCAGATCATCCACCTGACGTTTCAGGTCTTCATTTTCTGCCATAACATCATTTAATTTTTTTAGATTGTCTGCTTTTTCACCAATCCAGCTGCCAACAGAATTAATGCCGCGCTGCATTGGGATAAATACATATCCGGCGACAGTATTTAATGGTCCGCCGGATATGCCGAGTGTAAAACTGAGTAATATTGCCACAATACATACACCGCTTAAGATAAGCAATATATATTTTGTGGGAAGAACAAATTTTGGTTTTCGTTTCATACTTTCCCCTAAATCAAGATCTTACTTTTCATGCTGAAGGCAAGATGTTTGTATTTGCTGTCGGAAACAATTTTTACAAGACCACGCACAACGCACTCTTCCGGTTCTTCACAGGTATTGATATCAATTCCTGTGATATCTGCAAACAATTTATCCAGATCATGAATCTGGGAACTTCCGCCTGTGATATAGATTCCGGAATGGATAATATCTTTTGCAAGTTCCGGTGGTGTTTTCTCTAAGATCATTTTGATGGAATTGCAGATACTTTCGAGATTATCTTTGATTGCTTCATAGACAACTCCGCCTGACATTTCCATTTCGATCGGAAGTCCGCTTACAACATCTCTGCCGACAACGATCATCGTATCTTCATTGCCCGGGATACCGGAACCCAAACGTTCTTTCATACTCTGTGCCGTTTTCTGCCCGATCACCAGATTATAATTTCGTTTTACATAAGTAATGATGGATTCATCAATCTTATTGCCGCCAAAATGGAGAAGATCACTAAGTACAAGTCCTCCAAGTGAAATAACAGAAATCTCGGTCGTATCTGCACCGATATCTACAACCATGATACCGGTCGGTTCATTGACGTCTAATCCCAATCCCACAGCATCTGCGATTGGTTTTTCACATAAAAGAACACTCTTTGGTTTCATCTTGCTCTTATAGAACATGTCAAAAAACGCTTTTTTCTCTACTTCTGTGATACTTGTCGGTACTGCCACAATAAATTCTGCCCCCTTTAAGCTTCCCTTGACATGTGTTTCTAAGAAAAGCTGTATCATGGACTGAAGATTGTTGAAATCTGCGATGACACCTGTTGTAACAGGGAATGTCACATGGATAGACTCCGGGGCCTTTTCATACATTGCGTATGCCGAGTTACCATAAGCGTAGATCTCATCTTTATTTTTTAATGCGATCGTGTTTTTCTCATTTAAGATTTTGTTGGAAGACTTGCAGTAAATTTTCATATTGCATGTTCCAAGATCAATACCGTATACGTTGTTTGTCATTGTTCTCTCCCTTTGGAACGCGGTTTAAACCACGATCCTGTTATTTTCTCTGTAACTAAAGTAAGAATGATCTCCGATAATAACATGGTCGGAAAGCGGAATGCCCATCAACTGTCCGCAGTTTAAAATCCGTTTTGTAACGACATCATCTGCATGGGATGGTTCCGGTATACCGCTCGGATGATTATGGACTAAGATAAGATGTGCTGCATGACAGTTGATTGCTGTTTCAAAAACCTCACGCGGCGAAACAATCGTCTCGTTTGCACTGCCGACAGAAAGCAGTTTATCACCTTTCATGTGGCATTTGTTGTCGAACATACAGACGATCAGATGTTCTTTGTTCTCGTGGCGCAGATGCTCCATATAGTAATCTGCGATGGTTCTCGGATTAGTCATGCATACGTTTGGTGCTGATTTTGTCTGTGCAATCCGCTTTGATAATTCCGCAATACATTTTAACTGGATTGCCTTTATGGGACCAATTCCACGTATTTTCTGCATCTTTTCAAACGGAATGTCATAGAGGTTTAATAAATTGCGATGACCGTCATTTAACAGATTCTGCGCAACTTCCACAGACTTCAGACCGCTTGTCCCTGAACGGATAATCACTGCTAACAGCTCTGCATCACTTAAGTATTCCGGGCCATATGTAAGAAACTTTTCATATGGTTTTTCCGAATCCGGCAATTCTTTTACCGTAGTAATTTTGTTCATAAATGCTTCCTCTCTGCTCTCCCGGGAAGCATACATAAATCACATTATATTCTATCATAACAAGTCAAGGTCGACAAGTTTTCGTTCCTTAAGTTTTTGTAAAGATTTCAGAATGCCCAGTTTTGCGTGATACCAGGTCAGTCCGCCCTGGAAATAAACGGCATATGGAGGCTTGATCGGACCGTCTGCACTCAGCTCAATGGATGATCCCTGTACAAAAGCACCTGCCGCCATGATGACATCGCTGTCATAGCCCGGCATTGCCCACGGTTCCGGCGTTACATAGCTGTCGACCGGTGCCGCCGCCTGAATTCCCTCACAGAATGCAATCAGTGCATCCGGATTGTGGAATGCGACCGCCTGAATGATATCGTGACGGCTCTCACTTCCGTTCGGAACAACCTCAAATCCAAGTTTTTCGTAAATATTTGCCGCGAAGATCGCACCCTTTAATGCGCCGCTCACCACGGTCGGTGCAAGGAAAAATCCCTGATAAAAAGACTGGATGACACCTAAGGATGCACCGACTTCTTTTCCGAGTCCCGGAGAGGTCAGACGGTAAGCAGCATTTTCGACACATTCTTTTTTCCCGACGATATATCCGCCAATCGGCGCAAGTCCGCCGCCCGGGTTTTTAATCAGAGAACCAACGATCATGTCCGCTCCGACTTCAAGCGGTTCCTGCTCTTCAACAAATTCACCGTAACAGTTATCTACCATACAGATGACATCCGGTTTGATGCCTTTGATGTAGGAGATCAGCTCTCCAATACGTGCCACGGACAGGGTTGGTCTGGTTGCATACCCTTTGGAGCGCTGGATCGTCACGAGTTTTGTCCGCTCATTGATCGCCTCTTTGATATGTTCAAAATCAAAACTTCCGTCCGGCAGAAGATCCACCTGACGGTAAGACACGCCGTATTCTGCCAGAGATCCCTTTGACGGACGGATGCCGATCACTTCCTCTAAGGTGTCATATGGTTTTCCGACCGGGGATAAAAGTTCATCTCCCGGACGAAGGTTTGACATTAAAGCAAGTGCTAAAGCGTGTGTGCCGCAGGTAATCTGCGGACGTACTAAAGCATCTTCTCCTTTAAAGCAGGATGCATATACTTTTTCTAATGTGTCACGTCCGAGGTCGTTGTAGCCGTATCCTGATGACATATTAAAGCACTCTGCACTCACACGGTTGTCCTGCATCGCTTTGATGACTTTTAACTGGTTGTATTCTGCCGTAGCATCGATCGCTGCAAAACGTTCTTTTAAGGAATCTTCGATTTTTTCTCCAAATTCATATACTTCTCTTGAAATACCAAGGGCTTCGTATTGTTCTTCCATCCACTTATTCATGACTGATTATTTCCTTTTCTTCTAAAATTGATATCATATCTGTTAAAATCGCTGCATCATCATAGCCAAATGCCTGCTTGTCGAGCCAGATCACATCCCGCTCTCTCTTAAACCATGTCAACTGGCGTTTTGCAAAGTGGCGCGTCTCACGCTTGATGATATAGACAGCTTCCTCTAAGGTACACCCGCCGTCTAAATATGCAAGGATCTCCTTGTAGCCGAGCCCCTGCATGGAAACCATCTCCCGGCTGCAGCCCTTGGATTTTAATTTTTTTACTTCCTCCACAAGTCCGGCTTCTATCATTGCATCCACGCGTCTGTCAATGCGTTCGTACAATTTTGCACGCTCATCCGTGAGTACAAAATAGGCAAAATTGTATGGAGACTGTTTTTGTCGTTCCGTTTCGTTGTGCTCAGATATTTTTTTGCCGGACAACTGATAAAATTCTAACGCCCTTATCACACGTTTGATATTATTGGCATGGATCGCTTCGGCGGAAGCCGGATCCACTTCGCGCAGTATTCCGTGCAGATATTCTGCGCCATGTTCTCTGGCAAGATCCTCTAACTGCCTGCGGTAAGTCTCATCACACTGCTGCTCTGTAAAATCAATATCATACAAAAGTGCCTGAATGTAAAATCCGGTGCCCCCGGCTATGATCGGGATTTTTCCATCCGCATAGATTTCTTTTAAATATTCTTTTGCCATCGTGACAAAACGCACAACGTGAAATTCTTCGTCCGGCTCTAGCTCATCGATCATATAATGCGTAACACCCTGCATCTCCTCCGGTGTGATCTTGGCAGAACCGATATCCATATGGCGGTAGACCTGCATAGAATCCGCAGAGATCACCGCTCCATTTATTTTTTTTGCCAGTTCCACCGAGAGGGCACTTTTCCCCACCGCGGTCGGACCGGTCAGAATAATCATTGGTTTTTGCTGCATATCAGACAATCCTTTTAAATTTCTTTTCTATTTCATATTTGGTCATGGAAATGATCGTCGGGCGTCCGTGCGGGCAGTTGTACGGATTTTCAAGTTCCAGCAGTTCATCGATCAGCCGTTCTGCCTCCGGCCTGCTGATGTGCTGGTTTCCCTTGATAGCTGCCTTACAGGACATCGACGCAACTTTTTCCATAATGGCATTTGGTGAATCATTTTCATTTATATTTGCAAAATCATCTAACATTTCAAGAAACATTGTTTTTGTGTCAATCCCGGTAAAATCAGCCGGAATAGCAGTCACTGCATATTCCTTTCCGCCGAACGGTTCGATTTCATAGCCGAACGCATCGATCTGCTCCCTGTATTTTTCAAGCATCTCGATCTCTTCAATGCTGAGTGTCAGGATGATCGGCGGACTGAGCGTCTGTGATGAAAATGTTTTTTCACGCACTTTTTTCATCGTTTTCTCATAAAGTACTTTTTCATGCGCTGCATGCTGGTCGATGATGAACAGCTTGTCCTCATACTCTACCATCCAGTAAGTATCGAACAGCTGTCCGATGATCTTGTGTTTCTTCTTGGCATCTTTTGTCAGAAAACCTTCGGAGACTGCCGCAAGTTCCTGTTGCTCGTAAGTGACTTTTGACTCCGGTAAAGCTGCCGCTGTCTCTTCTGGCAGGCTTGCCGTTGTTTTATCCGCCTGTATTGGCTGCGGTACGGGTTTGGAAACGGTGGATGTATTGCTTTCCGATACCCGGTCCGCGGACTGTTCTGTGACAGCCGTTTCTTTCTTTGGAAGAAGCGAGTTAAAGACAGAAAGGTTTTCCGGCGGTGCTGATTCCTTCTGCGGTGCTGCGCTCTGCATCGGAATTGTTGTCTGCACGTCTTCATTTTCTTTTGACGCAGCGAAACCGGACTGTCCGCCTGTTCCCTGCTGTATGTCCTGCGGCTGAAACCTTCCTCCACTCCGCACCATTTCAACACCCCGGCGCTCAAACGGTTCCGGGAGCGGTGCCTTGATGTTTTCACGTTTCCGTATCTTTTCTTCCTGCACCGGTACTTCAGGGATAAAATCTTTGTGCGTCAGCGCGCCCCGGATAATTTCAAACAATGTCTTATAGATCGCCTCATTGTTTGAAAAACGGAGTTCCATCTTCGTCGGATGCACGTTGACATCTAAAAGATCGGTATCCATGGAAAAGTACAGAACGCAGAACGGATACTGGTGCTGCATCAGAAAGCCTTTGTACGCTTCCTCAATCGACTTTGAGAGCAGCGCGCTCTTGATATAACGTCCGTTGATAAAGTAATTCTCAAAATTACGGTTTCCGCGGGAAATTAACGGTTTTCCGATAAAACCCTTGACATGAAAATACTCATTTTTATGGTCGATCTCTAAAAGCCCGGAGGTGATATCCCTGCCGTAGATATGATAGATCATATCTTTTTCCCTGGAATTGCCGGAGGTATGCATTTTCGTCTGACCGTTGTTGATGAATTTAAAGGAAACCCCCGGATGCGACAGGGCAAGACGCTCCATCAGGTCATTGATATAATTGCCCTCCGTCTGTGCTGTCTTTAAAAATTTGCGCCTCGCCGGTGTATTGTAAAAAAGATTGCGGACGATAAAAGTGGTTCCCTCCGGCGCACCAATCTCCTCATTTTCCTTTTCTTTCGAACCCTCAATAACATAGCGGGTACCGGTCAGTTCCCCGTATGTTTTTGTGATCAGCTCGACCTGTGAAACTGCAGCGATACTTGAGAGCGCCTCACCGCGGAATCCCAAAGAGGTAATGCTCATCAGATCTTCCACGCTTTTGATCTTGCTGGTCGAATGGCGCAAAAAAGCAAGCGGAACCTGCGCCCGCTCGATGCCGCAGCCATTGTCCGTGATACGGATAAATGAAATACCGCCCTCTTTGATCTCAACTGTGACGGCAGTTGCCTTTGCATCGATGGCATTTTCCACCAGTTCTTTTACCACGGAAGAGGGGCGTTCCACAACTTCCCCGGCTGCAATCTTGTCAATTGTCTCCTGACTGAGCAGTGTAATTTCAGGCATACAGATTCACCTCTTTGTTTCAATCGTTTCTGCTGCATTTCCTGCAGCATTATTCTGTTATGGTCTTGGCATCTTAGGAACGCCGGACACCGGTTTCCCGCAAGGTCTTGTCTCGGAGCAGTATCCGAAGTAATCACATTTTGGCATAAACAGATTATCTGCGATCCAGCGCCATTCTTCCGAATATTCCGAAAGTGCTTTTCGGATGTCACCAAATAACTGGCGGTATTCCCAGTATGCGCGGTTACACATTCTCTGATGGCTCATCTCCGTTAAACTGCGCAGATTTCTTTTATCCACGATCGACGCCGTCATGCCAAGCGGCAGTCCGTTTGCAACATCTTCCTTTGGAATCCCGTAGTCTTCCTGCAAAGCGCGGCATTCTTCATTGATATGCGCCATTAATGCCTGATATTTTTCCAATGCTTCTTTGTTGTTCTGGATCGACGGCGGGATGATGTAATCAAATCCGCGTCCGGCATAATTGATATAGCGTGTACTTGACTGTAAACGTGTCGGTGCCAATATGTGTATACCACTCGCGCTCTACTCTCGCGGAATAGCCGGCAATGATCATCTCTACATTTACATATTCCATGACTCTTCCATGTCCGGAAATGATACAGTCCATGCCCCGTTTATAATTTTTCTCCGGATCTTCTACATTTCCTCCCCAGCAGACACCGGCGCGCTGTCCCATCAGCGTGATCGGGTTTTTAGTTGTCTCCGGCAAAATTGTAATTGTGCCCATAAATTTTATTCTCCATTTCTACCAGCGGTTTTTTATTTTATTCTGTAATTCATAAAGTTTGTTTAATGCCTCGATTGGTGTCAGATTTCCGACATCAATCGTTTTTAACTCTTCTAAAATATCATCGTCCTTTACGGTATCAAATAAAGACATCTGTGTCAAATCAACTTCATCCAAACGTTCTTTTTTCTTTTTCGTTCCTGCCGTTGCAGGCGTGATGTTTTTCGTGACAGACGTGATATCATTTGCGCTCAGCTCTTCCACGATTTCTTTGGCGCGTTCAATCACGGAATCCGGAACACCGGCAAGTTTTGCAACCTGGATACCGTAGCTCTTATCCGCACCGCCCTGCACGATCTTGCGCAGAAATACAATGTCGTCGCCTTTTTCTTTGACCGCAATACAGTAATTGTGGACGTTGTTTAACTTTCCTTCCAGCTCAGTCAGCTCGTGATAATGTGTCGCAAACAGTGTCTTTGCACCGAGCAGACGCGGGTTGCTGATATGTTCAACTACCGCCCATGCGATACTTAAACCGTCAAAGGTACTTGTTCCGCGTCCGATCTCATCGAGTACTAAAAGCGAATTGGATGTGGCATTGCGCAGGATATTTGCGACCTCGTTCATCTCCACCATAAAGGTACTCTGACCGCTTGCAAGATCATCCGATGCCCCGACACGGGTAAAAATACGATCCACGATGCCGATCTTTGCCGATGTCGCTGGAACAAAACTTCCGATCTGTGCCATCAGAACGATCAATGCAGCCTGTCTCATGTAAGTGGATTTGCCTGCCATGTTCGGTCCGGTTATGATTGCAATACGGTTATTTCCGTTATCTAAATATGTATCGTTATCGATGAACATATCGTTTGTGATCATTTTTTCGACAACCGGATGTCTGCCGCCCTTGATATCGATCACTCCACTGTTGGTCATCTTTGGTCTGCAGTAATTATTCTGGTCTGCAACGACTGCAAGTGATACAAAAACGTCTAAGTTTGCGATTGCTTTCGCTGTCCGCTGGATACGGACAACTTCTTCTGCAATTTTATTCCGTACTTCACAGAACAGATCATACTCTAAGCTGACGAGCTTGTCCTCCGCGCCTAAGATCATATCTTCTAATTCTTTTAATTCCGGTGTGATGTAACGCTCCGCATTGGCAAGTGTCTGTTTTCTGGTAAAATAATCCGGCACCAGATCCTTGTAGGAATTGGTCACTTCCAGATAATAACCGAACACTTTGTTGTATTTGATCTTTAAATTTTTAATTCCGGTCTTTTCGCGCTCTTTTGCCTCCAACTCTGCAAGCCAGGTCTTACCCTCTGTTTTGGCATTGCGGTATTTATCGACATCCTCATTATAACCTTCCTTGATCAGTCCGCCCTCGCGCACAGAGATCGGCGGTTCTTCCATGATCGAACGATCTACCAGGGAGCAGAGTTCTTCCATGGCATCAATGTCGTTCTGGATATTTTTTAGCAGTGCACCGTCAAACTCATCGAGCAGGGATTTGATCGGAGGCAGCATGCTGATAGAATTCTTAAATGCGATCAGATCACGCGGATTGGCTGTCCGGTAAGTCACACGGGTGATCAGACGCTCAAGGTCATAAATCGGATTTAAATACTCGCGCAATTCCTCCCTTGTGATCACATGATCGTTTAACTCACCAATGGCTTCCTGGCGCAGTTCAATCTCGGCTTTATCGATCAATGGCTGTTCCACATAAGCACGAAGTGTCCTTGCTCCCATCGCTGTTTTGGTTTTATCTAACACCCATAGCAGGGAACCGCGTTTTTGTTTTTCACGCAGTGTCTCCACCAGCTCTAAATTACGTCTGGTCGAACTGTCTATGATCATATATTTCCCGGTTGAGTATGGATGAATCGCAGAAAGATTGCCAAGGTCATTTTTCTGTGTTTCGTACAGATAGCGGAGCAATGCCCCCGCAGCGATCGTGCCGCACGCATAATCAGATAATCCAAGCCCCTCAAGACTCTGCACCTTAAAATGTTCTTTTAACGTATTTTCTGCCGTCTCGTCACTGAAATACCATGCCTCTAAAGAGTACACTGCAATACCAAGGCGGTTTTTCATATCAGAGAGATCGACACCGCTCATATAAAAGCTCTCATTGCAGATGATCTCGGATGGTGCAAATTTGTTGATCTCGTCAATCAGTTTCCGCTCCGTATCGACCTCTGTAACAAAATAGTCTCCGGTCGAGATGTCCGCTAATGAAATACCGTATTTATCTGCAAGATATACGATACACATAATGTAATTATTTTTGGATTCGTCGAGAGCCTGCATGTCTGTGTTTGTTCCCGGTGTGACGATGCGGATCACCTCACGCTTTACAAGACCTTTTGCAAGTTTTGGATCCTCCACCTGCTCACAGATCGCAACTTTATGACCGTTTGCAACCAGTTTATTTAAGTATCCTTCCACTGCATGATAAGGAACACCGCACATCGGCGCGCGTTCCTCTGCACCACAGCTTTTGCCGGTCAGCGTCAGTTCAAGTTCTTTTGAGACAACGATCGCATCATCAAAAAACATCTCATAAAAATCACCGAGTCTGTAAAACAAAATGCAATCTTTATATTCCTCTTTTGTTTTTAAATATTGCTGCATCATAGGTGTATATTCTGCCACGTCTTTAACCTCTGTTCTTTTTCTATTCATCATAATAGCGTCCGTCAAATGGATCATCTATTTTTTCCATAATTGTAATCTATCATTTACTCTCTATGGCATATCTACCGATTGCCTCGGCAACCTTTAAGCCGTCCATTGCCGCAGACATGATACCACCTGCATATCCGGCGCCTTCCCCGCATGGGTAAATGCCGCGGATATTCGACTGGAATGATTCATCACGCACGATACGCACCGGGGAAGATGTACGGCTTTCGACACCGGAAAGGATCGCATCCTCACGGTCAAATTCCGGAATCGCACGGGAAAAATGATGCATTCCTTCTATGAATGATTCCTCTAATTCTTCCGGCAGAAGTCCTCTCAAATTACAAAGTACGGAATCACCCTTTGTTGTACTCTCAAATGCACCGTAGGAAACGGAAGGACGATTTTTACAGTAATCACCAAACAACTGCTGTGGGATCTTTCCATTTCCAAGTTTCCATGCCCGCTCCTCCAGACGTTCCTGAAAACGGATGCCGGACAGTACATCTTCTTTCCCATCAGCATCTTTTAAAACACCATGACGGATCGCATCCGCCTTAAAATCTTCCGGTGTGACGGAGACGATGATCGCACTGTTTGCGTTGCTGCCGCCACGGTCCGAGTAACTCATGCCGTTGACTGCAAGACGGTGTTCTTCGGAGGAAGCGTTTACGACATAACCGCCCGGACACATGCAAAAGGAGTATACCCCTCTGCCGGAGGGAAGATTTGCCGTCACTTTATAAGGTGCCGCAGGAAGTTTGTCTGCATATAAATCTCCGTACTGTGTCAGATTGACCTCGCTCTGCGGATGCTCCACACGGAATCCGACCGCAAAGGATTTTGCCTGCATATTTAAGCCCTTTTCCTGTAACATCTCAAAAGTATCCCTTGCACTGTGACCGATGGCAAGGATCAGGCAGTCGGTATCGATCTGTCTGTCGTGATTTAATTCGATAGATTTTAAGTTCCCGTTTTTGCCGGTGGAAAATCCGGTAACACAGGTCTCAAATAAAAACTCTACGCCATTTTCTGTCATAAATTCCCGCATCCGTTTTATCACATCTGCAAGAATATCTGTGCCGATATGTGGTTTGTTTTCATATAAAATATGTTCCGGTGCCCCAAATTTTACGAATGTTTCAAGAACAAAACGGTTCCTTCCAATGGGATCTTTGACCAATGTATTTAATTTTCCATCGGAAAAGGTTCCTGCACCGCCCTCTCCGAACTGGACGTTCGAGGCGGTGTCTAAGACACCGGTCTCCCAGAACTTCTGCACATCCGCAGTCCGTTCTTCGACCTTTTTACCACGCTCTGTCACGATCGGATGAAAACCCTCTGACATTAATGCATAGGCACAGAACAGTCCGGCAGGGCCTGCCCCCGCGATCACAGGTGTGCGTGAAGGATTTATGACTTCCGGAAGGACGTATTTTTTTACTTTGATTGACATAACATTATTATTGTTAACCTTTTTTAAAATTTTCTGGTCGTCTGACGTCTCTACATCTACGGAGTACACATAAAACAGATCCGGCTTCTTCCTTGCGTCAATGGATTTTTTGACGATCTGGTATTGAAAAGGCGTGTCCGCCTTTAATTTCAACGCTTTTTTGATCTTTTGCTCTAACTGCACCGTATCATGTGTTACTGGCAGCTTGATCTGATTAATTCGAATCATAATTTCCTCGTTTCTTCCTGTGCGCTTTTTTCCCCGGATGTGCATATTCTCCTGCGTGGCTTCCTGCCACATATCCGCTGGACCAAGCCCATTGCAGATTATATCCACCGCAGATACCATCAATATCAACGACTTCTCCTGCGAAAAACAGTCCCGGAATTAATTTTGACATCATGCTGGCTGCATCGATCTCGCGTGTGTCCACACCGCCCGCACAGACCTGTGCCTGCGCGATATCTTTGCTTCCTGAGATGTCGACACGCAGGTCTTTCAGCAGTTTTGTCAGACGTGTCAGTTGTTTTTCCGGTATTTTTTTTGACGGAATATGAAGATCAATCCCGGCTTCTTTTAAGAGTACCTCTGCAAGCTTTTTATTGCAGAGACCGATCATCGCCTGAGAGGCATCTTTTCCGTGAGCATTCATGCAAAAACGCAGTTTCAGCAGATCATTCACTTCCCCAAAAGACCGGTCAGGCATAAAATCGATCTGTGCATATACCTGTTTTTTCTGTTTTAAAGCTCTGGTTGCATATCGGCTGATCTGAAAAACCGGAATTCCCGATATTCCATAATCCGTCAGCTGTAATTCACCACGTTCTCTGGTCGTTTCTGCTCCGTTTATGTACAGTCTTATCGAAACTTCTGCACGGATTCCTGCAAGCATTTTAAAGAATGACTGCCTGCACTGCAACGGCACCAACGCCGGTACAATATCTATGATATGGTGCCCAAAGTGTTCAATATATGGAAGCGCACTGCCGTCACACCCACTCTTCGGCGAAGCGAAAAGACCGGTTGCAAAAATGATTGATTTTGCGCGAAAATCTCCTGTGCCTGTCCGGATCAGAAAGAAATCCCCCTGTCTTTTTATTGCTCGGATCTCACAGGAGACAATCTCCTTTACACCGGTATATGCGGCTTCCATGCGAAGGACATCCAGAACAGAAGCAGCCTGTTCACTTGCCGGGTAATAATAGCCGTTTTTTATTTTTGGTTCGATACCGATCTCACGAAAAAACGCCACTGTTTTTTTCTGATCGAACTGTCTGAATACCGGTACAGCAAAAGCAGGGTTTTCGCCTCTGTAACACGATAATCCCTGCACCTCGTTTGTATAATTACATTTTCCATTCCCCGTGGCAAGTATTTTCTTACCTACACGGTCCATATGTTCTAAGATGATTGTATCTGCACCTGCTAAAGCAGACGCAATAGAAGCCAGCAGCCCGGATGCTCCGCCGCCAATGACTGCAACTTCTGTTTCTGTCATATTAAAAACCTTTTTCGATATTTATATAGTTTATTTGTCCGTAACAGGATAAACCATTGATTATTTTAACATACAAAAAACAAACATTCAATCCGTGAAACCCATAGTTATTGCTGGTAATTCATCAATATCAGAAAGGCTGCAGTAATCTAACTGGAATAGCTCTCCAAAAAGGCGTACAATTCCTGATCGTCCGAAAACCGGATCCCATTTTCCAATTTTTTTACCATATCTTCATTCAGATCACGGATGCGGATATTTGTCTCAAAAAATTCTGTGATCCCATCACTCTGGTATACGACCAATATCCCGTCCTTCTGTTTTATAACATATGCATATGATTCATAAACAGCAAGACTCTCTGTTGTCTTAAGTTCTTTTTCTGTATCCGTTTCTGCCGGCATTTCTTCGGTTGCCGCAGCAAGATCCTGTTCTTTTTCCCCCGTATCCTGTTGTGTAAACAGTAAATAAACAACCATGACCAATAAAAGAAAGATCATTCCGGTAAAAAGGCAAATACTCGTCGTTTTTTTCATCCCATCACTCCATATTCCGGTTTTACGATAAGTATTTGCCAAATTTTACTTTTTATTCACTTGTCAGAAATATTTTTTCATGGTTATAGAATGTCTAAACACATGCCGTCAGCTATTTTAATAAGTGCATTTTTTTTGCGACATCTGCCAGCATGCGGCCTTTCGGAAAACGTAAGATTTCCTGCTCATTTAATCCTTTTAACAGCAACAGTAACACTGCATATACCCCGCCGCTCCAATTACGATCGACAAAAGCGTTGCTACAGCATTAACACGCAGCACGTACAGAATGCCATGATAGACGAGCCATACAACAACACCCATACCGGCAGCGGCGATTGCAGGGACAAAAAATGTTTTTCGAATTTCCTGATGATATCCACTGTAACGGCGGATTGATCCTGCATTTAAAATACACATGATAAGACCGAATGCTGCATTTGCGATAACGACTGCAAAAATGTTTAAGTCAAACAAGAACATAAGTGCTGCCAGCAGTCCTAAATGCAGTACCAGTGCAATGATCGCATTTTTGATCGGTTCTTTCATGCGGCCGATTCCCTGTAAAAGACCGTTTGAAAGCGTTGACAGTGAAAAAAACAAAATCGTAACAGCTCCTACCTGTAACATATGTGCAGCAGTCTCCGATGAATCACGGAACAAAAGCTGTAAGATCGGTGATGCAAGTATGCCCATGCCAACTGCACATGGAAAAGCAATCACCATGATAAAACGTGTTGCAATCCCGATCTGTCGTTTTGCTTCACCTTTTTTCCCGGCTGCATAGGCAGCAGTCAGTGCAGGAACAGAGGATGCCGCCATCGCTGATGCAATGGAGATCGGAACATTGATCAGAACCGTATATTTTCCAGTATAAATACCATTCCAGGAACCATACTGGTTCGCGGTATATCCCTGATATGCAGCAATGTGTTTATATACAGCCTGATCTATGACGGTATTGCAGTTGTAGATCGTACTGCTCAGTAAAACCGGGATGATCGTTATGATAAGCAGATGAAATATCGAGCCATAGGAATCAACGTTTCTTTTCCGCTCTCTGTGCAGACTGCGTTTGAACGCACACAGATATACAACCAGTACAAAGGTACAGAATAATAATGCAACCAGTGCTCCGATCGCAGTACCAAGCGTTCCTCCTGCTGCTCCGTATGCTGCGGAATAATTATCAGCATCACCAAGCAGTGCTCCAGCCTTTGCACCATAATCAGCCAATACATACGCTGCCCATACACTGACGATTGCATTTGCAATCTGCTCTAAGATCTGGGAAGTTGCACTCGGCATCATTGTTCCAAGTCCCTGAAAAAATCCTCTCATAACACCAAGTACTGCAACAATCAGAAGTACAGGGATCAGTACACGCACAGCGAAGACGCTCATCGGTGTTTTCATCAGCGTGCCTGTGATAAACTCAGCACCAAACAAAAGGATCAGTGCGGCGACCGTACCGGTACATACACCGAAGATCAATGCACATTTTAAAATGCGGTATACATTGTGTCTTCTGCCCTGTGAATAATTTGCAGATACAAGTTTTGATACTGCGAGCGGCAGACTGTAGGATGAAATGATCAATAATATATTATAAATCTGGAAAGCAGTTCCATAGTAGTCATTTCCGGTATCCCCGATAATATTTGTCAGCGGGATACGGTAGATCAGACCGATAATACGGCTGACGATGGATGCGATAGCAAGAATAGAACCCTGCACAAGAAAACTTGTACTGCTTTTTTTATTTTGTTTGCCCATATGACTTAATCCTCGTTATCTTAAAATGTTCATCTCGTTTAAGATCTCAGTTTGTTTTCCCTCCATAATGGCAGCTTCCTCCGGTGTCATATGGTCATATCCAAATAAATGAAGCATACTGTGAAGGATTAAAAATGCATATTCACGTTTTTCACTGTGCCCATAACTTTTTGCCTGTTCCTTTACTTTGTCAACAGAGATAATGATATCACCGAGCATTATTTCGCCTGTGTCCGGGTTGAAATTGTCATCGTAATCATCTTCTAATTTCGAAAAATCTCCTGCGCTCTCATAAGAAAGCATCGGAAATGACAAAACGTCCGTCGGCGCATCAATGTCACGGTATTCTTTATTGATGGCGTGGATTCCATCATTGTCCGTGAGCGTCAGATTGATTTCAGCTTCAAACGGAAATCCCTCATGCTCGATTGCATAGTCTGTCACTTCTTTTGCAAGTGCCTCCTCATCAAATGAAAAATCAGTATCTGTTTCTTTTTCTATAAAAAGACTCATAAATTTCCTCATTTCTGTGCCTTACAGGCAGGTTTTTTTTTTTTTTT
>ERZ779649.700-NODE-700-length-23457-cov-6.929322_pt1 | contig 23457 bp, 16 predicted proteins | sample MGYA00511882_ERZ779649 | MGnify/ENA primary metagenome ERZ779649 (study PRJEB29588, sample SAMEA2157793) | human gut metagenome | biome: human gut; feature: human-associated habitat; material: faeces | place: Denmark | collected 2008/2010 ... | reverse complement strand
GATTGTGGATGGTGTTTACAGTAGGGTAAATATTAATCCAGATGACACAGATACCAATGATGTCAAGAAATACAAGGATTTGCTGAATAAGGAATATTCTTTTTGCTTGAAGGTAATTGATGAAGTTATCGGAAAGGCTAACAAGTTGTACGATAAACAGATGGCAACAGGAAAGGTAGTTAAGTTCTGTTGTGATTTTAAGGCATTAGAAGAAGTGGCAGATAAATAGTATCGGATGGCTCGCATGAGCCATCCGTTTACAATTATATAGAGTAAGGCATTAAAATACATGTTGTAATATTAACAGTTGTGTTGTTGACTATCAGTGTTGAAAAACGAACAATTGTTTGTTAGAATAAAAGGAGTTAGGAAATAAAAGTATATCAGATTTAGTAATTTAAGTATTCATTTAATTTATTGTAATTAGGGAAAATCCAATATCAATCGATTGATAGAAAGAGTGATTTTATATGAACATATGGCTAAAGTTAAGGAAAACAGCTGCAATTACACTATGTGAGTTACTTGCAATTGTTACAATTTTTACAGGCTGTGCCTCCGCTGATTTATCCGGCACTGAAGGTGCCGGGCATGCCGCAGGAGCTGTAGTGGCAGGTGAGGATTCTTCCGGTGCTTTAGGCAGCAAGGATAATGCGGATGGTGCACAGGGCGGAAGTGACCCGGCGGAAGCTGATTCAGGTGCTAACGGTACAGGACAGGCGGATTCAGGGAAGCCGCAGGAGGATCTGGTAAATAACAATTCCTACGTTTCCCTCGATGCGATTCCTGCATATGATGGCAAGGCATACGTGGCTGTCAACAACAATGAGCCTTTTTTTACGGACAGCGATATGACTACCACTGCTTTTGAAAATTACAGTGATTTGGATTCACTTGGCAGATGCGGTGTGGCTTATGCCAATATCTGCAAGGATATCATGCCGACTGATGAGCGTGGCAAGATAGGCATGATAAAGCCATCAGGCTGGCATACGGTGAAGTATGATGTGATAAAGGACCGGTATTTATATAATCGCTGTCATCTTATTGGCTATCAGCTTGCCGGCGAGAATGCCAATCCAAAGAATCTTATTACCGGTACGAGATACCTGAATGTGGAGGGCATGCTGCCGTTTGAGAATCTGGTAGCGGATTATGTAAACAATACAGGAAATCATGTGCTTTACAGGGTGACTCCTATGTTCTCGGGCAGCAATCTAGTTGCAAACGGCGTTCTCATAGAGGCAAAGTCGGTTGAGGATAACGGTGGCAGCATACTTTTTAATGTCTATTGCTATAATGTGCAGCCCGGAGTCGGAATAAACTATGAGAATGGTGACAGCTGGCTGGATGGCACCACTCCGCAGCAGAGCGCTCAGACGGATACACCGCAGAATGAAGGCTCGCAGAGCAGCGCTGGAAGCGGGGCAGGAGAATCCGGCTCTTCAGGCAGTACGATAGGAAGTGCATCATCAGGCTCAGACAGCTCAGCAGCAGAAAATAGCGCTGTAGATTCTTCAAACAGCGAGACGATGGTCCATATCACTGCAACCGGCAAGAAATATCACCGTGCGGGCTGTCGGACCTTGAAAAAGAGTGACACAGAGGTAACGCTTGATGAAGCAAAATCCATGGGCTTGTCTCCGTGCGGAATTTGCAATCCACCACAGTAGATGTGCATTAGCATTTGCAATCCACCACAGTAGATGTGCATTAGCATTTGCAATCCACCACAGTGGATGTGCATTAGCATTTGCAATTCACCGCAGTAGATGTGCATTAGCATTTGCAATTCACTGCGGTAGAAGCACATTAGCATCTGAAATTTTCCACAGTAGACGAACATTAGCATTTGTAACCCTTCACAGCAGATGCTCGTTACCTTTGCAGTACAACCAAGTTTATTGAAGAAACTAGGAAGAAACCGTGCAAATGAAAATATTGTCACAGAGTAAGGGCTGCAAGCCACGGCACCGCTGGGGCGCACGCATATGCATTTGATTGAGCGAATAGCGAAGCCGCTTAGATACTGTAGGATTATGCACATGAAGCACAGAAATGACTTGCCATGGAGGGCAAGTCAAGGAGAACCGCGCCAAGGAAGGCGCGTTTCGACGGTTTCGTCAAGCATAGAAGCGCAAAAAGCATAATCCGTACAGTATCTTAGCGGCAAAGCGTAGCGAAAGCAAAGCATATGCGTGCGCCGTGGCTTGCAGCCCGTATAATTGCCATAAACCCTTGACGATTGCAAAACCGAAAAGTATAATAGAATAGCTAATGAATTCAATATTTTAATATAGATGGAGGAAACCAAATGGCACTGAGCAAAAAGCCGGTCAACGGCATGAAGGATATATTACCTGCAGAGATGGAAATCCGTGATTATGTGACAAGCGTGATCAAGGATACATACAGAAGCTTCGGATTTACACCGATAGAGACACCATGCATGGAGAATATAGCAAATCTCACAAGCAAGCAGGGCGGAGAAAATGAGAAGCTAATCTTCAAGGTAATGAAGAGAGGCGAGAAGCTGAATCTGGAGACAGCAAAGGAAGAATCGGATGTAGTAGACTTTGGAATGCGCTACGACCTTACAGTGCCACTTTCAAGATATTATTCAAACAATGCCAACAACCTGCCATCGCCGTTTAAGGCACTTCAGATGGGCAGTGTGTGGAGAGCAGACAGACCTCAGAGAGGTCGCTACAGACAGTTTACACAGTGTGATATAGATATACTCGGAGAGCCAAGCAATCTGGCAGAGATAGAGCTGATTACAGCAACCACTACCACAATCGGAAGACTCGGTTTCGAGAACTTTGAGATAAGAATCAACGAGAGAAGAATCCTAAAGGCAATGGCTGCTTACAGTGGTTTCGCTGAGGAGGACTACGACAGCGTATTTATCACACTCGATAAGATGGACAAGATAGGAGTGGAAGGTGTTGCAAGTGAGCTTGCACAGGATGGCTACCCACAGGAAAATATTGACAAATATCTTGATTTGTTCAAGCTTTTGGAGCAGACAAGGGATGTCACTGAGGGTGTAAAAATACTTTCAGAAAAGCTCGGTGAATATTTAGACGAAGAAGTGGTTACAAATATGACAGAGATAGCTACGGCTGTTAATGCTACAAAGGGAGCAAAGTTTGAGCTCGTATTTGACCCTACACTTGTTCGTGGAATGAGCTACTACACAGGAACTATTTTTGAGATATCAATGCCTGAGCTTGGCGCAGCTTGTGGCGGTGGCGGACGATATGACAAGATGATTGGAAAGTTCACCGGAAATGATGTACCGGCCTGTGGTTTTTCAATCGGTTTTGAGAGAATTATCCTGCTTCTCATGGAGAGTGGCTTCAAGATTCCTGAGAGTCCAAAGAAGGTGGCTTATCTGGTTGAGAAGAAATATCCGGCAGACAAGCTTGTTGATGTCATGAACCAGGCAAAAGACGCAAGAGCAAACGGACAGCAGGTGCTTGTTGTGCGAATGAACAAGAACAAGAAATTCCAGAAGGAGCAGCTTATGAAAGAGGGCTACGAGGAGTTTGTTGAGTTCTTTAACAGATAGGAATCTGATAAGCAGCAGATTAGCTGTGTAGCAGCGGTACCAAACAGTTATTAGAATATATAGTAGAAATATAAGGAGTATAAAATGGCAGAATCAATGCAGGGCTTACATAGAAGCCATAGATGTACAGAGGTATCAAATGCCAATATCGGTGAGAAGGTCACCGTCATGGGCTGGGTACAGAAGAGAAGAAATTTAGGAAGTCTCATTTTCGTAGATTTAAGAGACAGAAGCGGAATACTTCAGATAGTATTCGGTGAGGAAAATGTAGGTGCAGAGGGCTTTGAAAAGGCAGGCACCTTAAGAAGTGAGTTCGTCATCGCAGTTGAGGGAACTGTCCAGAAGAGAACAGCTGCTGTCAATGAGAACTTAAAGACAGGTGATATCGAGGTTATCGCTACATCAATCAGAGTGCTTTCAGAGGCACAGACACCTCCATTCCAGATTGAGGAGAATTCAAAGACCAGCGAGGACATCAGACTTAAATACCGTTATCTGGATCTTCGCCGTCCTGATATCCAGAGAAATCTTATGCTCAGAAGCAATGTGCTTCGAGTGATGCGTGACTTTATGGCAAACGAGGGCTTTTTGGAGATAGAGACACCAATCCTTTGCAAGTCTACACCGGAGGGCGCCAGAGACTATCTCGTGCCAAGCCGTATACACCACGGACATTTTTATGCGCTTCCACAGTCACCACAGCTCTTTAAGCAGCTTCTGATGGCTTCAGGCTATGACAGATATTTCCAGATTGCACGATGCTTCCGTGACGAGGATCTGCGTGCAGACAGACAGCCTGAGTTTACACAGGCCGATATGGAGCTTTCATTCGTAGATATCGATGATGTAATCGAGGTAAATGAGAGACTGTTAAAGCACCTTTTTAAAGAGGTCATAAATGTGGATGTTGAGATTCCGTTTAAGCGTATGCCTTGGCAGGAGGCTATGGACAGATTTGGTTCTGACAAGCCTGATACACGCTTTGGTATGGAGCTTTGCGATGTTTCGGAAGTGGTAAAGGACTGTGGCTTTGGAGTATTCACAGGAGCTCTTGAAAACGGTGGCTCTGTCCGCGGTATCAATGTAGAGGGACAGGCAAAGATGCCTCGTAAGAAGATTGACAAGCTTGTAGAGCACGCAAAGGGCTGTGGAGCAAAGGGACTTGCTTATCTGTGCATCAATGAGGATGGCACATACAAGTCATCATTTGCCAAGTTTATGACAGAAGCTGAGCTTGATGCACTTGTTGCAAAGATGAACGGAAAGCCGGGAGATTTACTCCTTTTCGCAGCAGACAAGAATAAAATCGTATGGAATGTACTTGGAGCGCTTCGTCTCATGCTCGGAGCTGAGCTTGGCCTGATTGATGAGAACAAGTACAATTTCCTCTGGGTAACAGAGTTCCCACTCCTTGAGTGGTCTGATGAGGAAAACAGATTTATGGCAATGCATCATCCATTCACTATGCCTATGGAGGAGGATTGGGACAAGATAGACTCAGATCCGGGCGCAGTTCGTGCAAAGGCATATGATATCGTACTCAATGGTACAGAGCTCGGTGGAGGTTCAGTGCGTATCCATCAGGATGACATCCAGGAGAAGATGTTTGAGGTGCTTGGTTTCACAAAGGAGCGTGCACATGAGCAGTTTGGATTCCTGCTTGATGCATTCTCATATGGTGTACCGCCACACGCAGGACTTGCCTTCGGTGTTGACCGTATCTGCATGCATATGCTGCATACAGACAATATCAAGGAGGTTATTGCATTCCCTAAGGTAAAGGATGCTTCGGACCTCATGTCAGAGGCACCCGGAACTGTAGATCCAAAGCAGCTTGAGGAGCTTGGAATAGCAGTGGCTGCAGAGGAAGATGAGGAATAACACTATAATATGAATTTGAAAAAAAATATTTTCAATGCGATTACCATAATACTGCTCGCCGCACTTATTGCGGGGGCAGTATTGCTTAATAACAGGATAAAAAAGCTCGAGACACAGATGTCATACACCTCAGACAACACATCGGTGATACTTTCCGATGTGCAGACCATGCAGGATGATATCAAGTCCACCCTTGAGGAGGAGGCCAGCCTCATAACAGACTGGGACATTTCCTTAAAAAGTGCAGACTTTACCGATATGACATACACAGTCTCTGTCTCGGTGGTGCCAAAGGAGTACACAGAGGATACAAAAACCAGTGTATTTTTCGGTACAAACGAGATACCGCTCGAGCTAAACGGCATCAAGTATACGGGAGAGGCCACACTTCCACTGTCTGAGGACTATGCAGGCAATGTGACATTTCTGTTTGTTGACGGAAATAAGAGAAGCACAGAGGTGCTCGATGAGTTTGAAGGTGTGACATCAGTGTTCAAAAATGTAGCATCCGGCATACTTGCCGATAAACCAACCTTTGACAATGGCAGCATAAAGCTTGGCACAGATGTAGATGTAGCGGTCATGGGAAATGATTACTTTGACTTTAACAGTGTGCAGCTCGTGGTTGCAAGCTCAGACACAGAGCTAAAGACATACGATATCCGACAGCTGTTGGCAGAAAACGGCACAGACAGTGCAGACACAGACTCCATCACATCCGCCTTAAGCCGGAAGGATGATGCCAAAAAAGATGGCTCAAAGAATGACACGGAAAATGATACCTCTGATGCCTCAAAAGAGGATGACGGTAAGCTCCATAGCCTCGAAGGCACAGTCAAAATCGAAGACTTAATCCCTGTTACAGCTGCAAGCAATATCAAAATATATGTCAAAGCAGTATCGGCACAGGGCTACACCTTCACATATGACCTGTTCGATGGTACCGTAAATCAGGACATCACAGATTTTGAAACCACAGCCGACATATCCGGAGGAGACTACACAGTAACCGACCCGGCCGGCAGTAAATACGAACCATAAGAATATGATATAAAATAAAGCTCATTTCGCATAAGTGAAATGAGCTTTAAATTTAAAAAGTAAAAAGTGCCGGACAAAATTTCACGCCAGTGAAATAAGTCCGGCACTGCCAGAATGCAAGGTAGCAAAGCGCCTCGCTCGTAAACCTGAATTAGCCGGAGAGCATACAGTGTGTTCCGAAGAAAAATGTGAACTGCCGCGGAGTTCCATAAATTAAAGAAGAAAGAAAACATAAATAAAATCGTAACCTGTCCGGATAAAGAACCGCGGCTGACTTCACATTTTTCTGAGGAATATACTGTGTGCTATGCCGGCAACCTCACAACCTAAAAAGCGAGGCGCCCACCTGCGCCTCACCCCTCTTTTTTGCTGAGCGGCAGCGTAAATATAAACTCAGTTCCCACACCCTCAGTGCTTATCACATTTATATTCTCACCATGCGCCTGCACGATTTCTTTAACTATAGACAGGCCAAGTCCCGTACCGCGCTTATCCTTTCCGCGGGACAAATCACTCTTGTAGAAGCGCTCCCAGATCTTTGAAAGGCTGTCCTTTGGTATACCGATACCGTGATCCTTTACTGATATAAACACCTTTTCATTTCTGATACTCGTCTCAATCTTGATACTCGAATCATTATTTGAAAACTTCACAGCGTTGTCAATCAGGTTGTAAAGAATCTGCTGGATTTTGACCATATCACCGCGCACGAAAAGCTCTTTTCCGGTAAGCAGCAGGTCAAAGCTTAAGCCCTTTTCACTGCATTTACCCTCGAAGGTAAGGATTGTCGTGCGGATCATTGTATTGATGTCAAAATCAGCAATATCCAGGTGTATGCCGTGATGACCGAACTGGTTCAGATCAATAAGACTCTTGGTGAGCTTATTAAGCCTCTCGGTTTCAAAAAGTATGATATTTAAATACTTATCCTGCATCTCAACAGGGATTGTTCCGTCCAGCATAGCCTCCACGTAGCCCTTTATCGAGGTAAGAGGGGAGCGGAAGTCGTGTGACACGTTGGAAACAAACTTGCGCTGATCCTCCTCAAGAGTATCTAGCTCCGTTGCCATGTAGTTGAGTGTGTTTGCCAGATAGCCGATTTCGTCGTTGGAATGTACATCAATCTGGGCAGTGAAATCGCCCTTTGCATACTTCTTTGCGGTCTTTGTGATTCGTGTGATTGGCTGGTAAATGGAGCGGCTCATCATGACAAGCATAATAAATGCCACTGCAAAAATGAGCGCTACAGTGTAAAAGGAGATATTCATAAAACCGTTTACACCTGCCGTGATATGGCTCATTGTCTTGTGAATGACTATGTAGCCGATATTCTGGTACGAGACATTTACCGGGGAAAATACGGACAGCATCTTATGCTTGAAGGAGCCGTAAAAATCTCCAATCATATAGTTGTTGCTGCCAAAATCGGTGACATCAAAGCCATTTATCACTACAGGCTTAGAACTGTCATTTTGGATATCAATGCCTATTGACGGATCATCTGAGTCCATGAGCAGCTCACCGTCAGGGCTGACCACCCATACCTCGGCATCCATATAGTCGGCTACGATTTTCATGTGATTCTGGAAATCGCTAAGCGACATGGATGAGTCAAAGTATTCGGCGGCGTAATCACCTGCAATGATGGATGCTTCCCTGTAGAGATTGGAAGCCTCCTGCTTTTCAATATAGTCTGTGGTGAGATGCTGTGTAAAGGTGCATATAATGAAAAAAGCGATGACACCGTAAATCAGATAGCTGATTAACAGCTTAGTGTAGATGGTATGCTTCATTATTTATTTTACCTCAAACTTGTATCCGATGCCCCAGACAGTTGCGATGCGCCAGGTTGGCTTGTCCTTGATTTTCTCGCGGAGACGCTTTACATGCACATCGACAGTGCGGGTGTCGCCGACATATTCATAGCCCCATATGTTGTCCAGAAGCTGCTCCCTTGTAAACACCTGATTTGGAGATGAGGCAAGAAAATATAAAAGCTCAAGCTCCTTTGGCGGCATATCAATCTGCTGTCCGTCATAAGTGACAGAGTAGTTGGACAGATTTACAATAAGCCCCGGGTACTCCACACACTTGATATCTACGGAAGCATAGGCCTCCGGCTTTGCAGGCTGGAAGCGTCTGAGCACGGCCTTGACTCTTGCCACAAGCTCCTTTGAGTCAAAGGGCTTGAGTATATAGTCGTCGGCGCCAAGCTCCAGGCCTAAAACCTTGTCAAATACCTCGCCCTTTGCGGAGAGCATGATAATCGGCACATCGGACTTTGCACGTATCTCACGGCATACCTGATAGCCGTCTATGCCCGGAAGCATGAGGTCCAAAAGAAGCATGTTTGGCTTGTAGTGCTCAAACGCGATAAGAGCCTGCTCACCGTCATTTACGATTTTGGTGTCATAGCATTCCTTGGTCAGATATAGAGATATAAGCTCTGCTATATTGTTGTCGTCGTCTACTATCAGTATTTTCTGTTTAACAGCCATTTCTAATCTCCTTCTTAAAAATTATTTATATTCCGTAAAAGTAAATTGTCGTTATTTAAAGGTTGCGATGGTTACTCCGGCATCGCCCTCACCAAACTCACCGAGATGGTATTCCGCAATAGTTTTTGTCCTCTTAAGGAGTCCATGCACAGCCTTTCGCAGTGCACCGGTGCCTTTTCCGTGGACAATGCGCACTGATGAAAGATGAGCGATATATGCGTCGTCTAAGTATTTATCTAAGAGAGCAAGTGCCTCATCCGTAGTCTTTCCTATCAGGTTGATTTCTGATGAAACTGACAGCGATTTGCTCATCTTTATCTTGCTTCCGCTGCCACCGTACTTCTTGGCAGGAGAGACATCGTCGTTTAAGAGCACGAGGTCATTAATATTAACCAGCGAGCGCAGTATACCCATCTGCACATACAAATCGCCCTTGGCGTTTGGCAGAGTGTGGACAGTTCCCTTCAGATTGAGGGAGAGCACAAGCACAGAATCACCGATGCGCAGCTTCTTAGGCGCCTTGTGATTTGCCTTGGCAGTGTTTTTCTTGATGTCTGACAGCTTCTTTTCCTTGTCATTCATCTTGTCACGAAGGGCAGAGCGCTCCTTTTCCATCTGGCTCATAGGAGCCTGTCCCTGTCCGTATTTGTTGAAATTGCGGATGGTTTTGTCGGCAAGTTCCTTTGCATCCTGCAGTATCTTGTAGGCTTCCTCATTTGCCTCGCGTAAAATCTTGTCTTTGCTCTTGTCTATACGCTCGTTTTTCTCTTCGAGCTGTTTCTTGAGCTTTTCAATCTCGGCCTTATAGCTGTTGATTTCAAGCTGTTCCTTTTCGATAGTTTGTCGCTGTGACTCGAGGCTTGCAATCAGATCTTCAAAATCAAGGTCGTTATCATTAATTCTGCTTTTTGCATCCTCGATGATGTTTTCGTCCAGACCAAGCTTTGATGAGATTGCAAATGCGTTACTCTTTCCAGGAATACCGATTAACAGGCGGTAGGTAGGGCTTAAAGTCTCCACATTGAACTCACAGCAGGCATTTTCCACACCGTCTGTGGAAAGCGCATATACCTTCAGCTCACTGTAGTGTGTGGTGGCCATGGTGATGGCACCATACTGGTGCAGTCTGTTTAAAATTGAGATGGCAAGTGCCGCACCCTCTGTCGGGTCGGTTCCCGAGCAGAGCTCATCGAACAGGCAAAGGCTTCTGTCATCGGCTTTTTCAAGAATTTTTACGATATTGGTCATGTGAGACGAGAAGGTACTGAGACTTTGCTCAATACTCTGCTCATCGCCTATATCCGCAAAGACATCCTCAAAGATGGCGAGCTTTGACCTGTCAGCCGCAGGAATGTGAAGACCTGCCTGACCCATGAGAGTCAAAAGTCCGACAGTCTTTAGTGAAACCGTTTTACCGCCGGTGTTTGGTCCGGTGATGATGAGCTGCTTATAGTCCTCGCCGAGCCGTACATCTATAGGGACCACCTTTTTAGCATCCAAAAGCGGATGACGGCCCTTTCTGATATTGATATGTCCCTCGGTGTTGAACTCCGGTGCTACACCGTTATATGATTTAGCCAGATTTGCCTTTGCAAAAATGAAGTCAAGCTCTGAAAGAATCTCATAGTCCTGCTCCAAAGCAGCCGCATTCATGGCAACTTTGTCGCTGAGCGCTGCGAGGATTTTTTCAATCTCCTCCTGCTCCTTTATGAAAAGCTCCTTGAGCTCATTATTCAAATTGACGACAGCCATCGGCTCGATAAAAAGGGTAGAGCCGGTAGATGACTGGTCGTGCATCATGCCGGGTACATTGCCCTTTGCCTCAGCCTTTACAGGCAGACAATATCTGCCGTCGCGCATGGTCACAACCGCATCCTGCAGATATGTCCTTGTTGTGCTGTTGTTCATGAGCTTGGTGAGCTGCGCATGGATTCTGTCGTTCATGCCGCGTATGCTCTTTCTTATCTTAAAAAGCTCAGGACTCGCATCATCGGCAATCTCTTCCTCAGATAAAATGCACCTCTTAATCTCATCGCAGAGCGCAGAAACCGGTTCAATCCCTGCAAACAGACCGGAGAGAGAATCCTGCTTCTCATTGTCCATGCCGCTTCTGCCATAGGCCTTCACGCGCTTTGCAACCTCCAAAAGACTGCAGATGCGAAGAAGCTCGGTCGTATTCAGTGCACCACCGATATCAAGCCTCTTTAGGGAAGCATGTACATTGTGTATGCCAACGAAGGACACTCCGCTGTCCTTGTACAGGCGGCTTAGTGCATCGGCAGTGGTGGTCTGCAGATGTCTGATTTCGTATAAATCGGTGATAGGCTCAAGCGAAAGACACCGCTTCTTTGTCTCATCACATGCTGCGTAGCTGCTTAGCATGGTGAGGATTTTGTTATATTCCAATGTTTTGTAAACTTTTTTATTCATTTCTATATCCTTATATTTCGGTAGTTGAATATTAAATTCATATTTACTGTATAGCTTATCATATTATAGCTGAAAATCTTCAAAAAAACCATAATAAATATGTATTAAATGATAATTACAAGATGATAACATAAAGTTAATACATAACAAACCAGTTTGTTAAACGAGCCAAAAAGTAAGGGCTTGCGACATGTACCCGCCGGACTGCTGCACTGCTCCCACCGGTGCTACGCTGCGTGACTAAGATTCTGTATGGATTATGCATTTACTTTTTCTATACATGACGAAACCGTCGCTACTCGCCTTCCATGGCTCGATAGCTCCTTGCCCCGGCATCCATGCCGTGGCATTTCTGTGTTATGAGCATAATCCTACAGTATCTAAGCCACTGCGCTATTCGCACCGTTGGGAGCAGTGCAGCAGTCCGGCGGGTACATGCCGCAAGCCCGTACTCAAAGCCCATACTCAAAGAAAAAATATGGTTGCAACGCAATATAATTCAGAATATAATGTAAGATAGTAACTAAAGACATCTAATCAGGGTGACAATATGGAGCAATTTATCAGAGAAAAGATAAAGGATAAACCGCTGAATAAAAAAAGACTTGCAAAAAAAGCTGGCACAGCAGCACTCTGCGGAGTTGCATTTGCAGTGGCTGCAAGCATTGTTTTTGCTATATTTCTGCCGGTTATCAACAGACAATCAAAAAAAGCTTCAGATGGAAAAAATAATAATGATGTGCAGACAGCCACACAGCAGTCAGGCATAGATGACAGCAGTGATGCATATAGTGAAAATGGTACACAAAGCACAGAGTCCGGCACTTCTTCGGAGCCGTCTTCGCAGACCTATCAGCCTACACTCGCAGATTATCAGGCAGTGCAGAACCAGCTCTACAGAGTGGGCACTTCGGCCACGAAATTTGTAGTAGGAGTCACGGGTGTGACAGATGCCACTGATATTTTCAACAATTCCTATGAGACCGAGGGTCAGGGAGTGGGAGTGATACTGAGGGACAATGGAAAGCAGCTAATCATTCTGACAGAGAAAAATGTAGTGGATAAGGCGGATAAGCTTAGTGTAACCTTTGTAAACGACATGATGGCTGATGCTGCGTTGGTAAAGTATGACAGCAATACGGGTATAGCAATCATTTCCGTGGATAAGTCACTTCTGGACGATGCCACAATAAGGGCTATAGCGGTTGCGGAGCTTGGTAATTCAAATATTGTTTCAAGAGGAGCATCTGTCATTGCGCTTGAGGCAAACTATGCCATTCTCACAGGTCTTGTAACGTCAACAACCAACGAGCTGTCGGCGCAGGACAACAATTACTCGGTGCTCACCACAGATATCGCAAGCAACAAGTTACAGAGCGGTATACTGATTAATACAGATGGTCAGGTCATAGGGCTTTCGCTGCAGGATTTCAATCCGGCGGAGGAAAACAATACGCTCACGGCTGTCAGTATAAGCGACCTGTCACCTGTCATTGAAAAGCTCGAGAGCGGCGCGGATGTGCCGTACATAGGCATCACCTGTACTACAGTTACAGAAAAAATAGCAAACAGATATAACATCCCAAAGGGTGTTTATATAAAGCAGGTTACCATGGATTCACCGGCATTTGTCTCGGGGCTTCAAAGCGGAGATGTGATAGTTGCGGTAAACAATACAGAGGTGTCGAATGTGTCCGCGTACAACACACAGCTTATGAAGCAAAAGCCTGAGGATACCTGCAATCTGAAAGTAAAGAGAAAAGGAAGCAACGGCTACACGGAGATTACCTGTCAGGTGAAAATCGGAGTGATGAATTAGCCGAAATTAGGAGGATATATGAAGTATATTTCAACTCTCCGCGAGGGAGAGAGAATCAATGAGATTTTTTTATGCAAGAGCAAGCAGACAGCCATGACTAAAAGCGGAAAGCCTTATGACAATGTTATCCTGCAGGATAAGACAGGCACGCTGGATGCCAAGATATGGGATGTGGGCTCAGTAGGCATTGAGGAATTTGATGCAATGGATTACATAGCCATAACCGGTGATATCACAAGCTTTCAGGGCAATTTGCAGTGTTCCATAAAGCGTGCGAGAAAGGTAAACGAGGGAGAATATGACCCTGCGGATTATCTGCCGGTCAGCGATAAGGATGTCGAGGTCATGTATAAGGAACTCATGGGCTTTATCGGTTCTGTAAAGAATCAGTACCTGTCACAGCTCTTACATAGCTTTTTTGACAATAAGGAGTTTGAGCGCCGTTTCAAGTTCCATTCAGCCGCAAAGAGCGTGCACCACGGCTTTGTAGGAGGTCTTTTGGAGCATACACTCGGTGTGACGAAGAACTGTGATTATTTTGCAAAAATGTATCCGGTTTTAAACCGTGACCTGCTTCTTACAGCAGCTATTTTCCATGATATCGGAAAATTAAAGGAGCTTTCTACTTTCCCGGAAAATGACTATACAGACGCAGGCCAGCTCCTCGGACATATCATGATTGGTGCAGAGTGGGTAGGCGATGCGATTAAGAGTATCGACGGCTTCCCGGTAGTGCTCGCAAACGAGCTGAAGCACTGTATACTTGCCCACCACGGCGAGCTTGAGTTTGGCTCTCCGAAAAAGCCGGCACTTGTCGAGGCACTGGCACTTAGCTTTGCAGACAACATAGATGCCAAGATGGAGACCTTCAGGGAGCTGCTTGTAAATGTGCCTGAAAACGATACAAAGTGGCAGGGCTACAATAGATTTATGGAGACAAATTTCCGCAGAACAAGTGTGTAAAAAGCGGACGATATTAATATAGCTATGGTGTGATTTTTGGTGTGAAAGCTTGCGCCGGATACAAACATTATAAAGAGTAATTATATATAAAATAAAGAAGAGAAAAGCATGAAAAAAAATGACATATTTGAACTTGAAATAACAGATATGGGAACAGATGGCGAGGGTATCGGACATTATGATGGCATGACCTTTTTCGTAAAGGATGCACTGATTGGTGACGTCATAACAGCCCACGCAACAAAATTAAAGAAAAACTATGGCTACGCAAGAGTGGAAGAGATTAAGACCCCTTCCACTTTTCGCGTTGAGCCGCAATGTGAGCTGCACAAGAGGTGTGGCGGCTGCCAGATACAGGCGCTCTCTTATGAAAAGCAGCTTGAATTTAAAAATAATAAGGTGCGCAACAATCTCATGCGTATAGGTGGATTTTCCGAGGCAAAGCTGGACAGTAAAATGCAGCCGCCTGTTGGCGCAGACAATCCATATCGCTACCGCAACAAGGCACAGTTTCCGGTGGGATATGACAGGGATGGTAATATAGTGACAGGCTTTTATGCATCGCGAAGCCACAATATCATCCCGGTCGATGACTGCAGGCTTGGGGTGCCGCAAAACAAAGAGATACTGGATATCATAAAGGAATGGATGAATGAGTGCGGCATCACACCGTATGACGAGAACACACACAAAGGGCTCGTGCGCCATGTGCTTATCAGATATGGTTTTACATCAAAGCAGATTATGGTGTGCCTTGTGATAAATGGGGACAGTCTTGAAGCAAAATGCCGAGCCGGGAATGCAGCAGATATACTGTGCGAAAGACTCTCAAAAATCGATGGAATGACTTCGATTTCCTACAATATCAACAAGGAAAACACAAATGTCATCCTCGGCAAAAAGACAGTCTGCATATGGGGCAGACCATATATTGAGGACACCATCCATCTGCTTTCTTACCCTGATTTCACACCACAGGGGACAGGCATCACATATCAGATTTCGCCACAGTCGTTCTATCAGGTAAACCCGAAGCAGACAGAAAAGCTTTACAGCACGGCACTTGCATTTGCAGGGCTCACAGGAAATGAAAATGTCTGGGATCTCTACTGTGGTATCGGTACCATATCGCTCTTTTTGTCACAGAAGGCAAAGCAGGTGTACGGAGTGGAAATAGTGCCTCAGGCAATCGAGGATGCCAAAAACAATGCGAAGCTCAATGGCATCACAAATGCACAGTTTTTCGTAGGAAAGGCTGAGGAGGTGCTGCCACAGTTTTATGAGAATGCAAAGAAAAAAGAGAATATCACTGATGATACAGCATCCACCGGACGTACAGATATGCTTCGCCCGGATGTGATAGTCGTTGACCCTCCAAGAAAGGGCTGCGATGAGAAGTGTTTGGACACAATGCTTGCGATGTCACCGGAGAGGATTGTATATGTGAGCTGCGATTCGGCAACATTGGCAAGGGATTTGAAGATACTCTGTGAAGAGAAGTATGAACTCATGAAGTGGCAGGCATTTGATCAGTTTTCTCATACGACGCACGTAGAAAGTATTTGCCTCCTCGAGCGGGTGAGCAACTGAAAAATATTGATATGAACTAAGTAAATTTATAGACATTTTCTTATCGTAAAGCTATAATATTAAAATCATATAGAACAGATAGACATTGATTTTAGAAAGTGATACAAATGAAAAAGCTAAAAAAGAGATTCATTATTCCGGCAGTGGTATTTATATTGGGCATGTGCGCGTTAATCGGCGCTATATATGTAGTCGGCAAGAGTCAGGAACAGCAGAACAGGACAAATGCAAAGCTCAATGCGATGACATATACGGAGCGTATATATGGCGAGCTTATGGAGGGAATAGGAGTTACCGATAGCTTAAAGCAGGTTGTCATAAGTGGTGATGGAAATATAAATAGGTTTTATGATATTGCAGCAAATATGATGGACGATTCGATTCAGAGTATACAGATAGCACCGAATGGAGTTGTGACTGAAATATATCCGGAGGAGAGTAATGAATCCAGTAAGATTGATCTGATAAATGATAGTGACAGGGGAGAGATTTCGCGCTATGCGAGGGATAATGACACTGTAATTATGCAGGGACCATTGGAGCTGAAGCAGGGCGGATATGGTATAGCAGTGCGCAATCCGGTTTATTTGGAGAATGAAAATGGTCAGAAGAGCTTTTGGGGCTTCACAATTGTTATACTGAAAGTTCCGGAAATTTTTTCTGAATCTGTAGAGGCTCTTTCCAGTTTTGGATATAAGTACAGTCTGCAGAAGTTTGCTTCGCCGTGGGATGATACGTATGAGTGGGTTTACGGTTCAAAGGAAGAGTTGAACGATCCGGTGATATATGACTTTAACGTGTATGGATACAAGTGGAGGCTTGAGATTTTACCCAAGAGTGGGTTTTACAATAACAGATATCTGCTATATCTGTTCATCGGAGGTGGAGTTATTGTCCTGCTTTTGGCAGGGCTTACAGCAGCGTTGATTTCAATCAATGAGAACAGGAAGAATTTCAAGAGACTGGCTGTGACCGATGCACTGACCGGTATCTACAACAGGCACGGTTTTGATGAGCAGGTTGAGCAATATATGAGACAGAATCCGCAAAAGCATTGTGTTGTGGCAATGCTTGATATTGACGATTTCAAGCTGGTCAACGATGTGTATGGACATGCGGCAGGTGATGGTGCACTGCAGAAGCTTGCAGAGAGCATGAAGCAATATTTTTCAAAGGATGTTATACTAGGCAGAAACGGAGGCGATGAGTTTAGCATTTTTATGCCGGATTGCACGGTAGAGGAGGTTAAGCCTTTTCTTAAGAAGTTTACAGGAGAAACCAGGAAATTTTATTGTAAAGGTGAAGAACATACATTTACCATTTCACTGGGCTTTGCGGAGTATCCTGTTTTGGCTGATGACTGTTCACAGCTCATGCGGTGTGCGGATATGGCACTTTATGAGGTGAAAATGCGTGGGAAGAACGGCTGCATGGCATACCGTGAGGGTGAGCGTATAAAAAGCCGTGCGAAGCTTGGATTTGCCGTGAAGGATATTATTGACAATATGCCGGGAGCGTTCATTGTTTACAGGGCAGATAAAGAAAATGATGAGATCCTGCTTGCAAGCAATGAGCTGCTTAGGCTTACAGGCTGTAAAAACATGGATGAGCTGCTTGCATATACAGGTAAGAGCTTCTGCAATCTGATACGCCGGGATGAACAGGAAAGCTGTCAAAAAAGCATATGGTCGCAGATTGACGGAGGAAACGTAAATGATTATAGTTTCTTTCATATGAGAAAGGCGGATGGCACATATATTTCAGTGCTCGACCATGGCAGGATAGTGGATTCGGTGCGCAATGGCAGAGTATTTTATGTGATGATCATGGACTTGAATGCATTGCAGAGGCACTATGGAGACTGCCTGGAGCTGGTGGAGAAGTAGAAAAAAGCAGATTGTGAACACATGTGTTCACAATCTGCTTTTTTAATAGTGCATACACAATTTATTTATCCGAATAAATCACATTTCCACCGCATACGGTGTACTTAACCTTACCGGTCAGTTCCATGCCGGTAAAAGGTGTGTTTGATGACTTTGATGCATATTCGCATGGTACCCATTTTTCGTCAGGATCAAAGATGACAAAATCTGCAGCAGCACCCTCTGAGATAGTACCGTAAGGCATGTGGTACAGCCTGGCAGGATTGATAGTCATCTTTTCCAAAAGCTCAAGCATGCTCAGATGGCCCGGTTTGACAAGGCTTGTGATACCAAGAGCAAGAGATGTCTCAAGACCGATGATACCGCTTGGTGCTTCGGTTACAGGCTTTGATTTTTCCTCGGCGCTGTGAGGCGCATGATCTGTTGCAATAAGGTCTATTGTGCCATCGATAAGTCCCTCTATAATCTTTTGACGGTCTGCTTCAGTACGCAGAGGCGGATTCATCTTGGCAAGGGTGCCGTGCTCTAAGACAGCATCCTCAGTCAGCGTGAAGTGATGAGGAGTAGCCTCGGCATGGAGCCTAGCACCAAGCTTTTGGTAGGTGCGGACTATATCAACAGATACACCGGAGCTGATGTGCTGTATCACAACGTCGGCGCCACTGCGCAGCGCAAGCAGACAGTCTCTTGCGACAAGGGCTTCCTCAGCGATGGATGGTGAGCCGTAGATACCGAGAGCGTCAGATACTTTTCCATGGTTGATGCCGTTGTTTTTGATAAATGCAGGGTCCTCCTCATGGAGACTTATCGGCATATCCAGCTTTGCAGCATTTTGCATGGCTCTGTAGCAGAAAGCAGCATTTGTAAGCGGGATGCCGTCATCGGTAAAGCCACATGCTCCGGCTTCCTTTAAAGCTGCCATGTCAACCTCATCCTGTCCTTTGAGGGAGTGCGATATTGCAGCGGCCTGATACATACGGATTTTTTCCTGCTTTCCACGTGTGAGGTTGTCCTTTAGAGTATCCACATTGTCCACTGTAGGCTTTGTGTTTGCCATGCATACAACAGTTGTGAAGCCACCCTTTGCGGCAGCCAGGGAACCGGTGTGGATATCCTCCTTGTATGTGAAGCCCGGATCACGGAAATGCACATGTGTGTCGATAAGTCCCGGTCCGACAATCATTCCGGCTGCATCTATTATTTCTTCTTTTTCTGTTGCAGCAGCGTCTGACGCACATGAGATGTCAGGTGCTATTTTTACTATTTTCCCATCTTTTACAAGTATATCCATCTGTTCGTAGAGACCTGATGCAGGGTCTGCTACAATACCGTTTTTTATTATCATGATAATCCTCCTGTAGATTGTACTTATTTTCTGATATATCCTAGTATAACAGGTTTAAACGAACTACACCATATCACTTGCATATTTTACCGGTAGTACAAGAAAATAAAATTGAAAATATATAGGGGATAAAAGTATATTGACAGCCTGTATATAACTGTATATACTGTGCATATAACAGGCGGGTCAAAAAACGCAAAATGAATAAATCGCAAGTGAATAAATGGCTAAGTAAAAAATGCCATTTGCATACAAAGGAGTAGCTTATGAATAATGCACTGATAGTCAGAAATGTCAGTAAAACATTTGACAAATTCAAGCTGGACAATATTTCATTTGAAGTGCCGGGTGGAAGCATTGTAGGTGTGATAGGAAAGAACGGCTGTGGCAAGTCAACACTTCTTTCTGTTCTTATGGGGATGAAAGAGTCTGATTCGACAGACACCGGGATGGTGATAGGCGGTGCGTGTCTGCAGAAGGATGAGAAGGAATACAAGAAGAAAATAGCTTATGTATTTAGTGAATTGCCGTTTATGGAAAAAATATCTGCTGTCTCGATAGGAAAATATTACGGCAGATATTACGACGGATTTAATCAGAAAAAATATGAGGCTCTTCTTAAGCAGTATGGTCTTATCGATTTTCCGGGCGTACCTCTTAGAATTTCAAAAAGTAAAAAGGATATTATGAATGCCTCGGATTTTTCGCAGGGGCAGAAGATACTGCTACAGCTTGCATTTGCACAGAGCTATGATGCACAGGTGTACTTTTTTGATGAACCTACGGGAAATCTGGATGTTGAATTTCGTGATAAATTTTATGAAACCATAAGGGAGCTTGCAGCAGATGAAAATAAATGCATAATTTATGCAACACATCTGGTCGAGGAGCTTGAGCATTTCGCAGATTATATTTTATGGCTGCAAAAGAAAGACAATAGCACAAGCAAATTCTATTACGGTTCGCTGGATGAGCTTAGGGATTCCTACAGGCTTGTTTCCGGGGAAAAGGCATTGCTTGAGAGGATACCGAAGGAGCTTGTAGTCGGAGGGCGTTTAAGCGAAAGCTCGAATGAATTGCTGATAAGATATGATGAAGCAAAAATAACCGCAAAAATTAATCATGAAATCAGGCAGCATATGAGATATGCAGAGCTTAAAGAAATCATGTACTACGTACAGAAGAAAGAGATAATAAAAGAAAGTGGTGATGAGTAATGATCAGGGATTATTTTGAGAGAAAAAAGATATGGTTATCCAGTTCACCGGGGCATATCGGTTTGGCATTTATCGTATTACTTGTGACAACACTGTGCGGCATGTTGGGGTTTATATTTGCCGGATTTCTGTTTATGCTATCCATTGCAGTATTTAGAAGCCTCGAGATAAATGAGCTTTTACCCTTTTCAAAGAAGGAAAGAAAAACAAGATTTTTGACAGATGTGATGCTTGATTTACTGTGTTTAAGTGTTCCTCTTCTTATAAACACTGCGTTTATTGTGATAAGGCACAGAAAGCTGGAGCTTTTTTCACATCCGCTTTATGTGGCGGTATGTTTTATTTCATATATCATAATTCTTGCACACTTTTCGATAAATGATATCTTTTGGAAAGCAGCAGAAGACAGCAGAAATTTAGAAAAGTGTTTAGCTGACGCGAGTGTTTCAAAGTCTGTAAAAATATATGAGACTTTTATTGCGTTGGTAAAAATTGTTATAGACATAGGGTTGTTTGTCTGCTTAATGACTATTGTTACAAATGGCAGCTTTTCTGATATGGCAGGAATAGACAATGAGTTCTATAAGCTTGGATGTATATCAGGGATTTTGTCAGGTACAATACTGGTGATAGACATGGTAAGAACTATTGGAGGCAGAAATGAATATTTCCATACAGTCTAAGGGCGGAACACCCATTTATGAGCAGATTGCCACGCAGATAAAGGAGGCAATACTTGCCGGAAAATTGAATAAGGATGATGCGCTTCCATCGATAAGGGCGCTTTCAGCGGATATTAAGGTCAGCGTCATTACCACGAAAAAGGCATATGAGGAGCTGGAAAAGGAGAAAATGATATATTCGGTGCCTGGAAAGGGCTTTTTCGTGGACAATCCGGATATGGAATATCTCGAGGAAAAACGTACTTTAAGTGTGGAGGAGGAGCTTGCCGCGGTTATAGAAAAGGCAAAGGCGGCAGAGCTTGATGAAGCAGAGTTTATTGATATGGTGAGGATACTTTGGGAGGAGGAAACATGCTAGAGGTTCAAAATTTATCTTACAGTACGAAAACCTTTTCTATGGAAAATGTCAGCTTTTCACTGGATGACGGATATCTCATGACACTTTTGGGAAGAAATGGCGCAGGAAAAACTACGCTTTTTGATTTAGTGTACGGACATATTGAACCACTGAGTGGAAAGGTATTATGGAATGATATTGATGTCACCGGAATGAAAGCAATTGACATTCTGTATCATGATGAGGTGGCATATGTTGGTGGAAGAAGCTGGTGTATAGGCGGGATTAGGGCTGACGAAAATATCAGGCTGTTAAGCTGTCTTTACAGCAGATGGGATCAGAAGCATTTTGATGAAATGCTTGAAATGATGGAGTTCACCAAGGAAGAATATACGACAAGATTTGAGGAGCTTTCAACAGGAAAACAGATGCAGCTCCAACTGGCTTTTGCTCTGGCAAGGCACCCAAAGCTTCTGCTTTTGGATGAGCCTATGGCAAATCTGGACCCGGTCGTAAAAACGGACATCTGGGAGCTTTTAATCCGAACAATAGAAAAAGAAAACATAAGCATCATAATCAGCACGCATCTGGTTGAGGAGGTCAATGACATAACTGACTATATCGGATTGCTTGATAATGGCAGGTTTGTTAAATTCGGGGACAGGGAACAGATATTAAATGATGATTTAGGAAATAAAAATAAGAATCTCAGGGAATTACTGGAGGAAGAAAATGGATAAAGCGGAAGAAATTTTTGCAGAGGGCATAGAAGATAGAAATGTGAAAACAATAAGGCAGGCGAGAGTACTTTTTGTAATATGTCTTATGGCAGGCATGTTCATCATATTTGAAAGTGATGACATCTTTAAGTGGGCTGCAGTGTTGGCTGTTTATTTTTTTACAGATTCGTTTTATAAGAAATATCTGAGAGTGGAAGCAAATTTGGCTGATGATATGACCGGCAATGATATTTATCAGTTTATAGGGCAGCACGCACTTTCGGTGAATTGCTATTTCGGGATTATTTCAAAAAAAATACGCAAATACAGGATAATTTTTTTTGCAGAGTATTTTTTGTGTGCCATATTCTCAGATTCAAAGGGGTATGGGCTGATTATTGCCGTGTTGAGCGTTGTCGTAACGTATGCCACCGCATGGATAAAAAAGAAATATTTTATCTGCCGCCTGGTGGGAAAGCTAAAGCCTGTTGAAATGATATTAACTTTCACAGATAGTTTTTTAAACATATTTAAATTTCTTCTTATACTGTTGGTCAGCCTTTTGTTTTGCGTGGTGTTTCTGGGAGTAGCAGAGGGCGCAGTGGAACGTGAAATGGTAAGCGGGCAGATACTTGAACGTTTTATAGGAATACCGACCTTTTTTGTAATGGTTGTAGCAGGCTTGATTGTACCATTGGCAGGATATGCTTTTTTTAAACCATCAGCCATATTAAATGCAGCCCTAAAAACTGCCATGGTCATAGGAATAGCGGGATTTATCTGTATACTGGCATCGGCAAGACTGTGGTATTATGAAATAAACTATACAACGCAGAAAATAACATTGGTTCATTTTAAGGAAAAACAGTATGATTTTTCAGATGTAGAAAGGTACATATGGAAAAGCGGTGATGATGATGAGACTGAAAAAACGCTTGTTTTGTATCTGAAGGATGAAACAGTGCTGGATTTATGCGATGATGGTGCATTTAGCAGTGAGCAGGGCAATTTTGAGAAAGCGCAAAGGCAGGCGTGGCCGCAATCATGATAGACTGTATATATGGACAATAGAAAATTTTATAGATATAATATGATTTAAGGGATCCTGAATTGGATACCTTTTGACCATCACATCATTTTACTAAGTAGGACTAAATTGGCATAATGTATAATAGCCATAGGTTGATAGCATAGTAGGCAGACCCTGGGGAGCTGTAATCTATAAAACTTTTAAAACAGCACCCAAAATTCAGCCCAAAAGCCGGAAAAATTGCGAGAAAAGTAGCTGAAACTGCAGAAATCTCTAAAACAGCTCCTAGAATTCAGCTCAAAAGCCGGAAAAGTTGTGGGAAAAAGTAGCTGAAACCGCAGAAATCTCCAAAACAGCTCCTAAAATTCAGCCCAAAAGCCGGAAAAATTAGTCAAGTCCAAATTTGTGTGTAAATTCATCTTTCAGTTATGTGGTTTTATCTAC
>ERZ779649.677-NODE-677-length-23999-cov-2.624165_pt1 | contig 23999 bp, 49 predicted proteins | sample MGYA00511882_ERZ779649 | MGnify/ENA primary metagenome ERZ779649 (study PRJEB29588, sample SAMEA2157793) | human gut metagenome | biome: human gut; feature: human-associated habitat; material: faeces | place: Denmark | collected 2008/2010 ... | reverse complement strand
GAAGGTACTATGGTTAATCAGGGTGCGAAGAAGCTTACAATCGACGGACTTACTAAGCTTAGCGTAACCATCCCCGCAGGTTATCACGACGGCACCGGCACGGTATCTCTTACAGACGATATCCGCGCGGCTCTGGCGGCTATATGAGGTGAAATATGGCAGTTATAACTGAAATTAAAACAAATTTAACGCGGATATCGAAAGCAAAAACCGACATTATCTCCGCCATAACCGCAAAAGGCGGCACTGTCGCCAGCGGAGCGAAAATCGAGGACTTGCCTGCTTGTATCCGTGCGATTCCCACGGGTGGGGGCGGAAAAGCAGTTGAGTTTGCTGTGAAATCGAGCGTAAATGTCGTCGCTTTTACTAAAGATGGACAAACGCCTGTTGAAGTTGGCGGTGATGATGTCGTTTTGACAGTGAATGTCGGCGATATGCTTGTCATTTGCGTTGCGTCTCAAAAGGATTATTTTAATGTTGAGGGCGGAAGCGGCTACAAAGAGCTTGGCTCTTTTTCAACAGCCCGCAGAATGTACGTGTATTGGATACTAATCGAAGAAGCAGGAGGCTTAATGCTCTCTTGATAACGAAATAATGAGGAGAAAAATGCTAATAGAGACAATCATCAAGTGGGCGGTGCCGTTTGTCTGCGGCGGAGCGGTAACATGGGCTGTTACATATATCGAATTGCGAAAAAAGCGAGAAAGTGCGCTCGAGGAAGGTTTAAAGTGCCTTCTCCGTGCGGAGATAATCCGCAATCACGACAAGTATCTCGACAGGGGATATTGCCCTATCTACGCAAAGGAAGCACTCAAACGCGCCTATGCGGCTTATCACGCGCTCCGCGGCAACGACGTCGCAACACAGCTTTACAATGAGCTCATGGCACTGCCGACAGAACCGCCGCACAACGGAGGTGACGCGGAATGAAAATGAATCTGCCTTACAAGAGCGGCAAGGTCACGCTCACATCACACTTTGGCTGGCGCACGCTCAACGGACAGCGCGACTATCACAAGGGCGTAGACCTCAGCGGCACGAACAAAACGCTTGTTGCACCTTGTGACGGAGTGATAGGCTCGTCGACAATCATCACGGATAAGAGCAATCTCACATGGCAGTGGGGCAACTACATTCGCATTGACACGGCGGACGGACTTAAGATTTTTATGTGTCACATGGCGCAGAGAAAAGTCAAAGTCGGGCAAAAGGTCAAGTCGGGGGACGTGGTCGGAATTGAGGGCAACACCGGCTACTCCTTCGGCTCACACTGTCACTTTGAGGTGAGGAAAAACGGTGAATCCGTAGACCCTACTCCCTATCTCGGCATACCTAACGAGTGGGGGCAGTATGATATAAAATCCACATCAAAAGGAGAATCAAGCGTGAATACAAACATCAGTCTCGATGTGTCCGGCAAAAAGGGCAATACCAACATCAAGGACAGCTACGACAAGGGCGGAATCACATACACCCGTGCTAAAAACTTTGCTATAATCTATCATGACGCGGACAAGCGCAAGGGCGGTGTTAAGAGATACATCAACGGCGGCTTCTTCGCAAATTATCGCTCGGAGGACGGCGAGGTATACACGCTCCCTGTCGCTAACCTTGCCTGCGATATCAAGGACATTCCGGCGGTAGCAAAGGAAAATCTCTTTGAACACGTCTACGGAAACCACCTTGTCTACAGTATCGCCGACAACGCGACGAAGCAGTTTGCGGGCAAAAAGGTGTCAACATTGCTCGTGTCGTACTCCGGCAAGCCGACAATCGAGCGCGTTGACAAAATTCCGTCGGGAATCAGGTACGCCGTCAGCGGAGTACCTGTTGTGATTGACAGAAAGCCTGTCGACATGAGCTACGTTAACGCGGAGGGTTGGGACAGCTCCACCACCTACGGCACGTCGAGAAACATGCTCGGAATCAGGGACGGCGAGATATGGGTACTCACTCTCAAAACCACCTCGGCAAACTACATCAAGTCCGGCGAGGTTTGGCGAAAGATACAGGGCGAAGGCTTTGAAAACGTTATTGCTCTTGACGGCGGCGGCTCGTATATCCGTGTCGAGGGAATCAAGAGACGGTCAACGGGCGGCAGTCGTGCGGTTAACAACATTATCGCGTTTTAACGCAGTTTTAACGCAGTTTTAACGCAAACGTGAATTATTAACGCAATCATGAAAAAGAAAGACGTTGAATACTCAAAGAGAACGCTGTCCGCAATTGTAAAGCTGTGGTTTGCGGGCGCGATTTTCGGCATGTGCTATCTTGTGGTGCAGCTGATAATCGCTCCCGATATGGCGTCTCTTGACGGTCTGCTGACCTACATCGGTGCTCCCATGGGCTGCGGCGTGGTGGGATATCTCATCAAGTCAGCAATGGAAAACCGCGAGAAAATCAAGCAGGAATATCACTCCGATTACGGGGAGGAAGAAATAACTTATGAAGATGAAAAAGGAGAATAACATGGATAACAAAATCAACTGGAAGCAGAAGCTGACATCGAGAAAGCTGTGGGTGACAATCATCGGTATAATCATCGGTGTGGCAATGTCGTTTGGTGTGGGCGAGAGTGACTACGGCGAGATTGCGGGCAAGGTTGCGGGCGCGATTACGGCGATATCCTCAATCATCGGCTACATCTACGGTGAGAGCAAAGTTGACGCGGCGCGAATTGACGCGGAGGGTGTGAAAAGCATTATTGAATCAGCGGAAAGCGAGGACAAGGAGGCGTAAAGATTGACGGAGCACGTGCGGCAGAAAAACGCAGTGCAAGAGATAGACGATACGGAGCTGATATCCTCGGCTATCGACAAGTGCAATCTTAAACCGGAATACAAGCGACTTTTGAAAATCCTCTATGTGGAGCGTGGGTGTCTTGAGGACGTGTGTGATGCTGTCGGGCGCGACTACTCGACGGTATCTAAGTGGCACAAACCGGCACTGATACGGCTCGTCCGTCTCTTGCAAAAACAAGGCAAAATAAACGCAAAATATACGCAAAAATAACGAAAGAAAAAATCTCTCTGCGATGGTACAATGATATCAGATACAGAGAGATTTTTTGTATGGAGGATATATGGCGTACAACTTTGGTTACAACACAAATCCGTACTATAGCGGTTACAATCCGCAGATTCAGCAGCCGCAACCGCAACAGACAGCGCCACAACCGCAGGTGCAGAGCGGATTTATCTGTCGACCCGTCACAAGCCGTGAGGAAGCACTCGCGACACCTTGTGATTTTATGGCGGCAGGCGTAATTATGCCCGATATGGCGCACGGCATGATTTATCTCAAGAGATTCAACTCGCAAACCGGCGCGTCGGATTTTGCGGATTTTGCGTACACACCTCCGACAGCTCCGGCTAAAGACACGGCGGACTACACTCCCCGTGCGGATTTTGACAAACTTTGCGCAGCTTTTGCCGCTCTCCAAACGGAGGTCGAAAAGATGAAAAATCCCACTAAGGGAAAGAAAGAGGTAACGGAAAATGCCTAACCTTAATCCCGCAATGCTCGTAATGCAGGCTCTCGGTGCGGGTCAGCCGCTGAATAATATCCTCGGCAATCTCGCGGGACAGGGAGCACAGTACGCAAAAGCCGTCGAGCTTATCAAGGGCAAGGACGCGCACCAACTCCAGACCATGGCACAAAACATGGCGAAAGAGCGCGGTATAAACCTGGGCGATTTAATGCGCGCCCTCGGTATCAGCAAATAACAACAAATATCAATAAATAACACTTCCCTTTTTCGGTTTGGCTGGAGACCTGATTAAAAAACTGTCCAAAATTTAATTTTTGAACATCACGCGAAAGCGGATGAAATAAACCGAAAAGGAGAAAAAGAAATGGGCAACGAACTTTTGACAGGCTTCCTGGCTGGGCAGGGAGACAACAGCAACCGTGACGGCGGTTTTTTGGAAATGAAGGACTTTGGGCAAAAGTAGGATTATAACTACGGCTACCCTTTATATCGAGTAATCGGTGTAAACTCAACGTTAAATGCTTTTAATCCCTAAAGCTCACTACCTAAACAGCAGTCGGAAACGGCAAACTGAACGGCGCGAAAGCAGAAAAAACAGTGAGATGGCATATGGCGAAATAAAAAAACTGGCACGGTGTCAGTCCTAAGTGCTTCTACAATGGGTGTTTAGCAGGGACAGTCCTAAACCTTTTTAAGGCATGGAAGACCCTCAACGACTATCTCCTTGACGGAGAGTAAAACCGTAAGCTAATGACGGAAGAAAAATGTTGCCCTGTAGAAATACAGGTGAAGATATAGTCTGCACTGGCGTGAAAACGTCAGAAGTCTACCTATAACGGCAAGACTGCGTCAGGGGTTGCGCTTTGACGTGAACAAATTGGCGGTAATCATTCTCGCCATCATCTTTGGCTGGGGTCGTAATGGCTTCGGCGGAAACAACGGCGATTCCTCGGGCATGGGCGCGCTCCCATACGTAATGGCGGCAGGCACTCAGGGCGGACTTACCCGCGCAGACCTACAGAGCGAGTTTGGATTCAACGGACTGGAGAATTCCGTCCGCGGCGTGCAAGAGGGACTTTGCGACGGATTTTACGGACTTAACACATCCATCCTCAACGGATTCCACGGCGTCGACAATGCGGTTTGCAACCTCGGCTATCAGACACAGCAGGGATTTAACAACACAAACGTCGCTATGATGCAGGGATTTAACGGTGTTGAGAGAGGACAGGCGGCTCTTGCGACACAGCTCCAGCAGTGCTGTTGCGAAAACGGCAGAGCGATGGAGCGCGGATTTGCCGATGTTGGCTACCGCATGGCAACCGACACCTGCGCTATCAACACTAACGCCGCTAACAACACCCGCGACATCATCGACGCGATGAACTGCGGATTCCGCGGCATATCCGACAGACTGACGGCGCAGGAAAATGCGGCTAAGGACGCTCAGATTACAGCACAGGCGCAGAAGATATTCGGACTTGAGCTTGCCGCTTCTCAGCAGGCACAGAATCAGTACCTTGTGTCTCAGCTCGGCTATAAGGCTCCCGTACCCGCATTCAACGTTCCCGCACCTTGGCAGTACGGCAACTATGGCTGCAATTCCGGCTGTTCCAGCTGCGGCAACTATTGATTCACAACTCCGGCTTTGAGCCGTGACCGATTTCGGGGGAGCGGCGTACCGCTTCCCTTTTGATTTTTTGGAGGTATAAAATGGCTTGTACAAATATATGCAGACTTTGTCCTCGCTTTATCCTGTCGCAGTCGGTGTCCTTTACCGGCGGCAATCTGATAATCAATCTCCCGGCGGGCGCGTATAACGCGGGGGAAAAATATTGTGTCGTAGTCGCTCAGGCAATTCCGACGGCGACGACAATCACCACTCCCGTGTACGTCACAATCGGAGATGGCACTACGCTATACCCGCTGACTAACCGTTGTTGCGCTCAGCTGACCGCTTGCTCGATAAGGACGAGGACGAGATATAGCGCGGTTGTAATCACCACACCGACGGGCGGCAGCTTTAGACTGCTTGGCAGACCGGCATGTGCGCCTAACAACGACCTGCGCTCAATCAACGGCACAGCACCAACCACCACCACAACGGGAGGTGAAACCGTATGAAGAGGATGAATCCAAACTGGCTGCTCATGATGTCGAGTAGCAAGGACAAGCGCGGCGAATACGGTGGCTACGACAGACACGAGCGGGACTATGAGCGCAGACCGCGCGATTATGACAGATACGATAGGCGCGAGGACAGATGCCCTGATTATGACCGCCGCCGTCAGCCTGATTATGACGAGTACGACGGCTACGGAAAGCGCGACTACTACGGCGAGTACGACATGAGAGACCGCCGCGATTATGACGGGCGCGAGCGCGAGAGCTACGGCAAACGTGGGAAAAAGCACGACAAATTTACCCGTGAGGACGCGGACGAGTGGACGGAGAAAATGAAAAACGCCGACGGCTCGACTGGGAGACACTGGAATTTTGAGCAGACGGAGCAGGTGAGACAGCAGCACGGCTATGACTGCGACCCTGCCGAATTTTACGCTGCAATGAATATGATGTACTCGGACTATTACGAGATAGCAAAAGATTTTAACGTCAACTCGGTCGATTACTACGCAAAGATGGCTCACGCTTTTCTCGATGATAAGGACGCGGGAGAGGGCAAAATCGCAAAATACTACGAGTGCATAGTGGAGTAAAAAACAAAAGAGACGGTTTTAACGACCGTCTTTTTTTTGATGCAATTTTGTGTTTAAATGCAAAAATAAATCAAAAAAATCAAAAGAAATTTATAAAAACCTATTGACAAACCACCGAATCGGTGGTATAATATAATCACAGCAAGGGAATAAAACAAATCGAAAATTAAGAGGAAAATAAAATGTTTTGCAAAGAAAAAAGAGCACAGTACAACGAAGAAAAGGCAGTCGAGTATATTAAACAGTACAACTTCCCCGAAATCACAAAGGGAACCGAAAGACAGATTGCATACGCAGAAAAGCTCCGTAAGATTTGGGTAATGGAGCCGGATGTGAGAAAAGATATTGAAAAGTACATCGCAGCACAAGAAAGGCTTAGCGATAAGACGGTAGACCCTGCGGTTAGAGCAGCATTTGAGGAAAGTCTCCAGAGCCTCGCGGATGCCGAATGCGGTGGAGACACAATGAAAGCTCTTGAGTACCTCTACAAACAGAATCATGTACTTACTGTACACAAAGTATTTACAGCGGCAAACGCCGGCGAGATTATAGACGAGCTGAAAGGCTGGGGCTATCGTTGGTAATAATATAAAACAAAAAAAGAAAAGGAGCAAACAAAAATGACAGTCACGGAAGCAAAAGAATATTTTGAAAAAAACAAGGTTGTATACGGGATCAGCGCAGTCAACGGCAGAATCGAAAACTCATACAACACCGACGTTGAGAAATTCCGCAGTTGGGACGCGGCAATGAGCTGGTACAAAAAAAGAGCAAGGCGCATTCCGCGAGAGATGGTTTGTGACAAAGACCGAGGCACGGAAAGCCGTGCGCGACTATGACCTCGCCGATCCCGACGACTGGAGAGTTGAGGCGGGCAAAAAGTGGGCGGCAGAGCGCGGCTGGTAAAAAAGCGAGTCGACCGAGCGACTATAAACAGGATTTAGGCTCGGTGCGTTCCCTCCACCACGGAGGGAGGTGTCACGAAATTAAAGGAGAAAATAAAATGAAAATACGTATTACAGTCAGAAGAGACGCTATCTGTGAAGGCGGAGCTATGGGTTATGCAGAACTCAAGAAGGAAAACGGAAAGTGGTCCTATACATGGTGGGGAGCTGATGAGGATGAACTCGAGGACTGGGAAGAGGAATTCCGCACTTCCTCCGAAATGTGGGAGCGTTTCGGCGACTTTGACTGGGCGGAGATAATGGGTTTTGCCTCCGACCCCGAATACGCTCGTAAAATAGCCGCCGAGGGCAAGGACACCGTTAAAACCTTATACAGGCTTATCGCGACGGTGCTTGGCGACGACGGACGGCTGGTTTTAGACGCTGACTGCCAGCCCGTTGAATTTATCCTCGCGCGAGCGTGGGAACATGACGAAGCTCGTAAATACTGCGGACGTGGAGAGAAACAATGATTGATGGACGAGAAATAATCAAAATATACGAAAAGGAGAAAGACGAAAATGACAAATAAAGAAATCGAAAAAAGGCTCAAAGAGATGCGTGAAATTCGCGATAACGTCTTTCCGGGGGTTAACTACCTTGTTATCGACGGAAAAGAAGTCTCATGGAAAGATTTTAAGGAAGAATTCGCAAGACTTATCAAAATGCATATGGAAATGATGAAAAAAGAAGATGGCTGGTATTATTGGACTCCTGTCAAAGAGGTATTTGTCGAAAACGGCAAGGTTACAGTCGGCGTGTGCAGAGGTTTTGACGGTCCGAATCTCATGCTGGTCTATAAGATGGTGGAGAAATCATGGAATAAAGAAAGAGCGAACTACTCCGGCAAGACAATACAAAGCGACGAATGGGGCATATATGAGAGAGTGCTTGAGGGTGCTGCGCCGGAGGAAATCGACGAAGGTAAATATCAGCTCCGCGAGGTATACGACACAGGCTCGTGTCACGACCTCGAGGAAATATATGCGGAGTTGAGAGGCGGAAATGAAGCTGATTGATTTTCACAAAGATTTGATTCTGGCGTCGGAGTGTGAAAATGAAGAAAAATACCTCAAGAAAAAAGGAATTGAGGTATATGAGGAGGACAATTCGCTCCATGTTGCACTTAACACGATTTGGGAGCTTGCACACGACTTTTGCTTTGCACGTATCCGCAAAATTAGCAAGCTGACACAAGCAGAATTTTCCGCGAGATATGGAGTACCAAAAAGAAGTGTAGAAAACTGGGAGACAGGAGTGAATGCCCCACCAAGATACGTGCTTGAGCTGCTGGCGGCTGATGTAATCACCGTGCCGGAGGAAAAATAAATGGAAAGAGACGGTTTTTGAGAACCGTCTCTTTTTTATTGCAGTTTTGTCTATAGATACAAAAAATAAATTTAGAAAATCAAAAGAAATTTATCAAAACCTATTGACAAACCACCGAATCGGTGGGATAATATAATCACAGCAAGGGAATAAAACCAAAACAAAAATCAAGGAGATAAAAAATGGGACAGTTTAGTTGGTATTTTGCAGACAAAAAACAGCGTTTGATTGATGGCGAATGGAGAGATTCATTCCTCCTCGTTCCGCCGGAATTTCAAAATGAATACGGAAAAGCAATCCGCGAAACGCATTATGAAGGCTACGGAGTGTTCGGCGGCTACGACGTGTATGAGCTTGTCGCACGCTGGAATAGGTCGATGATTCCGGAAATCATTGGTAAGATGCTGGTGGGGGAGTGGGTATGCAAACCGAGCAAAGAAGATATCGAACAGCTCATTAAATATTATCACGGCGAGCTGGTTGTGCGTGACGAGTGGCATGATGAAAGATGGATCGGAATCATGATGGCGTGCTACGAAGAAGACAATTTCGCGCTTAAATACCCGATTAAAATAGCCACTGAAGAGATGGAGTATGACGATGTTCCTCCGAGCGAAGTCGACCCTAACCAAGGATGGTGAGTAAATAAAAATAGAGCGGACTTACCGCTCTATTTTTATTATGCAACCTATCGCGCCTCGTGCGTATATCATGTATGCGTGTTCGGATAGGTTCGATTCAAGCTCCCCACAACGGGAGCTATCCGAACCGGAGAGGGATTCGGCGTCGCGGATCGCGTCGATGTGCGTTATCGACTTTGCACCCTTGATGTTAAAATAGACTATAATCTTATCGTCGTAGAGATACACGCATTGTATCAAAGTATTAATCACGCGCCCGCGGAATTCCTCGCTCAGGAGGTCGCCTGTTTTAAAGGACCGGAGATATCTCTCGACCTGCTCCGCGCTGACCGTGTGCTGCACTCTCAACCTCAGCCGCGCTATGTCCGACTCGACCGCCGTCAGCTGTTTGTCCAGCTCGTCCGCCTGCTCGTTGAGTTTGTCAATCACTCGCTGACTTTTTGCCTGTATAAATTTTGCTGTCAGCTCGTCAAGCTGTTTGTTCAGCTCGTTTTGCCGGCGCTCCGCCTCTTTTAACTCACTCGTGTCCGCCTCGGATTTTGCAAGCTCTTCCACTTTGGCGGCGATCTCTTTTATGCGCTTATCCGTCAACACGTATTTCAGCGTCTGCTCGCAGATATACCACTCGATAAAGTCCTGCCGTTCGGCTTTTTTGCGGCAGGCTTTTTTCTTTTTGCGACCGGGGCAGGAGTAGTAATTGTATCTCGTGCCGGTCCTGCTTGTTCCCGCGTCTCCGACCATCGCTTTGCCGCAGTATCCGCAGTAGAGCTTTCCGCACAGCGCATAGTGTGTGTTTTCGGATTTTCTGCCGTAGTATTTTGCGCTCGCTTTTAATTTTTCCTGCACCGCGTCAAAAAGCTCCGTCGAGATGATGGCGGGACATGTGCGCTCAATTCCCATGTACTCGCTCACTCCGGTGTAGAGTTTGTTGTGCATGATGGAGTCGAGTTTTTTATAGTCAAACGCATTGCCGTTTTTGGTTTTGAGTCCGCGCCGGTTAAGCTCGTCCGCTATCTCTTTTTTCGTCGCGCCTTCGAGATATTTTTCAAAAATCATTTTCACCCCGTCAGCCTCCGCGGGCAAAATCTCAGGGCGGCGGTCGAAGAGCTGATATCCAAACGGCGGTATGCTCGTCCACAGATTTTTACGCGCCGTCTCTTTGAGTCCTCTTTTTGTGATGGTTGAGAGCCTGCGGGAGTACGCTTCGTCCATCGCCTCGTAGATTGACTCCAAAATTATAGCCTCATCACCGTCTCCGACAGTCTCGGCAGTTGAGATAACACGGACGCCGACCGCCGACAGCTGTTTTTTGTAAATCACGGAGTCATAACGATTGCGGGCGAATCGGTCAAAGCGATAGACGATAATATAAGCAAACTGCTGTTTTTTTGCGTCCTCTATCATGCGCAGAAAATCAGTGCGCTCCTCAACCGACGTGCCGGACTTTGCGCGATCTATGTATGTGCCGATAATCCTGTATCCGTGGAGATCCGCAAAACGGTTACACTCGCGGAGCTGACCGTCAATTGAGTTCTCCGTCTGCTGGGTGGAGGAGTATCGTGCGTATATAACTGCGTTGAGCGCATTTTCCGGCGGGACTGATTTTATTTTTTGAAAAGCCATAAGAAAAACCTCGGAAGAACACCAGTTTTGACAACGTTTGTCGAATGGGTTGACATCGTTACCAATATTTGGCATAATATAATCAAATGAAAATAGTACGTGACAATTGTATCATTAAGGGGGCAAAAAGTCAATACGGGAGGACGTAAAAATGCAAAAAGAAAAACTTTTGAAAGAGGTCCGCGCGCTGCTTGAGCTGTGCGACGAGAGGGGGCTTAAGCTGGTGAAGCAGCTGATACTCGGTATTTTGCAAAAGCGCAAATAAAAAAGAGGGGAGTCAAATCCTCTCTTTTGCGTTATACGAGGTCGCGGTAATACTGATCCTGCCATTGGTTGGTCGCTATCATAACGAGGTCGATTATCGCGCAAATTGCAATCACAAACGGGACTACGAGAGTCCAGCAAAATAAAATCATGAGCGCGAGGTAAACAAATCCGTTTTTGCGACCGAGGTAAATGCGGTGGATGCCGAGACAGCCGAGGAATAACGCGAGAAGCACGGCGGTTGTTTTGCTTTTGTACGGGATGTGGTTTTGCTCGGCGTAGGCGCGTTTTGAAATCTTATCGTAGCAGAGAGGGCAGATTAACCGACCGTAGCTGTCTCGATGTGCTCCGACATCACAAGTCCACTGATTGCACATTATGCATCTTTCCGTGGCTGGGTTGTGGCGGTGGAGATGGCAATAATGCTCTCCGTCCTCACTGTCAGAGTGAGTCTCGCCGCGGATTCCGCTGACCAATAAAAAGACGCCTGCGGCTATCAGAGCAACTGCAAATATCGGATAAGGCATGGCGTCCGCGGGATTGAGAAAACACCAAACCGCAAAATACAAGCCGAGGGCGCACGAAACCGCGCCGATTGCAATTTTTAAAATACGCATGATAAAATACCTCGTTAAAAAATAATATGTCAAATAGACTATATCACATTTATTCAGATTTTGCAATTAAAAAGAGCAAAATTAATTGCTCTCTTTTTTGGTTGTCTCGGCAAGCCGGTTGATAAGCTGCTCGAGTGCTTCCCACTCTTCCACGGACATTTTGGAGAGAGCGGATATCAGGCGCTTTTGAAATGTGTCGTCCTCCGTGCTGAGCGTTGCGCCGATGAACTGCGCGATTTGCTCGTCACGTGAGAGGGCATTAAACATATCGCCTTCGCCTGTCTCAATCCAACGGAGCGACACATTAAACGTTTTGCTTATCTGTTGCAATAGCAGCGGTTTGGTAGTCGCATCAACGATGTTTAAATCGATGTTGTTGATAACGCCGCGGCTCACGCCTATAGCCTTACCAAAGTCCGTTTGACTGAGTTTTAGAGATTTTCGTAATTCAAGGATTCTTCCGTTGATGGCAAAATCCATTGCATCACCTCCCATGAGCATATTATACCACATTTATTATGCATTGTCAATGCAATTTTAAAATATTTATTTTGCAAAAATGCCTTGACAAAGCATATATAATGTGGTATAATGCAATCACAAGGCAAATACAATGTTTGTTTTGCAATACTAATGCAAAAGGAGAAAAATAATGACAGAAAGAGAGAAGAAAGCACTTGATGCAATCACAAAAGCGATACCCACACTCGATGAGTTTTCAAAAGGTTTTCTTTCGGGTTATCTTGCCGCAAAGGATGAGACAGCCGAGAAAAAGACCGACAAGAAGACCGAGGACGCGGAGGAGACGAAGAATGACTGACAAACCGACAGTGACCGTGGGAGACCTCGTTTGCGTCGGATTTGCGGCGGGAAGAAATCCGGACGGAACTTTCAACGGGTCCATTCCGCTCTTTCGCCCTGCCGAGCTGACGGAGGACGACTTCGACGGGCTGACATGGGACCAGCTCACCGCACTTTTTGACGACCTTGTTAGGGAGCGCGGAAAGGTGGCGGAGATTTTGGAGGACGCGGAAAAATGACTAAGAAAGTTGCAATCAAAATCACAGAGACGGAAAACGAGGTCGCGCGATTTGCGGAGCAGTACCACGACGAGGCGGTACGTGAGAGGGCAAGTTCTCTCCGGGCGGCTAAGTTTAGTGATGATGCTATAAAGAGCCGGATTAACAACTACCGCTACAGATGGTACAAAGGCAACGAGCATTTTGCGTATGCCGGCAAGGAGTACCTCCGCGAGGTAAAGCTCATGCTTGACGCCTATACGGTACTCGCGCGGGAAAGGGGGCTGATTTGATGAGAGGACTGGCAAAAGATTTGTATTGTGTGCTGATATTGCTGTGCGCGTTGGCGGTGGTCGCGTTTGTCGAAGAAGCGCCGAAGGCAGCGGCAATCATGGCGGCGGTGCATGGCGTACTTGTGGTTTTGGCATATCCGCTCGGGGTGTTCCGCCGTGACGATTGAGGAGTGCAACAGCGCGGCATACCGCAGATTCCCCGTGATACACGACGGCATAATCTATAAGAGGATTGTGCGAATCACGCGAGTATTTACATCGGACGAGCTGCTTGTGCGCGGTTATCCTAAGACGTATTACGTAGTTACGCTGGCGGACAAATGCGGACACAGCTTTACCGAGGCAGATCCGGCAAAAGTGTTTTTAGCGGACGAAAATCTGCGGCACGAGCTGGGAGAAAAGAAAAATGCGGCAGATGAGGACGAGACCAACCTGCCGCGAGAGTAAGTGCGCACGAAACACTTACTGCTCTATTATATCATACTAACATCACGTTTGCAAGGAGCAAAAAAATCATGGACAAAACAAAAAAGATGAAGGACGCGGTTATAGTGCCGCGGAAACTGCTCGGAGAAATCATGCTCACGGGCAATGATGAAAAAAACGAGATACTCTGGCACATCCTCAAATACGCGCTTGACCTTGAGGAGACGGACGCGCGATATCAAAAATACGAGGATGCGATTGCACGAGCGAATACGGTCCTCGCCGACAAGCCTAAGCTGACCGATGAGGAGTACGAGCGGATTATAAACCACCTCAACGAGCGCACCGGCAAGAGATTCCGCTCACAGACCCTTGAGCATCGCAAGTGGATGAATCATCCGATAAACGAAGGCTACACTGTGGACGACATGATAAAGGTAATCGACATCATGTGCGACAAGTGGCTGCCCGAGGCTAAGATGCACCAGTATCTCAGACCGGAGACGCTTTTCGGCAACAAATTCGCGGGATATCTCAACTCGGAAGCGGTCGACAAAAAAACAGAGGAAAACACGAGCTTTTCAACGGACGACTTTTTCGACGCGGCGCTTGAGAGGGCTTACGGAGGTAAGATATGAGATGTGCTGTGGCGGCGGTGGCGTACTCGCGGAGGGAAAACAGACTCATGGAGGAGTACGGCATGTGGATGCTCGAGTGGACGGACACGGTTTTCGGCGTGACTCTCCGAGAGGAATACGGATTCGGACACAAACGTCTTCAGCGATTTTTTGACGAGAGCCGCGGAGGACTGACGGAGATGGTCGCCGACTATACACCTGAGAGGGTATATGAGGACAACGGCAAAGGTCGGCGCAAGGGAGATGAGCGGGCGCGGCTGACGGACGGCATCGAGACTACGCAGACCGTACTTGACCGTGAGCTTCGCGCGATTGGTTTTACCGATTGGGAGCTGGTCGCGCTTGTGCCGGAGGACAGATTCGACGCGGCGAAAATTTACCGAGACAAAAAGTTGCGGACTGCGGCGCACTCGGCAAGGCTGGCATGGTACACGGTCAACGGCAAGCGGGCGCTCAAAATCTACGTCGCGTCAACGCTGCTCTATCTCCGCGATGAGTACAAGCTCGGAGCGGGTCGGCTTGAGAAACTATACAACATAATCGCGCCGAAAATCCGCGGGTATCTCGAGAGTTTTCTCGTAGCCGACCTCGCGGAGGACAGGCGGATGAAAAAACAGCTCAACGAGCTTCACGCGGTGCTGGAGCTGCACGGGATAGAGGTGGTCGAGATGCCGGACGAGGACAGTGTGATGATCCGCGCGGGTGCAAGCGATAAACCTGTCAAAGCGGCGGCTGTCGGCGGCATCGCGGATTTTGACGAGATTATGCGGGACGTACGCAGGCAAAATATGCGGAGGATTTTGAGATGATAGAGCACTTGGGAGACATAACAAAAATATCCGGTAGGACGGCTCATCCTGTCAGGGTGATAATAGGCGGCTCGCCGTGTCAGGACTTGTCCGTTGCGGGAAGACGCGCGGGACTGGACGGAGAACGCTCAAACCTTTTTATGGAGCAGATTAGAATTATAAAGGAGATGCGCGAGACATATGGAGAAGAATACCCGAGATACATGGTGTGGGAAAACGTCCCCGGAGCTTTTACCTCAAACGGAGGAGAAGATTTTAGAAAAGTCCTCGAAGAAACAGTCAGGGTCGCGGACGAAAACGCCGTTATACCTCAACCTCCGCAAGGAAAATGGCGAACAAGCGGCTGCATCATGGGAGACGGATTCTCAGTTGCTTGGCGTGTACTCGATGCACAGTTTTGGGGAGTCCCCCAGCGCCGCCGTAGAATCGCGCTTGTCGCAGATTTTGGAGGAGAATCCGCACCCGAAATACTCTTTGAGCGAGAGAGCATGTCGCGGAATACTGCGGAGAGCGGAGCAGCGCGGGAAGAGATTGCCGGAGATGCTGCAGAACGCGTTGGAATCACGAATCGCGGAGTTTACACGGGAGAAATAACGGAAACTCTCCGGGCGGAATCACACGGTGCGCTTCCTATGGTTGGCAGATGGGATGTGTCGGCGGGATTTTGCGATGGAAACTCGGCAGATGCGCGGTCGGTTGGATTTGAGGAAGAACGCTCGCCTACGCTGAGGGCGGGTGCTGTCCCGGCGGTTTGCGCAGTCGATAGCCACGGGGCGGACAGCAGAGTTGAGTTGTCGAAGGATGGCAATGTACAAACGCTGACATCGCGCATGGGTACGGGTGGCAACAACACTCCGTACATCATAAGGCGGACAAAAGCATACGGGATCTGCTCTCAAAACTCAAACTCCATGTTATCCGGTAATCCCGACAGCGGCATATACGAGGCTGAGACGTCGCGCACTCTCGATACAAGCGGAGGGAATCCATCGAGCAATCAGGGCGGGATTGTGATTGCCGACTGTCACGGCGTCGGAAGAGGTGCGTTTAATCAAGGTTGCAACGCTAAGTTTGCTCCGACATTTGCCGAGGAAATTCAACCGCCGCTTGTGGCAAAAGGACCGGGGGCGGTGCAGTATGGATATAGCATAAGACGGCTAACCCCGCTTGAGTGTGAGAGACTGCAGGGATATCCCGACGGATGGACTGACATAGGAGCGTGGGTGGATTCAAAAGGCAAGCTGCACAAGGAAAGCACAGACTCCGCGAGATACAGAGCCTGCGGAAACAGCATAGCACTGCCGCCGTGGAGATTTGTCCTCGGCAGACTGGCGGAACATCTTGAGCGCGGTGCAACTATGGCGAGTCTGTTTGACGGTATAGGCGGATTCCCGCTGATTTGGCGGGAGCTTGGCAACACAACGGTTTGGCAGAGCGAAATCGACGAATTTTGTGAAGCGGTAACGAAAGCGAGGTTTGGATGAAATTTATTGAGTTAAAAAACGCGCGAATTTACCCGGCTCAAAACGGCGTTGCAAAGGAAATCGGCGACATCGTACTAAGCGATGGCGAGATAAGAGGATTTGCACGTGTAAAGACGGATGAGACGTATACTATGCTGACATTAAGAAACGGCAATATACTGGTAACCGCAACATCATATGGAGAAATAAAATCAAAACTTATAGCAGAGGACGAATAAAATGCCGACGAGAGATTACGAAGACCTTGCAGATATAGATATTCCATCCGTACAAAAGGCGATGGTGAAAGTAATGTATGATGCGTATGAAGATTGCAGAGATTTAAATTGTGTCAGCTGTCCAGATAGAAGAAAAAGCGCAAATAATTGCATGAGGAGTTGTATTCTGTTTAAATACGCACGAAAACTTTACGAAGCAGGATTTGTATACGCCGAAGAAGATGTGTGGAGCGCATACAACGACGGTTACGCTTGCGGAATGGAGCAAGGCATAGAAGCAGAAAGGAGCAGAAAAGGATGAATAGGACGGTGAGTGAAAGTGAAAGCGTGGCTTGCAAAAGATAAAAATGAATTTCACGCAACAGTCGTTTTTGCTGAAACAAGAGGAAAAGCAAAATCGATTGCAATGCGTACCGAAGCTTGTGAAGATGTCGATTTTTGCAACATCTATATAGAAAGAGTACCACAAATTGACAAGTATTACAAAGAAGGCAAGAAAGAGATGGACTGGTTAAATGACGATGACAGACTTGCCCTTGTCAAAGAGTGCGGATTTTACTGCGAATATATCGTAGAAGATATGTGTGAAGATTGCCCTGCAAAAGAATATTGTGATGAATATATTGACCGCAAGGGCGAGATGGAATCAGACAAAGGAGCAGAAAAGGATGAATAACTACGAAAAAGAATATTTTGAAGATGAAAATGACCTTGAAGAAGAGCATTTTGGAGATTTTGTAGATTTTTGGGACGATACGCCCGAATTTGACGAGCGAATAGAGGAACTTAAAACTGCGCTTAGAGCGGATATCAAGCGTGAAACCAAGGAACTTATAGAAAAGCTTCAAAAGGAACTCGACGAGCTGAAAGACTACAAAGCACGCAAAAACGAAATCGAAGCCGGATACCGTGATGAAGTAGCTAAGTTAAAAAAAGCCGAATTGGAACTCGAAGACAAGTACCGCAACAAGAAAGCGCAGGAAATACTTGCTGAATGCTGTACGGTAGGATGGAGAGCGGCATGGCGATACGACGAACCGAAAGAAAAATGCGACAAGTGCGATGAGGACGGATATATAACGTTTTACTCTCCGCAAGGCACGAAATACCGTGAACAGTGCAAATGCCGCCATAAAGACGTGATATATTACCCTGCCGAGACAAGACTTGCGCGTATTTACGCAAGCAAATCGCCTGAGACAGTACAGTTTTACTACGACAAGGTACGGGGAGACGGTGAGAGTTACAGCGATTATGTGCGCTGTTACGTAGTGCGCAGCAGCGATTTCAAACCCGAAAAAATAGATAGTTATGATTATTGTGTAACGGTATTTGCCAACAAAGAGGACTGCGAAAAATACTGCGAATGGCTTAACAATAAGGAGAAAAACAATGAATAACTTTATCGAACTGCACAGACACGACGGCGTACTCGTGCTGATTAACACGCGGCATATATCGGCAGTGACACCGAGTGAGCGAACTACTACAATTTTTTTAGATATAACAGAAGACTCTTATGTCTCCGTCACCGAATCCTACGAAGAAGTAAAGCAGCTGCTCACAACGGTCGAGTATGTGTACAAGGAGGAAGAAGATGGACGAATTTTATAAAGAGAAAACGCCAATCGCGAGAAAAGAACATAAATGCGACCTGTGTCACGGAACGATATCAAAAGGCGAAAGATATGTGCATATTATACAGTCAGACAGCGGAGATATCTTCGACTTCAAATATCATATAGGGTGCAGCAACTTAGTAGAACGATACGTAAGAAATGAAGGCGGCTACGTTGACGATTTTAAAGAGTATAACGTAATCGAGGATATATTCGATAGGGTTTGTTTTGATTGTGTCCATAGAACAGGATGTGAAATACCGAACACAAGATATCGCGAAATTGCTACTTGCCCTCACGTCGTGGAAAGGTATCTGAGATGACCTATAAACGCTATTGGGAACGCAACGGAACTCGTCGACCATTTCCTCCGTTGTATGAAGCTATGAAAGCATACGGAGACGTAATGTACAAAGTGCCGGAGTACGTCAATCCGAAACACTGTAAATGGTGCGGACAACCTCTGAGCGGCAGACGGACAAGTTTCTGCTCAAACGAATGCAGTAAAAAGTTTAATAATATGACTGTTTGGAATAGAGGACGTGACGCTTACTCACTAAGGATTCTGTACCGCGATAACATCACTTGTCAGGACTGCGGCGAGTTTCACGCTTTCAAGAACGAGTTCGGAATTTTCGTTCCAATAGACGACGGGAAACTAAATGTACATCATATAGTGCCTGTATCAGAAGGTGGCGGCGATGAACCATCAAACCTTGTCACACTGTGTATCGACTGCCATCTCAAAAGGCACGGAAAGGTAAGACATGACTGAATTTATAAACGGAGTTGAGTATCTATATACCATTCCGGCAGAAGAACCTACAAGCTACTGGATTTTGGTTGCGATTTTCTTTATTGCTTTTGCATTATTTGGTATCATGTTTCTCGTTTATTCATTCTGGGGCGGCTTTGAGGATATAGTCGCGTCATCAGTGATGGCGGCAATAGTTACACTGATATCCTTCTTCGCTATAAAAAACCACAACGCCAACGAGCTAAACCCCGAGCGATACGCTGTGAACATATCAGATGAAGTCAGTATGAACGAATTTACTGACAACTACACCATAGTTGAGTAAAAAAGGAAACGTATACATAATCGAGGTAAAAGGCAATGAGCATGACTGAATACGAAAGATTACAAGAGCTGCTGTACAGACTGCGCGAGATAATGCCGGAGATAGGCGAGAATCCCGTTGCCGACGAGATGTACAACATGGTGTTTGAGCACGCCGAGAACACCGACGAAGACGTTGTAGAAGTAGTGAGGTGCAAAGACTGTATTCATCACAGACAGCTTGACCGCACAGATAGCTACGAGGACAGCTTCATCGAGGGCTGTCTTTGGTGCATTCTGGGACGCGGAGACGGCGTTATGCCGGAACAGTTCTGCGACGACGGCAAAAGAAGAGAAAGCGAGGATGAAGAATGACAAGAGATGAACAGGCGCAAAGTCAAGCAAAGTTTGTCAGAGAACTTGCAGACCGCTTGCAAAAGACCGTAGAAGCAAGAGCGGGTACGATATCAGGCGTACAAGGCATGAGCGGATATACCCAGATACAGTCCGACATAAAGCGGCTCAGGCGTGAGCTGATGGAGCTGTCGAACATGATAGGCTGTCAGTATGGGAGGTAAGGTATGACAAAGAAAAGATTCATTAAACTGCTGATGGGGAAATTCCGCTATCCCCGAAATAAGGCGAGAGCATACGCCGATGATATTGTAAGATGGCGTGAAAAAGCAAACTTTAACAACGCCATATGGAAAAGCGAGGGAGACTTGACGCGGGAAATGCCGCCGACATATTCAGGATATTTCGCTTACTGCCAGATAAACGAGCTGGCAAAAGATTTTGCGGAAAGCCTTGTCGCAAACAACGGAGGGAACAAATGGAACAGTATAACGAAATTCTAAAGCTGAAAACGATGCTCGAAGAAGCGGGAATAGTGTTCGACTTCTACCATCGAAAAGACATGCACGACGAATGGGGCTACTACCAGATATGCTACCCTGCCGACGCAGGAAGAGTGTGCAGCGTAATAGAGGGCGCATTAACCTACGGCGGTGTGTGCGACAGACTGGAAATAATGGGACTTCTGACAAAAGAAGAATGCAAATACGGCATCGTAAAAGGATGGCTGACAGCGGAGGATGTGTTTGCGAGAATCAAGAAGCACTGGGAGGAAAACTATGGACGCGGTTGAATTTTTGAAAACAGTAAGACGAATATGCAACAGCAACAAAAACGGTTGTACCTCTTGTGTTGTATATCAAAAGTATAACTATTGCAAGCTACAATGCGTTGCGCATCCCGAAGAAATTGTTGCCGCTGTGGAGAAATGGGCTGCGGAACACCCTGTAAAGACGAGACAGAGCGAATTTTTTAAGAATTATCCTTATGCGTACAAGTTAGATACGATACAAATATGTCCGTCGATGGTGGATTATGATTTGTTTGAAAGCGGTACTTACAACTGCCGCTCCGCAAAATTTGAGCACTCGGAGGTGTGTCACGAGTGCATGAGGAATTATTGGCTCAAAGAGATGGAGGATGAAATATGAGCGATACACAAATAGTACGGCTTACGCTTGTAATTCCGCAGTGGTACAAAGCAGAGCAAAACGACGAATGGCGGCACGACAAAGAGCAGCACTCTATTATGATGATACTCTGGGCAATACTGGGCATATTAGTTGCGATTAGATAACAAACAGCGAGGTTTTATATGGCAAACTTTAATTTTAACAAGATTATACTCGGTGGACGGTTGACGGCAGACCCCGAACTTAAAACCACTCCGAGCGGTATTTCCGTAACTACGTTTTCTATTGCCGTCAACAAACGCGTTAAAGAAGGCGAGGAAGCACAGGCGGACTTTTTCAACGTAACAGCTTGGCGGCAGACGGCTGAATTCATCACGCGCTATTTCAGGAAAGCAAGCTCTATCTGCGTAGTCGGTGAGTTGCACAACAGGTCTTGGGTAGACCAGCAGGGACAAAAACGGTACGCAACGGAAATTGTGGCGAGCGAACCCTTTTTTGTGGATGCAAAATCAGAAATGCCACAGGCGGCGCAAGCTCCAAGGACGCAGTCATATACACCTCCTGCAAGCACTCCTTATGTGCCGGAGGCTTACCAGACCAATATGACCATGCCGGATTTTAGCACGTTGCCTGACGACGAGGAACTGCCGTTTTGAGAACGTTTGAATTTCGTATTGATTATCCGAAATCCAAAGCCGGAAAGACCGCATGGAACAGACGCTACGGACTGAACGCATACTACGCGGGAAAGCATTGGGCGGTACGTAAAAAGGACGCGGAGCACTGGCACTTGCTGACGCGGGAAGCAGTTTACCGCTCAAACAAGCACCCACAGGTTTTCGACAAGCCTGTGGAAATCATTTCTTACTTTAACGACAATTTAGACTGCTCCAATCATGCGTCCGAATTAAAGATGATTGAGGACGGGTTAAAGGGTATTTTAATCGTAGACGACAACAAAAACTATGTAAAGGGGATATCAATGTATTTCCACGCCGAAAATTATATAAAAGTAGTCGTAAAAGAAGTAGATTTACTTAAAAAACCGTGATATTATGATTATGGGTACATGGTCTGTACTCTGTGTTTTCCTCCTTTCAAAATAAGCTGCAGCTCGTAAAAGCAGCTCGGTGTACTCGGTACGCTGCGCCAGTGCAATTCTGGTTGAGCGCACGCCGCCTTGGTGCATGGTAGACACCTCCCTCGTAGTGTGGAGAACGACGCGGTTCGATTCCGCGAGGTGGCATTCATAAAAATAAAAACACATCGGAGGGAAAATGAATATTATACAAAGAAAAGTGAGTGAGCTCGTGCCTTACTCCAAAAACGCGAAAAAGCACGATAAAACGCAAATTGCGAATGTTGCTGAATCTATCAAACAATATGGATTTGTGCAACCGCTTGTAATTGACAAGGACAGTGTTATTGTTATCGGTCACTGCCGCGCACTTGCCGCTAAGAAGCTCGGCATGGAGACTGTGCCTTGCGTATGCGTGGATGATTTAACGCCGGAGCAAGTCAATGCGTTACGTCTTGTGGACAACAAATCTAACGAATCAGACTGGGATATGGATTTACTCGCGGACGAGCTTTCGGAGCTGGATTTGTCGGCGTTTGATTTTGATTGGGGATTAAAAGATGAAAGTGCAGATAATCCCTATACAACAGCCGTAAATATACCGCAGTATGCTATTACCGGAGACAAACCGCAGTTCGAGGAAATGTACGACACAACAAAAGAAAGCGAATTAATCGACGAAATAGAGAAAAGCAACATCGAAGACGATGAGAAGATTTTTCTAAAAGCGGCAGCTCATCGGCACTGCCGCTTTAATTATAAAGCGATAGCAGAATATTATGCACACGCATCTCCGACTACGCAACGGTTAATGGAAAAATCAGCGTTAGTAATTATTGACTTAGATAACGCTATAGCAAACGGTTATGTCAAACTGTCGAAAGCAATAGAGGTATTACGGCATGAATGACGATTTCGCTATATTAATATTAACTCACGGAAGAGCCGACAACGTTATGACAACGAAAGCACTCGAAAAAAGCGGTTACACGGGCAAAATATACTATGTCATCGACGACGAAGATGAACAGGAAAATCTATATTATGCAAAATATGGTGACAGCGTAATAAAATTCAACAAGAAAAAGGCCGCTGAACATACAGACGTAATGACACCGAGCCGAAAAAGGAATGCGGTGGTATTCGCTCGTAACGAATGTTGGAGAATAGCGGAGGAATTAGGCTTGACACATTTCTGTGTGTTAGATGACGATTACAAAACATTCGGCATTCGCTACATAGAAGACGGAAAATTTAAAGAACAGAAAATCAAAAACCTTGATGAAATAATAGCGGTATTCTGCGAGTTTCTTGACGTTTCGGGAGCTATTACGGTATGCATGGCGCAAGGTGGTGACTATATCGGAGGGGTGAACGGCGGCTTTTTCCGCAAAGGACTGTCGAGAAAAGCTATGAACGTATGGTTTATGAGGACCGATAGACCGTTTAAATATATGGGATTAACCAACGAAGATACGAATATGTATGTAAGTTTAGGCGGAATCGGAAAGCTAATGTTTACAGTGACAAACGTCTCGGTAAATCAAGTGCAGACGCAGGACAATCCAGGAGGATTAACGGATATTTACAAGCAGGACGGAACATTTGTAAAATCATTTTATAGCGTAATGTGCCGTCCAGATTGTGTTAAGGTGTCAGCGATGGGAAACAGATTTATGCGGATGCACCACAACGTCGAGTGGGATTATTGTGTTCCGCAAATCATAAACGAAAAATGGCAGAAAGGAGCGGCAAATGGCGAGAACAGGAAGACCGCCGAAAGAAATAAACCAAATCGAATTTGAGAAGCTTTGCAAAATGCAGTGCACATGTGAAGAAATATGTGATTGGTTTGATGTTACCGACAAAACGCTCAATACGTGGTGTCGCAAAACATATGGAGAAACTTTTTCCGTAGTTTTCGCCAAAAAAAGGAGCAGGGGGAAAGTATCGCTCCGGCGTTTACAATGGCAACACGCGGAGCGTAGTGTGCCTATGGCTATTTGGCTCGGCAAGCAGTATCTCGGACAGAAGGACAAGCCGGAGGATTCCGTTGATACCGAGGACACGGAAGCTTATCTGCACGAGGCGGGAATAGAATGATATCGCGCAGTGTGTTTCCGGTATTCGGAGAAAAGCATAAGGAATATATTAATTCTGCTATTCGCTCCACCATCTCCGTAGCGGAGGGCGCGGTGCGTGCCGGTAAAACCATAGACAATATTGCCGCTTTTGCTGCGCTC
>ERZ779649.661-NODE-661-length-24208-cov-25.647456_pt1 | contig 24208 bp, 20 predicted proteins | sample MGYA00511882_ERZ779649 | MGnify/ENA primary metagenome ERZ779649 (study PRJEB29588, sample SAMEA2157793) | human gut metagenome | biome: human gut; feature: human-associated habitat; material: faeces | place: Denmark | collected 2008/2010 ... | reverse complement strand
GGGGGATGTCCGCCTCGCTGCTCTTCCCGCTCCAGTCGGCAGTCACCACCACCGCGCCCTGGTCAGGATGTGGTGTCTGATGAGGTTTGCCTTTCGAGCAGGAGATGATCAATGTCAGGAGGACAAGATGTGTCAGAATTCTTTTATCCATAGTTAGCACTTTTTTTGTTCACGTTACCCTCACCCTAAATCCCTCCCCTCGGGGAAGGGACTTACCTCACGGGCTCTAACAGCGGTGTTTCGAGCGAGACTTGAGATATTCAGCCTACAAAGAAAGCAAAGAGAATTCATTTCGGGCCGATTCCCGATGACAAATAGCGTTTCAATTGTCAGAATCGCACATCTTTGTCGTTTAGGCTATTTTTCCGCCATCTTGTAGGCGTACATCCGGCGTTTTCCTTGAAGATGCGGATGAAATGACTCGGCGACAAAAAGCCGGATCTTTCTGAAATGTCGGCAAGCGTCAGTTTCGGATATTGTACGAGCAGACGCTTCGCATAGTCAATGCGGAGCCCTGTTATCCAATCACGGAATGACACTCCGTATGTGGTATTTATGTACTCGGAGAGATAGGTACGATTGGTATGAAGCTGTTCCGACAAGTCTTTTATGGTAAGGCCTGTCCGGACGTATCCATCAGCATTGATCCAACCCTTGATTCTCTCCGCGATTTCGGCATGGTATGACGGTGTCTCTTGCGTCGGTTCCGCCTCAAAATGTTCCAGCCCCTCATTGACCTCCATTGCATTTTCCACCTGCTCGTAAAACAGCATATAGTTCAGATAGCAAAGAAAGAGATAGATGTAGAACGGGATTGACATCAGAATCCAGATATAGACGTATCTGTCGGGCAGGAACGTAAGCAGTCCGCAGCCCACTCCGAATATGATGGCCCAATAAGTGAAAACAGAAAGCCACTTGATATAGGCCCCGATGTCGTCCGCATGGGTTTCGTCGAAAATGCGGATAACCCGGTGATAAGTCCGAAGCAAACGCCATGTCAGGAACAGTCCATATACGACCAGCAACACAGCCAAAGCCAATATCGCCACTGTCTGAACAGTCCCTTCCGGCAACAGTTTCAGGACAATGCAGGAGATCGCGGAGTACAGTACCCACAATGACATATGTGCCAATAGCCTGCGCCTGGTGATATAATTGCGGTCAAGCAATGTGGTAAGGGCCGAGCTGAACAGCCAGTAGCACAGGAAATAAGTGGACAGGTTTATGAGGATGGCGGCATCTGCGTCATTGAAACGGACTTTCATAAAGAAATGCACCGAATAGTTGGCCGCGAGCAACAGCATTGCCGCTCCCATTATGTGTCGGGAGCGCAGAAAATTGTCAAAAATCGCCTTTTCCGGAGTTCTGGCAAACATAAAGTAGAAGCCGAAAAACAACATCAACGGCAGCGCGGCACAAAGGGAATAGTTGTATATAGGGTCCATTGGGCTTTCGCCCCTAAGTTACAAAAAATCCATGTTTTGTCTGAGAATCGAAACGACAAACTTTGCAAAAGGCAGGATGTCGCCTTTTGTGCTTGCTGTCTCCAGCGCAGCCATATATTCGGCGCGTTTGTCTGTCTTAATCACCACCCAATCATAGCCGCCGGAGGCCAACATCACATTCATCAGGAAACGGCACATTCTGCCATTCCCGTCCATATATGGGTGAATATATCCGAAGAAAAAGTGACCAAGCACAGCTCTGACTATCGCACTCGGCTCATTTGCCAGCAGCTTGAACAACACAGGCATTGTAATACGCACATTGTCAGGACTCAAAGGTGTGTACAAAGAGCCTGCAAAGACTCTGCTAATTTTTCACCAGGTGTTGCCATATCTGTATTTGCCTGCGTATCATATTTAGTATTTAGCGGCGTACTTATTTTAGTATTTAATAACGCACGATTATTAGTATTTGTCGCAAAAATAGTAAAATATTGTTATTTTTGCAACAGCATAAATCAGCATTATGTTCCATCGGATTGAAACGCAAATTCGGAATCCGTTGCGAGAAGGCAACAAATTCCGAATCTGGTAAGTGTATGGGATGCAATCACCTGCGAGACGCTTTTACATTGGTGACGCCTTTGTAGAGGACACGGATGTCGCCTTTCGTTTCGCGGTACAGGGTAATCGAAAGGTCGATCTCGAGATAGCGTCCGTCGTCGGACAGTTTGTAGTGGTTCAGTCGGACACCGGAGACAGACTTGTTGCCGCTCAAGTAATTTTCACCTTCGGTGCGCTCCTCAAGAGGAATCTGCATTGTCGCAATGCCAGGGAGGTCAATGTCAATGACAGATAGATGGAACGGGATGTGCCCAGTATCTCTGCAGCGGCAGCGATATCCGGTAACATTGACACGGACTTTGCCTTCATCATAGAAAGCCCACTTCTGGTTACCATCAGTTTCGCCGCCAATGGCACTGGTCAGGGCGCAGAAATACTCATTGTCCACGGTTACACAACCGACAGCCACCTCAGGTTTGAATTCATCGCAGGAGACAAATCCAGCCAAGGCAACAAGGAAAGGGAGGAATAAATGTCTGGTGCTCATAATAATATGGTATTAAGGGTTTCTCTCTATGTACAATGCATTGATATCTAATTCCTTGCACCCACCTCGACAATCTAAGGGACGCGCAAGGTGAATTTGCGGACGTAGGTGTTTTCCACGATGCCTCTTATGCCTACCTGATCATTGGCAATGGTCAGCGTGGTTTCACCTTTCTTGGTGCCAGGGTCAATTAAGACAAGCACATCCTGTTTGTCGAACCGTCCTCCGACTTTGGCTATATCATTGTCATCGACAGTGATTTTGTTCATGTCCGCTTCATTCCAGTCGAAAGAACAAGACCTCAACAATAAAAACGGATACTTATGTGTGGTTTTATCAAGTTTCGAAACATCAATGACTGCGCCATCTTCAAGTCCGTCCCCTTCAAACACAGAATCAGAATATGTCGGATAAAGATTAAATCTATGCTTATGCGTCCTGATTGTACGACGTACGGATAAATCCTTGTCACTATCTTTCGGTGTAATCTTAATATACTTCAAACCCGGTTTCAGTGGCTTGATATAGGCTCGCTCAGATATAACCACGTCAAAGTCGCCACTTGGATCTCCTGAAAAAACGGCATCGACTCCTTCCCAAACAAGATCATACGCAAATGAAAATTCAGGTTTGGTAGCAAATGGATACTCAATAGGATTATCTGCGCCCATCCAAACAGGAAAATAATTTACCGGAGCATCCAACGAATTGATTTTCAGCGGCACACATACCTTGCACTTCGCCACATTTCCACCGTCATTGGACCAAGCCGCAATAATAGTCCTGCCGTGACCAATGCCAGTCACAACGCCATTCTTATCCACAGTAGCGACTTCATCATCTTCGCTCACCCAGCGGATTTTGTCGCCATGCAGATTCGTGACCTTCAGATTGAAGGTCTCCCCTATTTTCAGGTCAATGCTTTCCTTATTCAATTCCAGATCAGGCCCCTCAGCAGAATCCTTCTTGCATCCGTCCAATACCAATGTCAATGCTGCCGCAACGGCGCCCATAATAATCACCCTATAAAATGGTCTTTTCATGATTTGTCAGTTTTTACAGTTTATAACCAATCCTCGATTTCCGCAAAGAAAGGGAATCCGCAGCAAAATTCATATACGTAATTTTACGTATTTTCGACATTGACAAGACTGGCAAGCATCAGATTTTCATCGTTATAGCAGAGCAGTTCCGATTTTTTCGCAGATTTGGGGATACGTTGGTAAACTTAGAAGATCGACAATCATTACACATGAAAACCAGAAACATTCTTATCCTATGCACGGCATTTCTCGTGAGCATGCCAAGTGCTGATGCCCAGTCATTTAAAGACGGTCTCAAAAGTCTCGGAGACAAAATCGGCAAACAAATCGTAAAGACGACCCAGTCTGTCAAGAACCAGACGACCGGCAGCAAGCCGACTACCAGCAAGCCGACCAGCGACAACCGCATCCTCCGCGGCTTCATCGGTGGAAGTTCGTTTTAGAATCCCCAACTGTCATGCCAGCGGATTTTGAAACGGTCACCGTCAAATTCAATCGGTAGCCAAACGTAGCGCCCGTCAATGGCATTCTTCGGATTCCATCTATCACCCATATAGATGAAGGTGTTCGCCTTGCCGGCAACCGGCAGTATGAAGGTGCTCTGGGAATTGAAGGTCAGCTGAGAGCCTTCTCCCTCGCACGGGTTTCCGAGCTCAGTCCATGGTCCCCATATTGACGGTGCGGACGCACTACGGGCCGCATTGGGAGCCCAACCCGTGCATCCTGACCCCATAAAATAGTAGGTTCCGTCTTTTTTGAATATAGCAGGAGCCTCCATGAGACGATCCGGGAACACGCGCACATATTTTCCGGTGTAGTCCAAATAGTCATCCGTCAGTTCAGCTATATGCAGCGTCCAGTTGTCCTCCGAGGCGGACAGCTGATATGCCTTGCCGTCGTCATCGACAAATAGGGTCATATCACGGGACATTTGCCCAGACTCGAAATCTCTGGCAAGAAAGCCCTTTTCATCAGGGAACTCGTCCTTGTTGAACGGCCATTTGCCGGGAACAGCTCTGGTGCTGCGTACAAAGGAAAAAGGGCCTTCAGGCCTATCCGCTACCGCAATTCCACTGCGCGCACTTGAATAACCACTTCCCTTCAACTCCAGATGGAACCACATCACGAACTTGCCCGTAAGGGCATTATAGATGACCTTCGGACGTTCAAGAATGCAGCCCCGTTCAATGCCGGAACCAGGTTCATCGCTTACGGCCAATGCTATGCCCTCATTCTTCCAATTGTAAAGATCATCCGAAGAATAACAACTGACTCCCACTTGAGCCAGATTGCCGGCCTCCCCCTCCGTCTTGTACTCGCCGTACCACCAATACTTTCCACCATGGAACATGATTCCGCCTCCATGCGCGTTTATTGCCACGCCATCAGTATCTTTCCACAACTCTCCGGGCCTGAACTCCGTAATCTTAGCGGAGGGACGATGGCCGCCATACGTCGTCATTAAAATCACATTGCCATTAGCAGAATAGAGAAATGCGGAGAATAGGGCCGTCGCGCAAAATAGGATGTGTCTAATTTTCATTTGAAGCAAATCTATCAGCAATTACTCAGTATGAAGCGATGCAATCCACTCGAACATCGAAGCCGGAAAATCCTGCCATTGTCCCCAATAATGACCACCTGTCTCATGCGGTATCTCCTTGACGGGAACGCCTGCTTTCCTCAGAGCCTCGCAATATGCGTGGCTATTTTCGTCCGGCTTCACGATATCATCATCGATAGAATATGCGATGTACGCCGGAGGTGTGGCCGAAGTCACGCGCTTTTCAACTGAATATGTATCAATCAGTTCCTGCGAAGGATACGCTGTTCCGAGAAACATTGTCATCGAACCGGTGTGAGTCTTGCCCGGATCCATTGATATGACTGGGTAGCAGTCAATCTGAAAATCTATTTTCTTTGGATGTATAGCCGACATAAGTGCAGCCAGATATCCTCCCGCAGACTCGCCCATCACCCCGAGTTTCGAATATCCGCCGAGCATAGCCTTTCCTGTAAGCATCATTTCGATGGCGTTCTCACAGTCGGTCATTGTCCTCCGGCGGTCGCGATTCGGCAAGCGGTACATGACAATCGCAAGAGTAATACCCTTTCCTTTGCAGTAATCGACAATCTGGCTTATACAGCCGGGAGTATGATTAGCGAATCCGCCTCCAGGAAAATAGACAATGCAGTCGGTGTTGTCCTTAGCATCGGAATAGTAGATGTCGGCATATCCATCGGCCGATGGAAGCACAGCCCTCACACATTCATCCGAACCGCCCAAGGCCGGAACGACTACATAGGTATAGTCCCGTAACTTCATCGCCGGATTGTTCGATTCGAGTTTTAGAGGAAGGAGAAAAGCCTTTGCGGAAGACAGTTCGCGCAGCTTTTTCTGGTCAATGCGGACAACTATCTCTCCGGAAGTCTCCATTTTCCTGACTACTACCGTCCCTATGCTGTAGCAATCTTCCGGCATCATCACGACGGACGCGCCATTTTCATTCTCGTATGCCGCAAGTGCCTTAGGATAAGCCTTGGCAGTGAATGCCACATCCTCAAGAACCGATGCTTGGGAATATTTGCCGTCAAGAACCTTGAACGTCAAAGTCACCTCGTCCGCCAGCGTAAGTATCTTACGGGCAGTCATCACAGCAGTCCTCTCACCGTTATCCTCCACTGCCGCAGGCCTACAGCAAACAGCCAAGGCCAGCAGAATCACTGCTGGGCAAACGAGCAATCTTTTCATTTTCAATTTTTCTCAGAGGTGTGAGAAACCTTCAGGCAGTCCAAGGCCACCTTCGATGATGTCACGCCTGATATGCGAACATCATTCTCCCCCTTGAGGAACTCCACATCGAACGGAATCTCCACGAATGCGGAATCCGTCGCGGCAACCGATGCGTGATGCGCCTTTCCGTTCACAACCAAATCAAAATCAACCGCTTCCGGCGAGGAAAACCGAACGGAGATTCTGTATTTCCCGCCCTTGAGGCTGAAGACATCTGCCCATTCGAGATAATTCGTCGGGGAGTCTCCAAGGTTCGTCGCCACGGCGCGTCCGGAAGCCCCTTCGACAGGGATGTACTTCACGCCCGTCCCGCGTATTGCGGTAAAGTCCGGACAATAGCCCCACTCCGCCTCATAGAGGACAGGTTCAATCCGCTCACCCTCTACCTTAAGAATCTTCGCTGTGTGAGGCTGAAGTGTCATCTCTATGACGCTGCACGACGCAAGGTCGGATCGCAGGTTGAGGTCGCGCAACTTCATCTCCCCGGCGAACTCCAGCACGTCGGCCGGCACGCTGAACGAGGCAGCCGAGTCCGAAGGGTTATAGAGCGCGACGGCCCTCGCACCTCCGTGGCGACGCAGGATATCCTTCGCGAAGACATATGTCTCACCTTCGTGCTGGACCACATGGGCCTGAAGCCCGAGCGGGTCCTGATTCACGGCAATCAACTCCGGGTTGGTGATTATCCGCATAGTCTCCTCCGGAATGTACTCTATGTCACAGCCCAGAAGCAGCGGTGAGCTCATTATGCACCACATCCCGAAATGCGCCTCCTCCTCGGCATAGCTAAGTCCGAGCCCGTCCTCCCAGAACGGAGAAGGCTTGATGTTGTAGCCTACAGCGAGCATATCCATGTCGTTGTAGTGCCCGTCATGCGCATAAGCTGACAGATAGAGATTTTTCTCCACGATGTGCCGGACCGAAGACCAGACGGGACGTATGTCCTCCGAAATCCGCCACGAGTCTGCAATCTTCTCAACCCATGTCCCCGGATAATCCCAGCGGCATACATTGATGTCGATGTGCCTGCCAGCCACACTGTCAATCACCTGACGGATTTCCTCATAGCGGTTCCTTTCCTCAAGACGGCGATGAATGCCACCGCAGTAGTCAATCTTGATGAAGTCGAAGTTCCAGTTGTTGAAATACTGGTCAGCGTCCTGAACATCGTGCATCCAGAGACCCGCACCAATTCCGTTCAGGTCCTTGTTGTAGCTCGACCCGCAGGTGTTGTCTCCGGCGTCGGAATAGATTCCGGCCTTCAGGCCAAGAGAGTGGATGTGGTCGGAGATGGAGCGCATCTGCGCTGAGCCACCCGGAAACCTCTGCGGATGAGGAATCATATAACCACGCTGGTCGCGGTAGCCGAAAAATCCGTCATCGATGTTGACGTTTCCGTAACCGGCGTCCTTAAGTCCACGTTTGACGATAAGGTTGGCCTGATGCATGATTATGGAGTCGGAAATATCGACCATATAGGCATTCCACGAGCTCCAGCCCATAAGAGGAGGCTTCACTGCCTGCGGCTGACGAGAGGTGCATGACACGATGAGTGCGAAGACGAGGAAAATGGGATATATTTTCTTCATATATTCTTGATATTCAACTCATTCTCAACAAGAGAGATGATTCGATTTACTACTTATAGCTTTTTTCGATGTTCCGGTAAGTTTCCTCATCGACATGGATGATGCAGCCGTGGCGGCCGTCCTTCGGAGGATAGAAGCTAGTCGCATCCTTCCACGGTGCGCCCTGAATCGCCGAGGCCTCACGCATCTCATAGACATGCTCGCCATAATTCTCGTAGTAGAGCCTAAATTTGCCCTCCGGAGTGCGGATTATAATCGGGGCTTCGCGCCAGTTCGGACTTACGGAAGGCCCGGGGTTGGAGTAAGGGCCGAGCAGATTGTCCGACGAGGCAATCCTTATGGACTTATGGGTTTTAGGAGCCTTGTCCTCCCAGCGTTCGTCCTTCATAATGGCATAATACTTACCGTCGAACTTTCTGATTATCACATCAATGAGTGCGATATTGGAATCAGCACCGGTAAAATAAATCGGGGCAAGGTCACCGCCATCCTGGGCCGCGAAGAGGCGTTTCGGCCTCGTAAAATTCACGAAATCCTCGGTCAGAATATAGCAGGTCTTCATGGTCTCCCAATTTTTTCTACCGTACATGTCACGCTCTTCATTGGTCTTAGCCTCCTGGATTTTCCTGTAATACTCGCCAGCATGCCAAGTGATGATGAACTGGTGACTGTCCTCATCATAGAACATTTTCGGCGCTCCCACGAACGGGATCTCATTATATACGCCGAGATGATCCACGACAAACTTCTCACCGTCAAGAACTTTATTCTTCCATACGACGAGGTCTGTCGTGTGCCAGAGCACCAACGACTCTTTCGACGATCCACGCACCACTCCTATCATATACCACCTTCTGTCAGCCTTCCCGAACACGTCCGGTCCCTCGCAGATGTCAGGATGGCCAAAATAGCTCTCAAGAATAACCTTACCACCATTCAGCGTCTTCCAACTGAGCCCGTCACGGGAAATCGAGTAGAACAGCGAGCCGTAGTTCGCGTTCGTCATGTGCGCGAAGAGATAGCCACCCTGCCCTTCCTCTACGGAAGGCTTGTCCACCGGTTTGGTATTGCCGGAGCCATCATTTTCTCTCGTGCAGCCGGCAAGAAGAACCGTTCCTCCAGCGGCAATAGCAAGGTGCAGTGCCGCTGTGCACAAGAGTACCTTACCTAAAAATGTTCTTATGATCTTCATTGTATGTTTACTTTTTTCGCATTATTCCACATCAGCGGTATTCCCTTGCACAATGCCATCGACATAAATCTCAGCGATTTCGCAAGGAGTGTTGCCGCGGTAGCCCCTAGTCGGGCGAATCTTCAGATAGCGTCCTGTCCTATCGGCCTTGCTTACAGTCTCCGGAACGTCGTACCAGAATATTCCGTTTTCCTTAGGAATCTCAGTCGCTGTCAGGACAAGCTTCCAGTCATTGTCATCGTTAGCTGTGTTGTAGTTCTCAAGATTTCCTTTTTCAGATGCGCTCTTGAAATTCCATACAGTTCCGACATAAAACTCACAACTACGGAGATCTTGGTTGTAAGGCCAGTCAAGAGGAGACTTTCCGACGCCAATACGCCCGATTTCAATATCTTTCTTGAAATCAAACACAAAAACAATATTAGGGATGTCGCGATGCCTGTCCTCGCCGATAAGAACACTCCAATCAATATTGCTCCACTGATAATTAAAATCATCCTCTCCCGCACCGACAAGAGGACAATTCCACGGATTAACCCATTCGGAGGACAAGTCACCGTCATACATCTTCTCCGGACGCATGCTCATATCCGAATAGTAACTGTTCACGAACTTCACCAACCAGTCCTTGCTGTCAACAGTCTCCATCACAACCCGTGTAGCCTTCGCAAGATTGAGGCCGAGAGGATATATCCCATTGCGATTAAATGTCCTTGCCACAGACAGATTGAACACATAATAGGCCTTGTCCGTCCTGACCTTCACCTTTCCGGTGTATGTTCCAGGAGCCACGACCATCCTCACGGAGCCGGAATGGTCCTTGTCCGCGCCCACCTTGGCGTCAGACTCCGTCCTCGCCACATTTGTCAGAGGCGCGGCGAACTCGCCTTCAGCCCTCGCGGAGGTGAGATCAATGGCAAGCGTTTTCTCATCATCTGGGTTGACATTCTGCACATTTATTTTGAATTCGCCGACGATGTTCTTGTCCGCCTCGAAAATCACATCCCTGACAATCTCGTTCTGATATTTTCCATCTGTCGAAAATACCCGGAAATCAAGCAGTGCACCGAGATTGAGGAACTTCACCTCTTGGAGCTGATTGTCTGGCCCCACAAGCATATCCTTTGTAAAAGTGAAAGGCACGCTCACCATCGGCATCGCAACTCCGTCAAACTTGCCTCCCTTATGGGTCTGCACAAGTGGAATTGTTATGCTCTGCATCGGATCAGCATTGACAGGTTCCCGCCGGTCATTGAATTTTCCGTTATCTATAGGGAGTACACGCGGAGATACCACGCATATACGGTCACCGGCCTTCATCTCAAGATTCGTAGTAAACCCGAAAATCGGACGTGGCTCGGTTCTCTGTATGGATGTTCTCTGGGTATAGGCAATCTGCCCATCTTTTTCCAGCGAAAATCCGAGATGGTCACCTGTTTCAAAAACGAGATGGTCACCGCTCATATTTGACTTAACGGACGGAAGTTCCTCGTTCACTACCGCAAATCTGTATGTATATGACGGATTTTCCTCAATTCCCGCAACCTTCGAGCAGGAAACAGCCGTCATGGCTACAATCATTGCAGTGGCGGCAAAAATTATGTTTTTCATGGCTATTTTCTCCTTCAACTATAGTTCATAATACGGGTCTGTATCGAAGATTTCGGTTCCGTTAGTCCCATCAAAACGGCGGCCCGATTCCGATGATGTTGCAAATCCTGATTCTGTAAAGACGTACTCCACAACAAGTGTCGGAGGGCAATAATCCTTCCCCCCCCCACAGAGGTTAAATTTTTCTGATTTCATACTCATTTGTTTAGATGTTATTATGTGTTATTCTTCTCAATCAAAGGCACTTTATTTATTCATTTTACCGGATAGCCATCGATGGACACAAGCTCGCTGACATAGAACTCGGCGATGTTCACGGCCTTCGGATCAAGACCCGGAAACAGTTCAATCGGACGTATCTTCACATAGCGCCCCTTCACCGCTGTCTGCACATGCGACCAATATTCCTTGACCGTCCGGTCCAGCTCGATGGTAGTGAAAAACTTCCAATCATTTCCTTCATCGAGAGTGTTATAATTGGCGATGGTGCCACCTTCCCGCACGGTCTTAAATTCGAAGGCCGACTCCGCATAAACCTCGCATCTCTTAACCTTCTGCTCCTGAGGTTTGGTCGATTGCAGGATTCCTGCGCCGCCGAGATTGTATTCGCGTCCCAGATCAATCACCATAATGATATTAGGGACCTCACGACTTCCCTGGAACAGAGTAGGAACAATCGAATGCAGGTTCTTGTCGGCAGGGTCATACTCATAGTCATCCCATGACGGATTGGAACTGTCCCCATTCCATTTCGTTCCCCATGTGGTCTCCGGTCTTCCGTCAAAGGCATAAGTGGCAAACCACTGCAAATCAAGCGTTGCCCCATACCAATGTTCCTGTGAATTGGCATAGAGGAGTTTCCAGTCCTTGCGGTCAACTGGACGGTAGACATACTTCGGATTGGTAACAACAAGATAGCGGACCTCCTCTGAAACTCCGACCGGGAATGAGGCGGCGTCAAACTTTAGCGGAAGAAGATAGGTCTCGTCAGAGTTCAGACCTTCACGGCTCAGATGCAGCCTGCCTTTCACTATTTCCTTTTTGGCTTCGACGTCAACACCGTCAAAAGACCACGAAGACTCAGGAAGCAGTTTGTAGGAAGTGGAATTCTTGCTGTTGTACTCATCCACCAGCGTCTCAAGCCCTCCCCTAACAATCTTTCCGACAAAGGGGGAAAGATTGCTTTCGCTGTACTCGACCTTGGCCTCTATGTCACAATCTATCTCCCTCAGAGAAATCTCCTCGCTGATGTCGGAGAGGTCCGGCCAGACGACCTTCGGCCCGTTGATGTCAAACTTCCAGAGAATCGTGCTGCTTGAGGTGTTCACAGTGTCAGTTTCACTGCGGAGAACCACCGGAAGCACAAGTGTCTTGCCCTTAGCTTTCAGGGCCTGATGATAAATGTTTTCGGGAGAGAAAGTTATTGGGATATAGCGGCTGCGCGTACTGCCTTCGAGGACAATGTCGTCCCCGCCTCTTATCGAATATGACTCCGAAGCAATTATCTCAATGCTCCCGCTCTCATACCCGAAAGTCTCACACGCCTTTCCGAGTTCCATGACCTCAATCCTCGCGAATGCGTCGTTGTCGGGGTTGCCACCGCCCTTGAGGACAAGAATCGAGTCCTTATATTCCTTGACGGTGTTTCCGCTGCGCAGCTCCCTCACACCGCTGTTCTTGAGCGAAAGGATGCGGTTGTACTTGTCTGGGAAGAGCTTGTAGTCCTCATTGCAGGAGAGGAGGAGCAGTGCGCATAATGTGGTGATTACTAATAATACTCTTTTCATCGCTGTTATTCGTTTCAATGTTCTCTCATCAATATCCAGGAGCCTGGACCATGTTAGGATTGGAATAGACCTCATTGTTTGAGACCGGCAGCAGGAACATCCTGTCGTTCCAGCTGAACGGCTGGCTTATATCAACCACTTCGTTGAATGAGGCGAAGGACGGGGAGGTCTGGACTGCATTGAGTCCTTTCCAATTGCCGGAGGAAAGCCTCTCGCGTCCCTGAAGATAGCGACGCAGGTCGTAGTAACGGTATCCCTCAAGGTAGCACTCGACAAAGCGCTCGTCCATCACGGCTTGAAGCACGGTCTTGCCCTTCTCCGCAAGCAGAGCCTCAGTCCACGGGGTTATGCCAGCGCGTTTGCGTACCTTGTTCATATAAACTATGGCCTCAGCCACGTTGCCGCATTGCGCTTCGCACTCAGCGAGCGAAAGATACATCTCCGCAAGGCGGACAATCGGGAAAGGAGTTTTACAGGAGGCGTAGTTGTTGCTCCAGCCCGTACCGGTATACTGGAAGTTCGGATGAACCCACTTCTTGTTGAGCCAGCCCGTCACGACATAGTTTCTCGTGCCCCAGATGGCAGCGTCATAACCGGTCTTCGCGTTGTTCCTCATTTCACAATAGAGCGGATTTCCCGCCGCAATCTTCGTCGAATATTCGTCCCCGTCAAATGATATTGCGGCATAATAGCGCGGCTCGCGGCGGACATTGATCTTCGTTATGTCAGGATTCGTGAGCCCAGCGGAGGTGTGGTACTCCGATTCTGGCCAGAAAGACGGATCGTCTTCGGGAAGGAAGCCGTTCTGAGTGAAGAAATGCTCCACGGTGTAGAGTGTCGGCGAGAGTCCGCCCCAGCCACCTACATTAGCACCAGTGTCGTTTCTGAGCACCCAATGAGGAAGAGAGGACATAAAGGTACTGTTGACATCGGTGCCGCCCTGCACTACAAATCCCCAGACAGTCTCTGTGTTACCATCATTCGGAGAGGAGCACATCACATATCTCATGAGTACTACCTGCTTCCGAAAAGCCTCCGCCTCAGCGTCCGAACCAAGCCCCGGAATCACCGGAAGACCGATTTTCTGGTTCTCGCGCAGAGTCTCGGAATCCTCAAGCGAGAACAACTCCGCTCCAGCGGCCTCCGCAGCCTTGACTGCCTCCGCCATGGCGTCGCGTGCCTTTTCCCATTTCTTCTTGTCAAACTCATGACTCACGAGTTCCTTTCCGTAGCCCGGAGTCTCATACGCGATATTCTTCCATGCCCTATCCGGAAAACTTCCGTTCCACAGAGGAGATGCCGCAAGTACGAGCGCCCTCGCCTTCATAGCCTTACACGCGACAGATGTGGCGCGACCGTAAAACGATGAGTTTGTATAACTTATAGGCAGCCCTTCCGCAGCCTCGTCAAACAGGTCACAAATATACTTCACGCAGTAGTCAAAATGCGAACGTCCCGGAAATTCTGACTTAGGCGCATTCGAATCGATGAACTTGTCAACAATCGGAATCGGCCCGAAGAGCGAAAGAAGTCGCAGATGGTAGTAGGCCTTGAGGAACTTGACCTCACAGATGAACTGCTCGCGCATGTTCGGATTGAGCTGTGGATTGTGTTCGTCAATCAGTTTGAGGAAAAGGTTGCAGTAGCCGATTCCGTCATACCATATTTTCCAAACATATCCGTTGTCCCCGTTTATGGAAGACGGAGTTATGGCACCCCACTGTACCCTTGAACCGTAGTTTTCCCATTCCTGAGGGGTTACGTATTCATCGGCACGCATATCGAGGTTTGACGAAAGCTGCATGCTCGCATTATTCTGCGCATAGGAGTAGCAGGAATAGAGCATCTTTGTCGTGGTCGCTTCATCGACCATCATGTCATCGAGATCCGGCTGCTCCGGAGGAACGACATCAAGGTAACGGCAGGAAGCCACGGCAATTACCGCAAACGCGGACAATATTCTTCTTATATTGATTTTCATGACTATGATTTTACAAATTGAACTGCAGGCCGATGTTAAATGTCCGCTGGAGCGGGTAGGAATTGAAGCTGAGCTCCGGATCCCAATACTTGAACTTCGACCACACGGCAAGATTATCTGCACTGAAATAAAGTCTGAACCACTTTAGCCTGTAGCCTATCTCCAGAGTCTTGAAGCGGAGGAAACTACCATTCCTCATCCACCAACTGCTCGGCTGGTTATTGTTGGAAATTTGAGTAGAAAGCGTTCCGAGACGAGGATAGAGGACATTTGAGTTGTCAGCGCCCTCGCTCCAGTGACTGTCCGCAATCCACTTCATCAGGTTGTTGTCATTGGAATCGTTCGCGCAGAATGGATACATCCCTGTGAGCATTATGTTTCTCTTCGCGGAACCGTTGAAGAATACACTCACGTCGAGATCCTTCCACTGCACGCTGATTCCGAAACCATACTGGATTCTCGGCATATTTCCGTAAGGCGAGAGCATGACCTGATCCTCGGCAGTAATCCTGTTATCACCATTGATGTCCCGGTAGCGGATGTCACCAGGCATGATGGTGCTGCCGAAGATGCTCTGGTCCGGGCTCGCGTCAATCTCCGCCTGGCTTTCGAAGAGCCCGTCAGCGATATATCCCCTCATCGCATCAAGCGGCTTTCCAGTCTGTGTCTGCCAAACGTAAGGATAGTCCGGTTCGTCTACATAGACATACTTGTTTTTCGAATATGTCCAATTAACCCTCGCGTCTATAAACCAGTCCTTGTTTATCTGTTTGGTCCAATTTGCGCTGAACTCGAAGCCCATATTGTCGACCTTTCCGACGTTCGCCCAAGGAATCGCGTTCTGATAGCCGAGCACCGACGGGAACGATACCCTCTTCATAAGAATACGGTCGCGCTTGCTACTGAACCAGTCGAATGTGAAGTTGAACTGTTTGAAAAGCTGAAGATCCACGCCGATATCAAACTCGGTCGCCCTCTCCCAGCTGGCATTGGAAACCGGATACGAGTTCACCATAGGGCCCTGCTGACTTAAGCCTCCGGTGACACCCGACTCGAAGTTTCCTCCACCATACATGTTGACATTACTGAGATAGAGATAATGAGGCGCGCCGGCGTAGAGCCCGGTCTCGTCGCTTCCGACAAGTCCATATGACGACCTCAGCTTGAAATAGTTCACGACATCGATTATAGGAGTCCAGAATTTCTCGTTGCTCGCCACCCATCCGAGCGACATCGCCGGAAAGAATTCATAGCGCTTACCAGCCTCCAGACGCTCCGTACCATTGTAGCCGAAGTTAAACTCGGCGAGGTAACGATTGTCATAGTCGTAGGTCGCACGGCCGGAAAATCCCTGATTGCGCTGCGGAAGCACGGAGTTGATGTACTGACGCATCATGTACATCGCCATGGCCGTCACATTGTGTTTTCCGAACGAGCGCGCATAGTTGAGCCTCGCATCAAGGTAGAATACATTATCACTATAGCGAGTCACGTCCGATTGCGAGATGTACTCCGTTCCCTCCTGAAGCTTTGTCGTACTATACTGTTCAGGAAACTCCTCCGAGACGCTAGCCATATCGACGGCATAGAAGTACGGGGTGAGGCTCCGGGTGAAATAGTTCTGCGAGTAGTTGTTGAAGTTCACGAGAGCCGTGAGCGAGAGTCCTTCGGTGATGAAGTCGAACTTCTGGTCGAGGTTAAGGGAAACGTTCAGCTTGTTGGTCCTATTTTCCCTATAGGTATTGAGCATATGCGCATACGGGTTCGTGTAGTAGCGTCCCGCAGACATTATCGCTGAGCCGAAACGGATATGCTTGTCTCCCTCCTCGGCAGGGAAAGTCGCGGGGAAAGACACTGGGTTATTCTTGAAAATCTGGTAGAAAATGTCATTGGAGTTGACGTTCGGAGACTTCATGTTTGAAATCTGCGCGTTCATCCTCAGGTCAATCTTCGTATATTGCGTAATCTTGTAGCCGATATTGTTCTGGAATGTGTATGCCCATCGGTTGTAGTTGTTGTCATAGGAATATGCCTTCGGCGTGTTGAGTAGTCCACCGTCATGGTTCACCTGAAGGCTCATGTAATATGTCAGCGCTGAACCGCCGCCCGAAATGTTGACATTCGCCCTCTGGCTCATCGTGAACTTCTTGAACATCAGGTCATACCAGTCGACGTTCGGATAGACATACGGGTTTATTCCGCTTGCGGTGTTGGCAATCTGCGCCTCGCTGTAACGAGGCGTAGCCGACTGATTTCGGCTCAAGAGCGCCTCATTGTAGGTTTTCATGTAAGTCGGTCCATCGGCATATTCTACCACTCGCACAGGTTGGAGGAAAGATTGCTCGACGGAAGCGTTAATCTTCGCCTTTGTGTTTTCCTTTCCAGACTTTGTCGTGATTATCATGACTCCATTCGCTCCCCTCGCGCCGTAAATCGCCGTGGCCGAAGCATCCTTGAGAATGGAGAAGTTCTCAATCGACTCGGCCGGCAGGTTGTCGAGGTCTGCGGCCGAGATTTCCACGCCGTCGAGAAGGATTAGCGGCGTGGAGCGACCTCCGAATGTGCTTATGCCACGTATGTAAAACTGCGAGGAAGAACCAGGTTCACCACTATTGGTGACGGCTATGACTCCTGAGAGTTTCCCCGCGAGGTTGTTGGTCAAGGAGGAGGACGGTGCCTTGAGAGCATCACCCTTTATAGCGACGATTGAACCTGTCACGGAGACCTTCTTCTGCGTTCCGGCACCAACGACTACGACTCCTTCAAGTTCATTGGCTGAAGTAAGAGTAATCTCAAGATCTCCGAGGTTTCCGACACGGAATTCGCGTGGCTGATAACCGACATACGAAACGTCAAGGACCGTGCGGTTGTCACAGCCGTCAATAGTGAACTTTCCGTCAATGTCCGTAATTGCGACATTTTCGGAGCCCTTGACAAGAACCGTTGCCCCGATGAGCGGCGTCCTGTCCACTTCATCAATAACAATTCCCTTCACCGAGCGTTTGTCATCGTCTTTCTTCTGCTCGCCGAAATTTTTCTTGAGCACGATTTCCTTGTCCTGGACACGCCATGTGATTGATGTTCCAGTAAAGAGACTTTCAAGAACCGTCTCTATCGATCCGGAGACATTAATATTCCGGCTTCCAATTCCTGCAAGGTCAGTAGAATTGTAAAAGAAAGAATAGTCAGTCTCCTTCTGAATCTGTAAGATTGCCTGTTCCACCGTCATTTGTCCTCGCAGACTTACCTGTGCCGCTGTCACAAGGCACGAGGCAAACGATAGAATGGCAACAGCCAGCGCCCTGAGGACGCGGATGTGGTTTGATTTTACTGTCATAATTTTGAGGTTATCAGTAATAATATATTGGATTATTTATGAATCAGGTAGTTATCCCCGCTCTTGTCATAATCAAGATCGAGCATGAAACAGAGTTTGTCCAGCACACTTCCCGGTGTCTCTGAGTGCATTATTTTGCCGTTCACCCGCTGCCCGTTCCCGATTGATGGTTCCGTTGTGACATTAATTGACCAGTTCCAGCAGATAAATTCGACAATGTCTCCAAGCGATGCGTTCTCTATGATATAGTTTCCGTCTTTCCATGAAATTCCATTGAAAAACGGTGCCATGCTGATTGTAGAAGCCGCCGGACTGAAGGCAAGACGGTTTGACGGAGTGAGAGAGACTTTCTGCCCGGTTGTCTCCGCGACGAAATCAACGGCACCAGAATAAAGCGTAACATAAACGATGTCGTCCCCACTCCAGTTCACGGAGAATGAGGTGCCCTTCACTTCGATGTAAGAATCGTACAACTTGACGATGAAGTTCTGTCCACTTTCCTTCTTAGTCACATCAAATACAGCATTTCCGGAGAGTGAGACAACGCGAGAATTCGTCATATCCTCCGGATAGGTGACCGAACTGCCGGCATCAAGCCAGACACGTGAGCCGTCAGGAAGCTCCAGACAGTCGTTAGCCTCAGCCAAATAGACAATCTGCTGTGGGACAAGTTCTTTCTGCGCGGCATCTCTGTCCGACCAGAGGAGCATTCCAAAGGCAGTGAGACAGGCTGCCGTCGCCATAGCACCGGCAAGCCATTTCCATATTGTCCGGTAACGGAATAGACGCCTGTCAATATTCTTCCACACCCGCTTGCCGATAGCCTCGTCAGCAGAGTTTTCCACAGTAGCGGAGTTCCATTGCTTTCTTGTGTATTCGTCGAAATCCATATTATGTCTATCAAGAAGTTGATACAGATGTTCTAAACAGACATAAATACACAAAAAGAAAGTGCTGCACCACATCGGAACAGCAGTTTTCAAGAAAAAAAATTAAAGATTTATGAATATGAGGAAGAGAGGCAGGTTGGTCTTAAGAAACTTTAGGGCGAGGTTTATATTGCGTTGCACGCCCTTCTCTGTTATTCCCATAACTCCGGTAACTCCGGCAATCTCCCTTATGGACATTCCGTCACGCCGGCTTAGAACAAAGGCCTCTCTCTGCCTCGGCGGCAATTCCGTGACAAGTCGATCAACGGCCTCACGAAGAAATCCGGCATCAATACCTCCCTCTATGTCATGATAAAACTCCGGGCCGGCTTCGTCGATGAAGTCAGCAAGCGATTCGGCAGTAAAGGAATGCCGCGCACTGTTGAATATGAGATTGCGTGTGACAATGAAAAGGAATCCGTCAAAGTCTTTGCCAGCATCGACCTTTGTCCGGTTCTCCCATAGTCTGATGAACACCTGCTGCACGACTTCTTCTTGTTCATAAGAGTCCTTGATGTACAGTCGCGTGAAAGAAAGCACTTTACGCCAATACCTCTGGTAAAGCGCCTCAAAAGCCACTCGATCCCCATCTCGGAAACGGACTATCTCGTTCTTCTGCACATCAGCCATTGCATTCTTTCTTGATACGGCCTCAAATATAGGCAAAATATTGCATTATATTTATAATGGCTCGTGGAATAAAAAAAGAGCCCATACTGTTTTCAGAATCTCTTTCATTCGAGTGATTTTAAGAACGATTCGTAATTTGACATATCAACCTTGGTGAGGTTATCGGCTTCTTTCATAGCGGCCAAAGTTTCGTCATTTGGTTCATCAAAGACCGCATCCAGTCTGTCAAGTAAATCCGCCCGCAGCCTGTATGCCGTTTGTCTTCTGTTCGATGCCAGACTGGCAAGCATCAGATTTTCATCGTTATAGTAGAGCAGTTCCGATTTTTTTCGTAGATTCGGGGATACGTTGGTAAACTTAGAAGATCGATAATCATTACAAATGAAAACCAGAAACATTCTTATCCTATGCACGGCATTTCTCGTGAGCATGCCAAGTGCTGATGCCCAGTCATTTAAAGACGGTCTCAAAAGTCTCGGAGACAAAATCGGCAAACAAATCGTAAAGACGACCCAGTCTGTCAAGAACCAGACAACCAGCAGCAAACCGACTACCAGCAAGCCGACTACACAGAAGCCTGCCGCAAGCAAGACGTCCGACAGGGACAAAGCTCTTCAGAAACAGTACGATGCAATGATGGGAAATGTTCCTGAAATGGAAGATGAGAAACCGACCGTGAAACTGCCGGATGAGCACACGGCACTTTTCGCTCCGCTCGGATATCCCGTAGAGGCAGCATACGGAACACTTACGGTAAAGCCAAGTATGCCCCCTCAAAGCCCTGATGCCCAGGTGAACTGGTCCGGAAAACAGCCGAACATCTTCAACTTGAACAATAAGAGTCTGGTGGATGAGTTCCTCCTGCTGGATGACTGCTTCAAAAACGGATATTTCAAGACTCTTACTCCGGCACATGCGCGATATGAAAATGTAGAAGGAGAACTCTATGCACGTGCCAACGAGTTGAACAAACTTGTAGAATTGATGGCAGAAGCCAGAAGCGAGTACGGCAGCGAGTCTCCTCAATGGGTAATAAACGGATTGCACGACAAGATCGCGTCCATTCTCGAGGGCGATAAGTATAAGACTCTCATAAAGAGCTCAATATCACCATTTTTCACCGTCAAAGGACTCATCAATGACGAGACGAAGGAGTATTTCCAGAAACATGGCGGATATGAGAACGCTACCAAGGTGACCATGACCAAATGGGATCCGAAACCTGTAAAACAAAGCATCTCCACTTCAGGAACAAGCCAGAGCGGAACCATAGTAAGCGAGAACGCTTCCGGAGCAACCGTTGACATCGGCGGCATCATCTACATAGTCCACGCAAGCAAGGGTTTTGCCTTCGCTTCCGAGGCCGTGAACACCGCTGTCGCAAGCAAGGATATCGTCATGCCCGACTATATCAATTACAAAGGCAAGAGAATCCCGGTCACGGAAATGCGCGGTGATATTTTCTGGGGCAAACATATAAAATCCATCAAACTGCCGTCAACATTGACAGAAATATCGAACGCCGCACTCAGGGAGACCGACATCAGCGAGATAGTGATTCCTGCATCGGTTAAAATCATTCAGGGCTAAGCCTTTTATGGTTGCAAGAATCTGAAGAAAGTCGTTTTCGAGAGCGACAAGATAGATGAACTGCATGGATGTTTCCAGAACTGCACCAGCCTTCAGACCATCAAACTCCCTCGTTATGTGGGACTTACAAGTTATGAGATGTTCAGTGGCTGTACAAATCTCACGAGCGTGACTCTGCCTGAGAACCTTACGGAAATCAAAGACGGAACATTCGAGAACTGCACCAAACTCACTACCATAAACATTCCTGCCAGTGTAACCAAAGTCGGCAGTCACGTATTTTCCGACAGCGGTGTGGTTTCCCTCGACCTTTCCCACGTATTGGAAATCGGAGAATTCACATTCGACAATTGCAAGAGCCTCAAGAACTTGAAATTGAATTCCAAACTGAAGGATGACTTCCTTATGGAAATTTACCCGGACATGATGACCTGTCCTTACATGCAGGTCAAATGGGAGAACAACCAGTATGTCTATCCTGCAGGACTTGAATTTGTAGATACCGAATAAAAACGACACCCTATGTCTACGAAAGATACAGCTAAATATGTGATTATGACAATGTTGTCAATGGCGGCCATCTTACTGCCGCTGACGACATTGGCCCAAGACAAACCGAAAATCAAAAGCATTGACCTGGTCATTCCGGTCCCGAAACCGGGAACGGACCTTTGGGACGCGCGTGAGGTGCAGCCGACTTCGGCGACTACCGAATATGGCGACCTTGCCCCTACCGGAGATATTCAGCTTATGGAGGCGGATTATATCGGCGATTTCGTGGAGAAAGACAGCGGCGAGATGCTGTTCAAGAGCGGATTCGAGTATAAAGCCGTATTCAAGGTGATGATAAATCCGAGCGGAAAATACCAGACAGATTATTATTTCAAAAATAATGACTATGGCATCGACGGCAGCAGGATTAAGATTACCGTCAATGGAAAAGAGGCGAAAGTGAAGCCAAGCGTCCCATATTTCATAGATATAGAGACGAGGGTTTTCGTAGGAGAAGGGGGGGGCCGGATCTGACAGAGAAGCCGCGCTGAACATGAAATCAGATTATGAACTGAACAAAGACTCTTACCGCAGGTCGCGCAAGGCCTACTCCATCGACGAGGCCAATGCTCTCAGCCCTGACATCAATCCTTGGCCGCTGATTGTCATCAACGATTCGTATGCCCCGCGATTCTATGCCAACATAGAAGGAGAATTCAAGGGACAGAAGACCATGCGCGTGACAAAGATTATAGTAGATACTGACAATGATTTCATCCAAGATTGCGCAGCAGGTGATGTAAACAACTCCATACAAGGAACTTACAACATCCGCGAAGTATGGCTGAGCCAGAAAGTGGACGTCCAGAAGTTCATCAGGACCATCTGTAATATCTATCAGGGTGACAGGGATTTTTCAACAAGTATCTACCATCCGTATAACAGCTACCTGTGCCAGAATAAAAGGGCAACGATATTCATTCCGGAATCGGAAGCCGACAATGTGATGAAAATGGTTTCCTGGAAAACTTGGTCATACCCTATATTGTTCACGATAAAGACATATCAGGGTGACGTATTCTCTGCTCAGAAAGCCGGAGCCGATGCCGCAAAACCTTTCTGCACGCATCATGTATTCACGGAAAAAGCAGCTTCCCCTGACAACATTTACAAGGATTATTCATGCAAGAATTTCACGTCGTACTATTATTCATGCAAATACTGCGGAAAATGCGAGCATAACCCTGCCCATACTTTCGAGATAAAATATTCGGACTTTGATTATCCGCTGCACATATTCGAACAGCCTCTGGCCAATGACCAGGCATATATAGGCAAAAACTCCGCCGGACAGCACGTATGGTGGTACAGCTGCATCTGGTGCGGCATGTCAGAAGGATATGACCAGAAGCACTTTACAAAAATCGCATGGAAAGCGACCGGAACTGAAATGAACTATGAAGACTTCAGGAAGGCCATGGCCGAGCAGGCAGAAGGTTTCGAAACTGAGGCAAGACTTACCACTACAACGCAACCGGGAACGTTCATCCTTCCATACAAGTCAGACGCCAAGATGAGCACCGCGTTCCAGAGTTCCGTAAACTTCGCATTGTGCGATAATCTCCTGGACGACATGATTCTCGGAAACGACTACACCGCACAGGCGACATTGCTTCAGGTGAGATCGCTCGCAATCCGTCTGGCAGAGGAACTCATCGGACACGAAATCAAACTCGGCAAGAAACAGACCGGCGACAAGTTCGCGGCGAAATGCGCCGTCCTCGGAATCGACTGCATCCCGTCAGCATCTGTATCCGTCAATTCCAATGCCACCCGTCAGGATGTGGCTGCAATCCTCTACAAGTCATTGCGTTACATCGAAAATCAGGGCATCTACGCCTACACTGAATTCGACAATGGACTGGACAAATACATTGACAAGAAAGACATCAGCCCTGCCGCAGAAGAGGCAATGAGTTTCATGGAGGCACTGGGACTGATTAAAGGCAAGACGGCCACAACCATCTGCCCTAAGGAAATCTGCTCCATCGAACAAGCTATCGACGTGGCGGAAAAATGCACACATGCACATCAGCTAGGCTGGTATCAGGTGAGAGCATGGGGAGAAGGAGAAGGACGCGACTTTAAAGGTAGCGTTTACACAGGCCCGTCCGAAGGCTATTCGACATTCCAGACTTACGCACCGGGTGAAAGAGTGTGGGTTACAGGTCCGCGCATCGGCGGCATGTGGGAATTCCTCCCTATCGTGGACAGATATACCGGCAAGACAGTATATGTGAAAGCCGAATGGTATACCCCTGTAAGAAAACATGTATTCACCTCGAAGAAGACCGTCAAGACCATAGAGTTCAAGGACTACTGGGATGGAGCCGGCATGTGGACAAAGTAATGGCGGAATAAATAACGACGGGGGCGAAAACCCACGTTCTGCACCCGTGAAGAACAATCTAAAGGACGACGGGGGCAGAAAGGCTTGATTTGCCCCCGTGAATCTCGGGATCTCCACAGGCACAGGCGCTCTGTAACTTACCTTGTTTTCATGATGTGTACAGGGCAAACTTCACTATGATTGTGTAAGCCGAACAGCGGCAAGAGCCCGCTTATCTCAATCCCCCTAACCTTGTTGTTTTATTGGGACTCTGTCCCAAACCCT
>ERZ779649.657-NODE-657-length-24292-cov-25.866939_pt1 | contig 24292 bp, 20 predicted proteins | sample MGYA00511882_ERZ779649 | MGnify/ENA primary metagenome ERZ779649 (study PRJEB29588, sample SAMEA2157793) | human gut metagenome | biome: human gut; feature: human-associated habitat; material: faeces | place: Denmark | collected 2008/2010 ... | reverse complement strand
TTCAACGAATTAATATAGCGATACACGTTAGTCTGCCAGCGATGATTTTAATTGTCCTTGAACATGCGAATAATGCGCTTGCTCTGAATCTATGAGAGGCCTTCGTATGCGGAACCGCACGTATGGTGGTGTGAGAAGTCGGAAAACGAAAGTAGGAAGAAAACTATTTTGTTTTCCTCCTACTCGATTGCGGAATCGTTGCTGACAGGTATATTGTTTCTGAATAATATTCAGTATATTTGTTTCTGGAACTGCCCGAGAAAGTCCTTTTATGTTACAAGGAGAGAATCTCTGAGCATATATAATTTTTTTATTTGACCTCCGCTCATTCACGGGCATGGCGACGATCTATGCGTCCCATGATGAATAGCTTGATGTGTCCCTGTTTGCTACGGATGTCCGTAAGGACTCCGTGGCCATCGATTAAGAACGAGAGATGGGCAGGCAACTGCCCGGGCAGTTCTTTTTTTTAGAACAATGCAAATGCCGTCATTTGAAAACCTGGCCGCATACGCGACAGAAGATAGAATCATTCGTTTGATTGCCAAAGAACGGGGCAAATACACTGCCAAGAATGGAGGTCTCTCCAACCCGTTCAAGAATGACGTGCTCTTCAACCAGATCAGGTCAATGTGCCCTCCACACAGCTGATGGCACAATCCTGGCCGCGGCAAACTCCCCAAAAAAGCGACTCATGGACTTGCCAGATGGACATCAAGGAAGAAGCGCGCATCCGTGCGGGTATGTCAGGCAATCAAAAAGTACATGGCGTCAATACCGGAAGCGGATTGGGTGGTAAATCTTCAGGCGTTTGTCCGCTCCGTACAAGATTGCTTTGCCCATCCGGAAAATATAATGCTGGAGTCGCCGCAGATACTTGCAAAGTTCAAAGAGCAGGATCCGGAAACAAAAGACTTCATCTATCGTCCGATATGCAAATATTCAGACCTCAAGACAAAGATTGTCTTGGCATTGACCTATCACTATATCTTGGACAAGTTCGATAGATATTTTCATGACAATATGCTGTTCATGCGTGCGACACAGCGTGTCAGTGACAATGAATATAAAGTTCCTGATTTCATGGATGCCATTGATCTGGTGTCCGACTATCGGAAGCGGAACAATGACTGTCAAATCTACGTGGGGGAGTGTGATATCCAGAAATTCTATGATATCCTGAATCACGACATCATACTTGAATGTTTTGAGGATCTGTTCGAAGAGGCAAAGAAGAGAACCGGAGCTGCCGATTCTGATTTCGATGCGCTGCGCAGTATTATCCGCAAGTATCTGGCTTCATACAACTATCCCGACCACGTGCTGATGAAAAATGATGACGCGCAATTCTGGACAAGAGAGACTGCACGTCGGAAAACTGATGCGACACCTGACCCAGTCTGTCGCTTCAAATGGGTAAGCGAAAAAGAATTCATCTCTACGGGCTGTTATAAAAAGGACGATTTCGAAGCTGCAAAGAGTTCCGGAAAACTGGGAATCCCTCAGGGCGGTGCCCTTTCCGGGATTATTGTCAATGTCGTTATGCGTGTGGTGGACAGGCCGATCGTCTCACCCGTAGATAAACAACGCCTTTTTATTCGGTATTGTGATGATATCCTTCTGCTGCATACTGACAGGAATCAATGCGCCAGGTACCTGGAAGCATATTATAAAGGCTTGATTGACTGTAAGTTGATTCCGCATCTCCGAAAAAATGTGTCCGAATTCAAGAATGGCGTCAAAACACGTTCAGATTTCTGGCGGCAGAAGTCAAAGAATGTTTATTTGTGGGGAAAAGGGGAAGGAGATGCCTCAGAATGGATAGCATTCGTAGGGTATGAGATGCGTAGAAAAGGAGAAATCCGCATAAGGAAAGATAAAATAGACGCAGAATTCAAGCGCATTGCCAGACGTTATTACAATATCATATGTTCAAAGGCTGTTACATCCGGCGAACCACTTTCCGTGGAACAGCAGGATAAACTGATGGCCCGCATGGATACTCTCGCCGACCATATACGCGATTATGAAAAAGCAGGAAACAATGTCTTTACACGTTCGCAGGCCCGTCGTCTGGACAAGTACCTGTACCGCAAGTCGTGCCAGGCAGCCGGTAAAATCGGCATTAAGGATCCCGATCTGCGCAAATCAGCTGCCCGCAACCGTGTCACCTATCTCGAAAAAGTGAAAGAATCTTGACAGTCCGTGTTCCGTTATTTCACAGATATTCCGCGAAATTTTATAACTTTGGCGCGTTATAACTGCAAAACTATAGATTTTTTTATGAAACGAACACGGATTTGCCGTTTCTTGGCAGTCCTGACGATGATTTCGTCACACCATTTTTCTGCGTTTTCAGCAGAACTTTCAGACTCATTCAAAAAGAACATTGTGCTGGATTCAGTATCGGTTACGGGGGCGAGAGTGCCTATGGCATTGGGCAAGCGCACACGAATCGTGACATTGCTGGACAGCACGGCGGTAGCGTCCCTGCCGGTGGTAAGTGTCAATGACGTGCTCAAATATGTGGCCGGCATCGACGTGCGGCAGCGAGGCGACATGGGCGCGCAGACGGATATTTCCATGCGCGGCGGTACGAGCGACCAGGTGGCCGTCTTCCTTAACGGCATCAATATCTGCGACCCGCAGACCGGCCACAATGCAGTAGATTTCCCTTTTGATGTCAATGACATTGACCATATCGAGGTCCTTTCCGGGCCGGCAGGCGTGGCTTACGGTTCGTCTTCCCTTGTCGGAGCCATCAACATTGTCACGAAAAAGCCTGTGGGAAAGGAAGTTGCGGCCCATGTCGAAGGCGGCTCCTATGGCTATTTCAATGGCGGAGTGCGTCTTGGCATCGTCACGGGAAAAGTCACAAACCAGATTTCAGCAAGTTATCTGCGCTCAGACGGTTTCAGCCGCAATGCTGACGGTGGGCTGAATACCGACTATGAGACGGTCAAGGCTTATTATCAGGGCGGTTTCACTTCTGCAAAGGCGGATATGGACTGGTTTACCGGCATAAGTCTGCGCAATTTCGGTTCCAATACATTCTACAGCGCCAAATTCGACAACCAGTTCGAGCATACGTTCAAGTCTTTCGTGGCTGTCAAGGCCCAGACAAAGGGTTTTGTGAAACTCAGGCCTGAATTCTACTGGAACCGTGGTCAGGACAGGTTCGAACTTGTACGCGGCGATGAATCCAAAGTTCCGTTCAACTATCACCGTACCAGTGTTTTAGGTGGCGGTTTGACGGCCTGGATAGAGACCGTGGCAGGCAAGACCGCGCTCGGTGCCGATGTCCGAGATGAAGACATTATCAGTACCAATCTTGGTGAGGATCTCGAGTCTGTCAAGAAAGTAGGGAAGGCCGAGTACAAGAAAGGGCTCAGGCGCACGAATTACAGTATCTATCTCGAACACAGTTACGAATACCGCAATCTGGCGGCTACGGCAGGTGTGGCGGCGGTGAAGAATACCGGAAATGACGAGCCTTTCAAGTTCTATCCGGGAGTGAATCTGAGTTACCGCTTTTTTGGTGACTGGAAGGTGTATGCATCATATAACTCTTCATTGAGAATGCCTACTTTTACGGAACTGTATTATTCCGTGGGCGGACATCAGGCCGACAAGAATCTGAAGGCAGAGAAAATGCAGTCTGTGGAAGGCGGTCTGAAATTCTCGAGGCCGTGGCTAAATGCCGTTCTGACAGTATATTACAATATGGGACGCAATATGATTGACTGGACTAAGGACTTGTCGGAAGGGGCCAATGCAGAGTGGCGTTCTGGTAATTATACCAAGGTCAATGCCTTCGGTCAGGAGCTTTCCGCAAGGGTGGATTTCCCGGCCTTGCTTGTCCGTGATGATTTCTTCCTGAGAAATCTGGATGTCGCGTTCAGCCACATTGACCAGGACAAGAAACTTGGAGCGGATGTGCAGTCAAAATATGCATTGGAATACCTTAAATATAAGGTGGTGGTGAAGGCCGGTTTCCATATCTGGAAGGGCTTGTGCGCAGATGCTTCGTGGAGATGGCAGGACAGGGAAGGCAATTATGAACTCTTCGAGAACAAGGTCTCCAAGGGAATGGTGCCGTATCGTCCATATTCATTGGTCGATGCACGTGTGTCATGGAGCGAGGAGCGTCGCGGAATTTCCTATAATATATACGCTGAGGTGAACAATGTGCTGAACCACAAGTATTTCGACTATGGCAATGTGCCTCAGCCGGGTATAATCGCCAAGGCTGGACTTGTAGTGGGCTTCGGCCGCAGATAATGAACGAAATGGAACTGACTATTCCTACTCCGCGGGGAGATATCTTCGCCATATATACAGAGGGAGACGCTTCTGAATCAATGTGCCCTGATGACGACTCCGGGCGTGGACCGAAGCCGTTGGTGATACTGTGCCACGGACTGATGATGAACTGCAGGCAGAATCCGATTATGGGTTTTGCCTCCAGTCTCAACAAGGCCGGATATGATACGCTGCGTTTCGATTTCCGTGGAAGCGGACTCAGCAGCGGCGATATCACTGAAATGACTCCGCTTACGGAAGTGGATGACTTGAAAGATGTTGTCGCACACTACAAGGACAGACGTATCGTGCTCTGCGGCCATTCGTTGGGCGGTCTGGTTTCATTGATGACAGCTGCAGAGGATCCGTCAATTTCAGCATTGGTCCTGTTGGCTCCGGCAGTGAACATTGAACTGGATTCCAGGGCCGGGCGTGTCGCCATCGAGACTTTCGATCCGGTCAATATTCCTGAATTTGTGGAAGTCTGGGGCTCAAGGCTTTCGCGGTCTTACTTCACCACAGCGCAGAATTTGGGGATATTTGAAAGAATAGCCAAATACAAGGGGCATGTCTGTGTCCTGATGGGCGAAAGGGACAGGATCGTGGAGCTGAATCTTTCCGAAAAACTGCAGGAGGCATTGCCGCAGGCTCAGATTCATGTCATTCCTCATGCCGACCATCTGTTTTCCAGAGGAATCCGTCTGAAGGCTGCAGCTGTCGCTGTGGATTTTCTGCGCAATATTTAAGGACCCACTTATACGTTTTAGGCGGAAAATAGTTAAATTAGCAGTTTGTCAGCGGTGTGCTGGCAAGACCTATTATTAATAATCAAGGTATGGTAAAATTTATCCAAGAGCCGGCAAGAGACATTCCGGTGAAAGATGAGGTAGATATTCTGGTTGTCGGCGGAGGCCCTTCCGGAATTATGGCAGCAAGGGCTGCGGCCGGTAAAGGGTTGAAAGTCATGCTTATAGAAAGCAGGGGATATGTAGGTGGCAATCTCACCATCGGTCTCCCGATTCTGGGTTTCCTCGGAAGGAAAGGAAATCAGGTAGTCGAGGGCCTGCCACAGATGCTTATCGACAGATTGCGTGCGAAGGGCAAGGCGTCTGAACATAAGCCTTGCAAGAATCACGTCAGTCTTACCATCATTGACTCGGAAGAGGTAAAGGATGTGGCTCTCGGAATGCTCGAGGAAGTAGGCGTGAAAATTCTGTTCTACGTTTTCTGCTCAGATGTCATCAAGGATGGCAATGAGGTGAAGGGCGTGATAGTCGAGAGCAAGGAAGGCCGTGAAGCGATTCTTGCGAAAACCGTCATTGACTGTACCGGTGACGCAGACGTGGCTTACCGTGCAGGCGTGGAATGCCACAAGGGCGACAAGGACGGCGGAATGCAGCCTCCTACACTCATGTTCTGCATGAGAGGTGTCAATGTCCCTGAACTCCGTGATGCCATCGTGAACCACCACGAGGAGTATGATATGGACGTGATGCCGCCTGAGCAGTTCAAGGAAGGGCCGTTCATCGTGGTCGGTTTCAGAAACAAGATCAATGAAGCCCGCGAAAAGGGTTATTCGATTCCTGTAGCGAGGACCATCCTCATAACCGGACTTGCGGATGATGAGATCTGGGTCAATATGTCCAGAGTCTGCGGTGTGGACTCCACGAAACCGGAAAGCTACACCAACGGTGAAATCACTGCTCGTACGCAGAATGATGAAATCGAAAGATATCTGCGTGACTTCATACCGGGATTCGAACATGCATGGAGAGACAAGGTCGCTTCATTTATGGGAATACGCGAAAGCCGTGTGATAAAAGGCAAATATGTGTTGACGGCGGATGATATCCTTTCCTGCCGCAAATTCGAGGACTCGATAGGTGTGGCAAGTTATCCTGTAGATATCCATCACAGCCACGGAGATGACTGCACTATGATGTGGTGCCCGGACTGTTACGACCTCCCGTATCGTATGCTCGTGCCGGAAAATGTTGAGAATCTGCTTGTTGCGGGCCGTTGTGCATCGATGACGCATGAGGCTATGGCTTCAGCCCGCGTGATGTCCACCTGTATGGTGATGGGCGAGGGCGCAGGAAGAGCTGCCCGAATCGCAATCGAGGAAGGCGTGCCTGTTTCCAAGGTCAATGTGGAAGAAGTCCGGAAGGACCTGCGTGAAAGCGGAGCGTATCTCAGAGACTAATCGACAATCACACATCTTTAATACACTGAAACGACGTGAAAACATTGAAATACATACTTTCAGCTGCATTGGCATTGACAATGACAGTAGCGGCGACAGCCAAGATAGTGCGTGCTCCTCAGGAAAAAGGCACGCACAGGGTCTTGACCTGCAATATCCGAATTACCGGACTCAGCGAGGACGAAAATACTCCGGGCCAATGGGAAAACAGGAAGGAGGTCTGCAGGGACGTGATTCTTTCGCAGAAACCGGACATCATCTGTATGCAGGAGGTGATCTATGAGTCATATGCATATATGAAGAAGGAGCTCAAGGGCTATACTTCATTCGGCTTTACCGGGCCGGAGATGGATCCGTACACTGAAGGGTATCATTACATCGGCAAGAATGTGATTTTCTTCAGGACTTCGAGGTATGAAATGACAGGTTCCGGCTGCTATTGGCTTTCTGAAGATCCGCTTATCGGTGGCAGCCTTTCATGGAACACGACTCGTGCGAGACATTGTAACTGGCTGAGACTCAGAGATAAGAAAACAGGAGAGGAGTTCCGCATAATGGATATCCATCTGGACCACAAGACTGAGCTGGCTCGTCAGGAACAGACCAAGCTGACTATTCGCGAGACCTCGCAGTATGCGGAAGATTTTCCGCAGATCCTTTGCGGTGATTTCAATTCCGGACCGAAGAAGGCGGCAGCAGGATTTTTGCGTGAGGCCGGATGGAAAGACGCTTATGAGACGCTCGGCATCCCTGAACGGAATTCGTTCCAGGGGTTCAAGGGAGAGAATTATAAGAAACCGAAGCCGAGAATCGACTTCATCTTCATGCGCGGTGCTGTGCAGCCTGTGTATTGCAAGATGCTGACGGATACTGTCAATGGCATTCTACCGAGTGACCATTATTTCATTGTGGCGGATTTGAAGATAGGAAATAACGACTAAATTTTCGATATATGACATCAGACCAGGCCGGAATCAGGCAATACATTGAGGAAAACAAGGACAGGTTCTTCGAGGAACTGTTCTCGCTTATGAGAATACCTTCGGTCAGCGCGAAGCCGGAGAACAAACAGGACATGTGGAAGTGTGCGGAGCGTTATGCTGAGCTTCTCAGGGAGGCCGGTGCAGATGAGGCCGGTGTGTTCCCGACAGAAGGGAATCCTGTAGTCTTCGGGCAGAAGATCATAGACCCGACATATAAGACGGCATTGGTTTACGGCCATTATGACGTGCAGCCGGCAGAACCGCTCGAAAAATGGAACTCGGATCCTTTCGAGCCGGAAATCCACGACGGAGCCATCTGGGGACGCGGTGCCAATGATGACAAGGGCCAGACTTTTATGCATGTGAAGGCTTTCGAGTACCTTGTCAGGAACGGACTGCTCAAGCACAATGTGAAATTCATCTTCGAAGGTGAGGAGGAAGTCGGCAGCAAGAATCTCCCGGCATGGATCGAAGCTAACAAGGAAAGGCTTGCCTGCGACGTGATTCTCGTTTCGGACACGACAATGTTGTCCGACAAGGTGCCTTCCATCAACTGCGGAATGCGCGGCGTGACTTATCTTCAGGTCAATGTCAAGGGACCTGACAAGGACTTGCATTCAGGACATTACGGCGGGGCTGTGGCCAATCCGATAAATACCCTGTGTGATATGATTTCGTCATTGATAGACAAGGACGGAAGAGTCACCATTCCGGGGTTCTATGACGATGTGGAGGAACTTTCTGCTGAGGACAGGGCTTCACTCGCACGTGCGCCGTTCGATATGGAAGAATATAAGGAAAGCATCGGCATCAAGGAAGTCAAGGGCGAAAAGGGCTACACTACGCTTGAGCGTACGGCGATAAGACCTTGTCTGGATGTATGCGGAATCTGGGGCGGCTACACTGGAGTAGGCAGCAAGACGGTGCTTCCGTCAGAGGCTCATGCCAAAATTTCCATGCGCATCGTGCCGAACCAGAAGGCTGACAAGATCATTGACCTGGCTACAAAGCATATCCTCGCGATAGCGCCTCCTTATGTCGAGGTCAGCGTCGAGAAGATGGAGGCGGGCAACGGATTCCTGATTCCTATCACTTCTCCGGCTTACAAGGCAGCATCCCGTGCGATGACGGAAGTCTATGGTATTGAGCCTGTTCCAAGTCGTGGCGGCGGCAGTATCTGTGTGCTTGCGGACATGAGGAACATTCTCGGTGCGGACCCTCTGCTGATGGGTTTCGGTCTGGAGCGTGACACCATCCACTCTCCGAACGAGAGTTATCTGCTCCGTCAGTTCTATGCGGGAATTGAGTCTATAACCCTGTTTTACGAATATTGGAAATAATCATAATAAACTAATAATGAACGAATTGAATACCATACTGGGGAATTTCGCGATTGAGGGCGAAATCAGTGAAATCAAGCCTCTCGGCAACGGACTTATCAATGACACTTACAAGGTGACCACAGCCGGCGATGCGCCTGACTATGTGCTGCAGCGGATCAACAATGCCATCTTCCAGGATGTGGACATGCTTCAGAACAATATCGAGGCTGTAACTTCCCACATCCGCAAGAAACTTGTCGAGGCAGGGGAAAATGACATTGACCGTAAAGTGTTGAGATTTATCCCTTTGAAAGACTCGGCCAAGACTTATCTTGAGGTGGACGGAAAGTTCTGGAGAGTGTCTGTTTTCATTCCTGACGCCTACACTTACGAGACTGTAAATCCGGAGTATTCTTACTGTGCCGGCAAGGCTTTCGGAAATTTCGAGTCAATGCTTTCTGACCTCGACACCGAGCTCGGCGAGACAATTCCTGATTTCCATAATATGGAACTCCGTATGGCTCAGCTTATCGACGCCGTGGAAAATGACTGCCGCTGCAGGATTGACGAACCGGAAGATGGCGACGGAAGGGAGCCGATTGCTGATGACCCTGACCACAGTGACGAGGTAGTGGCAATGCTGGATGATATCGACGAGCACAGTGAAGAGATGTGCAAGGCTGAGCGTATGTATCGCGACGGGCAGCTGCCTAAACGTATCTGCCACTGCGATACCAAGGTCAATAACATGATGTTCGACAAGGATGGCAACGTCTTGTGTGTCATCGACTTGGATACTGTGATGCCGAGCTTTGTGTTCTCGGATTTCGGTGATTTCCTGCGCACTGCGGCCAATACCGCGCCTGAGGATGAGCCGGATACTTCCAAGATCAGTTTCAATATGGATATCTTCAAGGCGTTCGCACGTGGATATATCGAGTCCACCAAAGGCTTCCTGACTGACGTGGAGAAGGAGAATCTGCCTTATGCTGCATGTATGTTCCCGTTTATGCAGGCTGTGAGGTTCCTCGCTGACTATCTGAACGGCGACACCTATTTCAAGACCAAGTACATCGACCATAACTTTGTCCGTGCGCGTGCCCAGATGGCTCTGTTCCACAGCGCAATGGAGCATCGTCAGGAGATGACTGACTTCATCAACAGTCTTTAATATTTTCTAAGAGGGTGATCCGGATTTTTTTGGACACCCTCCTTCGTATATCCTGTTTTTAAGAATGCGACTACAGAGTGTATGAAATGCTCAGATAACATAATTGTCAGAAAAACTGAATTAAATGACATCGAGCATTTGAAAGATATATTCGCCCGCGCAAGGTCTTTTATGGAAATGACCGGCAATCCCGACCAGTGGGGAGACGGCTACCCGAGCGAAGAGCTCATTTTGGATGATATCAGCAGTGGGGACAGCTACGTCTGCGTCTCGGAAGGACGTGTTGTCGCCACTTTCGTCCTACGCGGCGGTGAAGACCCTACCTATGCGCAAATATATGAAGGCCAATGGCTTGACTCTGCACCATACGCCACTATCCACAGGATTGCCTCATCCGGAGAGGTTAAGCGCATCTTTCACATTGCTCTTCACTTTGCATTGACCCGCTACGACAGCATCCGTATCGACACCCACAGAGACAACAAAGTCATGCAGGCGGCCATCCTCAAGGAAGGCTTCCGCTACTGTGGTGTCATCCGCTGCTGGAATGGCACGGAACGTCTTGCCTATCAGTATATTAAGTGATTGTGGATTGTCCTGAACATGTCCGGGATGATCAGAATAGGTGACGTGAAGAGAAGGATGATTCCCCAATCCTGGAGAGACAGAGCCTCAACATTGAATGCAGGGCTGCAGAAATTCACGATAATGAACTGGCCGGCGAGAATTACGAAAGCGATGATGACAAATCTGCGTCCGATGGCTTTCTTTCCTTCCTTCGGGTTCTTGAACAGCATGACCAGGTCGCCCAGCAGACTTCTGCCAGTCCTGAAGAACCTTGCATTGAACAGATTCCAGAACTGCAGCACAACGAAAATTGAGAAGAAGATGCCTTTCTCATAAGTGGTCAGGACATTGTCCGCAGTGTGGCCGGACAGGAATTCCGTAAAGAATGACTTCATTGCTTCCTTAGTGAAAAGGCCGCTCATGCTGGTAATGTCCAGATGCCAGAGGACCTGCCACAGAAGAGCCAGGTATATGAAGAAGCAGATGCTCACGGAGAATATCGACTTGGCCATCTTTCTGTCGATTATATGGCTCTTTGGACTACGTGGCTTCTCGTTCATCACTTTAGGATCGGCAGGCAACGAAGACAGAGCCATGGCCGCGAATGTATCCATAATCAGATTCACCCAAAGCATCTGTGTGACTGTCAGCGGGGATTCCATTCCGATGAATGAACCCAAAAGCACCACAAGGCAGGCACATACGTTGATTGTCATCTGGAAGAGAATGAACCTCTTGATATTCAGATAGATGGAACGTCCCCAGAGGATACCCGTATTGATGCTTGAGAATGAATTGTCGATTATGGTGATGTCGCTTGCCTCTTTTGCCCTTGCCGTGCCGTCTCCCATTGACAAACCGACCTGAGCCTTTTTGAGTGCAGGAGCGTCATTGGTCCCGTCTCCAGTTACCGCTACCACTTCGCCCATCCTTTGCAGCAGGGTGACAAGCCTGGCTTTGTCTTCCGGCTTGGCTCTGGACAATATCTTAAGGCGCGGAATGATCTTCATGGCCTGTTCATCCGACATCTCCTCAAAGGATTGGCCGCTCAATGTCAGGTCCTCCTCACCATCATTGATGATGCCCAATTCACGTCCTATCTCATTGGCCGTCACTGCCACGTCGCCGGTAACCATTATTACCCGAACACCGGCTTTCCCCTGACACATATCTATGGCGTCTTTCACATCAGGACGAACAGGATCGGCTATCCCGACCATTCCGACGAATGTGAGATCGCCTTCATTTCCGTCAGGGTCAATGCATTGTGCGGCAAATGCGAGCGTTCTCATCGCTTTGCTTTGCCACCCGGTCAGCGTGTCCTTGATATTTTCGGCAGTTGCACTCTCAGGGAAAGCGGTGCATCGGGAAACGATTATCTCAGGAGCTCCTTTCAGCAGCCGGATCTTTCCGCCCTTCACGTCCGGATTCTCAATGAGCGTCTCCATGCTTTTCGTCAATGAAGAGAAACTCTTCCTGTCCAGTATGGTGCAATCTTCTCTAATCGGAAGATAATCAATGCCTTTCTCTTCTTTTAACCACATCAGCAGTGCTCCTTCAGTCGGATTGCCGATAGCCTTGACATTGCCTTCTTCATCCTCGGACAGGCCGGCTGTAGCGTTTATAGCAATGCTTCTGCTGATAATGTCATCGTTTCCGAAGAACTGTGATTGAAGGACTTTCATCTTGTTTTCCGTGAGAGTGCCGGTCTTGTCAGTACAGATGACCGTGGTCGCTCCCATTGTTTCGCATGCGTGCAGCTTCCGGACAAGATTCTTCTCCTTGAGCATCTTCTTCATGCTCAGCGCAAGACTGATGGTAATGCTCATCGGAAGTCCTTCAGGAACAGCCACCACAATCAGGGTAACAGCTATCATTATCGAACTCAGCACGTATTCCAGAATCTGGACTATGTCAGTATTGTTGTCAATGTTCCCGTCCAGGAAGAAATAATAGAAAAGTCTCCCCACTACTATAAGGCCGGCAATGATGTAGCTTACCTTAGTAATCATATTGCCCAGATTGTCAAGCTGTTGCGAAAGGGGAGTAGTGACTTCCTGTTCTTCCTGAATCAGTTTTGCGCCCTTTCCTTCCTCCGTGTCTGTTCCGACAGCAGTCACGCGACAAACACACAGCCCCTCGATAATCGTGGAGCCGCGCAGGACCATGTTCGCCGGGAAAGTAGTATCTTGTTTGCCTTCAGGTACAGTTACATATTTGTCTGCATAGAGCTCTCCGGTGAATATGGATTCGTCCACCTTCAGGGAGGCAGCTTCGAGGACAATGGCATCCGCAGGCACCTCATCTCCGCTTTCGAGCTGGACAATATCCCCTACGCAGACATCGCATTTGCGTATTTCGTAGAACTGTGTCTGTCTGCCGTTGCTGGACTTGCGGATTACCTTGACCGGTCTTTCATCCTTGACCTTGTTCAGCACTTCAAACTCTTTCTCGGCGCGTACCTCAAAGATGAAACCGATACCGGTAGCAAGCAGAATCGCCACAAGTATTCCGGCAGGTTCTATCAGGGATGATGCCGGTTTTCCAAGCCAATACACCTCATATACGGATACGATTACCGAAAAGACCAATACTACGAGCAGAATGATTATGATCGGGTCCCTGAACTTGTCCAGGAACTTCTTCCACAGAGATTCCTTTTCAGCTTCGGGTATAATGTTCTTTCCGGCTCCGTTCACCACTTCCGGAGAGCCTTGCGCAAGGCAGCTTGATATGTATGATTTGTTCATCTTTGGGGCGATTGTCATGGCAAAGGTATTGAATTATTTATAAGGAAGATACGGAAACGCTCGTTCAGATCTTCAAGAAATCTCATTTCATCTTCTTCAATGTCTATCAGGTCTGACAATATCCGTACGAAAGCAATTCGTTGAAGTCTATCTTTCAGGAGCATTTTAAATCAAAATCCGATGAATTGTGAGAGGGCTTGGGTGATGTCATTGTAAGTCGCCTCGAAATCGCCAGTGTACCAGGGGGCTGCCACGTCACGTGCATTGCCTGTGAGTGACATCAGCAGGGATACGTTGGCGTTTTTCCCGGGAAACATGCGTTCCAGATTACGCAGGTTGTTCCTGTCCATGACGAAAATATGGTCAAAGCAGGAATAGTCTTCCGCCGTTATTCTGCGTGCGGCCCTGCGTTCGAACGGAATTCCGTGCAGTGTCAATGTCCTTTTGGCCGGCGGATAGATGTCGTTGCCGATTTCCTCCGTCGATGTGGCTGCGGATGCTATTTCAAATTCATTCTCTTTCCCGGCATCCTTGACCATCTTCTTCATTATAAACTCAGCCATCGGACTTCTGCATATATTTCCGTGGCACACAAAAAGCACTTTTGTCATTTCCTCATAATTTCTGCTGTAAAATTACAGAAAAAATAGCAGATTTCTACATCTTCCGCCGTGGCAGACTGTCTGCCAATGAAACTGGCCAGAGATGACACATCTAAGCCGGCAATGGCCCGGGAAGTGCGCCTTACTAATACATTTGTAGGCGGCAGTATCTTCGCTGACGATATCACCTTAGTCAATTGTGTGGTGGTTGGAGGTGCTTTCGCCAACAAGGAACTCTCTCTGAACAGTTGCATTGTAGGGACATTCAATGCTCCGAGTGTAACAATGGAAGGAGATAATTCACTCTTGCTTCCGAGTGCATTCTCGTTGGAGCCGATTAAATTCAATCCTGGCACGACGACGTTATATAATCTTGCTTTAGCTGACTTGGGTGCTCTTTACAAAGGAGTAGCCCCGGCGGCCAATTCCGGCAAGATCAAGATGAATCTTGAAACAGATGAAGTTAAGAGCACTCTGACTTCTGATGACCGGCAAATGTCGGTGAGAAATTATACGGTTGTCGGAAAAGTTCTTGCTGCGGATATGATAGACTGGGAAAAAATGCAGAATCATTTTCTGCTTACAGCCGCAAGCTTGAATACACAGCTGCTAAGCGTTTATGATTTGGGTATGGACGCCAATGGAGAGAAAGCTCTTCTTACGCCAGAAAAGATATACGATTTCTTTATGGCTTTGATGCTTGGAAAGATTACAGTTCCTGAAATCGACGGCAAGTTCTCCATAGAGTCAATCTCAGAGAATCTTCGATAGAAGAACACAATCATTCAGCCCCTTGTAGCAACAATTGACAGTTTGCTCTGGGGGCTGAAAGTTTCTGTGAGAAGCCAGGCACTCGAACAGAATTCCGTGTGGAGTCAATGTCCTTTCTTTAAAGTGTTGGAACGTCAAATGAGTGTTTCCAATAAAACCAAAATAATTATTGGTCAGATACAACCATCCAAACGAAATACACTATGAATGATGCTATTACTGTTGCTAGCCCGGCAATTGAATACCCATAGTCAATTTTTTTCTTGAATACTCCATATTTTGAAAGATGCCAGCGATCGCTTGATGATATATCCATACTATCGGCAAGTGAATATCCGATGAAAAATCCGGCAATACCTATTAGACCACCAAGGCCTACGCACCATGAAGATGTCCATAAAAACACATCTATGATTAATAGTAAAAGTACGCTTCCGCAAAAGACAACTGCCTGTATGAATTTCATTCTTGATGTTATTTCATTGTTGCGATTTTAGCCGTGACTAAACTGCATCGGTTTTTACTAGGCTGATGGCCCTCTTCAGCTGCCATTTGGTAGAACAGAAGAGCTTTTTCATAAATGGATGTCCTATATGATAGTCCATTTAACTTATTCTTTTTTCCTTTTAAATCAAGTATATTTTCATCATCATCAGCTAACTTTTCCAATTCATATCCTGCATTATATAGTTGTTGGATTCGTTTCTCTGTTGAGGCTTGATACAGTTTATCTTTATCTGATATTTCCTGTTGCTGAGAAGCGATTGTAGTTTGGTTATTGGAAATTTCCTCGTCCTTCTTAGCAATATCCTCTTCATATTGCTGAATTTTTGATTTAAGTGCGGTAATTTCGTCTTCCTGCTTTTTTACCATTTTCCGCAGACTCTTGATAACGCCGTTTAATTTAGTTATTGATGAGTTTGCGCGTTCCAACTCATCGAGTTTGTTTTTTAGGACGTTGATGCTCTCATCAATCAACTCCGCTTGAGACATAGGGTTATTCTCTCCTTCAATATTAAGCTTAAGAGATAGCATTTTTCCGGACAGAACATTAAGTTCTTCCATAATTGCGGTTAATTCTTTATTTTGCTGAATAAAGTTATCCTGGGTCTGCTTGAGTTGGGCTCGAGCTTGATCTCGTTGGTTTATCAATGTTTCAACTTCTTTATCTTTATCTTTCGATGAATAACCGCAAGAGGAGACGATAAATAAACCTAATGTTGCTGCTAAAAATATTTTATAAGTTTGCATTGGTTCCCATCTTTATTAAGTATTATACTTATTGTTTTGGTCTTGTCATTAACTGTAGCAGTTCCGTTTCCTATCATTGAAGACTCTGCTAAGCCAGAATCGAATGAAATTGAACCAACAGCAGGTTTGTATGAGCTAAAAACAGTTAATATATACTGGTTTTCAGTATATGTTATGGTAGCTGTTGCCATTGTTCCATTTTCGGCAGACAGTGAATAATTACCGACAATAATCTCAGTGTCTTGATTTGAAAGAGGTCTTTCGTCAGGGATTTCTACCTTTTTGGGAGAGCCAAACCCTATAAAAAGTAATACTATAGCGGCAATAACGCAAACACAAACCGAAACATAGATTAGCCGTTTTGGCTGTTTTCTATTAACACGTTCTGTTTCCTTTCTGATTTTTTCTGCGTCTTCTCTTCTTTTCTTCTCGGCCTCCAATCGTTTCCGCCTTTCTTCTTCCTCCTTCTTACTGCGTCTTTCTGCCTCTATTTTTTCCTTTTCCCTGAGTTCTGTCTCAATCTGTTCTCTTTCCCTATCCTCTTTCTTGAGTGCAGGTACATATCCGAACGTTTGTTCAAGATAATAAAAAAAACGTCTGCTTTTCAGATCTGTTTTAAAGTCAGAGAAATTATCTATTAGAGCAGTTTCAGACAATTTACAGAAGTCGCGCAATGTAGTTGTAAAATCAGATTGCACGCAACCATCCAAATATTCATATAGTTTATCAACATTCTTCTGGATGTTGCCAGGTGTAAACGAGTTCTCCGTATAATAAATAATGTCATCAAAGGCTCTTATGTAAGAGTCCTCGAGTTTTTTATATTCCTTTATGATGACTATTACGGCCTTAATCCATTTATTGATTTTAAGATTTAATGTTGCATTCTCCATAATCAGACTCTTTTACATTCTAGTTCTTTCTTCAACGCTTCTGCTTCCGTCGCAGACATCAGACCTTTCGGAACTATATGAAAATCAACTCTCTTGTTTTGACATTCTCCCCATACATGAATAAGTCCGTCTTTTCCTCTCTTGACATACACCTGAAGTTCTGTTTCTTTAGGAACTGGAAAACCCCACGTCAAAAGCTTTTCTTCAATCAATAAACACTTGGATTTTAAAACATAGTCATCTGTACTTGTGTTTTCGTATATTGCCAAAGAAACAGAATCTTGTCCTTCAAAAGCTGTATAAAGGGGAATCATACCTTCATAGACAATGCTGTCAGTTCTCTTAAGCAGGTTGAGAACGCCCTCTTTATGATTCCATTCGCTGATAAGTGTGCGTACACCATATGAGCGGCTACCCATATCATCACCGATTTTAGCAACTTGTTTGTTTCCAACAAGACTTGCCGCATGGATTGCCGCACCTTGAGCAATTGCACGATCAGGTTCAAACACATCCAGTCGGATATCGCAATTGAATTCCTTCTGTAACCTTCTTTTTACCATAGGCATATAAGAAGAGCCTCCGACAAGTATGATTTCATCTATATCATTTGCCGTAATCGGCTCTCGCGCAATTTTAATCGCGTGATGCATCATATCTACAGTGCTTTCAAGAAGGTTTTCTGTGATTTCCTCAAATGCAGCTCGAGTAATTTCTTTCTGGTACGGTTTTCTTTTGTACAAAAGTCTTATAATTGCCTTTTCGGATTTAGTCAAACTCTTTTTGCAAAGTTCTGCAGCCTGCAGCATGGCAGACACATCCCTCTCATCCTTAATATCATCATACGATAAGTCGAGGCCGCAAGTTTGGAGTGCAAGATCAAGAAGAGCGGTATCCCAATCAACTCCTCCTAACTTATGATCTCCATCTGTAGAGAGTGTATCCAGCACACCATTCTTCATACGCATGATGCTGACATCAAATGTGCCTCCTCCAAGGTCATACACCATAAATGTTTTGCCCTCTAGACCTTTGGCTCCATAGCTCAGGGCCGCTGCCGTAGGTTCATTCAAAAGGTCTAGAACTTCTAGTCCGGCAATCTGCCCAGCTTGTTTAGTGAGCTCTCTTTCATTATGGCCAAAATATGCCGGTACGGTAATAACGGCTTTCTTTATAGGTGGTAGTCCCTCATAGCTTCTCTGCTCATTCGCGTCATCAACAAGCTTTTTTAGAATCACAGCTGAGACCTCGACAGGAGTTTTGATAGCACCATCAATCTCAACGGAATAAGAAGCATTAGACATTTCCCTCTTGATAAACGCTACAGTTCTTTCAGGAGCACCTTTCATTCCATTTTTGGCTTCTTTGCCTACATATATTTCCCCGCTCTCATCATAATAAACAACTGACGGGGTCGTATAATCATCTTCAAGATTCTTTATGATCTTAGGCATGCCGTCTTCACCTATTATAGATATACAGGAGTTTGTTGTGCCCAAGTCTATACCGAATATTTCATCCATGACTTTTAGTTTATTTCAGTTATTTCAGATTTCTGATACTTATATTTTACAACTTCTTCCGGCCTGATTATAAACTCGTAAGATTTCGGTGCATCTTCCAAAGTTTTTTTTAGCTGAGTGTCTGAATTTATAATCAAATAAGGCATCGTCCATACATATCCGGGACGTTCTGTAAAATAGGTTGAATCTTTAGAAGGATCATCTGTAAATTCAACATCAATGACTTCTTGTTTCTTTCTGTCAAGAAATGCCGGAGATTCAGTTGTCAAAGAATACCTTCTCACTGAATTATTTGAGAGTGATGCGTCAACCCAATCAGCTAACTTTTTAACACACTCAAGGAGTGAATCAAAATCCTTGTTTTCAACAACATCGTTATCATTCAAGATGAGTCTTATATTATCAGCAATCTCTACCATTTCCATGATAAGAGGCTTCTGAACCTTATATAAAAGGTCATCCTGAAATTTTGAAATTGTTTGAGACTGTCTTCTGATGATCTCCTCCTGCTTTTCTAGAAGACCACCCTTTTCCGCTATATCCGACTTAAGACTCATTAATGCATCCTGCAACACATTTGTATGGTGTTTTAAGTCGTCTCGCAATCGGGCAAATGTCGAATCTGTATCGTGCGTGTCAACCTCATTATGATCTTCGTTGTTCTTTGATTTATTTTCGTTGGGCTGCAATATTCCTTGCTGTTCGGCGTCCACTTGTGGTGTCTCTGACACATTCTGAGGTGATTTGGATTTCTGATTTACCTTTGATGATACATCAGTTTCAACACTATCACCATCCTGAAGATTATCTTCTTCGGTTTTTGCAAATACTACGTTAAATAAATTTTTCAATCTCATATTTTTTTACCGTTTTCCCAAAATTCTATCTCGGCTGAGCCATCAATTAAGAAATGATTGCATATCCCATCTGGTCCGAACTCCGACATGCAACCGCATATATGGCTTCCATCTTTTAAATAGAAAATGCCATTTTCAGTACTTATAATCTTATCTTCCTTGAACTTCGTAAACATTTTCTCGCCGTTCGGGAAAAAAACAATTCCGTGCCCGTGACGCTTACCATTTTTCCATTCTCCGGCATATCTGAAACCGTCATACGAAGAACTTACGCCAACTCCATTTTTTCTGTTTATCCTCCATTCCCCAGCATATTTGTTACGTCTGTCATCGACATATAGCCCTACGCCTTGCTTCATGTCCTGCTTCCACTCTCCGGCATAAAAAGCATTGGCAGTATTCTTGGTTATACCGAAACCTGACCGAAGACCTTCCTGATTGAAATCGCCACAATAATCCTCATCTTTATATTCCGAAAATTTCAGTCCGCCTGATTTTGCTGAAGATTCATCCACATCACATATGTCCGGTTCAGGAGACAGTCCTAACGCATACGTGAAACAGCCTACAATATAGTTGGCAACACCAAATTTGAGAAAATTACTTTCCTGAAAATCCTGACGGATATTCGAGAGTTTGAGTTTGACGTCCGCCTCATCAAGTTCACGTATCTTCATCAGTTTTGATGGGATGCAATCGCTCATGGCTCTCGACAACACAGACTGATAACGGTAATAAACTTGTGGGCCTAAATCGCTGAGTAATCCTATCAATCGCTTTTCGGTCAACGTCATCTCTCCATACTTTTCTACGATTTCTGCCATCAATTGGTGCAAAGATGAATTACTATTGCTATTCATCTTTTATGGTATTATCGGAAGATTGTTCGTCTGCCTTTCGTATTCCGATAATAGCTTCATCACTGAACGGCTGCATCTCTTGTGCTCTAAGGATCTGTTTTTCCGTCGTGATCCGTTTATTTGCTTTCTCAAAAGATGCCCTTTCACTTAACCAGTCTTGATGATTTGATTCTGCTATAGTCCGAATCCCTGTTAAAATTTCGTCACGTTCCGCTTCGAGCTTAAGTTTCCGTTCTTTGGCACCTGTTGCCCAAGATTTATAAGAATCTTCCTTTTCCTCAATCATCAAATTCAATTTGCTCCATTCATCTTTCTTCGACTTAAGGTCATCCTCCCTCTTAACTTTCTCTCCATTTATATTTGCAATCTTCTTGGTAAGATCTGCAATCATATCCATTAGGCAGGTGTGATTATCCTGAATCTTCTTTATTTCTTCCTCAAGTTCTGACTTGCAGCCTTTCAATGCAGAAATGTCCTTTTCTTTCGCTGTTCTCTCCTCCGTGAGGGATGAAATGGATCGCCTTATCTTGTATAAGGCAACTCCTCTTTTTATGGCATCCAAGTCGATGATGCCGGCAATTGAAACATCATCACGACTACCCTTCGCACTGAGGGTAGGAAGATATTCTTCCAACTCTTTTACCGCTTCTTCTGGACCTATTTTATCGAAAATTGATAATGTCTGAGAATAGAAATTCTGAAGCTTATCCATCGAACCCCATGTGTCATCAATACCGTCCGAACCCATCATTACTGCTGCTGGAAAATTTCCCTTTCCACTGAAAGCATATCTAAATGAATTCACCGGTTCTTTCAGACAAAGAGATGTTGTTACATTAAGAAAACAATTACAATCCCATGGCACAGGTTCTTTCCAATTCAATTCCTCATCGCAACACAAAAGTTTTCCGTCACCGATATGAAACGCAAACCAGTACAACGGAGTTCGAACAAATGCCATTAATGTCGTTCCGTATGCCTTTTCTATTCTTGCATCCTTCAGTAGAGATTTCTCCGCGTTAGAGAAAGGATTGTCATGCGCATCTTGATTTATGGCATTCTGCCATTGAACATAAATCCTCCCGAAAAGAGAAGTAAAGGCACTGTCCTGCTCAAGAACTTCTTTTACGGATTCCCTAAATGACTTATCCTGATTGTATTTATTCAGTTCGGATTCACTCATATCGTCAGTGGGCCTTTCCAACTTGGAATTCCCAAAGAAGCCATTGTCCTCATCAGGGCGAGCTGTAACAGCTGCTTCCGTCTCAAGAAACAAAGATGCCGGGGTACCTTTAATGAATTCCTGAATATTCTTCAATGAAATTTCAGCCGCAAGTCTTGAACCAACATTGCTTCTTACATATGTATCTCCGCCATGACCATCGCAGACGATGCATACAAAGACTTTGTCATCGTCTGATTTCCAATTCAGGGAGTAGTCCTGACAAGGTTTTCCACTCTTGTCGTGACTGGCTCCCTTTCGAGTTGTGTTAAATGTGATTATATGCCCCATTATCAGTCCATATTATTGCCAGTCACCCCAGCAGTCTGCTCCTGGAGTCACATCTGTCCCAGAATCGACTCCTTGGAGCTCGCTATCATTTGCAAGAGTATCAGCAATCTTCTCTGTAAACTCCTCCTGTTTTGTCTCAGGTGCATCTTTACCAACAGAAGCATGTGAGCTAGCAACCTGAGAGGCTGTAACCGAAACAAAGCGAATGATTTTTTTGAGTTGTTCCTTATTGTGAACGGTAAGAACGGCTTCGCTATTTCCTGTAAATTCAGCAAGAATATTGTTGTTGGCTTGGTCACCTATAGCTATTGCCACCTTGATAGCAGCTTTGAACCAACTGTTCCCTTTAAGTTTATCGAGATAATGTTTGTAGTCGTCGGTAGGTTCTCCATCTGACATCAAAATGATTGCAGGTGCAAAAGAACCTGTTGCCTCTGCCATAAAGCCGTTAGTTTTGGACAATTTTGAATCCAATTCCTTGCAAGCTTCTCCAAGACTGGTCAAACCTCCAGCCTCCAAATCTCTCCACTTGAAATTCTCTGATTCGACTGGAGATGAAAACATCCACTCAGTTCCTGATGAGAATTCCAAAGCTGCTATCTTAATTTGGGCATCAGCATTGGAACTTGAGATGTCTTCAATATATGGTATTACTTCGTTAACTGCTGTATTAACCGATGCAATCTTTTCACCAGCCATACTGCCTGAGGTATCTACCACAAAAAATAAAGTCATCGTTCTGCGTGGAATTGCATCCACATTATCAAATTGGCTCATAATTAATTATTTTTAATATTATCGATTTACATGATTATTCCGTTGGCTTCTGACGAAAAACGAATTTTCAGACCAGGCATAGCAGGCATAGCTCCGTTGTTGTCGATGAGTTTTTGTTGCCCGTCAGGAGTTGTCACCGTCCATTGTTTTCCGGAAAGATTTCTTATTCCCCACAGTTTCGGATTTTTAGGATTTCTGATCACTTCTGCGCTGACAGTATTGAGGTCATCGGATAGGGAAATATGACTCTTATAAATTTTTTGACCAGGGAATAAAGGAATATTTATGTTATTCCCAATCTTCAAGAATGCCACTTTAGGAATTGTCTTACCGCATTCTATACATACAGACTGGTTTCCTGGAACAACAAAGGTCTTCTGACCGCAGAACGGACAGACAACGAACTCCGACCTGACCTGAACAAGAATCTGCTGCCAGGTCTTATCCATAACTCGTTTAGTAGGATCTTGTATCGCCTCCTTACTGAATGTTTTGATAAAGGCTTCTCTAAGGAGTCTTGGAAAAAGATTCCAACGGTTAATCACATTGCTGTGGACACCTCTGACTGGAGCATTAGATCGGTCGATTGGATCCATTATAAAGACTGCATTTCTTCCGTTCAGAATCTTTTCTGCATTTTCACTGAGGCAAGGACAAGATAGGGCCTTAGCCCCCTCAAACGGACGATTTAGATAGATAAGGATGAAAAGAATTACAGCCAAAGAGAAATAATCCGTATATCGGTTAGGCATAGAAACTTTATCAACAATCTCTGGAGCCATGTATCCGGATTTCCCGACTATCCCCATGTTGATTCCATTAGGGGCGACATTATCATTATCGCAGATAAGGACATCGCCAGTCTTCGGATTGATAAAAAAGTTGCCATCGTTCATATCCTGATAGCTATAACCATTCAGATGAAGCTGCTGAAAACCTGTACATATTTGAAGACACGCCTCAAGAAGCGCATCCACAGACGCAAACTTCGCTTTTGTCAACATGAAAGATCCAATTTCTTCATATCCTGAAGGTCTGACTTTCATCAGATATCCGAAACTGCCGTTCTGTCTTTCAGTCAAGGCCTCAGGCCAAAGAAAAGATGGGGTCGGAGAGCCTTTGCTGATATTACGCTCAAGATTCTCATAAAATGAATCAGGATATTGAACTATGTACCATTTTAAAGCGTAATCCTTTCCGTTATAGTCAACGAGATACACAATTCCCTGACCACCTCGACCAAGTTCTTTTTTTACCGTGCATGTTCCTCCATTACGAAGTTTTACATGCATCCCATTCGACAATTCTGCCATGTTATATTTGATTTGATTAGTGTTATTTTTCGTACTATAACGCTCCGCCGCTAAGATCAAAGTTGTCAGCGACTTCTATGCTGCCTTCATTTCCACAGGATGGACACTTACCATAGGTGGCTCCTTCGTGACAGCAGACGAACCTACCGCATTTTCCACACTGAAACCATGTTTCTGCTCCACAATGAGGACATCCGGGAAATTCAGTAGCATTAAAAATGTTTCCACTGACTTTATTCCTGTAGAAACCTTCTTTTTGGGCTGAAGACGCAGAAAGCTTGAATGCCCAGACAAAGTGATAGTCCCTACCCCTATGTTCAACTGTGATACCGAACGGCTTACCAGACTGTTGACACGTTGCCATTACAACCATGTCATCTCTTTTGGGATGTTTCATAGTTCCTTTTTGTTACTGACATTCCGACATAAGGAGATTGGAACAATTACTGAAACACATAGGATTAGAAACAATTCGCCCAGAGAAAAGGACTCTAGACGCATTCAATTCCCGTTGTGCTATATGAAAGTGTCCAATTTTCAAGATGTACGGAAAGTCGATGCTGTTAAACAATAAATACCCTAGGGACTGTCGTGAAATGCTGAAAATAGTTTTCGACTTTCCTAACGAGCTGAT